>Ga0111538_10007122_pt1 | contig 15105 bp, 12 predicted proteins | sample SoiMethybrSBSTD1_FD_79669 | JGI IMG/M metagenome (GOLD analysis project Ga0111538, IMG submission 79669) | Bulk soil microbial communities from a Populus tree surrounding site in Tennessee, USA - Soil MetaG P. TD hybrid SBSTD1 (version 2)... | ecosystem: Environmental > Terrestrial > Soil >...
CATGGCGATGAGCCAAAGCCTTGACGCCGCCTTCGTGCTCTATCCGAAATTGACACCCGCCCAGGACCGCGCGTTCCAACTCGTCGACGTGCCCGTCAAACTGTAGCCAGTAACAAAACAGCCGAACCTGCCAATCCGCGAGTCAGATCAGCTACTTCTGCATCTTCAATGGGGGTAACTTCCGTCAGGATGACGGCGTGGGGGATGCGGGGCCGGTGCAAGCTGCCGCGTCACCAAAAGAAGCGCACCGGAGAGGGTCCGCTCTCCGGTGCGTGTGTACGCAATGCCGTTGGCCTGAAAGCGGTCTCTCAGGATCAGCCGTTGTTCATTGGACTCGCAACAAGACGTCAGAATGCGCCGAACAGGATCGCGCCTACGAACGCGAGCGCGACGAACGCGGCCAGCACATTCAGCCTCAGAGCCAGGTCCACGGCGAATGCTCCTTGGTCCTTCGCACTCCTGAAGTGTATCAGAGTTAACGCCGCGTCCGAAGCGTCAAACGTGCTGCGCCGCGAAAACCATGCACCAGAATCCGCGAATCGGCCCGGCGCCAATGAGCAACCGTCTGGCGCTTCTACGAAATTGTTTGACGATGGCGTTTGAAACCAATGTGCAGACCGGGTGCGAAGATTGTGAGATGTCGTGGCAATTCGTTGCAATGCTCCGACAATGCGCCATGTCGGCGTGGCGGCGCGCGGCCGGGATCGTTGAGCACTCCTTAACAAAAGGCGCGGCAATGTCCGCGCATGAGGCGAGTGGCCTTGTATCTCGTCGGCTCCGTCGTCGTGCTTGCGCTTGCCGGCTGCGGTCGCGGCTGGCTTTCGTTCGAGCAGCGCGAGCCGTGGCGCCGTGAGGCGGAGCTCTCCTGCATCAAGAACGGCACCGTCAAGCAAAGCGCCGCGGTGACACCGATCCAGGCCATCGAAGGCCCCGGAATGTGCGGCGCCGACCATCCGTTCAAGGTCACGATGCTGGGCGAGAGCTCCGTGCTCGGCTATGCGGGCGAGCTACGCCCGCCCGCCGCCATCCCGCGCGCTTTCCCGGTTCCGGAACCGCGGGAAACGACGCCGGGGCGCTCGCCCTCCTATGATTCGGCGGTGCGCTCCGAGCCGCTGTCAGCGCCCTATTCGCCGGCATCGAGTGACCGGGCGTCGTATGATCCGCCGACGACATCCTACCCGCAGCCGGCGTCACGCGGCCGGCCGATGTTGATCCGTCCGCCGACAACAGATCCCGAGGAGGAGGACACCGCGGATCTCGATCGATCGGACACGCCGTACCGTGCGCCGCGCGCGGGCGGGCCGGCGCGGACGACATACGAGCGGCCGGCGCAATCCTATCCGCAGCAGCCGCCGTATCGCGCGACACGGAATGGCGACCCGGATCCGCGCCCATCGGCGCCGCCGCCGTTGGGGCCGAGCCGCGCGCCGGCGATGTCGTTTGCCGGCGGTGCCGCAGCCGTTCAGCCGGCGGCGACACTCGCCTGTCCGATGGTGGCGGCGCTCGACGACTGGATGGCATCATCGGTGCAGCCCTCGGCGCAACGATGGTTCGGCCAGCCGGTGGTCGAGGTGAAGCAGATCTCGGCTTATTCCTGCCGCGGCATGAACGGCCAGCGCGGCGCGCCGATTTCCGAGCATGCTTTCGGCAACGCGCTCGATATCGCCGCCTTCACGCTCGCCGACGGCCGCCAGGTGACGGTGAAGGATGGATGGCGCGGCGCGCCGGAGACGCAGGGCTTCCTGCGCGACGTGCATGCCTCGGCCTGCCAGCAGTTCTCCACCGTGCTGGCGCCAGGATCCAACGCGTTCCATTACGACCATATCCACGTCGATCTGGCACGGCGCGCCAGCGGCCGCACGGTCTGCAATCCGGCCGCGATCCCGGGCGACCTTATCGCCCAACGCGCGCGCGATCACGTCATCACCGGCTCGCTCGGCCGCTCGCCCGGCCGCCTCGGCTTTGCGGCCGAGGACGAAGCGCCGCGCTCGTTCGGCAAGCTGCTGCCGCGCGCAATTCCCGGCGAGGACTGATCGCGACGGATGCGGCGCGTGGTGCGCGCCTTGGTGTTCGCGCATTTGCCGGCGTGACATCAGGCGCGGACAATGTTAAAAGCCGAAACATGGCACCGCGCAAGGCGCCGCTGCCCGAGCGGCGGGGATATCATCACGGCAATCTCAAGGAAGCGCTGATCGCTGCGGCGCGCACCCTGATCGCCGAGCGCGGCCCCGCGGGTTTCGCACTGAGCGAGGCGGCGCGGCTTGCCGGCGTCTCGGCCGCCGCACCTTATCGCCACTTCAAGGATCGCGACGCGCTCATTGCGGAGGTCGCTCGCCGCGGCTTCGCGGAATTCGGGCGCCGCCTCGGTGCCGCCTGGATCGGCGCTGAGACGGATCCGAGGGCGGGCTTCGGTCGCATGGGCGAGGCCTATCTCGCCTTTGCGCGCGCGGAGCCGGGCTACTACGGCGCGATGTTCGCCGGCGGCGGCGGGCGCTCGCCGTCGTCGGGCGGCGCGACGACGTTCGGCGGACTCGAACAGGTGATCGGGCGCATCGTCGCGGCGCGAGGGGATGGCGCGGGACCGTCCGCACCGGATCCGCGCGTCCTGGCCTATCAGGTGTGGGCAATGTCGCACGGCATCGCGATGCTCTCGGCCGCCGGACACATCCCGGACGGGGAGGCGGCGGTGCGCCCTGACGCGCTGCTGCGTAACGGCGTCGCCGCCCTGCTGGCGGGTTCCGCCCGTGTGGGGCCTGGGTCGTCGACATCGGCCGCCCGCAAGCCTCGCAAGCCGTCGCGTTTGCCTCGGCGGGCCGGCGCGTAGCGGCCGGGCAGGGCCCATGCGGGCGGCCGGGTGGCGTCCAGAGCGCTGATATTGCGGTCAATCTTGCCCGAATCGTTGCGCGGAGCTTCGAAGCTATCGGGATAGCCCGAGGCCGCAGTTCGGATCACGGATGGTTCGGCAGCCCCGCTTCGGCGGGTCTCGCTGTTTTCGCTCCTTGGCCGACAGCCATCCTCGGATGGCGGCGACCGGCCCTTGACATCGCCGGCAGCACAATGTAAATGTTATTTACATTCACATTGATCATCAGGAGGAATGCCATGTCGTGCTACGCGATACGCGGAAAATGGGACCTCGAGGCCGACGAGGCGGAAGGCGCGAGGGCGTGGCGTCCGCGCGCGCGCTTCGGCCCGTTCGAGATCGCCGCCATGGTCTTGGGGTTCATCGTGTTCTGGCCGGTGGGGCTTGCGATCCTGTTCTGGGTGCTTTGGAGGAAGCGCCAGGGCGTCGCCGTGAACGTGCCCGATTGGGTGCCGCGGCTCGGGTTTTTGGGGCGCGACACCGGCAACTCCGCATTCGAAGACTGGAAGCGCGGCGAATTGGACCGGCTCGAGCAGGAGCGCCAGAAGCTGGCCGCCGCGCAACAGGAGTTCGCGCAGTTCCTCGCTCAGCTCAAGCGCGCGAAGGACCGCGAGGAGTTCGATCGCTTCCTCGCCGCGCACAACAAGCCGGCGGTCGCCTGAAGCGCCGCCAAGCGCGCAACGCGTCGCACTGGCGGCGCGTTGCGCACGTCTTGTGGCCAACAAAGCCGTACGTGCACGCAGCGCGGCTTCGCGCGCCGCGAACGCTACGGCCGCCCATACCCGCCGGCGGTCGGCGTCTGGATGATGATCGCCTCGCCGGCGTCGATGACGGTCGCATCGCAGCCTTGCAGCCGCTCCAGCCGGCCGCCCTGGCGCCGCACCCAGTTCTCGCCGACCTGCCCCGGCTCGCCGCCGGCGAGCCCGCACGGCCGCACGCGGCGGTGGCCGGAGAGGATCGTGCACTCCATTTGCTCGAGGAAGCGGATGGTGCGGCGGATGCCGTCGCCGGCATTCCATTTGCCCCGGCCGCCCGAGCCGGCACGGATGTGAAAGTCCTCCAGCACCACCGGGTAGCGGAACTCCAAAACCTCCGGATCGGTGAGGCGGGTATTGGTCATGTGGGTGTGCACCGCATCGGTGCCGGGGAAGCCGGGACCGGCGGGCGAGCCGGAGCAGATCGTCTCGTAATACTGATGCCGCGCGTTGCCGAAGTTGAGGTTGTTCATGGTGCCCTGCGCGCAGGCGATCGCGCCGAGCGCGCCGAACAGGCAGTTGGTCACCGCCTGGCTTACCTCGACGTTGCCGGCGACCACCGCGGCCGGATACTCGGGCGTCAGCATCGAGCGCTTGGGGATCACGATGTTGATCGGGCGCAGGCATCCGGCGTTCATCGGAATGTCGTCGTCGACCATGACGCGGAACACGTACAGCACGGCGGCGCGCGTCACCGGTTCGGGTGCGTTGAAGTTGGTCGGCTGCTGCGGCGAGGTGCCGGCAAAATCGACGGTCGCCTCGCGCTTGTCCTTGTCGACGGCGATCCTGACCCTGATCACCGTGCCCTGGTCCATCTCGTAGGCGAACGCGCTGTCGTGGATGCGGTCGATCACGCGGCGCACGCTTTCGGCGGCGTTGTCCTGCACGTGCCGCATATACGCCTCGACCACCGGCAGCGTGAATTGCGCCACCATCTTGCGCAGCTCCTGCACGCCCTTCTCGTTGGCAGCCATCTGCGCCTTGATGTCGTTGACGTTCTGCAACGGGTTGCGGGCCGGATATTTGGCGCCGGTGAGGGCGTCGTAGAGCTCGCGCTCGCGAAACGCGCCGCGGTCGACGAGCTTGAAGTTGTCGATGTAGACGCCTTCCTCGTCGATCGTCACCGCGTCGGGCGACATCGACCCGGGCGAGACGCCGCCGACGTCGGCGTGGTGCCCGCGGCTCGCAACCCAGAACAGGATCTCGCGCCCCGGTTCGTCGAATACTGGGGTACACACCGTGATGTCGGGGAGATGGGTGCCGCCGTTGTAGGGCGCGTTGATGGCGTAGACGTCGCCGGCCGAGATCCTGCCCGCGTTCTCGCGAATGATGGTCTCGACCGCACGGTCCATCGAGCCGAGATGCACGGGCATGTGCGGCGCGTTGGCGACCAGCGTGCCGTCGGCGGCGAACACCGCGCAGGAAAAGTCGAGCCGCTCCTTGATGTTGACCGAATAGGCGGTGTTCTGCAGCGCCACGCCCATCTGCTCGGCAATCGACATGAACAGGTTGTTGAACACTTCCAGCATGACCGGGTCGGCATGGGTGCCGATGGCGCTGCGGCGCTCGAGCGGCACCATGCGGGCGAGCACGAGGTGGTCTTTCGCGCTCAGCTGCGCCTGCCAGCCGTCCTCGACCACGATGGTCTGATGCGGCTCGATCAGAATGGCAGGACCGTCGACCTTGTGGCCGGGCTTGAGCTGGTCGCGGGTATGGATCGCCGCTTGGTGCCAAGCCCCGTTTGAGAAGAAGCGCGAGGTGCGCGCCGGCGCGGGCAGCGGGGCGCGCGTCATCGCCAGCACCGGCTCGGTGAACTTCGCTCCGCCGCCGACGGCCTCGACCGATACCGCTTCGATCACCAGCTGCTTGCTCTCATCGATGAAGCCGAACCGCGCTTTGTGCGCGGCCTCGAACGCTTTTTGCATCGCGGCGAGCGAGGGGGCCGCGCCGCCGCGCGCCGCAGCCTCACCCCTCTCCCCGCTTGCGGGGAGAGGGGTGGGGTGAGGGGCCTTGGCTGATTGAGGTCCGCTCGTCGAGATCCCCTCACCCGACGCGCTTCGCGCGTCGACCTCTCCCCGCAAGCGGGGAGCGGTAAGGACGAATGCCGGCACCTCGAGCGCAGTGTCGGTGCCGGAATAACGGATGTGCGCGCGCACATGCACGGCGATATCGGCGGCGGCGACGCCCTGGCTCGCGACCTCGGCGCGGGCGTCGTCACCCAGCCGGTTGCCGAGGGCGCGGATCGAGGCCAGCGCGCCGTCGCCAAGCGGCTGCTCGATCGCCTGCTGGCGCGTGGCGCGAATGTCGGCAAGCCCCATGCCGTAGGCCGAGAGCAGCGAGGAGAACGGGTGGATCAGCACCGTGGTCATGCCGAGCGCGTCGGCGACCAAACAGGCGTGCTGGCCGCCGGCGCCGCCGAAGCAGTTGAGCGCGTAGCGGGTGACGTCGTAGCCGCGCTGCACTGAAATCTTCTTGATCGCGTTCGCCATGTTCTCGACCGCGATCTTGATGAAGCCGTCGGCGATCTCCTCCGCCGTGCGCCCGCCGCCGACCTCGCCGGCGAGCTCGGCGAACGCCGCGCGCACCGCGTCGGCATCGATCGGCTGGTTCTGCCCGGGGCCGAAAATCCTGGGGAAGAATTCCGGGATCAGCTTGCCGACCATGACATTGGCGTCGGTGACCGCCAGCGGCCCGCCGCGGCGGTAGCATTTCGGGCCCGGATTGGCGCCGGCGCTGTCGGGCCCGACCCGGAAGCGGGCGCCATCGAAATGCAGGATCGAGCCGCCGCCGGCCGCCACCGTGTGGATCAGCATCATCGGCGCGCGCATGCGCACGCCGGCGACCTCGGTCTCGAACGCGCGCTCGTACTGGCCGTCGAAGTGCGACACGTCGGTCGAGGTGCCGCCCATGTCGAAGCCGATCAGGCGGCCAAAGCCGGCCTCGCGGCCGGTCTCCGCCATGCCGACGACGCCGCCGGCGGGGCCGGACAAGATGGCGTCCTTGCCCTGGAACAGCTCGGCCGCGGTGAGCCCGCCCGACGACATCATGAACATCAGGCGCATCGCTTGCCCGGCTTCGCCTGCAGGTGAAGAGGACGCGACCGCTCGGCCGGCCTCCAGCTCCCGCGCCACCTGCGCCACATAGCGCCGCAGGATCGGCGACAGATACGCATCCACCACCGTGGTGTCGCCGCGGCCGACCAGCTTGATCAGCGGCGAGACCTCGTGGCTGACCGACACCTGGGAAAATCCGAGCTCGCGCGCCACCGCCGCGACCTTGGCCTCGTGCGCCGGATATCGGTAGGCATGCATGAACACGATCGCGACCGCTTCGATGCCGTCGTGCTGCGCGGCCGCGAGCGCGTTGCGAACCGCGGCAAGGTCCGGCGCGCGCTCGATCGTGCCGTCGGCGCGCACCCGCTCGTCGACCTCGACCACGCGCTCGAACAGCATGTCCGGCTTGACGATGTGGCGGGCGAAGATTTTCGGCCGCGCCTGATAGCCGATGCGCAGCGCGTCGCGAAAGCCCTTGGTGATCATGAGCAGCGTGCGCTCGCCTTTGCGCTCGAGCAGCGCATTGGTGGCGACCGTGGTGCCCATCTTGACGGCGCCGACGCGGCCGGCGGGAATCGCGTCCCCGGGTTTTAGCCCGAGCAGATTGCGGATCCCCTGCACGGCCGCGTCCCGGTAGGCTTCCGGATTGTCGGACAACAGCTTGTGCGCGACCAGCTCGCCATCCGGCTTGCGCCCGACCACGTCGGTGAAGGTGCCGCCGCGGTCGATCCAGAAGTCCCAGGTGTCGGCAGCTTCGGTCCGGCCGCTCGGCATGCGATCTCCCATCAATTTGACCTCACTGCCTTATCGCGGAAGGATGGGCATCGACAACGTCGGCGCCCTCCTTCCCCAGTCCATGCTCCGCATCTTCCTCGACCGGCTCTACCTCGTCTCCGGCTACCTTGCCGGCGCGTTCCTGATCGCGATCTTCGTGCTGATGATGGCGCTGTCGGCCGGCCGGCCGATCGGGCTCAACGTGCCGGCGGGCGACGAGCTGGTGTCCTGGTGCATGGCGGCGACGGCGTTCCTCGGCCTCGCCTACACGTTCAGGTCCGGCGAGATGATCCGGGTCGGGCTCCTGATCGACCGGCTCGAAGGCCGCACGCGCCACCTGCTGGAGATCGCGGCGCTCGTGATCGGGTGCGGCTTCATCGGCTTCTTCGCCTGGCACGCCGCACGCATGACCTACGATTCCTGGCGCTTCCACGACATGGCGCAGGGCGTGCTGGCGATTCCGCTGTGGATCCCGCAGCTCGGCTATTCGGGCGGCCTCGTGATCCTGTTCATCGCCTTCGTGGATGAGCTGGTGCACGTGCTGCGCGGGAACCCGCCGCGCTACGAGAAGCCGAAGCCTGAAACCGCCGAAGAAGTGGTCGAGCGCGCGATGCAGAGCGGGATCTGATCCGGTATGGCGCTGCTCGAGATCTCCGGCCTGCTGCTGTTGTTCCTGGCCGCGCTGCTCGCCGGCGGCGTATGGATCGCGGTCGCGCTGATGGCGACCGGCTATGTCGGCATGCAGTTCGTCGCCGGCGGCATCCCGGCCGGATCGGTGCTCGCCACCAAGATCTGGGGCAACAGCGCCTCGTGGGAGCTCGCCGCGCTGCCGCTGTTCATCTGGATGGGCGAGATTCTGTTCCGCACCAGGCTCTCGGACGAGATGTTCCGTGGGCTGGCGCCGTGGCTGAACTGGCTGCCCGGGCGGCTCTTACACGTCAACGTGCTTGCCTGCGGCATTTTCGGCTCGGTCTCCGGATCGTCGGCGGCGACCTGTGCGACCGTCGCCAAGATCGCGCTGCCCGAGCTCAAGAAGCGCGGCTACGACGAGATGATCAGCCTCGGCTCGCTCGCCGGCGCGGGCACGCTCGGGATCCTGATCCCGCCGTCGATCACCATGGTGGTCTATGCGGTCGCCGCCGACGTCTCGATCATCCAGATCTTCCTTGCCGGCTTCCTGCCCGGCCTGCTGGTGATGGTGCTTTATTCCGGCTACATCGCCGGCTGGTCGCTGGCGCATCCGCGCCGCACGCCGCCGGCCGATCCGCCGCTGCCGCTCGCCGAGAAGCTGCGCGAATCGGCGCAGCTCATTCCGCTGCTGTTGCTGATCGCGCTGGTGTTCGCCTCGCTGCTTGCCGGCCTTGCAACGGCGACCGAGTGCGCGGCCTGGGGCGTGCTCGGCTCGCTCGCGATCGCGTGGTGGCACGGGGCGCTGAGCTGGCAGTCGTTTCGCGACAGCGTGCTCGGCGCCACGCGCGTCAACTGCATGATCCTGCTGATCCTCGCCGGCGCCTCCTACATCTCGACCTCGATGGGCTATGTCGGCATCCCGCGCGAGCTCGCCGCCTGGGTCGACGGGCTCAACCTCTCCCCCTACGCGCTGATCGCGGCGCTCACCGTCATGTACATCGTGCTCGGCACCGCGCTCGACGGTATTTCGATGATCGTGCTGACCACCGTGGTGGTGCTGCCGATGGTGCAGCAGGCCGGGTTCGACCTGGTCTGGTTCGGCATCTTCCTGGTGCTGCTGGTCGAGATGGCCGAGGTCACGCCGCCGGTCGGCTTCAACCTGTTCGTGCTGCAGACCATGAGCGGCAAGGATTCCAATACCGTCGCGCGCGCGTCCATCCCGTTCTTTTTTCTGCTTGTGGCGGCGGTCGCAATCATCACAGTATTCCCTCAGATCGTGATGGTTCTGCCGCGATTGGCATTTCCGCAATGAGGTCCATAGCGAGGAGGAGTGATGAGATTGAAGCGATTGACGCTCGGCCTTGTGGCAGCAGGCGCCATGCTGGCGCTCGCCCCCGGCGCCGCCCGGGCGCAGACCAAGTGGAACCTGCCGAGCGCCTATCCGGCCAACAACCCGCATACCGAGAATCTGGCCGCCTTCGCCAAGGAGATCGAGCAGGCGACCAGCGGCAAGTTGCAGATCACGTTGCATCCCGCCGCGTCGCTGTTCAAGGCCCCGGAGATCAAGCGCGCGGTGCAGACCGGCCAGGCGCAGATGGGCGAGGTCTTGATCTCCAACCACGAGAACGAGGACCCGCTGTTCGGGATTGACGTCATCCCGTTTCTCGCCACCAGCTATCCCGAGGCGAAGAAGCTGTGGGAGGCAACGCGCCCCGCGATCGAAAAGAAGCTCGCCGCGCAGGGCCTGATGGTCTTGATGGCGGTGCCGTGGGGCCCGCAGGGCATCTACGCCAAGAAGGACATCAACTCGGTCGAGGACATGAAGGGCCTGCGCTGGCGCGCCTACAATGTCGGCACCTCGCGCATCGCCGAGCTGGTGGGGGCGCAGCCGGTGACGATCCAGGCGGCCGAACTGCCGCAGGCGCTGGCGACGGGCGTCGTCAACGCCTTCATGACGTCGGGCTCGACCGGCTACGACAGCAAGGCCTGGGAGACGATGACGCACTTCTACGACGTGCAGGCCTGGATTCCGAAGAACCTCACGGTCGTCAACAGGGGGGCGTTCGACGGGCTCGACCAACCGACCCAGGAAGCGATCCGCAAGGCTGCCAAAACGGCTGAAGATCGCGGCTGGACGGTGTGGCGGGACAAGAGCCAGTGGTACCTGGGCGAGCTCACCGCCAAGGGCATGAAGGTGCAGCCGCCGAGTCCCGCGCTCAAGGACGGCATGAAGAAGATCGGCGAGCAGCTCACCACCGATTGGCTCAAGAAGGTCGGCGCCGACGGCCAGGCCGTGGTCGACACCTATAGGAAAATGTGAGGCTCATTGGCTTGCGTAGGGGTGCCCCTTGTGGGCGCCCGGGTTGCGGCACGGACAGACAACGGGCGGGCACGAGGCCCGCCCCTACGCACAATCGTATCGCCGCGCGCGTAGGGGCGCCCCTACGATGCGCGACGCGCGCGCTGCGCGCGTTGGTGGGCAACCTACGCGACCCGCAACACCGCCCGCCCGGTGACCTCGCCGCGCGCCACGCGGTCATGCACGCGCTCGGCCTCGGCGATACTCCATCCAGGATGGGGTGCCGGTGCTCTCCTTCATCGATCCTCGCAAGACGGACGGCCTCGGCATCTTTGGTCGGCTCTTTGTGTTCTCAGCGATGTATCACAACGTCGCCGTCGGTGACTTTGAAGGTGCGCGGTTGGAAATCATCCGCTTTTCGCAGAATAACTACACCGGCGAACGTGAGGTCGAGGTCTTCCCGTTTGATGAACGCGACGTTCGTCCCAGAGGCTTCGCTTAACAGTGCCATTGACGACACGTACGAGATCTGGCGCGAGATCTTGGCGGAGCGGCAGGCTACAGAGCGGCGCGCTCGCTGCGGACTTCCCGCCGCGGCAAGGACGCGAACGGCGAGCGGCGCCGTAAGCGTAAGCTCAAGATCGGCGTCGACATCCCCACGCCGGTCGAGATGCGCGCGATCATCGCTAAGCTTCCCGAGATCGCTGAAGCCACCCGCTTCCGGCCCCTCCTGCTCACCGCGATCTTTACCGGCCTGCGAGCCTCGGAGCTGCGCGGCCTCCGATGGGCCGATGTCGATCTCAAGCGTGGGGAGCTGCACGTTCACCAGCGTGCTGATCGGTACGGGAAGATGGGGCGACCGAAGTCAGAGGCGGGGGAGCGTACCGTGCCGCTGCCGCCAATGCTGGTCTCGGTGCTGCGCAAGCATCGCCTCGCTTGCCCGAACGGAGAGCTTGGGCTTGTCTTTCCGCACAGCAAGGGCGGCGTTGACCATCGCCCCAGCATCATCAAACGCGGCTTCCATCCGGCCCAGATTGCGGCCGGAGTGGCGGATCCGCACGGCGGCGCGAAATACAAGGGCCTGCACAGTCTGCGGCACTTCTACCTCGTGGTGCATCAACCGCCGCGTTGACGGCGGGCTGGAACTGCCCCTCAAGGTGGTGCAGGCGCGGCTCGGGCACGCCTCCATCCAGATGACGGCCGACACCTACGGCCACCTATTCCCTCGCGGCGATGATGGCAGCGAGCTGGCAGCGGCCGAAAGGGCGTTCCTTGGGGGCTAGATGACCAAGCCGGTCCTGATCGCCGTACTGCTGCTCGCCGGGCTCGCACCCGACGCGGCGGCGCAGCCGCAGCGCTCGCACCACGATGCGTCCGGGAGGGGCCTTCGGCAGCGCATCGAGCGACAGTAGCGGCACGGTCACGAACTACGATAGCCGTGGCCGCATCATCAGTCGCGAGTCCACGACGGGCAATGTGACGACGATATATGATGCTCGCGGCTGGAACGTCGGACGCTTCACCACGAACCGCTAGCCGCGCATCGGCGCACCGCCCTCAATTTTTATTTCCGCTTTCGGTGGCACAGCCGACATGACGGGAGTTGCTGCTGGCCTCGTCCCCGTCGAGATTGACCCGAAGGAGACATCGGGGTTTTGTGGTCGATTGTCGCGACCATTGCGGAACGAAGCCATTCAGGATCGAATTGCCCACGCACAGGACTGAGGTTTCGACACGATCTGTGCTCGAACCGCGGCGGCCGCTGCAGCGAGTCGATCGGCTAGAGTCTCAGGATCGCCGCTGCCCGGAGGAGGCACTAGCCGCAAGCGCTCGATCTGCGGAAGCATGCTTTGATAGGTCATGGCGAACAATCGCCACAGCGGTGAATCGTGGCCACCGGCGATCGACTCCCAGATCAGCCGGGGCGCTGGCAAATCGGCCTCTTCAAAGCAGGCGATCAGCCGTCCACCGACGTCGCGATGCGGCAGCATTACATTGAATGCAAAGTTCAGGCATTGCTCGAGCTCAACGTAAAGGTCGACGGCAGGAAGTATGTGTGCGTCGACGTGGCCTGCCGGTTCGTGGAACGCAACAACTCCTCCACGACGTACCGCCCGTGCGGCGCGCCTTATCGTCGTCACGGGGTCAAGCTGGTGATGCAGGACATAGCGACCGATCGCGGCGTCGAATGCCGGGCCCTCGGGAAATGCCTCATCCGAGGCGACCACGAAATCAATCTGTCGATATCCGGCTGCGAGCGCTCTGGCCTTCGCCGTCTCGATGACGCGTGCCTCGCGGTCGAACGCAACGACGTGGCCGGTGTCACCGACAGTATCCGCCAGCAGCATGGAGACATCACCAGCGCCGCAGCCGATGTCGAGCACGCGCATCCCAGGTCCGATACCGCACTCCCGAATGAGCCTTCGGGTCACGGGCTCAATAATGCGAGACTGGAACTGAAGGCGGTCAATTTCACGGTCATGGTGACCCAAAGCGTAGACAGAAGCGAGGTGCATGTCACACACGTGTAAGAATCTGCGGGCGCTCGCCAATCAATCACCCTTGATGTTCGCCGCCTTGATGATCGGCCACCACTTTTCGATTTCGGCCTTCTGGAAAGCGGCGAGCGCCTCTGGGGTCAGTTGCTCGCGTGCCGGAATGTCGAAGCCGAGGTCCGCGAATTTTTGACGCACGGTTTGTTCCACCAAACTATTCACCGCGGCGGCATTGAGCTTCACGATAATTTCTTTTGCCGTGCCTTTGGGCGCCCACAGCCCGAACCAGTTGGAAAGATGAAAGCCAGGCAGTCCCGCTTCGTCTGTCGTTGGGACATCCGCAGCATGCGCAAGGCGGTGATCTGCCAACATGGCAAAGGCTTTGATCGTGCCGGCGCGTAGCTGTGGCAGTATCGTGACCGGTGCGTCGATCATCATGTCGATTTGGCCGGCGACCAGATTTGCATGGCAGGCGCGGAGCCGCGATACGGCACATGCTGAATGTGGGTCCCGGTGACATTCTGAAAGTAGACACCGCCAATGTGACCCAGGCTACCCGCGCCCGCACTCCCCTGCGACGCAGCGTTTGGGTTGGCTTTCAGCCATGCGACAAATTCTCTTAGATCATTCGCGGGCACCGACTTCCTTGCGACGATCATCGATGAAAAGCTCGCCACCAGTGAGATCGGCTCGAAATCATTAATGATGTCGTATTGGAGCGAGTACAGGGCTCCGTTGGACACGTGGGTGTTCCACGCGCCGACACAGATAGTATATCCGTCTGGGGCTGCGCGCGCGACGCGGCCGACTGCGATGCTGCCATTTGCGCCACTGATGTTTTCAACGACGATAGGCTGACCAAGCGAAGCCGACATTCGCTCGGCAAGGATGCGCGCGAGGGCGTCAGTCGGTCCTCCGGCCGCATAAGGAACGACAATTGTGATGGGACGTCTCGGATAGGCCCGTGCGCACGCTACGCCCGACAGTGCCGGCACGGCGGCTGCCGCTGTTGCCAGGCCCAGCAAGTTGCGGCGAGAAAGTCTCATGCTGAATTGCCTTGTCATTCGAGCGACCGATGTTCTGCGAAGGCTAGCAGCCGCTGTCGCGGGGATGTAATGCTATTGCCCGATTACCCGATATCCGATTTGATATCAGGCCCATGGATGAGATCGACCGTATTGAGCGCCGCCTCAAGCTGCATGACGTGCGTGTGCTGATGTCCGTTGTTCAGGCTGGCAGCATGCACAAGGCCGCGGAGCGCCTTGCAACCTCGCAACCTGCCATCTCGAGAGCGATTGGCGACCTTGAACACGCACTTGGTGTGCGCCTCCTCGATCGCAGCCCGAATGGTGTCCGCCCGACGAAATATGGCGAGGCAATCCTCAAGCGCGGACTTGCGGTCTTTGATGAGCTCAGACAGGGCGTGAAGGACATCGAGTTCCTCAGTGACCCAACGTCGGGCGAGCTGCGGGTCGGGTGCAGCGAGTACGCAGCGGGCGGGCCAGTCTTGGCTGTCATCGACCGCCTTACACGGCGACATCCACGCATGGCATTTGATGTCGTTACCGGTCCAGTGCTGACGCTCTACCGCGATCTGGAGGAACGGCGAATCGAACTCGTCATAACCCGCTTGGTCGACTTTGCCGACCGCGAGAACATGTTGGTCGAGAACTTATTCGCCGACGACATTGTCGCGGTAGCGGCGGCACAAAATCCATGGGCGCGCCGGCGGCGCATCGACCTTGCCGACCTCGCAAATGAGCCTTGGACATTACCACCGGCCAACACCGGGATTGGAGCGTTCGCGGCGGAGGCTTTTCGCGCGCGTGGGCTGAAGCCACCCCAAGCCAACGTTATCACTTATTCGATGCATATGTGCCACAAGCTGCTGGCGACCGGTCGTTTTCTCAGCATGCTCTCGGGTTACACATTGATGCTGCCCAACAAACATCCCTGGCTTAAGGCATTGCCTGTCGAATTGGCCAATGCGCGCGGAACGATCGCGATCATCACGTTGAAGAACCGAACGTTGAGCCCGCTCGCGGAACTATTTATCGAAACCGCCCGTGTAGTCACGAAGCCATTAGCGAAGGCGAGAGTGTCATGACCGCTTGTGATGCTGTGGACGGCTCCTCCACCGGCACGTGAATGCCATCGATGTGGGTGCTGTTGAGGCTCGCACGATTCGGAGGAGCTATCCATGCAGACGGTTGCGACGATCGGTCTCGACATCGCC
>Ga0111538_10007123_pt1 | contig 15101 bp, 14 predicted proteins | sample SoiMethybrSBSTD1_FD_79669 | JGI IMG/M metagenome (GOLD analysis project Ga0111538, IMG submission 79669) | Bulk soil microbial communities from a Populus tree surrounding site in Tennessee, USA - Soil MetaG P. TD hybrid SBSTD1 (version 2)... | ecosystem: Environmental > Terrestrial > Soil >...
CGAGTTCCGGCGCGAGCTGGGGCAGCAGCTGCGCGTGGACTCGGTCCGCGCCAGCGCCGCCGCCGGCTCGGGCCATCCGACGTCGTCGATGTCGGCGGCCGACCTGATGGCGGTCCTGATCGACGGTCGCCTGCGGCTCCGGCTCGGCGACCCGTCGTCCGACCACCTGATCTTCTCCAAGGGCCACGCGTCCCCGCTCTACTACGCGGTGCTGAAGGCCATGGGGCTGATCGACGACGCCGAGCTGCTCACGTTCCGCAAGCTCGGCTCGCGGCTCGAGGGCCATCCGACGCCGCGCATCCCGCCGACCGACGTCGCGACCGGCTCGCTCGGCCAGGGCCTGCCGATCGCGGCCGGCGTCGCGCTGGCCGGCAAGCGGCTCGACCGGCTCCCGTATCGCGTCTGGTGCCTGTGCGGCGACTCCGAGATGGCCGAGGGCTCGATGTGGGAGTCGATCCAGCACGCCGGCTGGGAGGGCCTGGACAACCTTGTCGCGATCATCGACGTCAACCGGCTCGGGCAGACGCGCGAGACGATGCTCGGCTGGGACCTCGACGGCTACGTGCGGCGCCTTGAAGCGTTCGGCTGGCACGCGATCGCGGTCGACGGCCACGATGTCGACGCGATCGAGCTCGCCTATGCGGAGGCCGAGACGATCCGCGACCGGCCGGTGGCGATCGTCGCCCGCACGAAGAAGGGCCGCGGCGTGAAGGCGGTCGAGGACCAGCCCGGCAAGCACGGCAAGCCGCTCGACGACGCCGACGGGGCGATCGCCGAGCTCGGCGGCGAGCGCGACCTGCGCGTGCAGCTCGCGGCGGCTGCCGGCGGCGAGCCCCACCGCTTCGAGGCCAGGGGCGGTGAGCTGCCGTCGTGGGAGCTCGGCGAGGAGGTCGCCACCCGCAAGGCGTACGGCGAGGCGCTCGCCGCGCTCGGGTCGCTGCGCGGCGACGTCGTCGCGCTCGACGGCGAGGTCTCCAACTCCACCCACTCGGAGGACTTCCGCGAGGCCCACGAGGACCGCTACTTCGAGATGTTCATCGCCGAGCAGCAGCTGATCGCGGCCGCGGTCGGCTTCCAGGTCCGCGGCTGGGTGCCGTTCGCGTCGACGTTCGCGGCGTTCCTCAGCCGCGCCTACGACTTCGTCCGCATGGCGGCGATCTCACGGGCGGACATCCGCCTGTCGGGCTCGCACGCCGGCGTGTCGATCGGCGAGGACGGGCCGTCGCAGATGGCGCTCGAGGACATCGCCTCGCTGCGGGCCATCACCGGCTCGACGGTCCTGCACCCGAGCGACGCCAACCAGGCCGCGCAGCTCGTGGCCGCGATGGCGGACACCGACGGCATCTCGTACGTGCGCACGCTGCGCGGCAAGACGCCGGTGCGGACCGCGCCCGGCGAGGCCGTGCGGATCGGCGGCAGCCGCGTCGCCCACGAGGGCGACGACATCGCGATCATCGCCTGCGGCATCACGGTCGACGAGGCCGTGCGCGCGGCCGAGTCGCTGGCCGAGGACGGCATCCGCGCCCGCGTGCTCGACTGCTACTCGGTCAAGCCGATCGACGCCGAGGCCGTGCGGGCCGCGGCGAGCGACTGCGGCGCCGTGATCACGGTCGAGGACCACCGCCCCGAGGGCGGGCTCGGCGACGCGGTGCTCGAGGTACTGGCCGACGCCGACGACCGCCCGCCGGTCACGAAGCTGGCCGTGCGCGAGCTGCCCGGGTCGGGCACGCCGGAGGAGCTGCTGCGCGAAGCGGGGATCGACGCGGCCGCGATCGCGGCCGCGGCGCACGCCCTCGCCAGAGCGCGCGCCTAGTCGGACTCGTCGGAGACGACGTCGTCCGCCGGGAGCTCCTCGGCGGCGTGGACGCTGCACAGGAACGGGCCGCCCGCCTCGCGGGCGGCCTCGATCTCCGGCGTCGTGAGCCGGGCGCCGCAGACCGTGCAGGTCTTCTCGAGCGTGTCTTCGAGGGTGCGCTCTTCGAGGTCCATAGGGCGTTTATAGCGACTCCGGCAGCGTCTGCCGCAGATCGAGTACATCTTTGAACAAATCGCCGTGCTCGGCGACCCGCTCGAGCACGTCGGCGGCCGTGAACACAAGGTCCTCGGGCTCGCGCGATTCGGTCGCGGCCTCGACCTCGTCCCACGTCAGCGGCGTCGACACCGTCGGCTGGGGCAGCGCGCGCAGCGAGTAGACGTTCACCGTCGTCTTGAAGCTCGTGTTCTGGCTCCAGTCGACGAACACCTTGCCGCCGCGCAGCGACTTCTTCATCTCGGACACGACGAGATCCGGTCGCCGGCGCTCCAGCAGCTCGGCGAGGCCACGGGCGAACGGCCGCGTCACGTCGTAGGACGTCGGCGTGTTGAGCGGCACGTAGACCTGCATCCCCTTCGAGCCCGACGTCTTGGGAAACGCCTGCATGCCGAGGTGATCGAAGATCACCCGCAGCTCGAGCGCGACCTCGGCGCACTCGACGATCGTGGCGGGCGGCCCGGGATCGAGGTCGAACGCGATCACGGTCGGCGTGCCGTAGTCCTCCGCCAGCGCGAGCGACGTGTGCAGCTCGAGGTCGGCGAGGTTGGCCAGCCAGACGAGCGTCGGCAGGCTGTTGGCCATGCAGAAGTTGATGTCTCCGAGCAGGGACGTCTCGACCCAGTCCGGGCGGTGCGACGGGCACTGCTTCTCGTAGAAGTGGCCGGCGTTGACGCCGTTCGGATAGCGCTTGAGCGTGAGCGGCCGCCCACGCAGGTGCGGCAGCAGTGCCGGCGCCACGCGCGTGTAGTAGTCGATGACGTGGCCCTTCGTGAACGCCACGTCGGGATAGAGCACCTTGTCGAGGTTCGACAAGGAGAGCCGGTGACCGTCGATGTCGACCTCGAGGCGCTTGGCGGCCGGCACCGCCCAGACGCTACTAGGCGGCGCGTCCGGGGTTTCGGACGCGTCGCCTTAGCAGTCGAGCTCGAACCAGACCGCGGTCGCTGGCGCCTGGCGCACGCCCCAGCGGCTCGACAAAGTCTCGACGAGGTTCAGCCCGATGCCACCGCCGCCCCCCATGTCCGCCGACCGCCGCACCGGCGCACGGCCGCGCTCGTGGTCGGCGTTGACGACCTCGACGTGCAGGCCGGGGCGCGTTCCCTGCAGGAGGAGATGGAGCGACGAGCTGGTCCCCGCTCCGCCGTGCCGGACCCCGTTCGCGACCAGCTCGGTGATCAGGAGCATCACATCGTCGACCACGCGCCGGGGCAGCCGTGCGACCAGCTCGCCCTCGACGAGCCGCCGCGCGCGGGCCGCCGCGTGCGGGCCCCCCACCAGATCCGCTTCGACGGAGAATTGCTCCACATGAGTGAGCGTTCCCGTCACTCATCTGACCATAGCCTCCGTCACGGTCTGCAGTCGGCATACTGACCTCGTCCCCTGTCGGGTAATAGCGAGACGGAGGGCCCATGACGGAGCGTCAAATGTCGTCGTTGTTGGATCTGGACCCAGATCTCGGGCAACTTCTCGACGCTGATCGCATGGCCGCCGCGCGGCACGAGCTCCGGGTTGCCGTCCACACACTCGACGCCGGCCCCTGGGAGCTCGACGAGACCGCGACGACGAGCCCGGACCACATCGGGCTGCTGATCCTCGACGGCGTGCTCGCGCGCGAGGTCCTCGTCTCCGACACGGTCAGCACCGAGCTGCTCGGCCCCGGCGATGTGGTCCGTCCCTGGCGGCTGCACGACGAGTTGACGCTGTTGCGCCACGCGGTGCGCTGGAACGTCCTCACGCGAAGCCGCGTCGGACTGCTCGACCGCCGCTTCGGGACCGCGCTCGTGACGTACCCCGAGGTCAACGCCGCGCTCATCGACCGCGTCAACGTGCGAGCGCTGCGGCTCGCCGTCACCCAGGCCATCTCGCAGCTCAACCGGGTCGACCGCCGGCTGCTGGCGTTGTTCTGGCACCTGGCCGAGCGCTGGGGGCGGATGACGCCCGACGGCGTGGCGCTCCCGATGACGCTCTCGCATCGCATGCTCGGTCAGCTGATCGGCGCGCGCCGGCCCACGGTGTCGACGGCGCTCAGCGAGCTGGCGAAGGAGGGCGAGCTCACGCGTCGCGAGGACGGGACGTGGCTGCTCACAGGCACGCCGGTCGGCATACCGGAGCCCGCGATCGAGCGCGTGATCCCGATGCGCCGGCGGCTACTGCCGAGCGATTCGGAGATGGAGCCGTTGCCGTCGATGGCGGCGCCCGTCGTCGGCATCCCGCCCGCGCCGGCCGCGCCGCTCGAGCCCGTGCACGTGACCGGCGTCGAGCTGAGAGCAGTGCTCGACCGCCTCCGTGAGCAGGCCATGGCCCAGGTCGAGACCATGAACGCGTCGTTCGCCACCGCGAACGCGCTCGCGCGCCGCTCCAGCGAGCTCCGCGCGAGTTGCCGCGAGACCCGCATAAGCCTGCACGGGCGCGCGAACTCGAACGGCGCGCCCGCCTAGCCTCGCGCGTCGTCCGAGTCAGCCACCCCGGCTCCATCCTGTGAGCCGCTGCGCCCGTCCTGCATCAGGATGATCGCGCCGCGCACCGCGTCGCCGTCCCCGCTTGGCGAGACCAGCGGCAGGATCGTCGTCTTGCAATCGATCGCGCGTCCACGCCGGTTCACCGCCTGCATCACCGCTTGCTCGCGGTCGCTGGCCCCGCCGAGCACCGATCGCAGCGGCCCGGCGAGCTGTTCAGTCGGCAGACCGATGTCGAGCGAGAGCAGGTGGCGGTCGACGGCCTCGTCCCGCCGCAGCCCCCACAGGTCCTCGGCCCGGTGGTTCCACACCTGCACGCGCTGCTGGCGGTCGACCACTGCGACGCCGGTTCCCAGCGAGGTCAGGATCGCGTCGAGGAACTCGTTGACCTGGTTGAGCTCGATCGTGCGATCGCGCAGCTCGTCGTTGATCGTCTCGAGCTCCTCGTTGGTCGACTGGAGCTCTTCGTTCATCGTCTGGAGCTCCTCGTTGGTCGACTGCAGCTCCTCGTTCGTCGTCTGCAGCTCCTCGTTGGCCGACTGCAGCTCCTCGTTCGTCGTCTCGAGCTCGTCGATCGTCGACTGCAGCTCCTCATACGCGAGCTCGAGGTCGCGGCGGTTGCCCTCGAGCTCGTGCTGCAGCCGGGCGTAGCGGCTCACGTCTTCGAAGACGATGCTCACGCCCGGCGCCGCACCGGCGTTGGGTATCAGCGGCGTGACCGTCACGTCGAGCGTCCGCGTGTCGCCCCGGGCCGGCTGGTACCGCAACTCGCCGACCGAAACGCGCCGCCGCTCGCGCAGCGCCTCCTCCATCGGAGGACGCAGATCCGCAGGCTGCGAGGAGATGTCGAGCTCGTGGAACGGGCGGCCGAGGGCGTCGAGCCCGACCCCGAAGAGCGTTCGCGCGGGCAGATTCGCGAACGTGAGCAGACCGGAGCGCGACACGATGACCTGGGGCTGCGGACCGACCTCGAGCGCGGCGTCACGGCTCGCGCGCTCGTCCTCGGACAGCGGGAGCTCGATCGCGTCGGCGCCGTTCGCGAGCCCGCTGGCGCGCGCCTGCAGCGATATCGGCCGATCCAGCTTGCGAAAGGTCCGCCGGTTGACGTCGACCGCCTCGAAGACGTCGCGGTGCGAAATCAGCATCTCGGACTTGCCGAGCATGAGCACGCCGCTGTCGCGCAGGGCGAAGTGGAAGTGGCGGAGGATGCGGCCCTGGGTCTCGGCCGTGAAGTACATGAGAGTGTTGCGGCAGATCAGCAGGTCCAGCCGCGAGATCGGCGCGTCGGAGATGAGGTTGTTGCGGCCGAAGATCACGGTGCGCCGGAGGTCTTTGACGAACGCCATGCGCTGGTCGGCGCGCTCGAAGTACTTCGAGCGGAGCTCGGGCGGAACCCCCTCCAGCTGCTTCTGCGTGTAGATGGCGTGCCGCGCGGTGGCGAGGGCCTCCTCGTCGATGTCGGTCGCGTAGATCTTGACCCGCTCGCGATAGGCGTCCTCGCCGAGGGACTCGGCCAGCACCATCGCGGCGGTGTACGCCTCCTGGCCCGCTGCGCACCCGGCGCTCCAGACGCGGATCGGCTCGTCGTCCGGCTTGGCCGCAAGCAGGCTGGGCAGCACGTCGTTGCGCAGGTGCTCCCACGCCGGTGGGTCGCGGAAGAACTCGGTGACGTTGATGAGCAGGGTGTTGAAGAGTGCCTCGTACTCCTCCGGGTGGACCTCCAGGTAGTCGAGGTAGTCGCCGTAGCTCTTCGAGTCGACCGTCTCCATGCGCCGCTTGAAGCGCCGCTCGAGGTTGGTGCGCTTGTAGCCCGTGACGTCGAAGCCGCGCGAGCGCTTGAGGAAGTCCAGCAGCGCCTCGAAAGCCGAGTCGTTCACTCAGCGACCTCCGCGTGCGGGTCCAGCGAGTGCGGTCGTTCCCCCCTGGTCCCGAGCGCCGTGCGGATGAGGTCCGCCCGCTGGCGCGCGTCCTCGGCCGCGGCGTGGAACCGATCACGCAGGCGCGCGCGCTCCTCGCCGTGCCTGGCCGCCACGCGCCGCAGGAACTCGACCCGTTCCTCCAGGGCTTCGAGCGCCGACCACAACGCAGCCTCGACTGCGCTGCCCTGCTCGATGACCATCGCGTCCTCGTTGTAGCTGTGGCCGACGCGGCAGCGGTAGCGGACGACCTCGCCCTCATGGAGCTCCCAGAGTGGAGCGCTGCACTCCGGGCAGGTGAACGGGCTCGGGGGACCGATCGGTCGATCCGCGGTCTCGGCCAGCGGCTTGTCGACCTCAACCATGCGCGTATCTTTCTCCATCCGCCCGGGGCCGACCAGCCGCGCGAGCGCCGGTCCGATGGCGTTGGCACGCAGCACCGCGTCGGCCTCTCCCACGGCGCGGAGCGCGCTTCGGGGCATGCTCGCCACGGTCGCGTCCGCCGGGTCCTGGACGACGACGACGCCACCGGCGTTGCGCACTGCAACCGCTCCCGCGCTGCCGTCGCCGAGAGCGCCCGAGAGGACGACGGCGATCGCGCGCGGGCCGCATGCGGCCGCGAGCGTGCGCAGGAGCACATCCACGGATGGGCGGACGCCGTTCTCCTTCGGGCCGCGATCGAGCTGCAGATGACCGTCGGTGACGATCAGGTGCCGGTCGTTCGGGGCGACGTAGATGCGACCGGGGCGCAGCAGCTGATCCTCGTCGGCGTCGACGACCGGGAGCGGCGTGTACCGGCCCAGGATCGAGGCGAGAACGCTGCGCCCGGATGACGGCACGTGCAGGACGATGCAGATCGCGGCCGGGAGGTCCGGGGGGAGCTCGCGGACGACGCGGATCAGCGCGTCGACGCCTCCGGCGGAGGCGCCGATGCCGATGACGCGACCGGGCGCGTCGCCGCCCTCGGCCTCTCGGATCTCCACACCTGGAGCGTACGCCTCCGACGGCCGGTGTGAGCGGCCCGCCTCACGTCTCGTCCGGAGGCGGCGCGATCGGAAGGTGATCGTCCATCCCGGTGAGCCGGAACACCCGCTGCACGACCTCCGGACCGGGGACGATGGCGAACTCGAATCCCTCGTCCTTGGCATTCGTGTCCCAGCGGATCACGAGCCTCAGGCCGGTCGAGTCCATGAACGTCAACGCCCGCATGTCGAGCACCACGCGCGCCGCTCCGGCGGTGCGCAGCGCCTGCAGCTCGCCGTCGAGCTGCGGCGCGGTGTCGAGATCGAGCTCGCCGATCGGGCGGATCCACCAGGCGTCGCCGTCGCGGCCTTGCTCGCAGCGAAATAAGTCGGGTGGTTGATACGTCACGTCGCTTTGCCCTCCCCGCTCCCCAGAGCGGACGGGCAGTCTAACCCGGGGCCATGACGGCGGTTGCCGCACGCGCCTTTCCTACGGTCAGATGCGCGATAGGTGCCTGGCGCGGGCCCGCGCCGCGCCGTACAAGATGCGGGCTCCGACCGAGCGGCCAGACGGGACTGCCCAATTCGACCGCCGCGGCGCTGCGCGGCACGTCGTGGCGAACTCCTTCTGCGCCGCCCTCTCGGGTCTCTCCCGTCCGGCGGGAGGTGCATCCCACTGCATCTCCCGCCAACGGGGCTGCGGTCGCGTCGCTGACCTCGTTCGTGAGTCGCGCGCGCAAACGGACATCGTTGTGCTCAATGGAGCGCGCAGGCGCCAGTCCCACCCTGCACCAGCGCCTGATGAGCGCGATCATGCGAGGCGCGCGGGTGCAGGAGCACAGCCGCCTGATCATCGCCCAGCACATCGAGGTGGACGAGCATGTTCTGGCGACGCTGGCCGTCAGCCGTCGGCGCCGCGCTGAACGCGCGCGCGCCCGAGACGTTCGCATTCGGACACGGCGATGACGGGAACCGCTTTCCATCGGGGTAGGGCACATGCGATGCGGAACAGCGCCCTTGCGCCCCAGCGCGCCGCGCCGGCGGGCCGCACCACGCCGCACGAGCGTGCGCGCCGGCAGCGCGAAGACCAGCGGCTCATGCACCAGACCCAGCGCGGCGACTCACGCGCGCGCGAGGAGCTGATCGAGCGCTACATGCCGCTGGCCCGCAGCCTCGCGCTGCGCTATCGCCGCGCCTCCGAGCCGCTCGACGACCTCGTGCAGGTCGCGTCCGTCGGCCTCGTGAAGGCGGTCGACCGCTGGGATCCCGATCGCGGGCTCGCGTTCTCCAGCTACGCCGTGCCGACGATCCTGGGCGAGATCCGGCGCTACTTCCGCGACGCCACCTGGGACGTCCGCCCCGCGCGCGACCTGCAGGAGCTCTGCCTGTCGGTCGAGGAGGCGCGCGAGAAGCTGTGGGCCGAGCTCGGCCGCTCTCCCACGGTCGCCGACCTTGCCGGGCGGCTCCAACGCCAGCCCGAGGAGATCGTCGAGGCACTGCAGGCGACCGAGGGCCGGTCGGTGCGCTCGCTCGACGCGCCCGTTCACGAGGAGGAGGGCGACTCCGCGAGCGCCGGCGACCTGCTGGGCAGCGACGACGCCGAGTTCGCCCGCGTCGAGGCCGGCATCACGATCGAGCGGATGACCGGGATCCTCGACGAGCGTGCGCGAGAGATCCTGCGGCTGCGGTTCAAGGAGGACCTGCTGCAGTCCGAGATCGCCGAGCGGGTCGGCTGCTCGCAGATGCACGTCTCGCGGATCATCCGCTCGTCGCTCGAGAAGCTGTACGCCTACGGCACCTCGGGGTAGGACCCGGACCATGGAGATCCCCTCGACGCCCGTGACGCCGGACCAGCCGGTCGTGCCCGACGAGCCGGCCACGCCGGCGGTGCCCACGCCCGACCGCGAGGCTCCCGCGACGCCGGCCGAACCACCGGGCGCGCCGCCGCCCGACGATCCGCTGCCGCCGCAGCCGGACGGCCCGGAAGTGCCCTCGGAAACCTAGGCGGCGATCTTCTCGATGGCCGGCGACCGCTCGCGCTCGTTGAGGAGGTCGAGCACGGCCTCCTCGACGGCACGTTGCTGGATGTCGCCGGCCGGCGGCTTGATCACCAGGCCGCCCTGGTACGCGTCGAACACGCGCGGGTCGATGTAGGAGGCGCGGCACACCGCCGGCGTATTGCCGAGGTAGTGCGCGACTTCCTTGATCGCCCGCGTGATCGCGCGCTTGCGGCCCGTCTTGGACCCCACCACCTCGCCGGAGACCGAGAGGGCGACGGCGGCGAGGACCGTGGCGTTCCATGTGCGGAAGTCCTTGGCGGAGAAATCCTCGGAAGTCGCGTCTTTGATGTAGGCGTTGATCTCCTCTGAGCGCACGTCGCGCCAGCGGCCGCCGGCCTTGTACGCGAGCAGCTCCTGGCTGCCGCCGCGCCGGCGCTTCAGCAACGCGACGATCTCGTAGGCGGCCGGATCGATGATGCCCTGAACACGTCGCTGCCCGCTCTTGGCGGGGTAGTCGAAGACCATCTCGCCCTCGGCGGCGAGCGTGACGTGCGACTTGCGCATCGTCGCAAGCCCGTAGGACTCGTTCTGCACCGTGTACTCCTCGGAGCCGATCCGGAAGAAGCCGCGGTCGAGCAGACGGACCGCGCAGGCGAGCACGCGTGCGCGGGTGAGCTCGTCGCCGTCGAGATCCTGGTCGACGCGGTCGCGTAAATCCGGCAGGCAGTGGGCGAAGCGCACCATGTCGTCGAACTTCGCGGCGTCGCGCCGCGCGCGCCAGCGCGGGTGGTACAAGTACTGCTTGCGGCCGGCCGCATCGATGCCGGTGGCCTGCAGGTGGCCGAACGGATACGGGCAGACCCAGACGTCCTTCCAGGCGGGCGGGATGCCGAGCTCGCGGATGCGATCGACCACTTCGGGCTCGTCGATCCGGTTGCCCTCGTCGTCGATGTACTCGAAGCCCTTGCCGCGCCGGCGGCGCGTGATCCCGGGGCCTGAGCAGTCGGAGCGGCGTAGTCGGCTCACCGACATAGTCTTCCCGCGGGCCGGAGGATTAAGCTTCCGGCCGCCGTGCCAACGCTCGACTTCCAAACCACCAGGAACGGGACCGTCGCGGTGATCGCCGCGACCGGGGAGCTCGACCTCTCCGGCGCCGCCGTGCTCGAGGCCGAGCTCGAGCGCCTGACCGACGATCCCGAGCTCGGCACCCTGGTGCTCGACCTCAGCGGGCTCGAGTTCATGGACTCGAGCGGCCTGCGCCTGGTCGTGCTCGCCGACATGCGGGCGCGCGAGGCCGGGCGGCGGTTCGCGCTGGTGCGTGGGCCGGAGACCGTCCATCGCGTGTTCGAGATCACCCGCATGAGCGACCGGCTCGACTTCGTGGACAGCCTGGAGGAGCTGGCATGAGGATCGAGCGCCGGCTCCCCGTCACGCCCGAGGCAGCGGCCGAGGCCCGCCACGCCCTCGCCGACTTCGCTCTGGACGACGGCCGCGAGCGCGACGTCCGGCTGCTCGTGTCCGAGCTCGTCACCAACGCGGTCCGCCACGCCAACCTCGCGCCCGGCGACGTGATCCTGCTGGTGATCGACCTCGAGGACAGCGTCCTGCGCGTCGAGGTGCACGACCCCGGCGGCGGCTTCGTCCCGCGGGCACCCGCCCCCGACCCGGCGCGACCGTCCGGGTGGGGGCTGTACCTCGTGGAGGAGCTCGCCGACCGCTGGGGCGTCGACTCCGACGAGCAGACCCTCGTCTGGTTCGAAGTCGATCGCCCCGCGGCGGCGGCGTAGCCGGTCTACGGACTCGTCGTCGAGAGCGTGAAGACCAGCGTCTTGCTGTAGGTGCCCGTGCGCAACGGGTCGGTCGCGCCGATCGCCTGGCGGACCTCGATGTTCACCGGATCGTTGCTCACCGGCCCGCTGTAGGTCTTGACCGTGGCCGGTAGCGGCGCGCCCGCGACGAGCAGCGGCTGCGGCAGCGAGAACGCGCCGTTGACCAGGTGCCCGGTCGCATTCGAGCTCGGATCGGCGACGCTCAGCGTCGCGTCCGCGCCCGTCGAGATGACGTTGGCCGCCAGCGTTGCCGTGTACTCGCGCGCCAGGCCCGGCGTGAAGACGCCGAGATTGGCGGTCGGCGACACGGTCAGCGACAGCGTGCCCGGCACCGTCCCGCTCACGTCGCTGGGGACGCTGCGGGAGGTGACGCCGCACTCCTTGTCGGTCACCACGCCGGCTGCGACCTCGAGCCCTCCGAGGAGGTGCTGGAGGAACGCGGGCTCCAGGTACGTGTTCTCCGTGTGGCCCATGCCCGTGTACCAGGCACGGCCGCCGTCGTACTTGTGGCACCACGAGATCGGGTGATCGTCGTTGACCCCGTCGCTGCCGTCGGCCTCGTCGTAGCTCGACTCGTCCAGGGTCAGCAACACGTGGACGCCGCTGTTACGCGGGCTGTAGTCGGTCCCGCCGCCGTTGACGACGGGGTTGACGATCCCTTGGTAGTTGTACCACTCGTCCACGCGGTTCCAGGGGCTTGTGAGGTGCCGCGTCGAGTGGTGCGTGGCGTCCTCCACGACCACGTCCGCGGGGCGTCCGCCCTGCATTCCGGGCAGGCCGTTCGGATGGTTGCGGAAGTAGCCACCCACGAGCCGGCCGTACCACGGCCACAGGTACTCGGTGTCGGCGGCCGAGTGGACGCCGACATAGCCGCCGCCCGCTTGGATGTAGCGCTCGAACGCGGCCTGCTGGGCCTCGGTCGGGAGCGTGTCGCCGGTGGTCGAGAGGAACACGACCGCGTCGTACTTGGCGAGCACCGCGTCGGTGAACAGCGCCGGCTCCTCGGCCGCGTCGACGTGGAAGTTGTTCTGCGCGCCGAGCAGCTTGATCGCCGTGATGCCCTCGTCGATCGCCGAGTGCCGGAAGCCCGCCGTCCGCGAGTAGATGAGGATGCGGAAGCGCGAGCCGGCCTGCTCGGCGTCGGGCAGCACGTTGACGAGGAACGTCCGCGTCGCCGAGCCGCCGAACTGGTCGCTCACCCGAACGCGCGGGCTGTACGTCCCGGGCGTGGTGAACGTCGTCGTCGGATTGGCGAGCGTGCTGTCGTCGGTCCCGTCGCCGTTGAGATCCCAGGCGTAGCTGATCGTGTGCGACGGCCCGTCCGGGTCGGTCGCCGCGCCGCCGAACGAGACCTGCAGCGGGGCGAAGCCCGCTTGTGGCGTCATCGTCAGGCCCGCGGCCGACGGAGCGCGGTTGGCCTGCACCACGACGCTCAGCGTCGCGCTGCCGGTGCCGCCCTTGCCGTCCGACGCCGTGACGGTGACCGTGCGCGTCGCCGCGGCGAGGAACGACTTCGTCGGGTTCTGCTCGGTCGATGTCGTGCCGTCCCCGAAGTCCCACGCGTAGGTGACGGCATCGCCGTCCGGATCCGTTGCGGTGGCCGTGAAGTTGATCGGCACGCCGACCCGCACGTTGCCCGTCGGTGTCCGTCCGGCGGTCACGGTCGGCGGCTGATTCCCGGTCTGGGCCGAGGCCGATGCCGGAAGCGCGCATGACGCAACTACAAGCGCGCACACCATCCTGGTACGTCGCATTCCTTCCCCCTCCGGCTAATTACGCTAGAGGCACAACAATTACCGCCCGGCCGGGCCGTGTCAAGAGCCGGAGATGTGGAAATGCCTCGACGCACTGAGGCGGTTGCGGCCGCGCTGCTTGAGCGTCACGGCCGCCGTGTAGCGACCGGCGCGCAGGCCGTTGAGCGACGCAAGCTCGAGGCTCACGCGCTTGCCCGGGAGGATCTTGACGGCGCTGATGCCGGTGCTGCGTCCGCCGCGCGGGCCGCGGATGACGACATTGCCGCCGACGGGATCGATCGTGTTGCCGTTGTTGCGCACCTGCAGCGTGAGCGAACGGTTGCCCTTGCCGCCGCTGACGCGCGCCGAGCCGGCGCGCAGCTTGAGCTTGCGCGCCGACTTCGTCGGGTTGAAGCGCAGGCTCCCGACCAGCCGGTAGCCGACATTGACGCCGGGGCGCTTGCGCGTCGGACGGCCGATCACCTCGAGGCTGCCGTACAGCGAGCCGCGCGCCGGCACGCGCGTCAGCGTGACCGTGATCGTGCGGCGATCGCCGCGGTCGAGCGTGAACGAGCTGTCGCTTACGCGGACGAAGCGCGACAGCGACCGCCCGCGGTCCGCCGCGACGGTGCCCGTCCGGCTCTGGCGCCACGGGCGCGCGGCGATCGTGATGTCGAGCTTGCGGTCGGACGAGTTCACGACCTCGACGGTGTCCGAGCTGCCGCGGCGGGCGATCTGCTCCAGGATCGCCGGTTTGATCGACAGCCCGCCGGCGGCCGCGGCGGCGGCGGCGCGCCGGGGACGTAGCCGGACCACACGCACCCGCACGCGCACGCGCACGACGTCGCCGTTCGCGCCCGCGAAGCGGAACACGAGTACCCGCGAGCTGCGCAGCGCCAGGCGCACGGAGAGCCGGCCGCGGCGGCCGACCTCGAGCTTGCGCGTGCTGACCAGGCGACCGCCGACGATGCTGCGCAGCTGGACGACGGTGCCGCGCGGCGCCGCGCGCCGCTTGCCGGCGATCCGGCAGGTGAGTTTGCCGCGCCAGCGGTACTTGTGACCGGCGGCGAGCACTGGGAGGCCCTTGCGGATCCGCAGCGGGCGCGAAGCGAGGAAGACCTCGAGGCGCGGCGCGGCGCAGCTCTCCTCCTCGGGGCCGACGGGGCCGCCGCCCGGGCCAGAGCCGGACGGCCCCCGGATCTTGCCGCTGCCGACGTTGACCGTCACGGTCGAGTTGTTCCTCGGCGGCGTGTTGGCCACCGTGACGGTCTGGCGGACCAGCGTCGCGACGTTCAGCGCCGCGTCGCGCACCGTCACGGTCAGCTCGTGCGGCCCGTCGGCGAAGGCGCTGGTGGGCACGTCCAGCGTCGCCGTGCTGACCGACGGGCAGTTGGTCCCGGCCGCGTCGTCGGGCGCCTCCACGCACGTGCCGTCGCCGAACGCGGCGTCGGCGAGCGCGACGCCGTCGAGCGCCGCGGCGGCGCGGCTGAGGCCGAGCCCGTCGTCGACCGCGAGCACGGTCAGCGTCAACACGCCCGTCGCCTGGCTGCGCACGCCGCCGACGGCGCCCGAGGGCGCCTGCGTGTCGACGACCGCGGCGTTCGCCGCGGTCGCGAGAACCAGCACTGTCGCCAGGGCCAGGAACGTGACCAGTCGTCCGGCCATTCGTCGACCCAACCAACCAGACGCCCCGGACCTCGTCAAGACGACGAAGGTCCAGCTAGGTGTGGAGACCCATCAACACCTCGACCACCAGCTGGTCGAGCCGCTCGTTGTAATAGCCGCGCGTGGCGAGGTCGTCGAGCGCGTCCGCCTCGGCCTTCAGCGTGTCCGGGTCGTCGCCGTCGACCGACGCCTGGCCGAGGTCCGGCGCGCTCGCGGCGGCCAGCGCCTCCTTGACCTGCGGCAGCTCGTCGAACGCCGCCGCGCGCTCCGCCAGCGCCGTGTACGTGCGCATGCAGCCGGCCGCGAACTCCCACACGCCCTCGGGGTTCTCGTTGCGGTACGCGTGCGCGTCAAAGTGGCGCGGGCCGGAGTAGCCGGACCGCTCGAGCAGGCGCACGAGCAGGAACAGCTCCTTCAGGTCCTCGGCGCCGAAGCGGAAGTCCTGGTCGTAGCGCCCGATGCGCTGCGAGTTGAGGTCGATGTGGAAGAGCTTGCCGGCCCACAGCGC
>Ga0111538_10007124_pt1 | contig 15098 bp, 17 predicted proteins | sample SoiMethybrSBSTD1_FD_79669 | JGI IMG/M metagenome (GOLD analysis project Ga0111538, IMG submission 79669) | Bulk soil microbial communities from a Populus tree surrounding site in Tennessee, USA - Soil MetaG P. TD hybrid SBSTD1 (version 2)... | ecosystem: Environmental > Terrestrial > Soil >...
GAAGCTCTCGCGCGCCAGCGGCGCCTCGCGGCGGGCCGCGAGCACACGTGCCGCCGCCGCCGGCCCGGCGAGCGCCACCAGCACCTCCTGCGACGCCGTGTTCGGGTTGACCGCGCGCTCGCCCGCGACCGTGACGTGGGGCCGGAGGCGCGCGAGCGCGGCCGCGTCCATCCCGCGGACGAGCCGGAGCTCGCCGACCGTTCCGAGCGGCGCGTTCGCCGCCACGTAGTGCGGCGTCCGCGCGAGATACCACGCGCGCTCGGCGCCGTGTGGCCGCGCGACGTCGTCCGCGTCCGTCCAATCGGCGATCGCGTCGGCAAGGCGCGTGTCGAGGCCGAGGGCACCGAGGAGGGCGGGCAGGGCGGACGCGAGCTCCGGCGTTCCCAGGTCGAGCCGGCGGGCCTCGTCCTCGACGCGGACTCGCACGAGGCCGGCGCCGAGCGGCTGCGGGCCGGCATCGCGGGCCCACGGCGCGTGGAAGCTGTCGATTCGCGTGGCGTTGCCGCCAAGGAGCGCCGTCGCCGCGGCCACGCCGGAGCGCGCGAGGGCGTCGGCCTGCAGCGTCGCCAGCGCGGTCCGCGCGAGGTGCGCGTCGACGGCGCTGGTGCGCGCGAGGCTCGTCGCGAGGACGGTCATGACGGCCAGCGCGACGACCGTCCCGAGGAGCGCCACGCCGCGGCTACGGGGTGCGCACACGGACCAGCTCCACGAGCTCGCAGGCGGCGCGGTCGCGCGGGCCGTCGGCGACCCGGACGCGGACTTCGCGCAGGGTGGGGTGCAGCGTCGGGCGGACCTCGCGCGTGAAGCGGAGGCCGGCGCGCTCGCCCTCGTCGACGCCGGGCTCGGTCGTGGCGAGCGCGGTCTCGGCCAGGAGGGCCCGCGCCGCCAGCATGCTGCGCGAGAGCCGGGCGTCGTCGGCGATGGTGGCGACGCTCCGGTCGAGGAGGCGCGCGAGGGCGACGACGCCGATCGCCAGGACGGCGAGCGCGACGGCGACCTCGAGAAGGGTCAGCCCGCGGCGCGCGTGCATCGTCACCGTCCGATGACCTGCGGCCGGCCGAGCGTGCCGCCGACCAGGAGCGGGCGCGGCGGGTCGCTCGGATCGGCAGAGGTCAGCGTGAGGGCGAGGCGGAGGTCGCTCTGCGCGAGCGGCTCTGCCAGCACCACCTGGCCCGTGCCGCGCACCTGCAGCGTCGGCAGGCGGACGTCGACGCTCGCCAGCGTCAGCCGGCGCTCCTCGAGACGCCAGCTCCCCGACGCCGTGTTGGCGCGGAAAATGGCGAGCAGGCCCTGGCCGCGCCACATGACGTCGCGCAGCTCGAGCTGGCCATTGCCGTGTGCCGGCGCGACCGGCTCGAGGCGCAGATGGACGTTGCCGCGGCCGCGGGCGGTCAGCGCCGCGCCGCCGAGCTCGAGCACGGGGCAGGCGGCGAAGTCGGCCTCGTCGAACTCGACGTCGATGACGGTCGCCGCGCCTTCGAGGGCGATCGTGCCCTTCGCGGTGCCGTTGCAGATGTCGGCGTCGAACCTCCAGGGATGCCCGCGAGCGCCGGTCAGCACACCGAGGAGCGAAGGCCAGAGGTCGACGCGCTCCGCCGAAACGACGACCGGCCCCGCCGGCCGCGCGAGCGTGACCTTCCGGAGCGTGACGCCGCCCGGCAGGAGGTGCGCCTCCTCGAAGGCCGGCGGCGCCATGCCCGCGGGTGTGTAGCGCGCGAGGAGGCTCCGCACGACGGCATCGGTGGGAAAGAGCAGCGCCAGCGCCGCGATGAGAACGAGCAGCGCGCCGGCGGCGGTGATGAGGCGTCGCCTCAGGGCACCCTCCGCGTGCGCGCCACCTCCACGGTGGCGGCGAACTCGGCCGGCGCGGCCGCGAGCTTCCGGAGCTCCAGGCGGGCGACCCACATCGGCGCGACCTCGAGAGCGTGCAGGAGGCTCACCACCTCGGCGAGCGAGGTGCCGCTGGCGCGGAGGATGACGCGCTCCTCCTCGATGCCCGCCCCGAGCGGCGCCGTCTCCGGCGTCATGCCGGCGATGCGCGCGCGGCCGACGGTGCCGCTCGCCACCTGCTCGAGCCGCGTGACGAGCGGGGGCTCCGTGGCCTCGGCGGGCGCCGTCCCACGACGCAGGCGCGCGGCGAGCGCCTGGACGGCGCGGAGCTCGCGCTCCCGTCCCGCGACGCGTGTCTCGAGCGCAGCCAGGCTGCCCCACACGGCGAGCGCGAGGTGAACGACGGCGACGAGGACGGCAATGCCCGCCGCGGCGCCGAGGAGACGGCGCTCGCGCGGCGCGAGCCGCGACAGGGTCTCGAGGAGCCGCGCCGTCACGAGCTCGTCCCCGGCGCCGTACGCCGCTCCGCGCGCAGGCGGAACTCGACGCCGCGGCCGTCGACGCTGGCCCGGGTCTCCTCCGCGGCAACGCCTGCGAGGAGCGGCGAGGCCGCGAGGGCGCGCCGCAGCGCCTCGACGGCGTCGAAGCTCGGGGCGCGGCCGCCGAGGCGAAGCGCCTCGGGCTCGACGACGAGCTCGTCGAGATCGAGCTGGATCGAGGCCGGCACGCGCGCGCTCGTCTCGCGGAGGAGCGCGAGGGCGCCAGCCGTGTGCCGCCCGTCCCCGCGGCCCAGGGCGGCCACCGCTGCCTCGAGCTCGGCGCGTGGCGCGGCGAGCGGCGCCTCGGGGAGCACGGCAGCGGCGGCGCTGCGGATGGCGGCGCGGAGCGTCGCATCGCGCTTTGCGAGCCGTACGTGCCAGAGCCCGAGGTTGATGACTGCCAGGACGGCGGCCGCCGCCGCGAGCGCGGCGGCCGTGCGCCAGGATCCGGCCGATGCCTGCGTGCCCCCGAGACGAAGGCCGATCCCGTTCCCGCCCGCCCCGAGGACGAGGCCCGCCGCGACGGCGCAGGCGTCGAGGTCGTCGCCGCGTGCGGCTGCCACGCGCCCGATCGGCAGCACCGGGACCTCGCGCGTCGCCGCGCGAACGGCGCCGAGCACCGCCGCGGCGTCCGCGCCGGCCAGGACGATCGTCGCCGGCGGCTCGCCGAGCGCGGCGAGCGCCCAGCGGACCTCGGCGGCGAACGCATCGGCGTCGGAGGCCGCCCGGCCGAGGGCGCGGAGCGCGACGATCCGGCCGGCGCGCCGGATGCTCACGCTGCTCTGCGCGCCGTCGGCGAGGACGAGCGCCGCGTCGCCGACATGCGCGGCGACGAGGTTCCAAGCGGGCAGCGGCGCCAGGTCGATGCGAGCGGCGGCGAGCCCCGCCGTCGCGAGGAGCGCCGCATGCCCGTCGAGGTCCGCGCGGCGGGCCGCCACGGCGAGGACCGTCGTGCCTTCGGATCCGTCGGCGACCGGCTCGAACGCCACGACGGCATCCTGGATGTCGGCGGCGAGCTGCCCCGCGAGCTCGAGCGGCACGGTGCGCGTGAGGCGCCGGCGATCGCGGAAGGGCAGGGAGAGCACGCGGTGCGCGACGGCCGCCGGCGGCAGCGCCGTGAGGACGTGCGCGCCGCGGCGCGTCCCACCGACACGTGCGAGGATCGTGGCGAGCGTCTCCCCGGCGAGCGGAAGGCGCGAGACGTCGGTCAGCCGCACGCCGCCCAGGCGGCGCTCGCCGCGCGCGATGCGCACCTCGCCGGGCGCGACGTCGATGCCGAGGAGACGCGTCGTCATCGGCCTCCGAGCGCCACCGCGATCGTCGTGGCCAGCTCCTCGGTGCCGCCCGCGCCGTCGTCGACGCCGAGGGCGATCTCGACCGCGCGCGGAAGGACGTCGGCGTCCCAGTGCGTGCGCCACTCGGTGCCGTCGAAGCAGCGGACGGCGAACCGCCGCACGCCCGCGAGGACCGCCAGCGGCGCAGGCGGCGGCCCGTCTTCGGGCGCCGGCGCTGCCCGCTCGCGGCGCACGAGCACGCCCGCCGTGCGGTCCACCTCGTACGAGATCGAGCGCCGGTCGGAGGCGGGCGATGTGCCGGGATCGGAGCGGACGAGGGCCGTGACCCGAAGATGCGGCGTCGAGTCGGGACCGAGTCCCAAATCGACGGCCATCCCCGTTTCGGGCACGGCCGCCTCGATCTCCGCGGCGAGGCGGAGGAGCACGGTGCGTGCGGCCGAGATGCGATCGGACTCGGCGCCGGCGGCCGAGCGGCTCCGCGCCGCGCCGGCGAGGCTCCGCGAGAGCGTGCCGAGGAGCAGGGCCGTCAGCGCGAGCGCGAGGAGCGTCTCCAGGAGCGTGACGCCACGCCGGCTCATCGCACCTCCGCCCGCGCGACGGCTGCAGCCAGGACGACGCTCCGTACGCGCCCGCGATCGTCGCCGAGCTCGACGCGAACGGGCTCCGGGTCGCCTTCGGGCGAAAGATTCACGATCGCCGTGCCGCCGTGTACCTCGGGCGCGCCGCCGGCGCGCACGGCGAGCACGCGCACGGGCGCGGGCACGGTCACGGGCGACGCGAGCGGTCCCGCCGGCGCGTCGACGCCGCCGTCGGGCCTGGCCCGCCCGAGCGTCCACTGTCCCTTGTCCATGTCCACGACGAGCCGCCAGAGCGTGCCGCCGAGAATGGCGCGCTCGCGCCCGAACCCGAGCGCGTCACGAAGCTCCCCGGCGGCCGCGTCGAGCGCGAGTCCCCCACGATCCGGAAGCCGCGGCAGGATGAGCGCCGCGGCCAGCGCCAGGATGCCGAGCGTCACGACGAGCTCGAGCAGCGTCGTGCCGCGCGCGCTGCTAGCGGTGCTCGATATCCCCCGCATTCCCCTCGCCCCCTTCGACGCCGTCGCCGCCGAGCGACTTCAGGACGAAGCGGTCGCCCGTCGCGACGTACACGTACGCGTTGCCCCACGGATCCGCGGGCACCTGGTCGACGTACCCCCCGTCGCGCCACACGCGCGGGACCGGCGCCGTGGCGGGACGGGTCACGAGCGCGGCGAGGCCCTGCGAGGTGGTGGGATAGAGGCCGCTGTCGAGACGATAGAGGTCGAGCGCCTGCGCGAGCGTCGCCAGGTCGGCGGCCGCCTTCGCGCGGCGGGCCTCGTCCGTCCGTCCCATGAGGCGCGGGGCCACGAGCGTCGCGAGGAGCCCGACGATGAAGACGACGATCATGATCTCGAGCAGCGTGAAGCCCGCCTCGCGTGACGGCCGTCTCATGCGTCAGCCCGCGAGCGCCCCGAGCTCGAAGAGCGGCAGCAGGACGGCGGTCACCAGGACGAGGACGACCGCGCCCATCGCCAGGACGAGCGCAGGCTCCACGAGCGCGGTGGCGGTGGCTACCGTGCGCTCTACCTCGGCCTCGTAGGTGTCGGCCGCATGCGCGAGCGCGTCCGCCAGCGCGCCGCTGCGTTCGCCGACGGCGACGAGCTGCACGAGCACGGGCGGGAAGGCGCCCTGCGCGCGGAGCGCCGGAGCCAGCGCGCCACCCTCGCGCACGCGCGCGCACGCCGCCGCGACGGCGTCGGCGATCAGGCGATTGCCGGTGATCGGCCCGGCGATGCCGAGCGCCGCCTCGAGCGGGACGCCGCCCGCGAGGAGCGTCGCGAGCGTGCGCGCGAGCCGGCCCGCCGCGCTCGTGCGCACGAGCCGCCGCACGCCCGGCACGCGGAGTAGAGCCGCGTCGACGCGACGGCGCGCCGACTCGGTGGCGAGCCAGCGCCGCAGCGCCAGCGCCGCGACGCCGCCGACCGCCAGGATCAGCCACCAGCCTGCCGCGATCCACCCGCCGAGCGCCGCGAGCGCGCGCGTCGCGAACGGGGCCGGCTTTCCCGTCGCCGCGAAGAGCGCGGTCGTCTGCGGCACCACCCACGCGAGGACGAAGCCGAGCACGGCCGTCGTCGCGAGGGTCATGACGGCCGGGTAGGCGAGCGCGGCACGGACACGGGCTCGCGTCGCCGCCTCGGCCTCGGTGTGGCCGGCGAGGCGCGCGAGCACGCCGGCGAGCGCGCCGCTCTCCTCGCCGGCGCGGACGAGATCGCAGTAGAGCGGCGGGAACACGGCCGGGCTCGCGCCGAGGGCGTCCGCGAGGGACGCGCCCTCGCGGAGACGCGCCCGGGCCAGCGTGAGCGCGCGTGCGAGCGTCGCGTGGTCGACGTGCTCCGCGACCCCGCCGAGCGCGTCGGCCAGCGGCACCCCCGCCGCGAGGAGCGTCGCCAGCTCGCGCGTCGCGGCCGCCAGCTCCGGCGGGCGGACCCGCCGCGTCCGCCCGGGGAGCGCGGCGTCCTCGGCGAGATCCGTCGGATACACCCCCCGCGCGCGCAGCGCCTGCCACGCGGCCCGTGCCGTCTCGGCGTCGACGACGCCCGTCTCCGCCCGTCCGCCCGCGCTGAGCGCGCGATAGGTCCAGACCGCCACGCGTCAGCCCTCGACGCCCGCGACGCGCAGCACCTCGGCCGCCGTCGTGAGCCCCAGGGCCGCCTTCGCGAGTCCGTCGTCGCGCATGCTCGCCATGCCCGCCGCGGCGGCGTGGCGGCGGATCGCGGCCGCGTCGGAACGCTCCATCACCAGCGCGCGCACGCGATCGTCGACCAGGAGCATCTCGTGAATGGCCATGCGCCCGCGATATCCGGAGCCCGCGCACGCGCCGCACTCGTGGGCCGCCTCCGCCCCGCAGGCTTCGCAACGCCGGCGCACGAGGCGCTGCGCCACCACCCCGAGCAGCGAGGAGGCGATCAGGAACGGCTCAACGCCCATGTCGAGGAGCCGCGTGACGGCGCTCGGCGCGTCGTTCGTGTGCAGCGTCGAGAAGACGAGGTGCCCGGTGAGCGCCGCCTGCATGGCGATCTCGACCGTCTCGCGGTCGCGGATCTCGCCGACGAGGATCACGTCCGGGTCCTGGCGGAGGACGGCCCGGAGCCCGCTCGCGAACGTCAGGTCGATGCGCGGGTTCACCTGCATCTGGGCGATGCCGCGAAGCTGGTACTCGACGGGATCCTCGATGGTGACGATGTTCCGCTCGCCGGTGTGGAGACGCTGGAGTGCCGCGTAGAGGGTCGTCGTCTTGCCGCTCCCGGTGGGACCGGTGACGAGGACGAGGCCGTGGTTGCGCGCGAGCAGGCCGTCGAGGCGGAAGGCGTTGTCGGGCGCGAGCCCGAGATCAGCGAGGCCGAGGAGCATCGCGGCGCGGTCGAGGAGGCGGAGCACGACCCGCTCGCCGGGCGCCGTCGGCACCACCGAGACGCGTACGTCCACGTCGCGTCCCGCGACCCGGAGGCGGATGCGCCCGTCCTGCGGCAGGCGCCGCTCGGCGATGTCGAGGCCGGCCATGATCTTCACGCGCGAGACGATGGTCGGGTGGAGCCGCGCCGGGGGCGAGAGGACGTCGCGCAGGAGCCCGTCGACGCGGAACCGGACGGCCGTCGTCCGCTCGTACGGCTCGACGTGGATGTCGCTCGCGCCGGCCTTCACCGCCTCCGTCAGGAGCGCGTTCACGAGACGGATGGCGGGCGCGTCGTCGCCGGCCTCGAGGAGGTCCGGCGGCTCGTCGAGCTCCTGCGCGACGCGGTCGAGGGTCGCGTCCATGGTGTCGACGGCCGAGCGCGCGGCGCCGTCGTAGGCGCGGGTGATCGCGTCCCGGAGCGCCGCCTCGGGCACGACGACGGGCCGGATCGGCGCCCGATAGAGGAAGCGGAGGTCGTCGAGCGCGGCCAGCGCCGAGGGATCGGCGACGGCGACCACGAGCCCGTCCTCCTCGCGCGCGAGCGGCAGGATCAGGTGGCGGCGCGCGAAGGGCATCGGCAGCGGCGCGAGGAGGTCCCGGCCGGGGAGCGCCGCGGGCGCGGCCGCGAACGGCAGGCCGGCGCGCTCCGCGAGCGCGCGCGCGTACGCCCCCGCCTCCGTCGCGCCGAGCGCCGCCAGCGCCTCGCCCACGGTCCGGCCTTCGCGCCGCTCCGCCCCCGCGCGTGCGACGAGCGCGTCGGCGATGCCGAGCGCAGCGGCGGCGTCGCGATGGAGCGGCAGGATCGCGGTCAAGGCTTCGGATCGTCCCAGCGGAGCGCGGGGCTCTGCCGCAGCCCCTTCGGCATCCGGGCACGCTGGCGGAGCGAGTTCTGCGCCACCTGCTCGTCGGACGCGAGGATGTGCGGCGTCAGGAAGACGAGCAGGTTCGTCTTCGTGCGCCGGCCTTCGCTCCGCCGGAAGAAGGCGCCGAGCACGGGGATGCGCCCGACGAAGGGCACCCGCTGCTCCTGCTCGCGGAGATTGTCGGACAGGAGGCCGCCGATCACGATCGTCTGCCCGTCGCGCGCGGCGATCGCGGTCGAGGCGGAGCGAATGGTCGTCGTCGGGCCGACGAGATCCGGGTCGCTCCCCCCGATCGTCACCTGCTCGATGTCCGACACCTCCTCGAAGATCGTCAGGCGGACGAAGTCGTCGGCGGTGATCTGTGGGCGGAGGCGGAGCATCACGCCTACGTCGTGCCGCTCGATGGTCGTGAAGAGGTTCTCGAGGTTGGTGGCGCTGGTGGCGCGGCTGGCGATGAAGGGGACGTTCCGGCCGACGACGATCTCGGCCTCCTCGTTGTCGGTCGTGACGATGTTCGGCGCCGACAGCACGTTCACGTCCGAGTCGGCCTCGAGCGCCGTCAGGAGGAAGGTCTGGGCCGGGACCTCCTGGCCGTTCGGGAGGCGGACGGTCCGGTTGCTGGCCGCCGCGAGGAGGAGGCCGGGGAGGGAGGTCGGGTCGGTTGCCGCGTTGGCGAGCGGGCGAAGGTTCGCCTGCGCGAGGCCGCTGAAGTCGCCGAGGTCGGTCGTCGCCTGGAACTCGAAGCCGAGGGCGCGCGCGCGGTCGACGGTCGCCTCGACGATGATCGCCTCGACGAACACCTGCCGCCGCGGGACGTCGAGCGTCGCGACGACGGCCCGGAGCGTCTCCCAGTCCTGCGGCGTGGCGCTCACGACGAGCGTGTTCGTCGCCGGATCGGCCGTGAGGCGGACGGGGGCCTCGAGCGCCTCTGCGGTACCGGCGGCCGCGGCGACGGGGGTCGCGGCGGGCGGCGGTGCGCTCTGGCCCATGCCGCCGTCGTAGCCGCTGTCGAGCCGCGAGGAGGCGCCCGCGCGGGCGAGCGAGCTGCCGCGCGGGCGCGGCGCCGGCGGCGGACCGGTCGGAAGGCCCAGGAGCTGCGATAGGACGCGCACGAGTGCCTCCGCGTCCGCATGCCGGAGCGGGATCACGTGGATGTCCGAGGAGCCGCGCGCCGGGGTCTGGTCGAGGCGCTCGACGAGGGCCCGCGCGCGCCGGACGACGGCCGCCGGCCCGCCGAGGACGAGCGTGTTGGTGCGCCCGTCGGCGGCCACGGTGAGCTTCCCCTCGCCGTCGGTGGCGAGGCTGTCGCGGAGGCTCTCGGCGAGGTCGGGCGCGGAGGCGAAGCGGAGCGCGACGGTCTCGAGCGCGCCGGCGGTGGGTGCATCGAGGTCGCGGAGCAGCGCCGTGATCCGCTCCACGTTGGCGGCCGCGTCGACGACGACGAGGCTGTTCCGCGGCGCGTACGCGGTGAGGAGGCCGTCCTTCGACACGAGCGGCTGCAATACGGGGATCAGCGCCGGCGCCTCGGCGTGCGCGAGCGGCAGGATGCGTGTCACGACCTCGTCGCCGCCCGCGGCGCCGCTCTCGCGCGCGTCGCGAATCGGGACGATCTTCGTGAAGGCGCCGCTCGGGACGGTCGTGAAGCCCTTCACCTGGAGCACCGACTGGAAGACGAGGTACACCTCCTCGGGCGCGACGCGCGTCGGCGAGATGATCGACACCTTGCCGTGCACGCGGTCGTCGATGATGAAGTTCCGCCCGGTGACCTCGCTCACGAAGCGCGCGAGGACGGGGATCTCCACGTCCTGGAAGTTGACGGCGATCGTGCCGTCCTCCGCGCCCGCAGGCAGGGCAGACGTCACGAGAACGAACGCGAGGGCGGCGAGCTTCATCGCAGGTCGTAGACCAGCGTCTGCGGCGCATCGGCGCGGACGATGTCCAGGGCGACGCGCGGCTCGTGCCCGAGCCGCTCGAGGAAGCGGAGCAGCGCCGCGGGGTCGTGCACCTCGGTGCCGTTGACGCGCTCGACCACGTCGCCGTCGCGGAGGCCGAGACGCGCGAAGAGGCTCTCGTCGCGGATGCGGAAGAGGCGGAAGCCGGCCGGCCGCCCCTCGCGCACCTCGGCGACCGCGCGGAGCTGGGTGAGGAGGCCGCTCGTGTTGCCGAGCGCGCCCGTGATCTCGCGGCGATCGACGAGATACGCGTTCTCCCCGGTCCGGCGAATGCGGTCCCCGGCCGGAGGCTCGGGCGGCGCCCCTTCGGCGGCCGGGACGTCGGCCGGCGCGGGCTCGCGTGCCATCTCCAGGACGGCGTCGCCGCCGTCGAACGCGACCGTCGCCCGGTCCCAGCCGATGCTCGCGAGTCGCCCGTCGCGGACGCGGTCCCCGACCCGGTAGAGCGCCTGGGTCCGCGTCTCCGTGTCTTCGATGACGGCGAGCGCCTGGTCGCCGGCGAACGCGATGCCCCAGAGACGGAGCGCCGCCGCGCGCGGCTCGGTGGCCGCGGCCGCGGGCGAGGCCGCAAAGAGGTTCCGCTCGGTGATCACCGCGTAGTCCGTGAGCGGCCCGACGTCGTCGGTCGCCTGCTCCGCCGCGACGGCAATCGCGGGCGGCGGCGCGTCGAGGCTCGCGAGCACGGCCTGGCGCACGCCGAGGCCAGCCAGGAACGCCACGATCGCGAGCAGGCCGAGCTCCACGAGGAGGCGGTGACGCCGGGCCGGAAGCATGTGGGGAGAACGTGGCATACGCCGGAAGGCGGCCGGGGTGCAATGGGATTTTCGAGGAAGTTGGTCGCTCGACGTTGCGCGGGACGGGCGGCGCGACGGAGTCCTCGACGATGAACCGATCGGTGGCGCTACCGTACCCGCCAGCGGAGGCATCGTGTCGCGCTCCGGCGAGCCGCGTGCCCCATCGCCGGCGCCGCGTCCTGCCCGATCTGCCCACCGCGCTGCCATCCTACGCTCAGCAACCAACTCCGCGCCCGTACTACGGGGGTCGGTGTGGTCTCGTCTTGCCGCCACGCCTCGACCCACAGCGCCGAAGAGCAGGGATCGAGCCCGTACTTACTCACGCCGTGCTTCCGGCCGTTCATCAATACATAGACGAGGCCGTTCCGTACCTCGCGCGGCGTCCGGAGGGCGCGTGCGTGGAAGCGGTCGGCCCAGATGCGACCACGACGCCCGAGCACTCGGTTGATGGCCTTCGCCAGGCGAATGGAGAGACCCTGGACTCCGCGCGCGAGCGCGGCGATGCCGTCCGCCTCGACCGGCAGGTGCACGTGGTCGGCCTGCACGCTGAAATGCACGACTCGAAACCTGCTCTTCGAGGCGGCCGCGAGGCCGCGCCGCAGACTGGGGGAGACGTGGTCCGCGCGCAGTGAGGGAAGACCGCGGACCACGCGAACTGTGACGTGGAGCGGATGACGGCGATCGTGCGCCGCTCGCGGGCGATGCGGCACGCCCGCCCTGCGTCCGGCAGGTTTCCGGCCCGCGCCACGGCCACCCCACGTGGGAATCAAAAGCTGTCGGGTGCGTAGTGTCACTTGATTGAGCATATATTATAGAAAACAAGCGTAGATGTCACGAGGCCTGACAAAGCGGCGAGGGGAGCGCGGCGATCGCCGCGCAGCTATCCGTCGACGCGGTTCAGTCCGATAGCGCGAGGTAGAAAACGCTCTTCCTGCGCCCCCCGCCGATCGTCTCTGGCCATTGTGGGGCACGCGAGGCTCGCTTCTCGAAACGCCCCGACGATCCCACTTCGACCGCCTTTTCCGCCTTGCCAGAGCCTCCCCCCGCTGTAGAATCCCACCATGCGCCTCGCGGTCGCGCTCGTCGTCGTCCTCGTCGCGACGATGGCCGCCGCCGGTACACCGGTCGAGGTCACCGTCGACGGTGTGGCGCTCGATGCCGAGAGTGGCACGCCGGTCGTCCGCCTCGTCGAGCGCGTCGCGGAGAGCGGCGCGGCCCGTACGCCGCGCGAGCTCCCCATCTGGATCGGGCCCTTCGAGGCCCAGGCGATCGTCCTCGAGATGCGGGGCGCATCGCCGACGCGGCCGCTCACGCACGATCTCATGAAGTCGCTCGTCGAGCGGCTCGGGGCGCGGCTCGATCGCGTCGTGATCGACGAGATGCGGGACGACACCTACTTCGCGAAGCTGCATCTGGAGGCAGCCGGAGGGCGGACGGTGATCGTCGACGCGCGGCCGAGCGACGCGATCGCGCTGGCGTTACGCCTGCACGGGCAGGTCCTCGTCTCCGAGGAGCTGTTCGCGAAGGCGCCGATCGGAAAGGTGAATCCGGCGGCGGCGCATCTCTGGGGACTCACGCTGCAGGACCTCACCCCGGAGATCGCGAAGTTCTTCGAGGTAACGGTGTCGAGCGGGGTGCTGGTCTCGGACGTGGCTCAGAAGGCTCGTGCCCAGGAGGCGGCACGCGGCGACGTCATCACGGCCCTGGACGGCGTCCCGGTCGCCTCCGTGGCCGAGCTGACCATGCGCGCGGGCGCACGCGAGGCGGCGGCGCCGGTCCGCCTCTCGGTGCAGCGCGCCGGCCGCCACATCGTCCTGACCTTCACACAGTAGCCGCGTCTCGTTGACAACCAGCGCCGGCACAGCCTAGAAGCGCCCGTTGGCGGACGATCGCCCGACGGGTCCGGGGTCGCGCCGCGCGGGAGATCCCGATCGGGAGGTCGAGGACCTCAGCCGGCAGATCGCCGAGATCGTGAACAGTGCCGGGCCCGAAGCCAGGGGGAATCTCCGCGAGTATGCGATCGAGCTACTCAAAGAAGAGACGGAGCAGTCGGACGTCGCTCACGAGCCGCCCGGCGCGGTCACACCGCCGCCGTTCAACCCGCTCGCGATCGCGCTTCTACTGGTCCTCGCGGCGCTTCCGCTCCTCCTGTCCATCGTGTTCGCGCCCGTCGGCCTCGCGGTGCTGGGGCTCGCGGCCATCTTCGGAATCTGGGGCGTGATCGCCACGATGTTCCGGCGTCGGACTTGACGGGGCGGCCGGCAGTTCCCCTTATGTGCAACGTGAGCGGTTCTGATTTTCCTCGACGCGGCCGCGGCGGCAAGGTGGCGTGGGGAGGAGTGCGTACCAATGGCTAAGGCCGAGGCCCGGCAAGAGGATCCCGCCGAGCTCGCGGCGCGGCGGCAGGCCGAGCAGCGGCGCGAGCGCGAGAAGCGTGCGCGCGAGCGGGCGGCGCTCGGCGGCCTGTGGTCGCGGCGCGACGTGTTCGGGCGCTTCGCGTGGAGCATCTTCGCCGCGTTCTCGGGCATCTCGCTGGTCGCGGCGCTGCGCTCGGCCTTTCCCCGCGTGCTGTTCGCGCCGCCGTCCTCGTTCAAGGCGGGGTTCCCGACCGACTACACGATCGGCGAGGTCAGCGAGAAGTTCAAGAAGGATCAGCGCGTGTGGATCATCCGCACCGAGGACGGCCTCTACGCGCTCTTCGCCAAGTGCACCCACCTCGGCTGCACGCCGCGCTGGCTCACGGCCGAGAACAAGTTCAAGTGCCCGTGCCACGGGAGTGGCTTCTACAAGACCGGGATCAACTTCGAGGGTCCCGCGCCGCGCCCGCTCGAGCGCCTGCGCGTGACCAAGGCCGAGGACGGCCAGCTCGTCATCGACAAGGCCGTCAAGTACCTCTACGAGAAGGGCGACTGGACCAAGCCGGGCGCCTTCTTGAAGGTGTAGCGCATGTCGACGTGGGAACAGATCAAACAGCAGGTGACCGAGTCGCAGGTGTGGCAGTCGATCTTCCGCCACGGCTACGACGACACGCCCCGGAACCGCATCCTCATGGTCTCGGGCAACGTGTGGCTGCACCTGCATCCGTCGAAGGTTCGGCGGCACGCCACGCGGCTCCGCTTCACGTGGTGCATGGGCGGCATCACCTTCCTCATGTACCTCGTGACCGTCGTCACGGGCGTCTACCTGATGTTCTACTACCGGCCGACGGCGGAGTACGCCTACGCCGACATGAAGTATCTCGAGTTCGACATGCCGTTCGGCATGCTGATGCGGAACATGCACCGCTGGGCCGCGCACGGCATGGTCATCGCCGTCTGGCTGCATATGTTCCGCGTCTTCCTCACCGGCTCCTACAAGCCGCCGCGCGAGTTCAACTGGGTGGTCGGCGTGCTCCTGCTGGTGATGACGCTGCTCCTCTCGTTCACGGGCTATCTCCTGCCCTGGGACCAGCTCTCGATCTGGGCGGTGACCGTCGGCTCCAACATGGGCCGCGCCACGCCCGTCCTCGGCCACGAGGGTCCGGGCCACGAGCTCGTGCCCGGGCTGAACGCGGTCTACGACGCGCGCGCCTTCCTCTTCGGCGGCGGCGAGATCGGGCCGCACACGCTGCTCCGGTTCTACATCCTCCACTGCATCTTCATTCCGCTCGTCGCGAGCCTCTTCATGGCGGTGCACTTCTGGCGCATCCGCCGCGACGGCTTCTCGGGACCCGCGCTATAGGAACCATGCCGGCCGAGCTGAAGGGCATCCTCGTCACGACGCTGCTCATGGTGCTCACGTTCGTGTTCCCGCGCGCGCGCGTGCTGACCATCCCCTTCGCGTTCGTGTGGATCCTGGTAGCGCTCTTCTGGCACGCGCGGCGTGCCGCCGAGCGCCAGGACGACGCGAGGTAGCCATGGCGACCCCAGAGGCGAAGCCGCTCCGCGCCGCGCCCGCTCCGGGCGGCAAGCGCATCGAGGTCCCGATCAAGAAGGCGACCGGGCCCGGCGACGACAAGGTCCACACGTGGCCGCATCTCGTCCGCGCCGAGTTCCTGATGTCGATCGGCATCGTCCTCCTGCTGCTGGTCTGGTCGCTGCTGGTCGACGCGCCGCTCGAGGAACCGGCCAACCCCACGCGCACGCCGAACCCGTCGAAGGCGCCGTGGTACTTCCTCGGCCTCCAGGAGATGCTCGTCTTCTTCGACCCCTGGCACGCCGGGGTCGTGCTGCCGAGCTTCATCATCCTCGGGCTGATGGTCATCCCGTACCTGGACATCAATCCGAAGGGGAACGGCTACTACTGCTGGAAGGACCGGAAGTGGGAGCTCATCACCTTCTTCGTCGGCTTCCACATCCTGTGGGTGTCCCTGATC
>Ga0111538_10007126_pt1 | contig 15096 bp, 10 predicted proteins | sample SoiMethybrSBSTD1_FD_79669 | JGI IMG/M metagenome (GOLD analysis project Ga0111538, IMG submission 79669) | Bulk soil microbial communities from a Populus tree surrounding site in Tennessee, USA - Soil MetaG P. TD hybrid SBSTD1 (version 2)... | ecosystem: Environmental > Terrestrial > Soil >...
ACGACGGCCCAAGGTGTGCTGATCGCCGCGTTGCTCGTGCCGCTGTGCTGGCAAGCCATGGATCAGTGGGCCCTCTTGCTGCTGCTCGTGGTGCCGCTGTGGGCGCTGCTCGGCCTGCTCGTCTGGCACAACCTCGGCTTCGCGCTGGGCCAGGACTTCTTTGCGCTGCAGCACGGCGTCGTCGGCCGCTACCTGGCCTACGTGCCGACTGCGAAGGTCCAGGCCGTCGTCGTGCACCAGGGTCCCATCGCGCAGCTGCTGGGGCTCGCCGAGCTGACGGTCTACGTGGCCGGTGGTTCGCCGACCCGCCTGCCCGACCTCACGCTCGAGGACGCGCGGCGTGTCGCCGCCGAGCTCGGCCACCTCGCGTCTGCCGCCGCCGCGCTCGACTGGTGAGAGAACTGCAGGATTCCGTGCAACCGTTGCCGGAATCGCGGCACAGAGCGCCGTGCAGAATCCCACGATCACCATCGGCTGCGGCCTCGTGCTCGGCGTCGACGCGATTCCCGTGCAGGTCGAGGCGACGACGCGACACGCCGGCGACGGCACGCCGCGGCTGCTCGGTCTCGTCGACACGTGCGTACGCGAGGCCTACCACCGCGTGCTGCAGGCGTTCTTCGCGCTCGATCTGCCGCCGCCGCGCGGCGTGACGACGGTCAACTTCGCCCCGGCCGCGCTGAGGAAGCACGGCAGCGGCTTCGACCTGCCGCTCGCGCTGGCGCTCGCGGGAGCCGCGGGGCTGTTTCCGGCGGAACGGTGCTCGCGCCTGTTCGCGTTCGGCGAAGTGAGCCTGCGCGGGCACATCCTGCCGGCGCGCGGCGCGGTCAGCGTGGCGCTGGCCGCGCGCCAGCAGGGGGCGCGCGCGATGTTGTGTTGTCCCGAGGACGCGGCGATCTGCGCGCTCGTCGACGACCTGCCGCTGCACGGTGCTCCCACGCTGGCGGATGCGGTGTTCTGGCTCGCGGGCAGGCGGACGCTGCCGATCGCGAAACCGCCGGGCGCGGGCGGCGCGGAACCGGGCCCCGAGCTCGGCGACATCCGCGGCAATACGACGCCGAAACGCGCGCTGTGCGTCGCGGCTGCCGGAGAGCACAACCTGCTGTTCGTCGGCCCACCCGGCACCGGCAAGAGTGCCTTGCTGCGCCGGATGCCGGGCATCCTGCCACCACCTTCGTCGTCCGAGCGCCTCGCGATCCTGCAGGTGCACGCCGCGGCGGGCCTCGCGCTGCCGGGTGCCGAAGCGCGACCGTTGCGCGCGCCGCACCACACGAGCTCGACCGCGAGTCTGCTCGGCGGCGGCGCCGACGTGCGGCCCGGTGAAGTCACGCTCGCGCATCTCGGCGTGCTGTTCCTCGACGAGCTGCCGGAGTTCCGCCGCGATGCGCTCGAGGCCATGCGCCAGCCGCTCGAGGACGGCTTCGTCACGGTCGGCCGCGCGCAGCGCACGGTCACGATGCCGGCCCAGTTCCTGCTCACGGCCGCGATGAACCCGTGCCCGTGCGGTTATCACGGTCATCGCCAGCGCGCGTGCTCGTGCACGCCGCCGGCGATCGCGCGCTACCGCGGCCGCGTGTCGGGCCCTCTGCTCGATCGCATCGACCTGCAGGTCGAAGTGCCGGCGTTGAGTCCCGAGGAGCTGCGCGGCCCCGAGGACGCGCGCGGGACCACCGCGTTCTTGCGGCAACGTGTGCTGGCCGCGCGCGAACGGCAGCGTCACCGCCAGCTGCGCCACGGCGTGCCCGTGGCCAACGCGCGGTTGCAGGATCGACAGCTGCTGGCCGTCTGCGCGGCGAGCGACGTCGCGTTGCGCGCGGTCGACGATGTGCTGCGGCGCCATCACCAGAGCGGCCGCGGCCGCGTTCGCCTGCTGCGGCTCGCGCGCACGCTGGCGGATCTCGACGAGCGCGGTTCGATCGGCGAAGTCGACGTGTTCGAGGCGGCGTCGCTGCGCGGCTTCCAGATGGAGGCGGCGGCGCGCTGAGGCGGTGTCTTGCGGGTTTCGAGCTACGAGCCTCGGCGCCGAGCCTCGCTCTCGGACGGGATGCGCACGATCGGCAGCAGGCCCGCGGGCTTCGCGGGCGGCGCGTCCTGCTTCGGCGCGGCGCTGGTCTTGGCCGGGGCGCCTCCTGGAGTGCCGGATTTCGGGACTGCGAGCGGCCCCTGCAGCGTCGGCGACAGCGCCTGCGGCGAGAGCTCGATCGACCGCCGCAGGAAGTCGAAGTCCGCGGCGAGCTCCTCCCACGCCGCCGCGGGCGCCAGGCACACGAGTGCCAGGAACTGGCCCTGGTGTGCCATCACGTCGATCTCGGCGCGCATCCGACCCTTCACCGGGCCGCCCTTGGCCAGCATCTGCACGGCCTTCCGGTCGCGGATCGTGATCCGCGTGCTGCCGTCGACCTTCAACCCGGGATGCATCAGCGCGAACCACTTGCCGACGGCTTCCGCGGCGGCGTCGAGCGACGTGCCGGGTTCGAAGTGGTCGAGTCTGGTCAGCGAGATCAAAGCACCATGCGCCTCGCACGTGAGGACGACCTGGCCTGCAGGGATGCCTTCCTCGAGCTGCCACGCCGGATTCGGCACCCAGAGTCCGAACTCACCGCCCGGTTCGCTGACGACGGCGCTCGCGACGTGAACACCGCCCACGGCGAGCCGCGCGCTGTCCGCGTTGCTCTGCAACGCGACGAGGGACGGCCCCGCGAGCTCGCGCCGCACGGTCTGGAGGTTCGCATCGATCCACGTGCTGTTCCGGCTCGTCGCGGTCGTCTCGGCGATCTCGGTGACCTTCGTCGCGCTGCCGTCCAACGTCACGAGGCGTTGCCTCGCCCCCGAGAAGCTGCAGCTCACGATCTCTTCGAGCGCCGGATCGAACGCCTGCGAGGCCACGACGGCCTGGCCCGTGTGCCGCGCCAGCGTGCGCGCGAGCAGTGGGAACGTCGCGCCCGCAGCCCACTCGAGCTGCCGTTCGTGGCGTCCCGCGCGATCGAGCCGCTGGACGTAGAGACGGTCGCCGCTGGCCTTGGCCTCGACGATGCGCTCCTCGACGATGCGTTCCGATTGTGCAGGCGCAGCCGGCGACATCACGGCCGACAACATCGGGTCGCTGATGCGCTCGCGGAAGTAGCTGCTGACCGGCACGAGACCCGAGCCGGCCACGCACATCGAGGTGATCTGGTAGCGGCGGCGCCCCTCGACGAACTCGTATTCCTCGCTCGCCGTGATGCCGCCGTCACCGCGACCCTGGACCGCGGTGTGCAACCAACCGACGGCCTCGCCGTGCGCATCGTAGAGCACGAACCACTCGCTCGACTCACGGACGGTTCCCGCGACGGTAGGGATCATGGTCCCGACGCCGCGCAGGATGTTCTTCACCTGGGCACGGCTGAAGCCGACTGTCTCTCCGGGCGCCATCGTGATCTCGACGTAGCCGTCGACGTCCACGGTGATGCGGCCTTCGAGCTGGTCGCCGTTCTTCAGTTCGATGACGTCCAGGGCGCGCGGTGTCGCGGGGGTTGTTACCGGGGCGGGATCCTGACAGAACAGGCAGAGCAACGGGAGCGGGTTCATGCGGGGTTCTCCGCTGATGTATCGAACCGCCGGTGGCACGGGCTTTACCGCGTGGCCAGGAAGTGGGCTCCGTCCCGGCTGCGCGGGCCGCGTCCCCCAGCGAAGCTGGCCCTGGAGACAGGCAGCCGAGCCGGGTGCGGCCTGGCGAACGGGTCAACCGCGCGGACACCCGCCGACGATATGCGACCGTGCACGCAACTGCCGAGGTCAGCGCGCGCGAGCCCGAGGCGGCTGTCGGCCTGCCGCGATGCGCCTCGTCCTGGACGCGCGTCGATGCCGCGCTGCTCGCATGCTTCGGTGCGGCGGTCGCCTTCTGCAGCCTGCGCCTGCGCGAGGGCTACTGCGACGACGCGCTGATCGTGTTGCGGTATGCGCACAACCTGCTCGACGGCCACGGGTGGACCTACAACTTCGACACCGCCGTCAACGCCACGACGTCGCCGCTGCACGTGCTCGTTGTGACCGCGCTGGGCGCGTGTCTCGCAGGGGACCTGCTGCTCGCGTTGCCGCTGGCGTTCCTGTTGCCGCTGATGGCGGCCGTCGTCGTCGCGTATGGCGCATTGCGCCCGCATGGCCGCGTGCCCGCCGCGATGGCTGGCCTGCTGCTGGCGGTCGCGCCGCGCATCTACTCGACAATGGGCATGGAGTCGACGCTGTTCGTCGCGTGTGCGCTCGGCGCATGCGCGATGGCCGCGCGGCAGCGCCATCTCGGCGCCGGCCTGCTCGCGGGTGCTGCGGTGCTCGCGCGTCCCGACGCGGGCCTGCTCGCGGGCATGCTCGCTCTCGTCGCGCTGCGTTGCGGTTGGCGACACGCTCTGCGATTCACGGCCGCGGCGACGGCCGTGGTACTGCCGTGGATCGTGTTCGCGACGATGAAGTTCGGGTCGCCGTTGCCGAACACGATGGCGATCAAGCTCGCGCAGCGTCGCTTGTTCAAGGATCCGCCGATCTTCCTGAACGGCGCGTGGCGCGAGCTCGCGAAGGTCGACGAGCGCGCGATCGGCGTCGGCCCCCACGTGGTGCTCGCGTTGTTCGTGATCGCGGGCGCCGTGCTCGCGTGGCGCGCGAGACAGCACGTCGCGATCGCGTTGTTCACGACGTTCGCGGCACTGCAATTCGCGGCGTATGCGTGGCTCGATCTGCCGCCCTACCACTGGTACTACGCGCCGGCTCTGTGCGCGGGAGCGCTGGCCATCGCGGTGCTGTTCGCGGCCGCGTGGCAGACCCAGCGGCCGCTGCCGATGCTCGCGGGGCTGCTCGTGGCGACGACGTTCGTCGCGACGACGATGCCCGATCTCATCGCGCCCGAAACCTCGCGCCAGCACTACCGCGACGCCGCCGCGTGGCTCGCGCAGAACACGCCCATCGACGCTTCGATCGCGACTGGCGACATCGGCATCGTCGGCTTCCACACGCTGCCGCGCACGATCATCGACATCCAGGGCCTCGCGACGCCGGACGCCGCGGACGCGATCGCTCGCGGCGACACGGGCTGGTGGTTCGATCGCTACCGACCCGACTACGTGCTCGTGCACGACGCGCCGTGGGCCGACTTCGAGGCTCCGGTGCTCGAGCGCGCGGACTTCCGTGCTGCCTACCGCCTGGTCGAAGGCACGAGGCTCGAGGGGCTCGCGATCTGGGCCCGGATCGGCACGCGCTGACGCGGCGCACAGGCACAATGCCGTTCAGCACTCGGTGCCGGTGGTCAGCAACCGCCGCCACCCCACGAACGACAACAGCAGCGCCAGTGCGAACACTGGCACCGCGAGCAGCCAAGACGACGTGCCCGTGAGATCCCCCCAGAACCGCCACCACAGGTGCCGGCCACAGCGGTCCTCCCACATCGGTGCGAGGCCCTGCTCGGGCTCGACAGCAGAGATGCCGAACAGCGCCTCGATCGTGTTCGCACTGCCGTCGCGCGGCGCACCGTGCTCGTCCTCGAAGCCACCAGTCCGCGAGCGAGCCGCATACGACCAGTTCACGTGCAGCGGCGAGAAGCGCGGCTGCCACGAGACCATGTCGTCCTTCTTGTCCGCCAGGCGCGCAGCCAACTCGGGCTTCATGCGACCGGCGAGGACTTCGTGTCGGATCTCCGCGCACACGGCCTGCGTCGCGAGCTGGATGACCCCGCGCACGGGCGCAACCACGCTCGTCACGTTCGCGAACAGGCCGATCAGACAGAGCAGCAGCCAGGTGCGTGGCCACGACAACCACGGCTTCGCCTGTGGCAGTACGAGCGCGAGGAGCACGACGACGCCCGGCGTCACGTAGCGCGAGCCCCAACACCGCCCACCCTGCCAACCGTTGGCGCTGGCGAACAGCAGCATCGGGATCGCGAACAGGACCCAAGCGAGCCAACGCAGCTGCGGCGTGCGCGCAGCCCGCAGCCCCATCGGCAATCCGAGCCACAGGACAGGGGACAACCACAGGATCCCGCGCCCCGCCGCAACGAACAGTTTGCACAGACCGAGCCAGATCGGTTGCTGCAACCAATCGGCGGCATCGGGGTAGCCCGTGATCAGCGGGTTGCCGAACCTCGCCATGTTGACGCCCAAGAAGAGACACGCGAACGGCAGGCCACCGGCCAGGAACCACCACAGCTCCGACCAGGACCTGCGGCGGCGGCACGCAAGCGCGATCGCGAGCGCACATGGCAGGACGAGCAGCGCGTGCGAATAGCGCAGCAGCACGGCAGCGCCGGCGGCCATGCCGCCGAGCACCGGCAGCCAGCGCGATGCCGTGCCCAGATGCACGCGCACGACGACCCACAACACCGCGAGCAGAGCACACAAACCCGGCCCGTCCGACAGCTGCTCACGGCCCAGCGCGAAGAACTGCGTCGCGAGTGCGATCGCTACGGTCGTGATCGCAGCGTCGCGCAGCGTGGCGCCGAGCGCGCGCGCGAGCAGGAACAGGAGCAGCACCGACGTCGCGGCGACCGACGCCGGTAGCAGCAGCGAGATCAGACCCTGCGTCAGCACCGGGTGGCCAAGCACGTAGCTCGTGACATGGGGCAGTGCCCTGTCTTCGACGCCCGGCGCGACGGCGGCGCGGAACATCGCCTCGGGCGCCGGTAGGCACTTGTGCAACCACTCGCCGGCGGCCGCGAACGGCACCATGAGCCACACGTGGCCCATCGGAAACCACACGTAGGCGCGGCCGTTCGTGCCGATCCGCCCGTTCCGGTGCATCCGCGCGATGTCCTCGGCGCCCATGCGTTCGCCGAGCAGTTCGCCGCCCTGTTCGGTGGTCAGGAGGCCGCTGTCGCCGCGAACCCAGAGCGCGCGCGCCGCGTGCATCGTGAAGGCCGCGTCGTGCGTCTCGAAGTTGCCGTGCGCCACCGCGGCGAACGAGAAGAACGCGCCGAGCCAGGTGCAGATCCAACCTGCGCTGCGGCGCACGTCGTTCACTTGCCACCTCGCGCCGCCGCGCCCAAAGCCGCGGCATCGACACCGAGCAGCGGGAACGCCCACCACCACAACACGGGGACGAGCACGGCGGCCGCGAGCAGATCGATGCAGATACCGGCGCGCGCCATTTGGCCGAACGTGATCTGCCGCGACGCGAACACGATCGTGTTCGGCGGCGTCGCGATCGGCAGCATGAAGCCGCACGACGACGCGAGCACGGCGGGCAGCATGAGCGCGAGCGGGTCGATGCGCGCGCCGACGGCGCCGTCGCGCAGGATCGGCATCAACATCGTCGCGACCGCGGTGTTGCTCGCGAACTCCGACAGCAGCGTGATCGCGAGCACGAGAAACAGCAGCAACACCGCCGGGTGCACGGCCCCGATCCACGGCTTCAGCAGCTCGCCGAACGCCCGCGACAAGCCCGTCGGGTCGAACGCATCAGCGAGCGCGAGGCCGCCTCCGAGCAGCAGCAGCAGGTCGAACGGCATCTGCCGCGCCGTCTGCCAGTCGACGAGCCGCCTGCCGTCGGGGCTGCCCGAGGGGATCAGGAACGCGAGGATCGCGACCAGCACGGCCACCGTGCCATCCGCCACGTAGCGGTCGCGCTCACCCGCCGGCACGAGATAGTGCGCCCAGCCGTGCAGGACCTCGCCGGCTCCGAGTTGCACGTCGCCGCGCGTCATCCACAGCACGACGGCGAAGCCGAACAGCACCGCGGTGCGCACCTCCGCCTTGCTCCAGCGCCCGAGCTCGCGGGCCTCGCGCAGCAGTTCGTCGCCCCGCACGAGTCGCCGGCCCGGCAACGGCAACGCGAAGCGCACGACCACGAAGGCAGAGAGCACCGCGAGCAGCAACGCGTATGGCGCAAACGCGAGCGTCCACGTCAGGAACGAGACCGGACGCGCGCCGGCTTGCACGAGCGGTTCGTAGGCCCCGAAGAACACGGCGTTCGGCGCGGTCCCGATCGGCGTGCCCATGCCGCCGATCGATGCTCCGAAGGCGATCGCGCACATGATGCCGGCCCCGAAGTTGGATTGCGCACGCGGCGTCAGCTCGCCGAGCGCCTTCATGCGGTCGACGAGCACCGTGCCGATCGGCAGCAGCAGCAGCGCGACCGACGTGTTGTTGATCCACATCGAGATGCAGGTCGCGACCACGAAGAACCCCGTGACGAGGCGGCGCGGATAGGGCCCGAGTGTTGCGGCCACGCGCAGCGCGAGACGCCGGTGCAGCGCGCTGCGCTCGACCGCCATCGCGAGCACGAAGCCACCGCCGAACAACCACAGGATCGGATGGCCATAACCCGCCGTGAGCTTCTCGGTCGACTCGACGCCGAGCAGCGGCAGCAAGGCCAGTGGCAACAGCGAAGCTGCGGCGATCGGCATCGCGGCGAGCAGCCAGCTCGAGGTCGTGAGCCCGACGACGAACAGGAGCCGGCAAGCCGCGCTCGGATCCTTGCCCGGCGGAAACGGCAGGAACCGCCCGAGCCACCAACACAGAGCACCGATGCAGACTGCGAGGACCAAGCGCGCCACGTGCACTTCGCGTCGCGTCGCTGGGCCTGGTTCGCTCTTGTCCTGCACCGGGTCTCCGCAATCACCCTTTGGGCGGGGTCACGGAAGCGGTGAGCCACTGCAGGTAGCTCGGCAGGCCGCCCGACACGTCGAGCTCGAGCACCTCGGGCACCTGGTATGGATGCAGCTCGGCGAGCCGCGCGCGCAGACGCGGCGCCGCCGCCGCGGTCGTCTTGGCGACGAGCAACTGTTCGTCGGCCACGTCGACGCGACCCTCCCACCGGAAGAACGACCGCACGCGCGGCACGACGTTCACGCAGGCACAGAGCCCTTCTTCGACCACGGTCCGCGCGAGCTTCTCCACGCTGAACCCGCCGCTGCCCTCGGCGGGAGCCGTGCAGAGCACGACCACGACCGAGGTCACTTGCCGCGCGCCAGCCGTTCGGCCAGCGCTGGATGCAAGCCCGCGGCGAGGATCTTCGCCTGCGTGCGGCGGAAGTCGTAGGACACGCGGTGGATCTCGACGCGGTTGTCGGTGACGACCGCGAAGCTCGCGCGCGGGTCGCCGTCGCGCGGCTGCCCGACGCTGCCGACGTTGACGATGCACGGGCCGTCGAGGCGGAACTCGCGTTGCTCGTCGGTCGCCTGCGTGAAACGGTAGTCGGGGCCGTGCACGCCGGGCCAGTGCGTGTGGCCGACGAAACACGGCCGGTCGATCAGCTCGAACAACTGCTTCATCTTGTCGGGCTCGAGGAAGCAATCGCTCTTGAGCACGTACTCCATCACGGGGTCGCGCGGCGAGCCGTGACAGAACAGGAACCCGTGGTCCTGTTTGCGCTCGGGCAGCGTGCGCAGGAACTCCCACGCGGGCTTGCGCCACGGTCGGAACCACGACGGGCGCAGCTGCTCGCGCGTGTAGAACAGGGCCTCGCGGGCCAGCGCATTGAAGTCCTCGAGCTCGTTGAAGAGCCCCCAGTCGTGGTTGCCGAGGATCGTCCACTTGCAGCGCTGCATCACGTGCCGCGTCACGGGCAGAGGATCGGCGCCGTAGCCGACGACGTCGCCGAGGCACGCGACCTCCTTGACGCCGAGCGAGTCGATGCGCTGCAACACGGCCTCGACAGCCTCGAGGTTGCTGTGCAGGTCCGAGATCAGCGCCAGCGTCGTCAAGGCCGCCTCACACCTTCGAGCTCAGGGCCAGTTGGACTTTGTTCTCGATGGCCGCTGCCGCGGCGTCCAACGACATGCGCAGCGTGGCCCCCGCTGCTTTCTTGTGCCCACCGCCGCCGAACGATGCGACGATGGCCTGCACGTCGACGTCCCGTCGCGCGCGCAGCGAGCACTTCACGGTGCCGTCGAGGCGCTCCTTCAGCAACGCGACGACCTCGACGCCCTGCATCGAGCGCAGCGGCTCGAGCACCGCATCGGTGTCGAACTCGGCGCGCGACGCGCGTTCCATGAGCGCCTTGTCGAGCGTCACGATCGCCAAGCGCCCGGACAGACGCAATCGGTGTCGCTGCAGCGCTTCGGCCAGCAGGGCCGCCGACTCCGGATGGTTGTTGCGATACAGACTGTCGTAGACGAGGCTCGCGTCGACTCCCGCGGCGACGAGCTCGCTGGCCATCGCGAACACCTCGGCGTCGGCGTTGCTGTAGCGGAACCAGCCCGTGTCCGCGACCAGCGACAGGAACACGCCCTCCGCAGCCGCCGCTCCGAGCGGCACGCCGAACTCGCGAAACAGCCGCCGCACGAGCGCACCCGTCGCCGCCGCAGTGACGTCGACGTAGCAGACGCTGCCGTCACCCTTGTCGCTGTCGACGTGGTGATCGATGACCGCGATCGGCTTGCCGCTCTGCCGCAGACGCTGGCCGAGCGTGCCGACGCGCGAGAGTTGCGAACAGTCGAGCAGCACGATCACGTCGAAGGCCGGCAGCGGCTCGTCGCCGCGCGCGTGGCCGAACTTCGTGTGGCGCTGCAGGAAGTTGTAGCTCTTGCCGATCGGATCGGGGTTCACGATGACCGGCTCCTTGCCGAGTGCCGCCAACAGGTGCCACAGCGCGACCTGCGCCCCCAGGCAATCACCGTCGGGATTCTCGTGACCGGTCAGTAGGAAACGCTGGTTGGAGGTGAGTAGTGCGGCAAACGCGGTCACGCGGGGCTCCGTTGTGCGCGGCACTGTATGGCCAGAGCGACTGGACGGCCAGATCGACGCGTGTTCGAGCCTGCTGCCTGGCCCTCTGCGCTGGCCTTCTGCGCTGGCCTTCTACTCGGGGGCCGCTCCGGCATGGCGCCGGCCGCGGCAGACCACGAACGCGGGAGTCAACGCGCCTTGAACGAAGTGCTCGAGCGTGCGTGCGAAGGTCGCGCGCGCCGGCACGGCGAGCAAGTCGGCACGGCCCGAGCGGCGCAAGGTGCCGAGGCGGCGGTCCCCGAGTGCTCTACCGCCGTGCAGCGTCGCCATCGCGAGCAGTCGAGCCGGCGACAACTGGGGCCAGAAGCGGCAGGCTCGCTGGAGCTCTTCGATCATCGAGAAGCCCGCATTGCTGGCGCGTGAATCGGTGCCGAGCGCCACCGGGATGCCGCGGCGAAGCCACGAAGGCACGGGCGGCGGCGTGCGACGAAACCACTCGATCGTGCCGGGACACACCGCGATCGACGCGCCGGCGGCCGCGATGCGCGCCGCGTCGCCGCGTTCGAGCTCCTGGCAGTGCACGAGCTGCGTCGTCGCGCGCAGCACGCCGAGTTGTTCGAGCCACCGCACCGCGCCGACACCGGGTGCACGGAATCCGGCGGGCAGCCGGCCCATTGCCGAGAGCAGCGCTGCGAACGCTCCGCGCCCCGTGCGCAGGAACTCCTGCTCCTCGGGCACCTCGGCGCAGTGCACCGCCAGGTGCTCGCTGGCCGCTGCAGCCTGCCGGAACAGGTCGGCCGAGACCGAATACGGCGCGTGCGGCGAGAGACCGGGCCCGAAGCGACTCGTGCCACGGGCTTGCCGGCTGCGGACGAGACGAACCGCAGCGGCGCCGTCGAGGTGAAAGCCCACAAGCTCGCGGTAGCAGCGCCCACCGAGCGGCGAACGCGCGAGCAAGGCACGGCTCTGGCCCGTCGAATCGATCTCGCCGACGGCCGTCGTTCCCGTCGCGAGCAACTGCCGGATCGACGTGCGCGCGGCGGCGCGTTGCCGCGCCGCCGTTTCCTCGCCACGGGCAGCCAGCACGGCAGAGACCCATGGAACGAACCGGCGTTCGACCCTCGCGAGCGGCTCGATCTGCAGGTGCACATGGGCGTCGACGAGTCCCGGCAGCACGCAGAGATCCTCGACGCGGCCGCGCGCTGGCCGCACGGCGACGATGCGCCCCGACGCGTTCCAGATCACCTCGCCGGGCGCCAGATGATGGTCCGCGTCGAGCGCCACATAGCGCGCAGCGATGCGGCCCGCAGCGATGCCGCCCGAATGGGCGGAGACCGCGCCAGCCCGGCTCAACGGAGTCTCCTCAGGTGCGCGCGTAGACGCGCAGCGCGCGGACGACCAGGTTCGGGAACAGGCCCGTGTTGTAGGTCATCATGAAGCGGAAGCCGGTCGCCGAGTCGACGTTGATGCCGATGCCCTGCGTCGGACCGCTGCCGATGCCATCGCGCCACGGCCGCACCGGCTCGCCGGGCAGCGGCTCGCTGCCCGCCTGGTTGAGTCGGCTGCCCTGGAACAGGATCACGACCGGACCGTTGGGGTCGTTCGCCTTCAGGGTACCCGGCAGGCCCGAGTCGGTGTACGTCGTGATGTTGGTACCGGTGCCGTCCGGGTCGACGTCCAGTTCGTAGCGCAACCAGGTCGGCGGGAAGATCAAACCCGAACCACGCCACGTCGAGGTGCACCCCGAAGCATTGTCGTGGTCCCCTGTCGGCAGCAATGGACCGCTGTTGTTGGCAGGGTTGAAGTTGGGGATCCCGGTACCCGTGAACACGATCGTCGTCTGCGGCGGCGCCTGCAAGAAGTAGAACCCGGCCGACCCGCTGCCAGCTTGCGTGATCTGGTTGATCGTCGGCGTCGAGATGGAGCCGGTGCGGCTGCCGGCTCCGCCGCCCGTGTCGATCGCGCCGTTGACCGTCACGCTGTTGCTCGACTGCAGCAGGAAGGAACCGCCGGAGCCACCACCACCGGGCGACGAGATGCCGTTGTTGACGTCCACGGCGGTCGGGGTCAGCTGGCTGTCCCCGGTGATGAGAATGCCAGCGCCGCCCTTCGACCGCAGGATGCCCGTGAGGGTCACTCGCAGCGACCCGCCGCTGCGGATCGCGACGGCGCCACCACCGCCAGTGCCGCCGTGGCCAGCGCGGTAGACGTCAGGAGGCAAGGTCGCGCTGGTACCGAGACCCAACGTGCCGAACGGGTGGCTGCCACCACCACCGCCACCCGAACCACAAATCAGGAAGTGGTTCAACGCGGTGTAGTCCGGCGGCGGGACCGCCGGCGGGAACGGCAACAGCGGGAACTGCGCGCCAGGAAGCGCGGCCGGGCTGAAGGTCGCATTCGGGAGCGGCACGCCGGTCGACGTGCCACCTGGACCGTTGTAACCGCCGCCCGAGCCACCTTGCGACCAGTGGCCGCGATAGACCGCGCCGACGAGTGGCGTGTTTACCGTGAGACCCGAGGCGGGGGACAAGACGCCGCCCTTGCCGCCGGTCCCCACAGTGCTGGCGCCGTAGGCGTGGCCAGCCGGCACGCGGACGTCCTGGCCGTCCTTGCCATCGTAGGGAGGCGGGAGCCCGGGCAGGAGGTCCGGGCCGGTGCTGCGGCATTCGTTCGCACCGTCACCGCCGCGGCCACCACCACAGCCCGGGTTGCCGCCCGGCTGGCCGTTCTGAAAGGTGTTGTTGCCGCGTGAATCGAAGTTCGAGACGTGCAGCCCCGCGGTCGGGACGCCGGTCGGCGGGATCCAGAACGGCATTTCCGGCGCACTCACGTCGACCGTGCCGCGGATTTCGGCTTGACCGCGCACGTAGATCTGCGCCGGCACCGAGCCCGTGAAGCGCACCTTGATTCCATCCGGCACGACGAAGTCCGTGAAGTAGTACTTGCCGTCGGTGATCGTGTACGGGAGGCCCGTCAACGAGCGCGACGCCGGGACGAAGAAGCCGTCGTTGTTGAACTCGAACTCGCTGGTCGCCGTGTTCAGGGTGCCGTGAGCGTAGTTGAACGAGCCGTGACGGCCGTCGCCACCGAGCTGGCCGGGGTGCGCGCCGTTCTGCCAGACACCACCGGAGATCAGCGGATCGAACCCCGCGTTGCTCTGGAACGCCTCGTTGATCTGGATCGGCACCGAGACTCCTGGCACGGTCAGGATCTCGAAGTTCGCCGGCACGGCTGCCCGCCCCGAGATGTCGCGCAAATCGGAAGTGATGCCGACCGTGATGCACGAATTGCCCGGCAGTTGCACCGGCGACTGGAACGTCACGACGCTCACGAGATGCGCGGTGCTGCCCTGACCGACGATCTCGGTCGAGAGCTGCGGCACACCTTCGAGCGAGACGCCTTCGCCGTCGTAATCGCACGCGCCGAGGGGCGTGCGATGGCGCAGCAGCACGCGCATCGGCGAGCTGACCGTCAGCGGACCCTGGAGCGGCGTCGTGTCGATCAGCTCGCTGAAGCGCAGCACGATCGTCGGATTGACCGGCGCTGCGGTCACGTTCGTCGGCGAAATCAGCTCGCACGACGGCGGCAGCTGGTCTTCGTCGAGGATGCCGCGCGAAGCGACCACCGTGCAGGAGAACTCCACGCCCAGCGTGTCCCCGGCAATGCTGCGCACGCCCTGCGCTGCCGTGGGGCCTCCGGCGAGCGTGATGATGTAGCTCTCGTTGCGCGCGAAGCCGAACGTCGTCGTCGAGCCGACCGTGCGCACGCGCGGCACGAACGTCACCTCGCGACCCGACACGACATACTCGCCGTCGGGAGGCACACCCGTGATAGTGCGGATCGAGATACTCGCGTTGTTGACCGACAGCGGATCGACGTTGTGCGAGAAGGCGTAGCGCAGCCGCTGGTTCTCGGCAATCTCCGTGACCGAGCAACCGGTTTGGCTGCAGCCGAGATCACAGCTGATGATGCAGAACGGTTGCCCGCCGAGACAGCGGATGTTCAGCTCCGAGGTCGTATCGGATCCGCTGCCGGAGCAGCCCGTCGCCACGAGGGCGAGCAGGCCGGAGAGGACCGTGAAGGAACGTGCATTTCTCATGGGAGATGGGATCCAGGTAGCCGGAGACCCAGCCGGAGACGGGGGCGCGGAAGTCGGTGAAGGGAAGTCGAGGGGGAAGGTTGGAGCAGTGGGGCGATCACACGCGGTAGAGGACCGTGACCGAATCGATCGTGATGGTCTGCGCGAACGCGCGGTCGATCATGAGCATGAACCGGAAGCCGTTGAGACCATCGGAGGCAATGCCGACCTGCAGCGAGCTGCTGCGCACGCTGGTGCGCCACGGCCGCACGGTGATCGGATCCCCGGTGAGGAGATCGAGCGTCGCCGCCTGCCACAGCGCGCGCACCGGCGCGCCCGGCAGCGCGGGCACGCTGTTGGGCACGGCAGGATCGTCGCTGAAGACCGTGGGCACACCGT
>Ga0111538_10007127_pt1 | contig 15095 bp, 12 predicted proteins | sample SoiMethybrSBSTD1_FD_79669 | JGI IMG/M metagenome (GOLD analysis project Ga0111538, IMG submission 79669) | Bulk soil microbial communities from a Populus tree surrounding site in Tennessee, USA - Soil MetaG P. TD hybrid SBSTD1 (version 2)... | ecosystem: Environmental > Terrestrial > Soil >...
GGCGCTGGAGCCGAGAGATTGGGCTTGCCATCGGCGGTGCGCGGGACGCCGCGCGTCGGATAGTTCAGCCACTGCGCGTCGAGCGCCGCAGTCATCGCCAACGAAACCGCCAGAACAAGGCTGATGCGCATCGCGTCGCTCCGTGTTTACCGCGTTGAACTCGTCGGCGAGACGTTGCGAATGGCCGCAATCTTCCAGGCCGCGCCGTCGCGCTTCACGAGGATCGTCGTCCAGAGCTGTCGCGCGTCGGCGCCCGTCTTGTATCCGCCATCGACGATCGCCACGTCAGCGGCGATGAAGCGGACAGCCGCGATCTCGATTGCCCGCGCGCCGGGGTTGCGCGCCGAGGTTTCGATCATCCCCGTGACGACGCGTTCGCGGCCGCGCCGCCATTCTCCCGCGCTCGTGTACTGGTCCACGTCGGCGGTGAGAAGCGCCTCGATCGCTTTGGCGTCGCTGCGTTCGCGGGCCTGTGTGAACAGGTGTACGAGATTCCGGATCGCGGCGTCGTCGGAGGTCGTGCCTGGTGGTGCCTGAGCCGTTGCGTTGGCACCGGTAGTTACCAGGCAGATGACGAGAATGATCCCGCGCATGGACGCGGATTATAGCGTTCGTTCGAATCGTTCGAATCGTTCGAATCGTTCGAATCGTTCAGGTGTGCTACAAGAAGTGACCTGTGACGGTCACTCGACAGGTCGAGTACGAGCTGACGCCGGACGACCTGTTTGCCTTTCAGTGGCGTGCCTATCGGCGATCGCCCTCGGGACAGCGGGCGCGGCGCAACCGATACATCTCCGTCGTGCTGATCGCGCTCGGCGTCACGACGCTGCCGGCATTCTTTGCCGGATATCCCGTCCTGACCTGGTTCAATGTGCTGGCCTTTGTCGTGGTGCTGGTCGTCATCGCACCGGCGTCCGCACTAATCGAACGCTATCTCACGCAGCGCGCCATCCGGGAGTTCGTTCGCCGTGAAAAGCCAGGTCAGGGACAGCTCGGCCGCCATACGATTACGCTACAAGACGAGGCAGTCCTCGAGACCACGGCGACAGGCCAGATGCGGACGACGTGGGCAGGTGTCGATCGCGTGGAAGACGACGACAGGTATATCTTCGTCTATATATCTGCTGCGTCGGCGCACGTCATTCCCCGCCGTGCGTTTTCCGGGAGTGATGCCGACGAGTTTCTTCGATTGGCGCGGGAGCGTCGGCAGGCGGCCGCTCACTGATCACTGGTTATCATCCTTCGATGCCCCTCTCCGCCTTTTCTCCACTGGTTGCGCGCTGGTTCACTGAGACGCTCGGTACGCCGACGTCGGCTCAACAGCGCGGGTGGGAGGCGATTCGTGAGCGGCGGCATACCCTGATTGCCGCGCCGACAGGGTCCGGCAAAACGCTCGCGGCCTTTCTGACGGCGATCGATGACCTCGTCCGCGAAGCGGCAATCGCACCCCTGCCGGACGAAGTGCGCGTTGTCTACGTCTCGCCGCTCAAGGCGCTGAGCGCCGACATTCACAAGAACCTGGCCGAGCCGCGGCGTGGCATCCGGCAACTGGCGGAGGGTTCGGGTGTCGAGGCACCGCGCATTACGGCGGCCGTCCGCACCGGCGACACGACGTCATCGGAACGTGCGGCGATCCTGCGCCGCCCGCCGCACATCCTGGTGACGACCCCCGAGTCTCTCTACTTGCTGCTCACGGCGGAGCGAAGCCGGAATCTCCTGCGAACGGTGCGGACCGTCATCGTGGACGAGATTCATGCAGTGATCGGCACGCGCCGTGGCGCCCACCTGGCGCTGTCGCTCGAACGACTGCAGCAGGTCGCCGCGCAGCCGCTGGTGCGGGTCGGCCTGTCGGCGACGCAGAAGCCGGTTGAAGAAGTGGCGCGCTTCCTGGTCGGCGTCGACGAACAACGCGGCAATTGCGCGATCGTTGACGAAGGGCATCGCCGGACGCTCGACCTGGCGCTGGAGATTCCCGGGTCGCCGCTCGGCGCGGTGATGGAGCACGAGGTCTGGGAGGAGTACTACGACCGCCTGACCGGGTTGATCCAGGAACATCGCACGACGCTGGTGTTCGTCAACACGCGGCGGATGGCGGAACGGGTCTCGCGCCATCTCAGCGAACGGCTCGGCGAAGCGGCGGTGACCGCTCACCATGGCAGCCTGTCAAAGGAGACGCGCCTCGACGCCGAACATCGCCTGAAGACAGGCGCCCTCAAAGCGCTCGTCGCCACCGCCTCGCTGGAGCTCGGAATCGACATCGGGCACGTCGATCTGGTCTGCCAGATCGGATCGCCGCATCGCATCGCCACGTTCCTGCAGCGTGTCGGTCGTGCCGGTCACACCGTCATCGGGACGCCGAAAGGACGGCTGTTCGCCACCTCCCGCGATGACCTGATCGAGTGTGCCGCCCTTCTGCGCGCCGTCCGCCGTGGAGAGCTCGATCGCATTGTCACGCACGACGCACCTCTCGACGTCCTCGCGCAGCAGATCACGGCGGAGCTGGCATGTCGCGAGGCAGGAGAGGACGATCTGTTCGCATTCGTCCGGCGTGCCTGGCCGTATCGCGAGCTTGCCCGCGAAGACTTCGATCGCGTGATCACCATGTTGTCGGAGGGATTTGCCACCCGTCGCGGCCGCCGGGCGGCACTGGTCCATCGCGACGAGGTCAACCGCGTCGTCCGCGCCCGCCGCGGATCGCGGATGCTCGCCCTCACCTCCGGCGGCGCGATTCCGGAGGTGGCGGATTATCGAGTCATCCTCGAACCAGAGGACACGTTCGTCGGCACGCTGAACGAGGACTTTGCGATCGAGAGTCAGGCCGGCGACGTGTTTCAGCTCGGCAACGCCGCCTGGCAGATCACGCGCGTCGTGATGGGTACCGTCCGCGTCAAGGACGCGCACGGCGCGCCGCCGACGATTCCGTTCTGGCTCGGAGAGGCGCCGGCGCGGAGCGACGAGCTGTCGCGGGCGGTCAGCGATCTGCGTGCCGATGCCGACCGGACGTTGACGACGGAGTGGTTTCGGGCGGAGACGGGGGTGTCAGAGGCAGCCGCCGCTCAAGCCGTCGATTACCTGCGCCAGGGACGCGACGTGCTTGGCGTGATCCCGACGCAGGAAACGCTGGTCGTGGAGCGGTTCTTCGACGAGTCGGGAGGCATGCAGCTCGTCGTGCACGCACCGTTCGGCAGCCGCATCAATCGCGCCTGGGCGCTGGCGCTGCGCAAGCGGTTCTGCCGCCAGTTCAACTTCGAGCTGCAGGCGGCGGCCAACGAGGACGCCTTGATGCTGTCGCTCGGTCCGCAGCACTCGTTTCCGCTCGCCGACGTGTTCCGGTATCTGCACCCGGCATCGGTGCGGGAGATTCTCATTCAGGCCTTTCTCGACGCGCCGGTGTTTGCCACGCGCTGGCGCTGGAACACCACGATCTCGCTCGCCGTGCCGCGCAGCCGCGGCGGCTCGAAGGTGCCGCCGCAGCTGCAGCGTATGCAGGCGGACGACTTGATGGCGGCCGTCTTTCCGGACGCCGCGGCGTGTCTCGAGAACATCCCGGGCGACCGTCAGATTCCGGAGCATCCGCTCGTGGCACAGACGGTCCGCGACTGTCTCGAAGAGGCGATGGACATCGCCGGGCTGACGGCGTTGTTGGGTCGCATCCACCGCGGTGACCTGCAACTGGTGTCGCGCGATACACCGGAGCCGTCCGTCTTTTCGCACGAGATCGTCACCGCGCGGCCGTACGCCTTCCTGGACGACGCGCCGCTGGAGGAGCGGCGGGCGCACGCCGTCCAGTCGCGGCGCGGCGGCGGCGATGACTCCAGCTTTGGCGCCCTCGACGCCGATGCGATCGCGCGGGTGGTGGACGAGGCGTGGCCGGACTGGCGCGACGCCGATGAACTGCACGACGCGCTGCTGACCAGCGGGTTTCTCGAGGCCGACGAGGCGACGGTTCAGAGTGAGCCGTTTGTCACGCTCGCCAGTACGGGACGGGCTGCGACTGCAATGCCGGGTCGGCGCCGTGCGCACGTTCCCGGCGCGGCAGCCGGCCGACAAGGCCAAATTGGTGTAGGGCGGGTTCCGCCGAGCAATGATGCCAGCCGAGGCGGACCCGCCAGAACGATTCTTGTCGCCGCGGAGCGGTTGCCAGAATTGATGGCGATTCACCCGGACGCCAGCCTCGATCCACCCATCGTCGCGCCGCCATCGCGCGCGAACCGGACGTGGACGCGCGGCGAGGCGATCGTCGAGCTGCTGCGCGGTCGGCTGGCGATCACGGGTCCGGTCACGGCCGCGGCGCTCGCATCCTCGCTCGGCATTTCGGAGGAGGACGCCGACGAAGCGTTGCTGGCCCTCGAGGGTGAAGGTGTCGTACTGCGTGGACGATTCACTGGGATCGAGGCGCTCGAGTGGAGCGATCGCCGTCTGCTCGCACGCATCCACCGCTACACGCTGACGCGGCTTCGCGCAGAGATCGCCCCGGTGTCCGCGGCGGAGTTCATGCGGTTCCTGTTCGCCTGGCAGCATGTCGAGCCTGGGGCGCACCTGATCGGAGCGGAAGGATTGCGTGCGGTTCTCGCGCAGCTGGACGGCGTGGAGCTGCCGGCGCGCGCCTGGGAGCGCGACGTCCTGCCAGCCCGCGTCGAGCGCTACGACCCGGCGATGCTCGACCTGCTGTGTCTGACCGGCGAGGTGTCGTGGGCGCGCCTCTCGAGCGGGCCGACGCAGGTCGTTGGCGCGACGCCGATCGCGCTGTATCTGAGGACGAGCCGAACAGGCGGGTCCGCCTCCGCAGAATCCAGTCTCCGGCGGGACCCGCCCTACGGTGCCGTGGCCTACGGTGCCGTGGCGGCGGCGGTGCTCGAGGGTCTCCGCACGAAAGGCGCGTCGTTTGCGACCGAGCTCGCGTCAGCGTGCGGCCTGAGCGAAGCGGACGTGCGCTCGGCGCTCAGCGAGCTTGTCGCCGCCGGGGCAGTGAGCTCCGACGGGTTCGCTGGCCTGCGGACGATCATCGGTACGCGGCCGACCAACGCAACCGGCCGTTGGTTCGCGGTGAACGCCGGTGACGCGCCGGTGGTGGAGTCCGTTGCGTGGACCTTGTTGCGCCGCTACGGGGTGGTGTTTCGGCGATTGCTGACGCGTGAGGCCGGAGCCGTGCCATGGCGTGACCTGGCCCAGGTCTATCGGCGCCTGGAGGCGCGCGGCGAGATCCGCGGCGGCCGGTTCGTCGGCGGCTTCTCGGGAGAACAGTTCGCGCTTCCCGATGCCGTCGAACGGCTGCGTGAAGTGCGACGAACAGCGCCGGACGATCGGCTGGTGACGATCAGCGCCGCCGATCCGCTCAACCTCACCGGCATCATCACGCCGGGAGAACGGCTCCGCGCCGCCGCGGCCAATCGCATCGTCTACGTGCGCGGCGTGCCGGTGTCGGCGATGGAAGGGGACATGCTGCGCGTGCTCGCACCGGTCGATCCCGAACTGGCACCAGCGGTCGCCGCCGCGGCCGCCGGACGCCGCGTGCCTGTGCTAAGCGGCTATGTCGGGCGTCTGAACTAGTCAGTTCTCCGACGGCTTGGTTATCGCGTCGATGACGAAATACTCGAGTGGTCCCTTGCCCGGCTCGAGGACCAGTCCGAGCTGTTCGCGCAGGACGGTAAACGCATCGGCGTCGGCGGGCGCCAGGTCGGCGCCGGCGATCGGCTGCAGTCGCGGCAGCTCGAGGTCGATGTCGAACAGCCCGCTCGCCCCGGTCTGATTCACAACCGTGCGGCCAGTCAACACCGCGAGCGAACCGGCCACCTTCTCCATGTCGATGCTGAAGGCGGACCACACGATATTGGGTCCGTTCCCATTCAACCAATTGTTCCCGCACAGCCGCTGCGCCCGGCCGGGCCGCGGTGCAGGCGGCGGCTTGGCTGGATCGAACTCCTTGACACAGTCCTTCGAGGCGCGCAGCTTGTGCCCCCCGCGCGCGACGCTCAGCACGTAAACCGGCCCCTCGCGGGTTTCCCGGTGCCACCGCAGCTTGAAGCGATCACCGAGCAGAGTCTGCAGCATCAGCATCAACTGCGGTCGCGTCGCGTTGGGATCGACAGCTTTGCCTTCCACGTCATAGCGCTCGGACGTCACCCAGGCCGGCATATTGGCGATGCGGTAACGCGGGACGTCGTACGCATTCCCGATGAGATTCGCGACTTCGTTGTTCCTCGCGTGGAATCGTCCACCCGGCATCGCCGTGAAGTCCGCGCCGGGTCCCGTGACTTCAGAAGTCCTCTTGATCGTCGCCACTTCGAATCGCGGCCGCCTGTCCTCTGGGGTCGGCGCTGTCGTTGACTGCGCCTGCTGCGGGCGCGCCGCCAGCGCGCCAACCATGATCGGTCCGGCGACGAACAACAGAGCGGCGGCGGTCAGGGCGGCACGCCGCGCGCGCGTAAGCCTGGATCGGACGCGGCTGCGCATGATTTCGTCGATTCGTTTCTTCAACTCGCCGCCGCGAACGCCGCAGATGCAGAAGGGAAGCCTCGGCATCTCAGTTCTCCGAAGGCCGTTCGATTCGATCGATGACGAACATCTCGACCGGACCCGTGGTCGCTTCGAGCTTGAGGCCCAGCTGCTCTTTCAGAGCGGTGAACAGGTCGGGCGAATCGGCTGGCAGTGGTTCGCCCGCGCGGAGCAGCGCGTCGGGTGTGTAGGTCAGCAGAAGATCCCATTTGCCCTTCAGGCCCGTCTTATCGAGCACAGGTCGTCCGACGACCCTGGAGAGAATCGCCCTGAATTCGTTCAAGCTGTTGCCGCCCTGGAGAATTCGTCCGCGACTCGGGCGCACTCCACACGCGATTCGCGTCGCCGTCGTCGGCGGGTACGGCGATGGACCACCAACGCGCGCGGCAGCGACGGCCCGATCCTTCAACGCGTCGCACTCGAACTCCGCCGGCCGGATGCGCGGTCCCAATTTCCCGTCCGACCGGGCCAGCATCAAGGCGTAGACTGGCCGCTGCGCGATCTCGCGGTGAAAGGCGAGCTGCACACGCTCCTTCAGCAGGGCTCGCAACGCAAGCGACCACGTGGGCGGCAGTCCGGGCGGCTGCGAGGCTGCCGCAATCTCCGGGTCGAGCTTGGCAACGATGTCGTAGCGTGTGCTCGTGGCCCACGACGGCATGCCCGCGACCTGGTCGTCCTGGAGAAGATGCGCCGCGATGACGAGGTCGGACATGCGGGCGTTTATCGCCTCGAACTGTCCGGTCGGCCGCGGATTGAGCGCCCACGTCTCCACGCCAGACACATTCCGCTTGATGGTCGCGACGTCAAACGTCGCCTCGGTGATACCGACTGGCTGATCGGGCTGCTGTGCAGAGGTATTCACGGCACCGGCAACGATCGGTCCGAGACCGGCAACCGCGCAAAACGCGCAAAGTGCAGCCGCGCGTAAGACGCCGAGCGGCCGGCCGATCTCCCGCCGGAGGATCGACTGGATTCGCTGCTTGAGATCGGAACCGGTCACGCCGGCCACGAAGGCCGGTGGATGCTGCTTCGCGAGCCGGCACACTTCGAGAATGCCTTCTGCGTAATCGCGCGGCGAGTTGCCGGAGCGCAGCACGTACTCGTCACAGGCTCGCTCCCGTTCGTCAATCAGTCGACGTTCGATCCACCAGACGACGGGATAGAACCAGAAGAGCGCTTCGACCGCCATGTGCATGGCCGCGGTCAGGTTGTCCCGGTGGCGGACGTGACAGTGCTCGTGCGCGATCAGCGCGCGCAGTTGAGCCGGCGCGAGCCGTTCGCGCATTCCCTCCGGGATGAGCAGGACGGGCTGGCGTATGCCAAATACGCCGGGCTCGACCATCGACGGAGAAGCCAGGACGATGAGGTCGCGGCCGTGGTATGTGTCGGCGACGTCGACGGCGTGTGCGTCACCGAGCGCGCGCCTGATCGGCAGCCATTGCTTCCACCAGGAGCTGAGTACGAAGATGACGCCGGCGCCCCACGCAGCGAGCAGCAGCCAGGGCATCACCGGTGTTGGCGACCCGATGGACGCCACGGGCGCTGTTGCCGCCGTCGTCGTCACGGGCGTCAGCACCTGATCGATGACAAATGACACGGCTGCCGGTGTTGCGGCTGGCGCCGTCCGCCACGCGAAGCGCTCGCCGATGCTCACCAGCCATGACAGCGGAATCAGGAACTTCATCGACGCGGCGAACCAGAGCCAGTAGCGCACACGCGCGCCGTTGGCGCTGAGCATCCGTGCTGCCAGCCATGCCCCGGCGGCGAACAGCGTCGACTGCCAGAGATGATCCAGAAGGTCGAACGGCAGCCAGGAGGTCATCGTCCACCGCCTTTCTTCAGGTGTTGCTTGAGCGCCGCTTCCGCTTCCTTGATGTCGTCGAGCGTCAGCTTCCCCGATTCCACGAGGCGGGCGATGACCGGTTTCGGTCGGCCACCAAACAGCGCCAGCAGCTCGTCGACGAGCGTCATGTGCGCCTGGTCGCGGGAAATCGTCGCCTCGAAAATGTTGGCGTTGCTGATGCGCTTGACGCAGCGCAGCGCGCGCTTCTTCTCGAGCCGGTAGACCACCGTCTGAATCGTCGTGAACGCTGGCCGACCTCTGGCCGGCAGGGCCTCGTGGATCTCGCGGATAGAGCAGGCACCACGGTCCCAGAGCACTTCCATGATCTGGAGTTCAGGGCGCGTCAGAGAGGTGCGGGGCATGGGCTGACTATTAACGCCGCTGATCTAACTACAGATATAGTTAGATTGCAAGGGGTACAAAAAAGGGCGCCCTGAAGGGGCGCCCTATGAACCACGAACCACGAACCACGAACTACCAACTACCAACTACCAACTATCCAACTATCCAACTATCCAACTATCCAACTATCCAACTAGAAACTCAGCGTCAGGTTGAACCGGGCAAACCGCGGCGACACGATCGATGTCGGCCACAGGAAGCGCTGCGGGTTCGTCGCCGTGGGGGTCCAGGTGTAGGACTGATCGAAGGCTGTCGCATCGCTGGTGTTGAACAGGTTGTAGGCGTCGATGCCGACGTCGATCCGCCGCGCCCCGAAGCGGAAGATCTTGGCGACGCGCATATCGAGCTGATTGACGCGCTCGTCCGGATACAGCTCGCCGGGACGAAGCAGATTGATAGTGGTCGTGCCGTTCGGCTGTCCGCCACCCGGAATGCGTCCGAGCGACGCCTGAACAACCGAATTCGGCACCGCCGTGTTGGCGTTGAGGGAGGCGCCGTTGGTGGCTGAGACGCTGCCGACGAGGCCGGGCAGCGCATTGGCCGGGTTCAACGATCGGAAATTTGCGCTGACGAGGAGGTCGATCCACGGAATCGTGTAGCTGGCGAGTCCGCGCACCGACGTCAGCCACGGTTCGGTGACGGCGCAGGTTTCGATGCGTGCCAGCGGCGAGCCGGCGGCGACGAGGAACTCCTCGGGCAGCGCGGCCGCCGTGTCGCAGCGATCGCGAACGCCGCGGCCGGTGGTCGTTCCTCCCTGCACGGTCAGACCAAAGTTGAGGCGCGCGGTCGCCGACACCGTGACACCGTGCCAGTACTGCGTGCGCGCATCACCGTAGTCCTTCTCGAACGTGATGTAGTTCCGCGCCGGTCGGGTGAACGCGGCGGCGGAGATCGCCTGCAGATTGATCGGATATCCACCACCGCCCGGCAACAGTTCGTTTTGCGGCGCTGTGAACGTCCATGCCTCGTAGTCGGCGGCGCTGACGGCCTGGTTGTCCGTGACGAAGAAGTTCTGGAACCAGCGACGGTTGTAACCGACCTCGACGGAGACGCGCGGCAGCACTTCCTGCTGCAGCGAGACGTTCAGCCCCCAGTCAGACGGTCGCACGCCCCAGCCCTTCAGAATCGCCGGGTTGACGACGGTTGCGTTTGGATTGGGGCTGCCGAAATTGAGGTTGTTTCCTCCCAGCGCGCCGCAGGTGTCAACCGATCCGGTCGTCGCCGGGCTCTGCGCGGCGAAGTTCATCAGGTTGCAGTCGATGACGCGATCGTTGTCAGCGTCGGTCCAGCTGCGGTTGGGGACGAAGGTGACGAATCGCGAGAGTCCAGCCGGGTTGTTGACGGCGTAGTTCTCGTCGTTGGTTGCGGTCTGGAGGTACTTGCCGATGTTCGCCTTCAGCGCTGTTCTGCCGTCGCCGAACACATCCCAGGCCGCCCCAAAGCGCGTGGTGATGTCGTTGTACCCGGCCACGCTGACCGTCCGCGGGAAGGTGATCGGACTGGGCATGAACGGCGACGTCTCCGTAGACCCGTTGTGCTCGGCAGGTGCCCAGCTCCACGCCCGGTCGTAGCGGACAGCGCCCTGCACGGTCAGACGTCCGAGCGTCCACTGATCCTGCGCGTAGACAGACTGCGTGGCGGTGCGGTCGTTGATCTCCCAGCGCGGGGTCAGATAGAAACCGAAGCCGGTCGGCTGCCGGTTGTTGAACACGTAGCGGAGCAGCGTCGTGTTCGCTTCACGACCCTGCAGCGACTTCTGGTACGAGCCCTGATAGCCGAACTTCATGCTGTGCGCGCCGGTAACGTAGGCCAGTGCGGCTTTCCAGTTGTTCGGGTTGGCATCGTTGTCGGCGTACGCGTACGCAATCGGGTCGTAGATGCCGCGGTAGGTGAAGTTCGCGCGATGGTCGTCGATGGCCTGCGTTTCGGTGACCGGAATCAGGTTCAGGCGATCGGGCGGCGCCTGACCGAAACCGGCCCACAGGTAATGAAAGCGTGAGAAGCCGGCATCGACGAGGAGCCGGCTCGAGATCGGGGACGTCCACGCGATCTGCGTGACGAAATACGGAAAGTCGTGATACCCGGGCCACGCTTCCGGCGCCGCTGGTGTGCCGCCGCCGGTGCCCAGTCCAATCCATCCCTGACCCGGCGAACGGCACCCGCTGCCTTCCTGGAGCGTCGAGCCGGAGCAGCGGTGCTGATACTCGTGGTAGAAGGTGACGCGATTCTTGTCGTTCAGCTGCGTCGTCAGGCGACCGGAGAAAATGTCCCGGCTGTTCGCCGTGCGTGACTGAATGCTGGTGTTGCGCGCGTAATCCCACCTCGTCGCATCGCCCGCGTACTGGTTGCCGTAGACGCCCTCAACCGTCTGATAGTTGCCGTACTGGCGAACGTTGCCGAAGAACCAGAGCCGGTCCCGCAGAATCGGGCCGCTGAACGATCCGCTGACATCCCACAGCTTGAGGATCGTCGGCGGTGCCGTGATTTGTTTGGTTTCCAGTTCCGGGGTGATGTTGCTGGACGCGGACCATTCGCCGGCGCCGCTATAGAAACCCTGACCGCGGAAGGAGTTGCCGCCGGCTTGCGGCACCAGGTTGATGCGCGGCTCGCCGTTTTCGGCCTCGCCCAGGCCGCCGGATACGAGGACCTGCATTTCCGCGGCGTTGGCGATGTCGTAGGTGAACGTCGACACGCCGCCGCCGTTGAACGAAGCCGCCACCGGCATGCCGTCGATCTGCACCTGGCCGCCGTTCTGCCGCCCGCCGTTGGCGGTGAAGAACGTCATGTCGGGAGTGGCCATCGCACTGGTCGATCCCGTATTCGTACTCAGGCCCGGAATCGCGTTCAGCAGAGCGCCGTAACTTCGCGTTGCCGGCAGCGAGTTGATCGTGTCCGACGTCAGCACCATCTCGCGGCGGGTCGACTGCGTGTCCACCAGCGGCGATTCGCCCGTAACGGTAATCGTTTCCTGCAGGGTTCCGACGCGCAGCTCGGCGTTGATCGGAATGACCCCTGACCCGCGCACCTCCACGTCGTCGCGCTTGACGACGCTGAAGCCGCTCAGGCTGAAGGTCAACATGTAGAGACCGGGCGGCAGCTCCGTGATGCGGTACTGTCCGGTCGGATCGGTGACCGCGACACGCGCCTTTTCAATCAGCGCCGCGCTCGACGCTTCGACCGTGACGCCGGGGAGCACAGCGCCTGTGTTGTCGCGCACTACGCCGGTCACCGTCGCTTGCGCACGCGCGGCCGCGGGTAGAAGCAGCAGGCCAAACAGGACGAGGAACAGCACGTCACGCAGTCGTCGCATACAGAACACTCCTTCGATTCAGCCGAGTGAAGGTCCGTAAATAAGAGCGACTACACGCCGGAGATATGAAGCCGGCGAACGTCGACGAGGCGGACGCGAGTTAATACGCCCGCGGAGGGGGGTTCGTCAATGGCTGGTTGCTGGAGGTCGCTTTCTTGTCGTATTTTGCGAGTTCGCGGGTCAGAACCTCGATCTCCTGCTCGATCTGCAGGTTCCAGGTTTCGAACCCGCTCGGCCCCGAGCGTCCGCCGCGATAATCGCTCAGCGCCGCCAGCCGGCGCAGCACCTCGTCTCGCCCAAGGCGGGCGACTTCGCGATTCCAGACTTCTTCTCGCGCCTGTCGCTCGGGTTCGCTGCCATCGATCTCGGTGTCTTTGCGCGATTTCCAGCGAGACAGTAGTCCCATTTCCGCCAGGACTATAAATCAGTCGCTACATGGAGCAAGCGTTCGAAAGTGCCGATTGCGATAACTGCGTGCGGGCCAAATATTTGCGGCCTTCAGGGATGATCGCAGTGCCTTGACCGCGGTCAAGGAGTTCGTTTGCGCAGCGTCGTCGTCGGTGGTCGCGACTCGATCCAGCGGGCGAGGGGGGCTTCGCCGCGGCACGAAAGACACCGCAGCGGCATCGCCGCGATTCGCGCGTTCTTGGGCGCAACGTAGATACCGGCCGAGTACCCACAGGACGGGCATTCGGCCGGTCGCTTTGGAAACGACATGCTTTGGGGTTGTCCTAACAAGGTATCGAGCCGAGTGCACCGGATCTGCAGGGCTGCGCCGCAGCCTCCCGTGCATCCTGCGGAAGAAGGTGGTGAAAACGCGTCGAACTGCCTTACCGGGAACGGGGTCGCCGCGCACCGCTCGTCGGATCGAACTGGTTGTTCTCCAGGCAGACGAACTCGATCAAGTCGGTATCGGGAAGCAGCCGCTGGTTGACGCGGACGGTCCACGGCTTCGTGTACGCCTTCGGGTCATCGATCGTGATGTCGATCTCGAGAGTGCCGACGTTCGGCCGTCTGAAGCGTTCGGTGATCTTTCCCTCCGACGTCAATGGCGCACCGTTGACGTCGAGCCACCCGTCGTCGCGGAAGTTGGTACTCTCGACAACGAGCGTGTCGCCCTCCCAATGTCCGCGCGAGTATCCCCACCACCACGGCTGCGCATCGGCGGGCGGGGCCGGGCGGCCATCGAGGAAGATCTGTCGCGTGCCGGCATTTGCCTCGTAGAGGATGACGATCAGATTCGGAAGCTGAATCATCTTGCGCGGCTGCGAATGCGTGTGTGACTGCATGTAGCCAATCGGCAGACACGCCGCGTCGGGGTTGTCCCGGCTGTCACCCGCCATGCGTTTCCGGCGAAGCTCGGCGCCGTACGGCGTGAACGGCAGGCCTTCCTTGATCCCCGCCTCGATGTTCCAGAAGGTCGCCTGCGGCGGCGTTCCTGGCGGCGGGGGAGGAGGACCGCCGCGAAAGCCAAGTACCCCGGCGTAGTTCCAGACGCCAGACAGATCGGGCTTGCCATCGGACGTCCGCGGGGTCGGCCCGGCGAGATCGACCTTGCCGTCGCCGGTCCGCGGCAGGTTGCCTTCCCGGAACGTTGGCCACTGCGCGGCGAGCGTGACGGAGAGGGCGAGGGCGATGGCGGCGACGGACGCGGACTTCATCCGCACCCGTTTAACGAATTGACAGGCGATAGGTCAAGTGGCCGCGATCAACGCTTGAAGACGCCGGCGACGGTCTCCACCAGCGCTGTCGCGTAGACGGCGGAGAGGGCGGCCATGACCAGCGGCGCGGCCACATGATGGCCGAAAGCGGCGATCGTGGAGGCACGGTGCGATCGCCTGCTGCGGCGTTCGAGCTCACCACAGCACAAGGCGCGAACGCGTGCCGCGCGTGAAGGATCCGGACGCAGCTCGGCAAGGCCGTTCAGCATCGCTTCGTCCCCGTCCCGCCACGTCATGGGATTACCTCCTTCAGGTACCTGAGGCCGGGGCCCTCCGTCTCAGTCAGCCGCCGCTCGAGCAGCGCACGGCCGCGACTGAGGCGCTGTCGCATGGCCTCGGGGGTGACCCCGCAGATTGCAGCGGCCTCGGACGGTCGCAGTCCCTCGACGGCGACAAGCAGCAGCGCCTCGCGGTACGTCGTCGGCAGAGCGGCGAGCGCCTGCGCAACTCGTCGGCCCATCTCGCCGGCTTCTACCTGTTCGAGTGGCGACGGCGTTCGTGTGCCGATCGACCACAGCCCGACCGCATCGGCCGTTCCGGCATCCTCGATCGCGCGTGATCGTCGGTAGCTGATGTGCAGGTTGCGGGCAACGGTGAAGAGCCATGGACCCAGGGAGGTGTCCGGATTCAGCCGCGCCGCGTGGCCGACCAGCCGCAGCCACGTTTCTTCGAGCAGGTCCTCGGCAACGTCCCGGCTATTGGACAGGCGGGCGAGGAAGTTGAAGAGACGGACGTTGAAGGCGTCGTGGACCGCCGCAAAGGCGTCCGGGTCGCGCCGGCGCAGGCCGTCAACGAGACGCAGTTCGAGATCGCGGTCCATCGATGGAATAACGCGGAAGCGTCCGGAGCGTGACATTCGTCACGCGGACCACTGCCAGGCGTTATAGCAGATGTCGACTTCTGGAGGACCTCCGCATGATGACGATGCTCAGGCAGGCCGGGATCGCGGCGCTTATCAGTCTTTTCATGGGCCTCGTGCCCCTCGGCCTTGGGATCCTGTACGCCGTTCGCCCCACTGAACAGCGACTGGCACTGATGCGCCCGCTGTCAATGGCCACCATTTTTGCGGCCATTCATGGCACCGCCCTTGGATTCGTCAATACCTTTCGCTACCTCGGTGTTCGCGAGACCGGCTTCACCAGCGCGGTCTATATCGGGATGGCGGAGTCCTTAGTGCCGCTGTTTTTCGACTTCGGCTGTCTGATGCTCGCCTGGATCTGCGTCGCGGTCGGATTGTGGAGGCGACCGTAATACAGGGCGTTCGAATCGTTCGAATCGTTCGAATCGTTCGAGACGTTCCCGGCGAACGATTCCACTTCTTCCA
>Ga0111538_10007128_pt1 | contig 15094 bp, 13 predicted proteins | sample SoiMethybrSBSTD1_FD_79669 | JGI IMG/M metagenome (GOLD analysis project Ga0111538, IMG submission 79669) | Bulk soil microbial communities from a Populus tree surrounding site in Tennessee, USA - Soil MetaG P. TD hybrid SBSTD1 (version 2)... | ecosystem: Environmental > Terrestrial > Soil >...
AGGTAAAAAATTACAAAGGGATTAAAGTCCCAACAGATTCAATTGACAGGTACTTCGAATCAAGAATGAAAGAATTAAACATTCCGGGACTTTCATTTGCCATTATTAATGACGGAGAGGTTGTATACCATAAGGCTATTGGATATTCCAACCTCGAAGAAAAAACACTTATTACCAACAAAACAATATTTGAAGGAGCGTCAATGTCAAAATCGTTATTTGCTTTTTTTGTCATGATTTATGTCGAAGAAGGTAAACTGGATTTGGACAAACCTCTGTTTGAATATTTACCCTATCCTGATATTTCGCATGATGATCGATATAAAAAAATAACGGCTAGAATGGTGCTTAGCCATAGGTCGGGATTTCCTAACTGGAGGGAAAACGAAGAGGACAAAAAACTAAAAATCAAGTTTGAACCAGGAACCGGATATGAGTATTCAGGAGAAGGATATCAATATTTAGCGATGGTTCTAAAACATATTGAAGGTACAGACTGGAATGGTGTGGAAAAAGCCTTTCAGGAAAAGGTTGCCAAGCCATTAGGATTGGAACATACGGTTTTTATTCAAACGCCATATACGAAGGAACACAAAGCACAACCTTACGATGAAAATGGGAAAAGGATTGATTGGAAAAATGACTATTGGTATAAAAAAAATGAGAATACATTTGTTGCCGCAGCCTCAATACATACAGAACCCATAGACTTTGCAATGTGGATGATTACCGTAATGAATAGAGAGCTGTTATCTGAGGAAAGTTATAAGGAGTTGTTTAGACATCATTCTCAAGTTCCCAACAATGGTATTGAGGTCTTCTACACCTTAGGTTTTTTTACTTTAGGCAAACCGCTGAACAACTTATATATTCATCCCGGTGATAATGATGGTTTTACGTGTTATTATGCGTTAGATATAGAAAAGGATTGGGGGTATGTACTTTTTACAAACTCTGAAAATGGAGGCAGTCTAGGAGGCGAATTCTCTGTATTCCTCGACAAAGAAAAGTATTAGGTAAATATTTAAGGATAACCGAGATTCACATTGGAATAAAAAGAAACACACAACATTGTGTATGAAGTCATAGGCCGCACGAGGCGAACTCACAAACCGAAGCTGTGATTCATACATTAAACGTTGACGCTAATTACAACAAACAAAACATTAAATATGACAGACGATAAACTTGCCGTTCTAATTGACGCAGACAATGTCCCCTATGCAAATGTAAAAGAAATGCTCGAGGAGATTTCAAAAAATGGAACACCAACTATTAAGCGCATTTATGCGGACTGGACTAAACCTACTGTTTCTGGATGGAAGCATGTTCTTTTGGAGAATGCCATCACTCCCGTTCAACAATACAGTTACACAGTTGGAAAAAATTCTTCTGATAGTGCACTGATAATAGATGCGATGGATATTTTATACTCTGGAAAGGTGAATGGCTTTTGTATCGTATCCAGTGACAGTGATTTTACACGATTAGCGACGAGACTTCGAGAAGCCGGAATGACTGTGATTGGTTTTGGCGAAAAGAAAACTCCGCAGGCTTTCATCTCTGCTTGCGACAAGTTTATTTATATAGAAATTTTAAAGACAGTAAATTTAGAATCTGATAATACAACTAAAACAACGGAAAAACCTAAACAGAAGAAAGAACCTTTAAGTAAAGTTGACTCGGAAACTGTTAGACTGATAACAGAAAGTGTAAATGATCTGGCTGACGAAAGCGGATGGACATTTTTAGGAAGTTTGGGACACCATATTCTCAAAAAGAAACCTGACTTCGACCCACGCAATTATGGTTTCCAAAAACTGCTGCCCTTAATAAAGGGCGTCAACAAGTTTGACATTGACGAAAGAGAAACAGGAGTAAATAACATCAGGCACATATACTTGAAAACAAAAGTAACTACCGCCAATAAAATGCATAGGAAGTGGCGCTGAAAAGGAGGACATTCTTATTTTGCTTAGTGCCACTTATTCTAATCGTTGGGAGCGATTACTTAAATTCATTAGAATATAAACAAGCATGGGACTTCTTGACTTCTTGAAAGAGACCATCGGCATTGACCCAGGTAGTCATAGTCTAAGGATAATTAAAGACGGAGAATTAATTTTCAACGAACAGTCTCAAATATCGTACGACAAAGTAAAAAATGTTGTTTCAGGACTTGGAAACATAATCAGTTCAACGTCCAATGACATTGTAATAAAACCTGTGAACTGTGCGATTTCTGACTTTCAAGGTTTTGAAATGCTTTTGAGAGGTGCGATTAGAAAAAGGAGCGACTCAAAGTCACTTTTGCCAAAGTCATATATAATGTATTACTGTATTCCGACCAGTACAAATGAAATTGAAAAAAGAGCTTACAGAGATTCAGGTGAACATGCTGGAGCGATTGAAGTTCACATGGTTCACCAGAGCAGTTGTTCGGCAGTTGGCATGAATCTTTTATTCGAGAAGAAACATTTCATAATAATTGATTTTGGCTCTAGTAAAATCGAACTAACAATATTTGCAAACAGCCTAATTATATCTGAGGGTGTAGTTAGAGTCGGTACCTTGAGAATATTCCGCCTGTTAAAAAACTATTTGCGAAGAAAATACAAGATTGAAGTCAGTGACAAAGATATTAACGTTCTGCTAACATCATTAAACGATAACAAAACGCAGGATGAGATAAAAATTCAATATACAACAGTCAAAAGCAGCGAAATTCAAAACTTACTGGACAATTTTTTCAATCTGGTAAACGATGAGTTTATTGAGGCAATTGAACGAGTAAGCAGTCATTCTGACATTGAAAGGGTACTGACGAATGGGATTTTTTTTACCGGTGGCGGTTCGATGATTGAATTCCTGAGGAATCAAATTAAGGTGGACAATAGAATTAAAAGGACGGTGAGTGAGAATCCAATGTTGGACAATATTAATGGACTGAAAGAAATAATTAAGGAAAGAGACAAGTATAAGAACTACATTATGGTGTAGATAAGTGCCAACAAAAGCAATAACGCATGCCGGCAGACTCGACTTCATACGCGTCAAATCAAAAACGATCAGAATGTTTTCTTACGGTCGTTTACATATTCCAGAACTTTACTCATAGGCAGTTCGATCGAGGAAGGGCCGGAACGCACGTAAAATTGTTCCTTGCCAGATGATTTCAGTAGCATGATACGTTTTAACGGGATACACTGAACAACCAATATTTTTTTATCCTCCATATCAAGCAAGTTGAACCGTACGTAAGACAAATGCTCGACACCAACATGTTCGCTAATCAGATTCTGGACATGAAGCAGGCACTTGTCGTCATTCTGAAAATTGTCGGCTTCCAGTCCCAGGATTTCACCATTGTCTTTAACGCCAATAAGAATGGTGCCACCTTCGGTATTGCAAAAGGCAACGACCGATTTTAGCCACGCGAGCTCAATCTCCTTTCCTGGTTTGCCCGCGTGCAGGTTGGTGCGAATAGTTGATTTAAACTCCAGCAAATCGCTTTCACCAAGGAGGATCATTTGGTTTACCGCATCTGGGGTTAACGGGACAAAGCGGACCTTGTTAAAGTTTTTTACATAGACTATGGCAAAAACTATTCCGGTGCCCAGCAATAAAATGAATGCAAGGAGCAACAACGCCCCGGATTTGCTGCGAAGAAGCGTTGGTAACGACGTCGAGGGGACTACCAGGGCGTAATAAGTTCCATCGTCGCCGGTAATAACTGAGCTAAAGGCAGCGTAGTAATTAACTCCATCACTTTTGAACCTTGCAATCTGAGTTGAATCGTGTGAGTCCAGTGATTGCCAGGTCCTAATTGCTTCTGAATGTTTTTTGACCAAAATGTCCTTCCACGGGACAAAGTATTTTGTTGTATCAAAACCACTGGCAGAATCCTTTGTCCCATCGAAATTAAAATACAGACTGTCATTGCGGAAGATAAACACATCGCCTTTTTTATATCCAACCTTGACCGTGTTGGTCATCATCCTTTTGAAAGGCACAAAGAATATGACGATGTATTTCTTTTTGGTAATCGTATCGGTGACCAGGATTGAAGCCGACAATCCTCTACGCGTGGTAATACCTGGGAGATTAGAGGTTGGTCTCCAGATCACGTTGTCGATGGCTTGGTTTGCATGAACCCGAAAGATGTCGCCTTTAAACATGCGGTTGCCCACGACCGTGTCGGCCACTTCCTTTTTTTTATGCGCATCCCAAATGGTAACGTTGGCAAGGGAATCGGCAGCGGAATGGTAATAATAGGTGGCGTACAAATTGTTCCTCTTTTGAATAGCCAATTCTTCACCATCTTCGGAGATAATACCAATTGCGGCAACCTTATCCGTTACATCGATCAGGCTTTTTAGGGAAGAAACTTCAGACATCTTAGTGAGCGTCTCATGGTCTCCAGATTCAATCTTTTTACCTTCAAGCTTCACCGCCGACTCTATGCTACTAAACACAATCCGGTTCTCGAGCTGAAGCTTGTCAATAATAAGCCGCAACTGGGATTCTTCGACCTGGTCACTCCGACGCATGGCTGAAAACAGACTGAACGCAAAAAAGATAAGGCCCATGATTAAAATTACTGTTACCACAACTGAAATACGGCTCCTTCTAAATGCAGAGATATCCATGATAAAAAATATATAGAAGCCGTAAAACTATGTAATTATTATTTCCACTCCAGTGAAGAGCTTCATTTTTTATCAACTCGCAGTTTATGGACGTTCCCGTAAAATAAGGCGCAGATTGTAGAGAATTGCTTTTTTATGGAGCGCCTTTCCGGTAGGCACGAATTTCATCTCAGAGAGTTTTGACAATCCGCAATTCAGATTTGATTGTTAATTAATTATTAAAGGTAAATTTAAACAGCGCATATACACGCGTTGCACATCATTCTGTTAGATTATCCGCCTTAAATGTAAAAAAATGAAACTTTTGACCTTCCTAATCTTAGCTTTTTCATTTGGACAAATAGCCAATGCTCAGTCCAACCTGAGCGCAACGGTAAGAGCTCAATTGATCAAGGATTGGAAACTAACCAAAGTCTTGACAAATGAGTACCTAAATACAATGCCGAGTGATAAATATGGCTTCAAAGCCAGTGACAGTATACGTAGCTTCGCGCAACAAATGCTCCATTTAGCGCAGGTTACTGCGGCTATGGTTTCTCATGGCACTGGGGAAGAGCGACTCTTCGCAAGGGCAACGAACCTAGAACAAAGACCTACTGCGCAGACGAAAGATTCCGTGCTGTATTACGTAAACACCAGTTATGATTATGCCATAAGGGCGATCCAAAAATTTGATATGTCGAAGCTTGATGAAAAAGTAAAAGTACGGAACATGGAAGAAACGAGGCTAGGCTGGTTACTGAAAGCTTTTGATCATCAAACGCATCATCGGGGACAAACTGCTATTTATATTCGGCTGGCTGGGCTAAGACCCCCGACATGGGTAGAATAATATCATCAGCCGAGAGTTATTTCTTGGCTTTTGCGTACCAATTGAACCTTTGTGCCACTAAAACCCGCACGAACGTAAAGCCGAAGATTTTAACCGGTAACTGTAACGACTCATACTAACCGGACTTACAACTATGGCGACAATTTTGGTTGAACATTTTATCCGACAATTGAAAGAAATCCAAGATGGATCACTGTGGTTTGATCAATGCTTTAAAGATAAACTGGACAATGTATCAGATGACGATGCTTTTAAAAGACCAATTTCTTCTGTTCACAGTGTAGCGGAGCATGTATCGCATATGCTCGAATGGCGAAAGGAATGTATATTAAGATATAACGGAGGCAAAACAGAATTAATGGACAGTTCTGACAACTGGAAAGATAATATAGAGTTGCAGAAACTTGGTTGGATTAATTTAAAAAATGCATTGTACGCTAGTACACCGGACCTAATCAATCTAATTCTCCATCGCGACGATAAATACCTCGAAACAAAATTTCTCGACACAGACTATAACTTCAAATACTTAATGGAAGGAATTATTCATCATGACTTGTACCACTTGGGACAAATAGGCATTACTATAAAGCTTCTAAGAGAAAGTTAAATGTACCATGTTGGATAGAATTCTATTTACCTAATTTCGTGAATTAACAAAAACAATGAGGAATCAGTGACTATGGCAGAGATAAAAACAAAACAAACTAATGCTGATGTCAGAGAATTTATTAACCAATTTGTTGATAGCGAGCAAAAACGCAAGGATAGTTTTGAGTTAATAAAGCTGATGCAAGAATTTACCGGATTTAAGCCAAAGATGTGGGGACCCTCCATGATAGGCTTTGGTGTTTATCATTATAAATCCGAGAGAAGTCGCCAGGAAGGAGACTGGCCATTGATAGGTTTTTCGCCACGCAAGGCAGCGATTTCACTTTACGTATACACTGGGGCCAAAGAACATGAACATCTATTGAAAGATCTAGGGAAATTTACAATGGGGAAAGCTTGCATCTACGTGAAAAAATTATCTGACATTAATCAAGATGCGCTCAAGAGATTAATGAAGGTCAGTATCGATTATACACAAAAGAAATATGGGTAATGACATATCAAAAACGCAGTACCGGAGTTGAAATAACTAATCAGAACATTGTGCTCAATGCATAAATGACGATGAAGTTTTAACAACAGTTGAGAGTAAGATCCAGCCAGCCAATGTAATTGTCTTTGTAGGGATCTTACTTTTGATCTACTTCGACCAGCCGCTCACAAAAGTTATAATGCATGCCGGCACGGTTGACAATAATTCGATATCTTACTGTGCCGATACGCCTCATAGCCAGACGTTGTAGCCCATTTGAATTCAATAGGCAGTTATTATTTTCCTAAGCACCAACCCATAGTCGAGAAATTAATTATTAATGACCTCCAAAAAAATGCTGTTATGAAATTTAAGAACCGATTCTTAATCATGCCTTGGATATTACTAAATGGGTTGTTGATCAATCCACAGACTGTTTTAGGTCAGACCGAGTACCACACGGCCCGTTCAACCGACGGTACAACAATTGGTTTCACCAAAATCGGATCCGGATCTGTTCCGGTAGTTTTCGTTCATGGCGCACTTAATTCCGGAGAACAATGGATATCGGTAGCGAAAGCAATGGGCGAGCAATTTACTTGCTTTGTAATGGATAGGTGGGGACGTGGCGGTAGCGACAGTCACACAAACTATTCATTAAACAGTGAAGCCGAAGACATCGTTGCTGTACTTAAAGCAGCAGGTCCGAATGCTTATCTGCTGGGGCATTCTTCGGGCGCCATCTATGCGCTTGAAGCCGCACTGAAGACTCGTCCCGCTGGACTGATCCTCTATGAACCCCCGATACACGCATTCCATGGACGGTTTGTTGAAGAAACCTTAGGTCGAATTCAGGATGCATCACTGAAAGAACAATTTGAAGATGCGCTTTCTATCTTCCTCATTGATGAAGGCGGACTTTCCAGAGAGCAGATGGCATACTTACAATCAACTCCTGGTTCTGGGTGGGACCAAATGGTAAAGTTAACTCCACATTCGGTGAAGGAGTGGGCAGAACTGGCCCAGGACAAACCTCCGATAAGCCGATACCGGGATATCTCGGTACCAATGCTTTTACTGACCGGAACCCAGACAGAAAATCATCCATCCTTTGCTACACAAGCACTGCATGATATGCTTCCGAAATCCGTAATAGTTAAGCTTCAAGGACAAGGTCATGCCGCAAATCTTACTGCTCCCGAATTGCTTGCGAAAGAGGTTACGAATTTTATACTTCCAAAGAACCGCTAATACCAAACAATGCGCTCCTAACCTGGCAACACCACATGCACCAGCGTTGTCAGTAATTGCCGACGCTAGAAACAAAACTACTATCTACGACCTGCTTTTCAATAGAACATAGGTTAGGCCAGCCTGAAAATGCGCACCTGAAAACAGGGGCATTGCCCCTCTTCAGATTTCCTGTGAAGCTTGCCCTGCACATAGCTTCGTAAAAAGATGACGAATATCATACTAAGGTTCTTCAACAATATCCCGATAATCCTCATACGAGACCTTAACTTGCAAGATCAAAATCATTCAGCTATGTCACGATCAAGACAGATTCAATTTCAGCAATTGATCATTCTCACCTTGGCCTGGCAGATCATGGCTGTCTGGGTCAGTGTGTATGATCACATGGTCATACACTCCGAATTGAGCGCGGGAATCAGCGATAGCTACAGCTTCTCCTCCAACCTGTTGCTGAACTGCAGCGGAGCCCTCATGGGAGCATTGATCGGAGGATCCTTCCTTATCTTTTATGTTAATACACGCTTCGTTGATAAGTCATATGGCCAAACAATTCTTATAGTCCTGCTGGCCATACTCGTCATAATGACTTTCATTACGTTGGTGCTCAGCTACGTTTATGCAGTCCAGGTGCGCCATGTGCATTTTGGCGATCCCGGGTTTCGCAGCGCCTTTCTTGAATATGCACTCGATCCGCTAACACTTAAAGACACTTTGTTTTGGGCAACGATAACTGCCATCACGCAGTTCGTTTTCCAGATGAGTGTTAAGTTTGGTCACAGTTCCCTGTGGAAGATCATCACAGGAAAATATCGTCGCCCAAGAGGCGAGAAGCGCATCTTCATGTTTGTTGACCTTAATTCATCCACCTCGGTAGCCGAACGTCTCGGCGAAAAAAGATATCATCAACTTCTCAAAGATTTCTTTGCACACATCACCAATCCTATTATTGATAACGACGGAGAAATTTATCAGTATGTAGGCGATGAAGTCGTGGTCGTGTGGAACTACACAAAAGGCATTAACGATAATCATTGCATTCGATGCTTCTATGCTATGAAGAAGGAAATAGAAAAGCGCAGCGACTATTACCTGCAAGCGTACGGATGGGTCCCAACGTTCAAGGCAGGCATTCACTATGGCAACGTGATCACTGGCGAAATCGGAATCATCAAACGCGATATCACCTTCAGTGGTGATGTGCTCAACACCGCCTCGCGTATGTTGGGAAAGTGCAAGGAGCTTAACGTGGAAATAGTGGCTTCTTCAGAGTTGCTTCACGGACTTCCCGCGCTGGACCAAACGAATATCCGCGAGCTGGGATCTATACAACTCCGGGGCAAAGAAAAAAACGTTGACCTCGGTACGCTCATAAGCGCCGTTTGAGAACACTCATCCCGCTGAGTGTGCACTCTGCCCTACCTACTGACCAACAAACGCAGTTAACAGCAACTATCGAAAACTTTCCAACAGAGACAATTCGCAAGCATTTAGGATTTTATTGGAGAGCGACTATTGTTATGATTAAAAAGGCGGTAGAAATACAAGTAGACCATTATGATCGAAAACCTGCATTTATTCTGATAGCTCGTAAACTGCTCCTGGGAGGCAGAAAAAAGTTATATTAGACTTGTTGTAGCTGACTGGTTGCGCTGCGGATTCTTATCTGACATTAGATTATTGCGCCTATGAGAAAATTGCTTTACGTTTTATTTTTTGGTGGGTTGACTTCTCTTGCAGTTGGGCAAAATTTACCTCGAGTAATCGTATTAGCCACAGGAGGCACTATTGCTGGACAAGGAACGAGTGCCACAAGTGCTGGTTATACGCCAGGAAAAATTCCGATAGAGGATCTTCTTAAAAATATTCCATCGGTAGATAAAATAGCAGTCGTCAAAGGCGAGCAAATAGCATCGGTTGGCAGTTATGATATGACTGTTCAAATTTGGATTAACCTTGCAAGAAGAGTTAATGAGATTTTTGAAAAGAATGAAGCAGATGGAATTGTGATTACTCATGGCACAGACACGCAAGAAGAAACGGCATATTTTCTTAAGCTAACAGTTAAATCGGACAGGCCCGTTGTGTTAACCGGTGCAATGCGGGCGGCAACAGCAATTAGTGCGGACGGGCCTAAAAATCTATATGATGCAATTGTTGTGGCAAGTGATCCTGAAAGCAAGACAAAAGGTGTAATGATTTGTTTTAATGAAATTTTGTTTGATGGAAAAAATGCTACCAAGGTAAACACTACCAACGTGGACGCATTTGCCTCTACTAATGCAGGTCCAATAGGCCAGGTCTTCGACGAGAGAGTGTTGTATTATAACCAGTTCACGAACAAAAAAAATAACATTATCTCATTTGATATTTCAAAAATTGATAACCTCCCAAGAGTGGAAATCGCTTACATGTACGTTGACGCAAGTGCGACCGCAATGAATGCTTTTATAAATGAAAAGGTTGATGGTATTGTCATAGCCGCATCTGGAAACGGAAATTTCAACAAGTCTATTTTGCAAGCCGTAAATACAGCAGTAAGCAAGGGGATTGCTGTCGTGCGCTCATCAAGAGTTGCTTCAGGCCGGGTTACACAATTCAATCAGGTATTTGATGACAAAAAGCTAGGCACAATTGCATCCGATGCCCTTAATCCGCAAAAGGCAAGGATACTTCTGATGCTTGCCCTTACAGTTACAAAGGATAAAGACAAAATACAACAAATGTTTTTAGAGTATTAAATAGCTTAAAGATTTACCCTTCGATATGGACCTCATTCAAAACAAAAGTTATATTGGTTTTATTGTAACTGGCACAGAATGAAACATACGGTCTTTATACTCTCCTTATTTGCGTGCGCAATTGTATCACGAGCACAGACCGAAAGAACGGCCGAAAATGTAGTGATAACATCCAACAATAAGAAAACGCGAATACACACAGATGAAAATGGGATTTTGCAGGTAAATGTCTCCCGAAAAGATTCACGTAGATTCAAAGAAAAGGGACGGGTAAGTTATGGCGACTTTGGTGCCAAAGGGGACGGTAAAACAGATGATATAGATGCAATCGCTGCTACCCATGCATTTGCTAACCTAGAAGGCCTTTTTGTAAAAGCCGACAATGGCGCAACATACTATATCGGAGGAAACGAACGCACGGCCATCATACGCACGGACACCGATTTTGGCGCAGCGCACTTCATCATTGATGATACTGAAGTCCGGAATCGAAATGCATCCGTTTTTATGGTAAGTTCCAATCAGCGGCCGTTAAAGCTTGAAAACATATCTACACTAAAGAGGGGCCAACGGAAAATCGATGTCTCTCTTCCCGGAAGCTTCCTGATAACTGTTACCAATTCGCAGGTAAAACATTATATCCGGTTTGGTCTGAACCAGGACAATGGCGCTTCGCAGACGGATATCTTCGCAGTAGATAAAAACGGCAATGTAGACATGAACGCTCCCATCATCTGGGACTTCGACCAGATCACGGATATCACTGCCACTCCTATTGACGAGGATACACTGAGTATCACGGGAGGACATTTTACCACAATTGCTAATCAAGCTGAATCGAAGTACACTTATTATAGTCGGAACATCGCGATACGTCGCTCCAATGTTGTGGTTAAAGGTCTTGAACATCGCGTTACAGGCGAGCAAAGTCAAGGTGCGCCATATGGCGGCTTCATCAATATCGGTGACTGCGCCTATGTAACTGTTAAGAACACTATTCTGACGGGACACAAAACATACTTAACCATTGGATCGGCAGAGAAGCCCGTCACCATGGGCACTTACGACATCTCCATCAATCGTGCTCTTAACGTATCATTTGTAGGCTGTCGTCAGACAAATGACATCAATGACGACAAGTATTGGGGAATCCTGGGTTCCAACTACTGTAAGAATCTGCTTTATGACAGTTGCACCTTTTCCCGCTTTGACGCTCACAAAGGAGTGGCTAATGCTACCATACGCAACTCTACGCTTGGGCACATGGGAATTAATGCCATTGGTAGCGGGAACTTAATCGTGGAGAACACCACAGTTCGTGGAAAGAGCTTCATCAACCTGAGAGCCGATTATGGTAGCACATGGCAGGGAGAATTACTAATACGCAATTGCATTTTCGTGCCGTCGAACGGCAAGCCTACCAGCGCGGCGGTGATAAACGGATCATATTCAGGTCAACATGACTTTGGCTACACATGTTACATGCCGGAACTGATCACCATCGAAAATCTTCATATCGACGATTCCAATCATCCAGAGAACTACCAGGGTCCTGCTATATTCGCAGACTTCAACCCACAAATGACTGACGACTCTTACCAGGAAAGGTTTCGCTATATCAGAACCAGGCAAGTCATCCTCCGGAATGTGACCACCGCCAGCGGCATGCCCTTGAGGGTTAGTGACAATAAGATCATGTTCAAGGATGTTAAGGTCGACACTGATTGAGCAATGACGATCGACAAGAACTGTCTATTTTTTTAGCTTCTTAAAAGGACTCATCATCAACCAGAGAATGCTGTTGGTCCTTCCATCCCGAACTTGTTCAAGTCCCAGACTCATTTTCTTTTGCACTTCTCGTGGTGTCACCTTGAATGTTCCAAACAGTATATCCCACACAGGAAAGACTGCACTAAAGTTAGAGTCAGTTTCAGGTTGATAGGAGCTGTGGTGTACACGATGTAAGTCCGGTGTTACAATTATGCATCGCAATATTCGCTCTACCTTCGATGGCAAAGTAATATTCGAGTGAGAAAAGACGGAGATCACCGCATCAAGCAGCTCATATAACATCAATGCCCACACAGGAAATCCGAATAGAAGAATGATCGGCACTCCGATGATGGTATTGATTATAAACTCAAATGGGTGAAACCTCACCGTTGTCGAAACATCAAACTCCGTGTCCAGGTGATGAACGCGGTGTGCAAGCCAGAAGATGGGAACTTTGTGTGCAAGGAAATGCGTAAAGAAAGAGATGAATCCACGGAAAAATAATGTCAGCAAACCCGCAGCAGCCCAGTTTACTTTCACCCAATTAAAAAAGCCCCAATGCTTTTCGTAAGCATACGCGGCCGATGAAATAAAAGTCACAGGAAGAACCATCATGACCATGATAGCTATCACCGTCGTGATAAAATTAGCCACCCATCGGTCCTTTCTCACTATTTCGCGAAAGTGAAAGAATTGTTCAACGACCATCAAGCTAAAAAAGAACCCAAAGAAGAAGTAGAACTGAAAGTCTTCAGAAGACGTAAGCAGCCAGTCGATAAATGTTTCCATCTTTGTCTTTTTTTATCAAAGATGGAGTTGTACAAAAACACAATTCTTGGTCCACACCAAGAATTATATCCTCACCGAGTTTATAAGCTTGGAAAAATTCGTAGGGTCGATGTTTAGATAGTTTGCTATCTCTTTATGTGGAATTTCATTTACAAGATGTGGGCTGTGCTTCATAAAGTCTTTATAACGCTCCTCCATCGATAATGTCAGCATCCGATGGTAGCGGGTAACTATTCCTCCTAATGTGCCGATCAATGTCTTTCTCAGCAAAGTCTCGAATTCATGATGACTTTCAACAGAGGCGAAAAAGTCCTGATAAGATATCCGCAGGAATTCACTATCAGTAATGCACTCAAAGGAATAGTTCGACGGTTTTTGAGTCAGAAAGGACTCAGGCACACAAGTAAATGCGAAGGGATAAGTAAATGCAATGTTGTAAGGCCTGCCATCCTTTACGTAGTAGGCCTTTTGAAATCCCTTAAGGGTAAAATATAAGTAGTGCTCAACTGCATCTGCCTTACTTATAATCGCCTTTCGAGGAGCCACCGTCAGTTTCCAGTGCGACAAGAATTCTTCCAGAAGGTCATCCTTTATCCTATGGATTTTGAGAATGTATTTCCTTAATTCTTCTTCCACAAGCTTGAACTTATATCGTTAGTACCTTACAAATATAGGCAGGAAGATGAGAGCCCAGAATTGTCCTTTTTAACCATTTTATTGTCTATTCTGACTAATTCGATTGGGCTCATGTCTCTCTAATTTTGATTTACCAAAACAAAAAAAGTAAGTCAATTTAAAACGAAGAAACATGAGAACAAACAAGGAAACGGCAGCTGCAATAAACAAAGCTGTCCAAAACGGAGATGTTGAAAGCGCAGCGGCTCTGGTAACAGATAACTATATTCAACACACTCCGAATGTACCCGATGGCAAAAAGGGATTGATCAGTTTAATAACCAAAATTAAAAACAAGGAAATGCCTGCTCCCAAAATCAATAACGTCAGGATTGTTGAAGATGGTGAGTTTGTCGTGTTACATCATGACGTTTACTGGCCCAACAGGAAAGCAATGTTTGAGATCTTCCGTTTCGAGAATGGTTTGGCGGCTGAACATTGGAGTGGAATAATGGATCATCCTGAAAAGACTGCGAACGGACACAGTATGGTTGACGGATCGACGACAATAACCGATATCAATGCGACTCAAAAAAATAAAGAGTTTGTAAGATCATTTGTCCAAACTGTACTCATTGAAGGTCAGTTCGATAAACTCTCAAATTATTATCATCTTGAAATAATTCAGCACAATCCATTTATTGACAACACCGTTGCCGGTTTGTTGAATGGTGTCGCTGAGCTGCAAAAGCAAGGGATATCCATTCAGATTGAAAAAATATACAAGGTTTTTGGAGAAGGAAATTTCGTACTGGTCGTATCAGAAGGAAAGTTTGGTGGAAAACATACTGCCTACTTTGATCTGTTTAGAGTAGAAGACAATCTAATCGTAGAACATTGGGATGTACTGCAGGAAATTCCATCAAAACTGGCGCATGATAATGGATTTTTGAAAGCGTCCCTTTACAAAAGGATGGGAGGCTATGATACGATCGCTGGTTTTGTCGATTTGGCTTTTCCACGGGTTGCCTCCAATCCGAGCCTTGCGAAATTCTTTGCTGGACACGCCGACGATAGTAAAGTTCGCCAAAGGCAATTACTTCTTGATAAATTGGCAAGTACGCTGCAAGGTCCGACTATCTATCTTGGACGGCCTCTTGAATCCGTTCACAAAGGTTTGGGAATAACCAGAGATGAATGGGAAATTTTTATGCAAATCCTTGTTCAAGCCATGAATGAGCGGGGTATTAACGGAGAAGAAAAGGAAGATTTTGTTTACGTATTTCAAAACGTATTCAGACCAGTAACTGTTGAAGAGGAGATCGCGAAGTAAAATCACCGGAAAATTCACAAGTAACCT
>Ga0111538_10007129_pt1 | contig 15094 bp, 9 predicted proteins | sample SoiMethybrSBSTD1_FD_79669 | JGI IMG/M metagenome (GOLD analysis project Ga0111538, IMG submission 79669) | Bulk soil microbial communities from a Populus tree surrounding site in Tennessee, USA - Soil MetaG P. TD hybrid SBSTD1 (version 2)... | ecosystem: Environmental > Terrestrial > Soil > Tree...
CGCAGACCATCGCCCAGGCGCTTGATGGCCTGGTGGTGCATGCTGTTTACCTCGACCTCGCCCGCATCGAGGATCCGTCCCAGCCGTGTGCCCTCGCCCATGACCTTCACGGTGTGCGTGGGCTGATCGCGCGGCTCCTTCTGGCTGTGCGTCAGCGCATTCGGCCACTCGCTCGGGATGTCCTGCACGAGCGTGCCGCCGAGCGCCACGTTGAGCACCTGGATGCCGCGACAGATCGCGAACAGCGGCACCTCGTCCTTCACCGCGCGCAGCGTGAGGCCCAGCTCGAGCGCGTCGCGGGCGGGGGAGACGTCGTCCACCTTCGGGTGCGGCGTCTCGCCGAAGCGGGACGGCTCGATGTCGCCGCCGCCGGTGAGGACGAGGCCGTCCAGTCGCGACCACAGCACGGCTTGCACTTCGGGTGTGAAGTGCGGCGTGAGCAGCACGGGAATGCCGCCCGCGGCCTGCACGGCTCGGATGTACGTGCCGTTGACGTACGCGCGCTCGGGAATCTTGTCGACGGTGACCGAGGTGGTGATGCCGATCAGTGGCGCAACCATAAGCAAAGCCTAGCCTTTCGCAGTATCATGTTGCAACTATGAGCCTAGACTCCGCGTCCTCCCAGGTGCGCGCGCCCTTCCACCGTCCGACCTCGACCGTCCAGACGATCGGCACCCGCTGGGCCGTGGCCGCCGGCCACTCGCTCGCGGCCGAGGCCGCCGCCAGCGTGCTGAGCGCGGGAGGCAACGCCGTCGATGCCGGGGTCGCGGGGGGATTCACGCTCGGCGTGGTCCATCCCGACATGGTGAGCGTCGCCGGGGTCGCGCCGATCCTGGTGCACCTCGCCCGGACGGGCGAGACGTGGCAGGTCTCTGGAGTCGGGCCGTACCCGAAGGCGTCCAGCCGCGAGTACTTCATGCAGCGTCACGGCGGCCAGATTCCCGCCGGGCTCCCCCGCACCGTCGTGCCGGCCGCGCCCGACGCGTGGTGCACGGCGCTCGAGCGGTGGGGCACGATGTCCTTCGCGGATGCCATCTCGCCGGCCCTCGGCCACGCCGAGCGCGGGTTCGCGGTCTCCGCCTTCTCCGCCTACCAGATGGGCGCCAACGCGGAGAAGTACAAGCGCTGGCCGAGCTCGGTCGCGCTGTATCTGCGTGACGGGCGCGCGTACCGGATGGGTGAAGTGTTGGTGCAGAGCGAGCTGGCCGACACACTCAAGCGCATGGTGGCGGCCGAGAAGCGCGCGGGCGGCTCGCGCGTGGAGGGCATCCGGGCAGCGCGCAACGAGTTCTATCGCGGCGAGACGGCCAAGCGCATCGCCGAGTTCCACCGTGCCAACGAGGGCCCGCTCGCGCTGAGCGACCTCGCCGACTTCTCGGTCGAGGTGGAGCCGGCGCTGCGGACGTCGTTCGGCGCCTACGAGGTCGCGGTGTGCGGCTTCTGGTGCCAGGGGCCGGCGCTGTTGCAGGCCCTCAACATCCTCGACGGCATGGACCTGGCCGCGCTCGGCCACAACTCGCCGAAGTATCTGCACACGATCGTCGAGAGTATCAAGCTCGCCTTCGCCGATCGCGACGCCTACTACGGCGATCCGAACTTCGTGAAGATTCCCGCCGAGCGGCTGCTCTCGAAGGCGTACGGCGAGCTGCGGCGCGCCCAGATCCGCGAGAAGGCCTGGCAGGAGATGCCGCCGCCCGGCGACGCCGAGCTGCGCCGGACCGTGCTGCCGCTGGCCGGCGGCTCGACTGACGCGCTCGACACGAGCTACGTGGCGGTCATCGACGCCGAGGGCAACGGCTTCTCGGCCACGCCGAGCGATCCCAACGTGGATTCGCCCGCTGTCTCGGGTGTGGGTTGCGTCGTCTCGCCGCGCGGCTCGCAAGGCTGGCTCGACCCCAACCACGCGAGCGTGGTGGCGCCGGGCAAGCGCCCGCGCCTCACGCCGGCGCCGGCCATGGCGCTCTCCGGCGGCAAGCTGATGATGCCGTTCGGCACCCCCGGCGGCGACGTCCAGCAGCAGGCCATGCTCCAGGTCTTCCTCAACACCACCATCTTCGGCATGCCGCTGCAGGAAGCGATCGAGGCTCCCCGCCTCGCGTCCCGCTCGTTCCCCGACTCCTTCTGGCCCCACACCTACTCGCCCGGCAAGCTCGAAGCCGAGCGTCGCATTCCCAAGGAGACGCGGGATGCGCTGGTCGGCATGGGGCACGAAGTCGCCGAGTGGCCTGACTGGGAGTGGCGCGCCGGGTCTGTCTGCGCCGTGAAGGTCGGCTCCGAAGGCACGCGCTGGGGTGGCGCCGACCCGCGCCGCGGCGCCCTGTCGATCGCTCGTTGAACTAGGCTCGCTCGACCAGCCTAGGGCGCGGCCCCGCTAGGCGGCGGCTGCGTCCGCCGACGGGTGACCGCGCGACGAGCGCGTGGCTAGGTCGTCGCCGCGGCAGGCTGCAGCGGCCGAGCGTTGATCGGTTCTTCGCGGATCATCAGCGACATGGCGGCGGCCAGGAAAGCCATCAGCGCTGCCGAGACGAAGGCGGGGCCGTACGAGCCGGTCGCCTCGTAGACCCACCCCGCGAGCGCGGCGGCGAGAGCAGCACCGACCTGGTGGGCGAAGAAGATCCAGCCGCTGAGCTCGCCCACCGAGAAGCGGCCGTAGATGTTGGCCGTCAGTGTCGTGGTCGGCGGGACGGTGGAGATGTAGTTCAGGCCGAACAGGGCGGCCCAGAAGTGTAGAGACGGGACGTTCCACACGTAGAGCAGGAAGATCAGCGACAGGCCGCGGACGAAATAGAAGATTGCCAGCGGCCCGCGGCGGCCGACGCGGTCGCAGAGCCAGCCCGAGCCGATCGTGCCCACGATGTTCATCGCGCCCATCACGCCGAGCGCCGCCGAAGCCTGCATGGCGGTGAAATTGTGCTCGAGAGCGTGGGGGATGAAGTGGGTGCCGATCATGCCCACGCTCGTGTAGCCACACACGAAGAACGTGCCCATGAGCAGCCAGAACGGCAGGGTCTGCGCGGCTTCGGTGACCGAGACGCGTCCAGCCTTCTGCACCGCGGACGCCTGCGCCGCCGTCAGCGTGACTCCAGTCGCGCCGTACGGCCTCACACCGCGCTCCTCCGGGGTGTTCCGGATGAACCACGCAGCGAGCGGGAGCACGATCGCGAGCAGCCCGAGGCCGATCCACAGGACGCTGCTGCGCCAGCCCCATTCGAGTGTGAGCCAGGAGGCGAGCGGGATCAGCAGGAGCTGGCCGGCGGACATCCCGCCGGCCGCGACGCCGATTGCCATGCCCCGATGCGAATCGAACCAGCGCGCGACGAGGGCGGAGCCGGTGCTGAGCGCCACGCCGCCAGCGCCCACGGACATGAGCACGCCGACGGTCAGGTAGAGCTGGGAGAGGTTCTGGATGAGCGACATGGCGACCGCGCCGCTTCCCAGCAGCGCGAGTGACAGGATCACGACCCGCCGCGGGCCCCAGCGGTCGGCGAGCCGGCCGGCGAACGGCCCGGTGGCGCCGAGGAGCAGGAGCGAGAGCGCAGCCGCGATTGAGAGCGCCCCACGGGACCAGCCGGTCTCGGCCTCGATCGGCTTGATGTAGACGCCGAAGGTGGCGCGCAGGCCGCTGGCGGCAAGCAGGCACACGGTGACGGCGCCGAGCACGATCCAGGCGGGATGGAGACGGCTCTTCGTCATGGTCCTTAGACGGTGACACAGGAGGCAGGCGATTCAGCGAGCCAATCGGCGCCCGAAGACGCCGATTGGCTCGGCTACAACAGTGGCAGGGTGTTCTAGTTCAACACCTCCGCGGCGACCTCCTTGCGGAACACCACCTGGTCGCCGGCGACATCCACCGCGACGGTGTCGCCCTCCACGAACTCCCGCTCCAGCAGCTTGAGCGCCAGCGGGTCCTGGACCAGCTTCTGGATCGTCCGCTTGAGCGGCCGGGCGCCGTACGTCGGGTCGTAGCCTTCCCGGCCCAGCAGCGCCTTGGCCGCGTCGGTCACCACGAGGTGGATCCGCCGGTCCTCCAGACGCCGCCGCAGGTGCGCGAGCTGGATGTCCACGATGCGCCCGATCTCCTCCCGGCCCAGCGGCCCGAAGATCACGACCTCGTCGATGCGGTTCAGGAACTCCGGCCGCAGCGTGTTGCGCAGCTCCTGCATGAGCAGCGGGCGCACCTTCTCCGGCCGCTCGTAGTCGCGGAACAGATGGCTGCCCATGTTGGAGGTCATGATCACCACCACGTTGCGGAAGTCCACCGTGCGGCCCTGGCCGTCGGTCAGACGCCCGTCGTCGAGCAGCTGCAGCAGCACGTTGAACACGTCGGCGTGCGCCTTCTCGATCTCGTCGAACAGCACCACCGAGTACGGGCGGCGGCGCACGGCTTCCGTGAGCTGCCCGCCCTCGTCATACCCGACGTAGCCGGGCGGCGCCCCGATGAGGCGGGCCACCGTGTGCTTCTCCATGTACTCCGACATGTCGATGCGGATCATGGCCCGCTCGTCGTCGAACATGAACTCGGCCAGCGCCCGGGCCAGCTCGGTCTTACCCACGCCGGTCGGGCCCAGGAACAAGAACGAGCCGATCGGCCGGTTGGGATCGCTGAGCCCGGCCCGCCCGCGCCGCACGGCATTGGACACTGCATGGATCGCGTCGTCCTGGCCGACCACGCGCAGCGCGAGCCGTTCCTCCATCCGCACCAGCTTCTGGATCTCGCCCTCGAGCAGGCGAGTGACCGGAATCCCGGTCCACTTCGCCACGGTGGCCGCGATGTCCTCCTCGTTGACCTCCTCGCGCAGCATCCGGCCGCGCTGCCCCTGGTCGGCCAGGCCGCGGTCGAGCTCGGTCAGCTGCCGCTCGAGCCCGGGGAGAATGCCGAAGCGCAGCTCGGCCGCGCGATTGAGATCGCCCTTACGCTCGGCCTCCGCCATCGACTGGCGCGCGGCCTCGATGTCCTCCTTGATCTTGCCGATCTGCGTGATGCCGCCCTTCTCGGCCTGCCACTGCGCCTTGAGGCCGGTCCCCTTCTCCTTCAGCTCGGCCAGCTCGGCGTCGATCTTGCCGAGGCGCTCGCGGGCGCCCGGATCGTCCTGGTCACGGGCCACCGACACGCGCTCGATCTGCAGCTGCATCACGCGCCGCTCGATCTCGTCGATCGGCTGCGGCATGGAGTCGATCTCCATGCGGATACGCGCGGCCGCCTCGTCGACGAGGTCGATGGCCTTGTCGGGCAGGAAGCGATCGCCGATGTAGCGATTGGACAGCACGGCGGCCGCCACCAGCGCCGAGTCCTTGATCTTCACCTTGTGGTGGACCTCGTACTTGTCCTTGAGGCCGCGCAGGATCGCGATGGTGTCCTCCACCGAGGGCTCGCGCACCATCACCGGCTGAAAGCGCCGCTCGAGCGCGGGGTCCTTCTCGATGTGCTTGCGGTATTCGTCGAGCGTGGTCGCGCCCACGCAGCGCAGCTCGCCGCGCGCCAGCGCTGGCTTCAGCATGTTGGCGGCGTCCACCGCGCCCTCGGCCGCGCCCGCGCCCACCAGCGTGTGCAGCTCGTCGATGAAGCAGATGATCTGGCCCGCAGCCTCGGTGATCTCCTTGAGCACGGCCTTCAGGCGGTCCTCGAACTCGCCGCGGTACTTGGAGCCGGCCACCATGGCGCCGATGTCGAGCGCCACCAGGCGCTTGTCCTTCAGGCCTTCCGGCACGTCGCCGGCCACGATGCGCTGGGCCAGCCCCTCGACGATCGCGGTCTTGCCCACGCCGGGCTCGCCGATGAGCACCGGATTGTTCTTGGTCCGGCGCGACAGCACCTGGATCACGCGGCGGATCTCCTCGTCCCGGCCGATGACCGGATCGAGCTTGCCCTTGCGCGCCGCCTCGGTCAGGTCGCGCGAGTACTTCTGCAGCGCCTGGTACTTCTCCTCCGGATTGGGATCGGTGACGCGCTGGGTCCCGCGCACGTCCACCAGCGCCTTGTAGATCGCGTCCGGCGTCACCCCGCCGGCGGCCAGCGCCCGGCCGGCCGCGCCGTCGCGGTCCTGGGCGATGCCGATCAGCAGGTGCTCGGTCGAGACGTACTCGTCCTTGAGACGCTCGGCCTCCCGCTGCGCCCGCTCGAGTGCTGAGCGCAGACGCTCACCGAGGTACTGCCCGCCCCCGCCGCGCACCTTGGGCATCCGCGCCAGCTCGCCCTCGAGCTGGCTCGACAGGGCGTCCAGCCGCACGCCGAGCTTGCCGAGGATCGGGCCCACGACGCCCTCCCGCTGCTGGAGCAGCGCCGCCAGCACGTGCTCCGGCTCGACGGCCTGGTGCTCGTGCTGGTCCGCCAGGGACTGCGCGGCCTGGATCGCTTCCTGAGCCTTGACCGTGAACTTGTCCAATCGCATCGTCGCTTACCCTTGCGCGTAGCCGCTGCGAGGTGACTCGCCGCGGAGCGCCTTCAATTTTTCGTAGAGCGCCTTCTCGTCGCTCGTGAGATCGGCGGGCATCACGATCTTCACGCTCACCAGCTCATCGCCGAAGCCGCCGCCCTTCAGTCGCGGCATGCCGTAGCCCGGCAACCGGAACGTCCGCCCGCTCGACGTGGCGGGCGGGATCTTCATCGAGACCTTGCCCCGCAGGGTCGGCACGTCGACCGACGTCCCCAGCGCGGCCTCGGGCGCGGTGATCGGGAGCGTGAGGTGCAGATCGTCGCCCTTGCGCTCGAGTTGCGGGTGCGGCGCAACCGTCACGATCAGATAGAGATCTCCGCGTGCTCCGGCGCCGCGGCCGCCCTCGCCGGCCACGCGGACCTTCTGGCCCGTGCGCACGCCGGCCGGGATCTTCACGTCCACGTCCTGCCGCCGCTGCTCCCAGCCGCCGCCGTGGCACGTCGCGCACGGCTTGCCCCCGACATGGCCAGCGCCGTGGCAGGTCGCGCAGGGTTCTTCGATCTCGAACCCGAAGGTCTTGCGGGCGCCGCTGTAGGCGTCCTCCAGCGAGATCGTGACGTTGGCCTGGACGTCGTGCCCTCGAGCCGACTGGCGCGTGGACGTCCCCCTGAGCAGGTCCTCGAGGTTGATGGGCCCACCACCATCCGAGCGGCCATCCGAGCGACCGGGCCGCCGTGCACCGAGATCGCCGAAGATCGTCCGGAAGAAGTCGGAGAAATCTCCCGTCTCGCCGTACTCCATGCGCACGCCGCCAGGTTGACCGGCCGGGCCTGGCTGAGCGAAGCGCTGCCAGTCGGGGCCGAGCGTGTCGTAGCGACGGCGCTTCTCGGGATCGGAGAGGACTTCGTAGGCCTCGGAGATCTCCCTGAAGCGGTCCCCGGCGGCGTCTTTTCCCTTCGCGACGTCCGGGTGGTACTTCCGGGCCAGTCGGCGATAGGCGGACTTGATCGCCTTGTCGTCCGCCGAGCGTTCGACTCCCAGGATCGCGTAGTAGTCTTTGAACTCGACGCTCATTCCATAAACCTATGGTGAAGTGTAGCAGGCCAATTGAGTCCTCGCCACTAAGGTCATGGCAAACCTACAGGTCTCTCAAAGGCCTGTGAGGAAGGGTCGGTAGCGCTACCCTCGACCGACCGTGAAGGCGACATAGAGCGACATCGGGCCCCGCTGGAGCAGGACGGTCAGGCGGTCGCCGTCCTTGGCCTCCCGGGTGAACCGCTCGTAGTCGGCCAGATTCCGAACCTTTTGCCGGTTGATCTCGCGGATCACGTCACCCCGTTGGATGCCGGCCTCGGCCGCGGAGGTGCCCTCGTCCACGCGCGAGACGATCACCCCTTCGTTGGTCCTGAGGTTGAGCTGGCGCGCGACTTCCGGCGTGATCGGCCGAACCTCCAGGCCGAGCGCGCTCGGCGTGGCGCGGCCGCCCGAGCGTTGCTGGACCTCGCGCTCGTCGGGAGCCTCGCCGATCTTCAGCTCGACCGTTCGCTCGCCGCTGTCACGCCACACCTTGATCTTCGCTGCGTTGCCGGGGGATGTCAGGCCCACCGCCCGTTGGAGGTCGGCGGGCTCCTCGGTCTTCTTGCCCTCGAACTCGAGCAGGATGTCGCCCGGCTTGAGGCCCGCCTTGGCGGCCGGGCTGTCCGGGACGACGTCCGACACGAGGACGCCCTTCGTGTCCTTGGCGTTGAACGAGCGCGCCAGCTCCGGCGTCAGCGGCTGCAGGGCGACGCCGAGCCACCCTCGTGTCACGCGGCCGCGGCTGGCCAGCTCGGTCGAGATCTTCCGCGCCATGTTGGAGGGGATGGCGAAGCCGATTCCGGAGCCGCCCTGCACGATCGCGGTGTTGATGCCGATGACTTCGCCCTGCATGTTGACGAGCGGCCCTCCGGAGTTGCCCGGATTGATGGCGGCGTCGGTCTGGATGAAGTCGTCGAAGGGGCCCTGTCCGATCTGCCGAGCCTTGGCGCTGATGATTCCCGCGGTCACCGTGGCCTGCAGGCCGAAGGGCGAGCCGACGGCGATCACCCAGTCGCCGACCTGCATCCGGTCGGAGTCGCCCAGCCGGGCGAATGCGAACTTGCCCTTGCCGTCGTCGAGCTTCAGCACCGCGAGGTCGGTCTTCTTGTCGCTGCCGATCACCTTCGCCTTGTGCTTGCTGCCATCCAGCGTGGTGATCTCGATCTCGGTGGCCTTCTCGACCACGTGCGAGTTGGTGAGCGCAATGCCGGAGGGATCGATGATGACGCCGGAGCCGAGACTGCGCTGGGGCATGCGCTCGGGCACGTCACCGAAGAAGCGACGGAAGAAGTCTTCCCCGAAGAACTCCTCGAACGGCGTCCGGCCGCCGGGCCCGCCGCCCCCGCGCGACACGGTGGTGTTGATGTTGATGACGGCCGGCTTGATCGTCTCGGCGACCTTGGCGAAGGTCCCGGTGGTCAGCGGCATCTGCACCGGCAAGATGGGGGCCTGCACGGCGGGCGGGGCCTGCGCGAGCAGCAGGGGGACCCGCTCGCTGATGGCGGCCCGGCTCGTCGTGAACGCTCCGAGCGCCGCGCCGATGCCGAGCGCGACGACCACGGCTCCCACGAACGCTTTCCGCGACAGCTGCATGACGGCGCCTCCTCCGACTCGCTCGGTCAGGACTCGCCGGCGAGCAGCCGCTTGAGCTTCTCACCGTCGAGCGTCTCGACTCGTTTCAATTCGCTGGCGGCGTGAACCAGGACCGCCTTCTTGGCCGTGAGGAGCCCCCGCACGCGATCGTGGCTGCGGTCGAGAATGGCCCGGACTTCCTCGTCGATCGACCGGGCCGTGGCATCGCTGTAGTCCCGGTCGCCACCCCCGCCGCCGGCCACCTTGAGGAACAGCGGCGTCCGCTCGCCGTAGGTCGCCAGCCCGATCCGCTCCGACATCCCGTACTTCGTGACCATCAGCCGCGCCAGCTCGCTCGCGCGATCCAGGTCGTTGTGCGCGCCGGTGGAGACCTCGCCGTAGACCAGCTCTTCGGCGACCCGACCGCCCAGGAGGACGGCGATGCGGTCCTCGAGCTCGCTGCGGGTGAGCAGGAAGCGGTCCTCGATGGGAAGCTGATACGTCATGCCCAGTGCGGCCACGCCGCGCGGGATGATCGTGATCTTGTGAACCGGGTCGGCGTGGGGCACCGACACCGCCACGAGCGCGTGGCCCATCTCGTGGTGGGCGACGATGTCGCGCTCCTTCTCGCTGAGCACCCGGCTCCGCTTCTCGAGGCCGGCAACGATACGATCGATCGCCTCCTCGAAGTCTGACATGTCGACGGCGTTTTTCTCCTTGCGCGCGGCCAGCAGGGCGGCCTCGTTCACGATGTTGGCCAGATCGGCACCGGCGAAGCCGGGCGTGCGGGCCGCGATCACCGACAGATCGACCCCGGCCGCCAGCACCACGGCGCGGGCGTGCAGCCTCAAGATCGCTTCTCGGCCGCGGACATCGGGCTTGTCGACCACGACCTGCCGGTCGAAGCGCCCCGGCCGCAGCAGCGCCTGGTCCAGGACTTCCGGCCGGTTGGTGGCGGCCACGATGATCACGCCCTTGGAGGAATCGAAGCCGTCCATCTCGGCCAGGAGCTGGTTGAGCGTCTGCTCGCGCTCGTCGTGGCCCCCCACGAATCCGCTGTTGCCCGCGCGCGACTTGCCGATGGCGTCCAGTTCGTCGATGAAGATGATGCAGGGCGCCTTGTCCTTGGCCTGCTCGAAGAGATCGCGTACCCGGGCCGCGCCCACACCCACGAACATCTCCACGAACTCCGAGCCGGACAGCGTGAAGAAGGGCACGTCGGCCTCGCCGGCGACCGCGCGGGCCAGCAGCGTCTTGCCGGTGCCGGGGGGCCCGACCAGCAGCACGCCCTTGGGGATGCGGCCGCCGAGGCGCTGATACTTCTTGGGATTCTTCAGGAAGTCGACGATCTCGATCAGCTCGGCCTTGGCCTCCTCGACGCCGGCGACGTCGTTGAAGGTGGTCTTGAGCTCCTTGCGGTCGTAGATCTTGTGCTTGCTCCGGCCGAACGACAGGGCCTGGGTCGGGCCGCCGCCTACCCGGCGCATCAGGAACATCCAGATGGCGACCATCACGCCCAGCGGGATGATCCAGCCGAACAGCAGGTCCTTCCAGAAGGTGGTCTCGATCCGGCCGGCGAACTCGACGTGGTGCTGCTCCAGCTCGGCGACCAGCCGCTGCTCGTCCACCCCGGGGATGCGCGTCACCGTGAAGACGCGGACCTCCTCCTCCGAGCCGAGCAGCTTGCGCAAGCGGTCCCCGGCGACGGCGGGGGGCATCGGCAGGGCGCCCGGCTTGGCCATTCCGCGCATCTCCCGCTCGGTCAGGGCGACGCGCTCCACCTTGTCGGCGCGCAGGAGCTCGAGGAACTTGGACATCGGGATCTCGACGGTGCGCGGGGCGAGCAGCCAGGACTGCAGGAGGGACAGAAGCAGCACCACGACCAGGGCGTAGGCCAGTGAAAACTGGATTCGCTGAGTGAGGCGCGGCTTCATCGGTGTCCTCTGAGGCTGATGCTAGCGTCCGGGGTGGGGTGTGTCAAACCTGCCCGCCGTCTTTTCCCTTGACACATCGAGGCGTTGACCCTAAAAATCTGCCCCGGAACCATCATGTGATTTCGCGAACAAGCTCGGCCGCGTGAGGGCGGTCAAACCCTCTCGCGGACCGCGATGTCAGGGGCCGAATCGATGAGACCGGGCAGGGCTGTGGGCCGGAGCGCGTGCGCGGCCGGTCTGCTGCTAGCCGCCGTCGTCCTGATTCTCCTCGCGTTGCCCGTCGAGGCCCAGCAGGCGGCCAGCAAGGAACCGACGTACCGCGCCTTCCCGCTCCTCGGCTCGCGCCTGGCGGTGTGGGCGGTCGCGCAGCTGCACCTCAACTTCGCCGCGTTCATCCTCGGCGTCCCCATCTTCGCTGTCATCATCGAGATCATCGGCTGGCGCACCGGCGAGCAGCGGTACGACTGGCTCTCGCACGAGCTGGTCAAGCTCACCTTCGCCGCCTTCTCCACCACGGCCCTCCTGGGCGCGCTCCTGCTGTTTCTGTTCGTCGGCTACTACCCGAAGTTCTGGGCGTACATGACGTCGATCTTCTTCCCCACCTACTGGGTCTACGCCCTGCTGTTCTTCGCCGAGACCTTCACCGTGTACCTCTGGTACTACGGCTGGAACTGGCTCAGCGGCCCGCGCAAGGGCATCCACGTCGGCCTGGGCGTGCTGTCTAACCTCTTCGGCACCGCCATCCTGGTGGTCGCCAACTCCTGGGTCACCTTCATGATCTCGCCGGCCGGCATCGACGAGTCGGGCGCGCTGAAGGGCGGCGTGTGGGCGGCCATCAACAACTTCACGTGGATGCCGATCAACATCCACCGTCTCATCGCCAACATCGTCTTCGGCGGCACGATCGCGGGCGCCTACGCCGCGTTTCGGTTTCTCGCGGCCAAGACGGATGAAGAGCGCGCGCGGTATGACTGGATGGGCTACATCGGCAATTTCGTCGCCCTGTCGGCCTTCATCGTCTTGCCCTTCGCCGGCTACTACCTGGGCCGCGAGATCTACGCCTACAACCAGACGATGGGCATCACGATGATGGGCGGGTTCATGTCGTGGCTGTGGATCATCCAGGCCATCCTCATCGGGATCCTCTTCCTCGGCTCCAACTACTACCTCTGGCTCGGCATGGAGCGCATCCCCGGCGCCGAGCGCTATCGCAAGTACGTGCCGCCGATGCTGGTGATCCTCACCATCGGCTTTCTGGTGTGGGCCACGCCCCGCTCGATGGTGGTCACGCTCGACGAGGCGCGGGCCATGGGCGGCACGCACCATCCGCTGCTCGGCTTCTTCGGCGTCATGTCGGCCAAGAACACCGTCGTGAATCTCATGATTCTCACGACGTTCCTGTCCTACATCCTCTATCGACGCGCCAACAAGATTCCGACCACGCCGTGGGTGAAGACCGGCATGGCCATCCAGTGGGCGGCCTTCGGCGCCGCCGCGGTCGTCGTCGTGTTCTACGGCATCTACGGCTACTTCGTGGAGTCGATCGTCCGCATCGGCTTCTCGGTGTACCAGGTGCTGGCGGTGATCGGCGCCATCGTCGTGGTGATGGCCCTCGACGTGCCGATGTTCAAGGGCGCGCGCTCCACCGGTGAGATCCGCTGGGGAACGATCGCCCCGCGCTCGCAGTACGTGCTGATTCTCCTGGCCGTGACCTTCACCTGGCTCATGGGCTTGATGGGCTTCGCGCGCTCCGGCATCCGGCAGCACTGGCACGTCTACGGCGTGCTGCGCGACACGTCGGCCGAGGCGGTGACGCCGGCGCTCGGCTACGCGGCCAACGTGATCACGCTGGTGACCCTGACCTTCTTCGCGCTCGTCATGTTCATCTTCTGGCTCGGCGGCCTCGGCGAGAAGGGCAGCCCCGAAGGCGCGCACGGTCACGCCGCGCCGGTGATGGCCGGCGGCAGCGACCGGGACGCCTAGCATGCGGGTGCCGGTGAGCGTCAAGGTCGGTGTGTTCTCGCTCGTCGTCATGGGGGGCTATTCCTGGTTCGCCAACTCGATCCCGCAGATCGAATCCAAGCCGCCCCAGGAGCTGTCGCTCGAGGGCGGCAACGTCACGCCGGCCCAGCTCGTCAAGGCCGGCGAGGAGATCTACAAGACCAAGGGCACCTGCGAGATCTGCCACAAGATCGGTCAGAAGGGGACGCGCGCGCCCGACCTGGCCGGCGTGGGGGCGCGGGCGGCCAAGGCCAAGCCAGGGACGAGCGCGAAGGCGTACCTGCTCGAGTCGCTGATCAACCCCGGCGCCTTCATCGTCGAGGGGTACCCGCCGATCATGCCGGCGGTGGACAAACCCCCGATCGCGCTGAACCGCTCGGAGGTCTGGGCCCTGACCGCTTTCCTCGAATCACTGGGTGGCACCGTGGACGTCACGCTGAACGACATCCCGGCGACGGTCGGCGCGGCCGCGGCGGGCGGCGGCGCGGCGGCGGCCGAGGTGAAGCTGCCAGGGGATCCCAAGCTCGGCAAGACCGTGTTCACGACGAAGGGCGGCTGCCTGGCCTGTCACAAGGCGGGCGACATCCCGGGCACGCCGGTCGGTCCGGACCTCTCCCAGATCGCCAAGATCCAGACGCCCGACTACATTATGAAGAAGATCCTGGACCCCAAGGGGATGGGCACCGTGTCCGGCTTCCCGCCCGGCGTGATGCCCGCGACCTTCGGACAGACGCTCACCGCGAAGGAGTACACCGATCTCGTCTCCTTCCTTCTCACGCTGAAGTGAGCCGATGAACGTCCTCCGCTCTCGCTTCTTCCAGGCGGTGGCCATCTTCGTGCTGGCGTTCCTCGTCCTGCGCTTCGGGATCCACCCGCCCGCGCCGTGGAGCGTGCTGTCGCTCTACCTGTTCATCATCGGGCTGGGGCTGCTCATCTTCGTCTCGTCGGACCGTGACTCGTGGCGCGAGTTTCTCCAGCCGATCTGGCTCACGCTGACCGATCCGCGCTACCGCACGCTCCGCTCGGTGATCGTGGTGGCGGTGCCGCTGCTGCTGGGCTACTACGCCTACACGCAGGCCGCCGCGCGACCCCAGGCCCCGCCCGAGTTGAGGGCCGTGCACCCGGCGCCCCCCGCGTCCATCCAGTTCCGTGGCAAGGAGATCAGCATCGCCGGGTTCGAAAACCCGCTGCGCAAGGACCCGGCGGCGCTCAAGAAACACGCGGCCGTCGGCGGTGAGATCTACATCCGCAACTGCGTCTACTGCCACGGCGACAACCTGGACGGCAAGGGCCACTTCGCCTACGGCTTCAATCCGCCGCCGGCGAACTTCGTGGATCCCGGCACCATCGCGATGCTGCAGGAGGCCTATCTGTTCTGGCGCATCGCCAAGGGCGGGCCGGGCCTGCCCAAGGAATCGACGCCCTGGAACTCGGTCATGCCGGCCTGGGAGGATCGGCTCACGGAGGAGCAGATCTGGCAGGTCATCATCTATCTCTACGAGGCCACCGGACAGCAGCCGCGCCGGTGGGAGGCGCACTGATGGTCCGCTGGGCACTCGCCCTGGCCCTCGTGCTGGTCGCCGGCCCCCCAGCCTTCGCGCAGGGCGATGCCAACGTCGGCAAGGCGATCTATGAGCAGAAGTGCCTGCTCTGCCATGGCGACAAGGGCGACGGCAAGGGCGCGGGAGCAGAGCACCTGCTGCCCCGGCCGCGCGATTTCACGCGGGGCCTCTACAAGATCCGGACGACGGCGAACAAACCGCCGACCGACCAGGACCTGTTCAAGATCATCACCGACGGGATGCCCGGGACCTCCATGCCGCCATGGGCGGTTCTTCCTGAAAAGGACCGGTGGAACCTGGTCGCGTACCTCAAGACCTTCGCGGCCGACGCCTTCAAGGAGGCGCCCAAGAAGCTCGAGCTGCCGAAAGACGTCTCGTCCTCGGCGGACTCGATCAAGCGCGGCAAGGAGATGTACGAGGCGATCGAGTGTCACAAGTGCCACGGGACCGACGGGCGGGCCGACGGACCGTCGCGGTCCGAGCTGAAAGACGAGTGGGGGTTTCCCATCGCGCCGGCCAACCTCACCAAGCGGTGGACGTTCCGTGGCGGCGGCGGCCGCACCGAGATCGCCAC
>Ga0111538_10007130_pt1 | contig 15094 bp, 15 predicted proteins | sample SoiMethybrSBSTD1_FD_79669 | JGI IMG/M metagenome (GOLD analysis project Ga0111538, IMG submission 79669) | Bulk soil microbial communities from a Populus tree surrounding site in Tennessee, USA - Soil MetaG P. TD hybrid SBSTD1 (version 2)... | ecosystem: Environmental > Terrestrial > Soil >...
CGATCGAGGTTCCGATCGAAACATTTCACTGGTTGCACGGGGCCAATCAATCTGTGTTTCCACACACGCTCATCATCGCCGACGAAAGGGCAAAAGTAACGGTCATCGACCATTACGAAAGCGCGGACCGTGAAGCATCTGGGCTGGCGTGCGCGGTGAACGATCTCTGGCTTGGAGCGGGGGCACGGGTCAACTATGTGTGTGTGCAAAACTGGAGCGGGCAGACGCTCTCGTTTCAGATGAATGCCACCGTTGTCGGACGCGACGCGCAGGCGAAGTCGCTCTTTGCGCAGCTCGGCGGGCGACACGTGCGCAGCGAAAGTGTCAGCCATCTCCGCGGCCAGGGCGGGCGCAGTGATATGCTCGCCGTAACGGTGGCCAACGACGCGCAGGAAATCGACGCGCGCACTTTTCAAATCCACGAAGCGCCGAATACGGCGAGCGATCTCCTCTACAAGAACTCGCTCGATGACACCGCACGGACGATTTTCTCCGGCCTGATCCGGGTCAATCCTGGCGCGCACAAGACCGACGCTTATCAAAAGGTCCGCAACCTTCTGCTTAGCGATGAGGCGGAGGCGAACAGCGCCCCTGGGCTCGAAATCGAAGCCGACGATGTGCGTTGCACGCACGGAGCCACGAGCGGCCAGATCGAAGCGGAAGAACTTTTCTATTTGATGTCGCGTGGCATTTCGCGCCAGGACGCGCAGAAGCTCATCGTCTTCGGCTTTCTGCAGGAGGCCATTGATCGATTCGGCGATGAGGCCATCGGCGCGCGTCTCGGTGAACTCGTGCGGTCAAAATGCGATGCGCCCCGTCGCTGACCGCGAGCCCGACTTCCTCCAGCGTTCGAGTAGTCGCTCGTCGGTCATCCTTGCGGGAACGATCGCCCTGGCTGCCGCCTTTTTCCTGGGCGTCTGGGTTGGCCGCCACTCGGCGAAGCTGAGTGGTTCGGCAGAGGCGCGCACGCAAACAATCACCAGCGCCTCGCATCCACTCGCCGCAAATGCGACGCCCTCCGGCGCGAATCGTCTTGAGGAATTCAAATCAACACTCGGAGCCGAAGCGCAAAAACTGAATGCGGAGGAGCGTAAGCCGCTGGTGGCTGCGCAGGAGGTGGTCGCGCGAATTCAGCCACAGATGGCCGAATACGAAGCGGCGTTGAATGCGCTCAGCGAGGCTTCCTTTGTTTCCCCGGGGACAATCAAGACGGAGGAAGAACTGCGCGCGCGGGGAGAACTTGTTGAGCGTTTTCAAAAGGCCAACGAGGCTCTGGCCGTTTATTTTCAGACCGCGGAGGCGAGCTATCGGGCTGCCTTGGACAAAATGGGTGTTGCGGAGAAGCTCAAAGCAGGCGCCATCGAGGGTTTCCAGCGCGGTGGCAATTTCGATTTGAACTTCAAGATACATGAAGCCAACCGGCGGCTGGCGTCCTCGATGTTGGAAATGCTGAAACTGCTCAGCCGGGAATGGAGTTCATGGCGGACGAACGATCAGAACGAAGTGATCTTCGATCACGAGGATGCGGTGAAGGAATTCGAGACTTTGCAAGGCCAGCTCACCGCCGCGGCCCGACGCCATGAGACTGCGGAGAAGGAATTGATCGATCGGACGGCGAAAAGCAGGAAGCACTGACGGTCGCTCTCGTCGAGGATTCGCTGGATTCGGCGGAGGCGCGCGTTCATTTTCCGCCGCGCATGAACGTTTCGCTCGCTTACGGTCGCGGTCACATCGAAGTGGAATTGCCCGATGACCGCACGACGGTTATCGAGCCCTCGGTGCAGAAAGGGTTGGGTGACGAGCACGCGGCGTTAATCACGGCGCTCAATCAGCCGATTGGTGCGCCCTCGCTGGCCGAGGCCATTTCGCCCGCGCGACGCATCTGCATCGTGCATACCGATATTACACGGGCGACGCCGAACGACAGGCTGATCCCATGGCTTCTGGCATATCTCGAGAGGCACGGAGCGACGCGCGAGAACATCACCTTGCTCAATGGCACTGGCACACATCGTCCGAACACACGCGCCGAATTGGAGGAGATGCTCACGCCGATGGTGGTGGCGAATTATCGCTGTGTGAATCACGTGGCGGGGGATCTCGCGGCGCACGTCCAATTCGGACATACGCGGACCTGCGCGCCAGCATTGATCAATCGACTGTTCGCCGAGGCGGAGGTCCGAATCGTCACCGGGTTCATCGAACCTCATTTCTTTGCGGGCTTTAGCGGGGGGCCAAAAGGGATCATGCCCGGTGTCGCGGCGTTGCCGACGGTGATGAGCAACCACGGAACGCAGCACATCGGTCACTCGCAGGCGGCCTTCGGCGTCACGGACGGCAATCCGCTGTGGGAGGAAATGCGCGACATCGCGTTGCGCGCCGGCCCAAGTTTCCTGGTGAATGTTACCCTCAACGAACGGCGCGAGATCACGGGAGTATTCGCCGGTGATCTTGTTGCAGCGCATCGCGTCGGGATCGACTTCGTGCGTGCGTCCGCGATGCAACCGGTGGCTGAGCCGTTTGGTGTCGTAGTGACGACGAACAGTGGTTACCCGCTCGACATGAATCTGTATCAAGCGGTGAAGGGAATGGCCGCCGCTGCGCGCATTGTGAAGGATGGTGGAACCATCGCGCTGGCAGCCGAATGCTGCGAAGGCGTTCCGGACGGGAGTCCGCACGACCGCCTCTTGCGAAGCGTGGCGAATGGCGAGGAATTGCTGGCGGTGCTCGCAGAGTCAGACCGCGTTCGTCCCGAACAATGGCAGAGTCAAATCCAGGCGCTGATTCAGCGGCGTGCGGAGGTTCATCTGCACAGCACCCTGCCGGACGCGACGATTCGCGCAGCCCACCTCAAGCCATGTCCGGACATCGCCGCGCTGGTCGCGCGCAAACTTACGGGCGCCGGCTCCCGCGCGCGGGTGGCCGTTCTCCCGCACGGACCCTTGACGATTCCTTATCTCACCGCGTCGGCAGCGCCTTGAGGGCTCTCACTTTCCGGCTCCCGGAGCAGACGGTGCGGGAGGAACGTTGTACTTTTTAACGAGCGCATCCGCTTTGGGGTCGGTCTCGGCGAGTTTCAGCAAATCCAGTGTCAGCGCGCGAAGAGCGTTTTGCATTTGCAAAGCTTGCTGCGCCTGAGGGTCGCGCTGTTTCAACGTCTCCACCAACTGCGCCTTGGCCGCTTTCAAAGTTTTCGCCTGGCTGCTCACGTTGACGACCTGCCAGACGAGCAGAATCAACAGGCTGACCGCGAGAAGGACTATGGGAAAAAATGGAGGAAAAGCGGAGGATGAGGATTCGCTTCTCATGGATTGGAGGGAGTCGTCGAACCGCCGGGATTGTAGCCATGCTTGGTGAGAATGGCTTTCATCGCTGGATTATCCGCCGACATTGCGACGATCTCTCGAACCAGATTCGGCGCGATTCGTGAAACGGCGCTGCCTCCATCAATTTGTTGCTGCTGGGTCTGAACTTCTGCCTGCAGCCGTTGCACGTCGGCCTGCAAACCGTTGTAACGCAGGCCGATGACAATGAGTGTGACGCTGAGGATGAAGCAGGCCGCGGCCAAACCGACGGTGACGAAGAAATGGCTCGGCTTCATCGCGGACCGGTTTTCGCCCGCGCGGATTTTGCAGACGTGCGTGGCGATGCACCCTCGAGCAGACCTGACGTCTCGCGCACGACCAGACTTGCCGGCAGAACGGTCTTGTGCGGTTCCGCGACCTCGCCGCTGCCCGCCATGCGATCGACCTCCCGCACACCAAGCGCCGCGATTTCCTCCAACGGAAGGCGCACGGTCGTCAGCGGAGGAAAAAGTGACGCGGCGGACGGATTGTCGCCACAACCAACGACAGTCAGTTGCGCGGGAATCTGCAGCCCCCGCGCATGGGCGCGAGCCAAAACTCCTGCTGCGGCACTGTCGCTCAGACAGAATATGGCTGTCGGTTCGAGCTTCCGTTCCGCCAGCGTGTCGAATGCGGCCATTCCCGCACTGCGTGAGAGATCGCCGTGGATGACGTTTTCTGCCTCGAGCGTCACGCCGGCTTTCTCGCAAGCCAGTCGGACGCCATGATTGAGATCGATGATTTGTGCTTCCGTCGAGCCGAACGGTCCCGACACGATGGCCAGGCGACGATGGCCGAGTTTCGCGAGATGCTGAATGGCCAGCGCCGCGGCGCCTGGCAAATCGGGGATAATGCTCTGCACGCCTGGCAGGGGAATGTCGTAGCAGAGCGATACCACCGCATGCTCCCGCCGCGTCACGGACTGAATAAGCGAAGGGTTGGCTGGGCCGACAAAAATGAACTTCGAGACGGTGCCAGTGCCAGCGGGGTGCGGAAGCAGGTCCGGCGTGAGCAGATAGTCGGTGTCCTCGTCGTAAAATGCGAAGGTCAGACTTCCGGCAGTCGATGGCACCGCCTTTAAGGCTGCTGCAGCGATCCGACCGACTGTCGGGTTCGCGAGGCCTTCCGCAAATCGGCTCGAGATCAACATCGCGAAATCGCCAAGCTCCGGATACATGCGGACCACCGCGCGCAGATCATTCGGCAGGTAACCCATCTCCCGGCACACCTTGAAAACCCTCTCCCGCGTTTTCTCGCTCACGCGAATTCCGTAATCGCGGTCATTGAGCAGCGAGGAAATGGCGCCCTGCGAAACACCCGCCGCCTTGGCGATCTGCGCCATCGTGATGTTCTTCTGCAAATCAGCCAGTCGCAGCGGAATTCGGCTTGGCGCGCTCGTCGAACCGTCTCCTCCATGCTGATCGTCCTCGTTCGGCGGGTTCATAAGCGCAGCTATAGCGACGGCGGTCGATTCGACAAGACGAAAACCGGTTCGGATAAATTATTGGAGCGCTGATCCACGAGACTGCATTTGCCACTCTGTTCCGTGCTGATAAAGAGAATTTGCGCGTCTGCCCTGTCTAACGATTCGCGAGTTCTGTAATCGCGTGCATGGAAACTCGACACCTTCGCTGACATCTGGTTATCTTGTCACAGCCTCCGTGACCGTTCCCGCCAATCTCGCAATTATCGCCGGCAATGGCATTTATCCGCTTCTCATGGCGCGCGCCGCCCGGGCCGCGGGCGTAAACCGCCTGGTAGCGGCGGCGTTTCAAAATGAAACCGATCCCGCGCTTGCGGGTTCGGTGGATGCCATCGAATGGATGCGCGTTGGGCAGCTGGGGAAGCTCCTTGCCTTCCTCGAAAACTCCGGAGCTTCGCATGCGGTCATGTCCGGCCAGATTCATCCGAAAAACCTCTTCGACCTGCGTCCGGACGTGAAGGCGCTCATGTTGCTGGCCAAACTTGGAGAGCGCAATGCGGAGACGATTTTTGGCGCCATCGCGGACGAGATCGGGAAAGTCGGCGTGCAACTGCTGCCGGCGACTGTTTTCATGGACGAATACCTTGCCCCTCCGGGATTGATCGCCGGCCCGAAGCTGAGCCGGCGTGAAACGGAGGATATTGCTTATGGCTTTCGTCTCGCGAAAGAAGTTAGCCGCTTGAACATCGGACAGACGGTCGTGGTGAAAGCCGGCACCGTCCTTGCCGTCGAAGCTTTCGAGGGTACGAACGCAACCATGCAGCGCGGTGGCGAACTCGGACGCAAGGACGCCGTCATGGTGAAAGTATCAAAGCCAAATCAGGACTTTCGCTTCGATGTGCCGGTGATCGGGCCCATTACTTTGGAAACGGCGCGCACGGCCAGAATCCGCGTCCTTGGTGTTGAGGCCTGCCGCACCTTGCTTCTCGAACGACGCCGCTTGCTCACGCTCGCCGATGAGCACCGCATTTCGATCTACGGCGTTCATGTCGATGCTGCTGAAACGGCCGATCACGGAGCGCAAGGGTGAGCGTCGCGCGCAGGATTTCCAATTAACCGGGACGTGGCCGCCTCGAACTTCATTCGCGCCGGCGTGGTCGGCACCGGCAGCATCGGGCGCAATCATGCCCGCGTTCTTTCGGAATTCACCGACGCGAGTTTTTCGGCGATCTGCGATACCGACGCCACCGTCGCCGCCGAGATGGCGTCGCGTTTTGGCGCAAAGGCTGTGGCATCGCTCGAGGAATTTGCCACGCTGGTGGATGCCGCGACCATCGCCACACCGACGCCCTCGCATTTCGAAATCGCCAAATTCCTGCTCGAACGCGGCAAGCACGTCCTCGTGGAAAAGCCGATCACCGAGACGACAGCGGATGCGGTGGCGCTTTCGCGGCTCGCGCACGAGCGTGGGGTGGTGCTGCAAGTTGGACACATCGAGCGTTTCAATCCGGCGCTCGCGGCACTCGAGTCGCGCCTGACGCAGCCCCGTTTCATCGAAGTCTCGCGCCTCTCGCCGTATCCCGGTCGCAGCCTCGAGATCGGCGTCGTGCTCGACCTGATGATTCATGACCTCGAGATCATTCTGCATCTCGTGAAATCGCCAGTGCAGAGCGTCGATGCGGTCGGTGTGCCAGTGCTCAGCCGCGGCGAAGACATCGCCAATGTGCGGCTGCGTTTCGGCAACGGTTGCGTGGCGAACATCACCGCGAGCCGCATCAGCCAGGAGCGACTGCGCAAGATTCGCGTGTTTCAAAAAGACGCCTACCTCTCGCTCGATTACCAAACGCAGGAGGGCTACCTGTTGCGGTTGGCGGGCGAGGAGGAAAAAGAAAGTTCGTTTCTCGGAAAAATCCTCGGTGTCGCGACAGACACGACGATCGTCACAGAATTTGCGGGACGCAGGATTGTCCGCGAACCCGTCGGCATTGAAAAGGATGAGCCGTTGAAGCGCGAACTCGCCGCTTTCCTCGAATGCGCGCGCGCGGGCGCACAGCCAAAGGTTACGGGCCACGACGCGACAGCCGCATTGGAGCTTGCGCTCGAAATCACCAGGCTGATCGACGAGCACAACCGCACGCACCTGTCCTGATGCCAACCTTGCGAGTTCATCGCGTGCCTTCCCCGGAATCCGGATTGCTTTACTGACCGAATGCTCCGTATTTCCTCATGCGCTCACGGATCGTCATCTTTGCTTTTGCCGTCGTCGTTGTGATCGCATTTTTCTACGCTCGCCGCCAACCGACCGCGCTGTCTTCGGTCACAAGAGCCGAAGCATTGGCCATCGCCGAAAGTTACGTCAACCACGAGTGGATTCCCGCCGAGGTGAATGCCTTTCATGGGGTCGATCCGGAAGGCATTCGCGTGGACACGCCGGATGCGAACTTTCAGCCTGAGGGTGACGATCGCGGCTGGTGGATCGTCGGCGAGCGCAATGTTGGTCTGCCCTACAAATGGGGTGGCTTTGACTTGCCGGAGGAGTTCGATCGCGGTTTGCGTGAGGGAAAATACGCGGGCGACGCTTACAGCGCGGAGAAGCGCCGGTTGCTCGATGCTGCGGTCAGCGCGCGGTCGGTTGGAGTTGATTGCAGCGGCTTCATTTCGCGCTGCTGGCGGTTGCCACGAAGCTATTCCACGCGGGAATTGCCGGAACTCTGTGAACTGGTTTCGGACTTCGCCAAGCTGCAGCCGGGCGATATCTTCAACAAACACAACGCCCATGTGCGGCTCTTCGCGGGTTGGGCGAATGCCGAACGGACGATCGTGCGCGTCTATGAAGCCAGCGGCCGCGTGTTGTGCCGCGATCTTCCGCTGCAGCCGATGATCGATGAAGGTTATTCGGCGTGGCGTTACCACGGGCTGCGCGACTGAATCGCGGGATTACTGCGATTTCTTCGATTCGGTTGCGTCCTTGGGAGGAGGAAAAGGCGGGTTCGTCAGCGCACCGGGCGCGACTTGCAGGAGATTCGGCGTCACGTCCGCCGTGATATCACCGAGCGCCCAGGTGATCCCGCCCGCGAGGACATCGTGAAAGATCGGGTTCGTCCAGACATCTTCCCGATGTCCCATTGACGTGTAAAAAACGCGCCCCTTGCCGTGCTTCCGAGCCCATGTCGCAGGATACGCCGGACGCTCATACTCGATCCCCTTCATGCTCTCCGTTTCCTGCACAAGCAGGACGTGCAAGTCCTCGCGAAAGTCTTTTAGCGAGTACCACTCTTCCTGCAAGGCGAAGCCGTCCGCGTGTTGCGCAAGGCCCGGAAACTTCGGATCTATGCAACGCATCGTCGCCTTCTGCTGCGCGCCATGCTTGATAAATTCGCCGCCGAGCATCTTGACGTAAAGGTCGGCCGCTTCACCAAAATTCCGATAACGATCCGGCCCCTTCTTCGACTCGTTCAACGTGTGAAAAGTATCACTCGCACTGTGTGAGCCGATGAAGCCTTTGCCCGCGGCCACATAATCCAGCAGCGCCTGTTTTCCCGCGGGAGTCATCGGCGGCTGCTTGTCGCTGCCGGGAGTAGTCAGATCGCCCGTCGTGTAGAAAAAGAGCGCGTCGAATTGCCGGAGATAGTCCGGTGTGAAAAGCGACCCGTCTTTCGAGAACGTGAATTCCCAATGATGTTGCGGCGCCCATTCGCTCAGGATCTTCTCCGCATGGCTCATCCCTCCGCCCTCGGGCGTCTTGATCACCGGGTGCTCGAAGCCGCTGGATTTCGTGAAGAAGAGGATTCGACGCGTGGGAGCCTTCTCGTTGGCTGCGACCAGTAGCGTGCGATCGAAGCAAAACGATCCGAGCGAAAGTGTAGCGGTAGTGCGGAGGAAGTGGCGGCGTTGCATGAGGAATACGGAGTCGTAACAAACTCGCGAAAGCTTATGCCGAAGTCGAGACGGGAAGGACGCGCGCGTTGTGGGAAGACGCTTTCCACCAAGCGATGGATTTGGCAAAGAGTCATTCGTATGCACCCCATCCGTTTCTCTCTCGCGCTCGTCCTCGTCTTCGCTGCCTCTGCTTGTGGGCAGAAGCCCGCTTCGCCGAATCCCGCGGACGAATATGAGGCGCGGACGTTCAGCGCGGATGGCAAAACGCTGAATTATCGTTTCCTCAAGCCCAAGGATTACGATGCGGCAAAGAAGTATCCGCTGGTACTCTTTCTCCATGGGGCTGGGGAGCGCGGCTCGGATAATGTGGCGCAACTTCGGCATGGCGCGTCGCTTTTCATCAAGCCGGAGGTACGCGAAAAATTCCCGGCATTCGTCGTCGCGCCGCAATGTCCGACGGAGCAGAAATGGACGGACATCGACTGGTCGAGCGACACGCCGGTTCAGCCGGAAACGGTGAGTGAGTCGATGGGTCTGACTCTCGCTGCGATCGAGGCACTGCAGCGGGAGTTCGCGATCGAGGCGGACCGTTTGTATGTGACCGGTCTTTCCATGGGAGGCTACGGAACGTGGGATTTGATCACGCGCTTTCCCGAGAAATGGGCGGCGGCCGCGCCGATCTGCGGCGGCGGCGACAAGGACAAGGCCGCGCGCGCGAAGGACGTGCCGATCTGGGCCTTTCACGGCGTCGATGATCCCACGGTCAAGCTCGTGCGGACGACCTCGATGATTGACGCGATCAAAGCCGCGGGCGGCAACCCGCTCTATAGCGAGTATCCCTATATCACTCACGATTCGTGGACGACTGCCTACGGCGAACCGGAACTCCTGCCCTGGCTGTTCGCGCAACGCCGCGGGCAACCGGCGGTAACATTCGCTCACGTGGCCGGCCCGCTCGCGCAATCGCCTTCGAACCAATGCCCCGGCGCGGGGCCGATGCAATCCGGATTATGGTTTCGCAATTTGTGGAAGGAACGGCGCAGTGCCTGGGCGAAGTCGAAGGACACTGACCGCGGCGCCGTGGTGTTCTTTGGCGATTCGATCACGCAAGGTTGGGCTTCGCTCGCGAAGGATTTTCCGAATCTGAAAGTAGCGAATCGCGGGATCAGCGGCGACACGACGCGCGGCCTGCTCACGCGGCTTCAGGGCGACGTACTCGACGTGCAGCCGCGGGCCGTTTCGCTGCTCATCGGCACCAACGATCTCGATCAAGGCGGCCAACCGGAAGTGATCGCCGAAAACGTCAAAACCATCGTCGCCAAAATGCACGCCGCCAATCCGAGGATGCCAATCGTTCTGAACAAAGTGATGCCGCGCGGCCCGAAGCCGAATCGAAACTTTCCGGAACTCATTCCCCAACTGAACGCGCTCTACGAAGCCGCCTTCAAAGACGATGCGCTGGTCACATTCTGCGACAGCTACACCCTCTTCGACGATGGCCACGCATCCGTGAAGAAGGATGAATTCCCCGACCTGCTGCACCCGAACGGAGTCGGTTACGATAAATGGAAGACCGCACTGCAACCGATCTTTGAGAGGCTGCAATTGGCTGCGCCGTGAGCGCGCTTTTTATGCCGTCCGACGCATGCGCCGATCCCTGCGCCTGCAGTGTGGGGAGACGGCTGGAATTCGGAAACGCCTGCGACTAGAGCGGGTCGTTGTCGTCGCGGACGACGGTCACGTCGGAGGGGGTGCGGTAGCGTCGGGTCCGTGTAGCTCCGGTAATAATACCGATGCCGAGCAGAATGACAGCACCGATTTGCACGTAGAGAGTGGGAGCCCCGGCTTCAATGGCGGCCCAGGCGAGCCCGGCGATCAGAATCAAGAATCCGATGAGGTAGGCGAGGAATCTCATTTGAAAGAAGGTTTTCAGACGGATCGCGGCTGGGGAGCAGTTTGATCGTGTCGGAGATGCGACAATATTGTTCGATGGCAAGCGCAACGAAAAGGAACCGAGCGAATCCTTGAAGTCAGAACGATTTCAGCCCCGATGAGCCGAGCCTTTGTTAAGGAAGACCTTGAGATTGTCGAGCGGTCCAGGCGCCAACGATCGGAATCCGGTTTGCCGCCCGGTGCGCTCAATTATCTCACTGCTGCCGGAGCGGAGCGCCTGCGGGCGCGGCTCGCTGCGCTGCGCGAAAAGCCGGGAGCGAACGAAGCGGAGATTTCCCGCCTCGAGCAAATGCTGGCCTCGGCAACCATTGTGGAGCCGCAAGCACGACCGGATACTGTGACGTTTGGCGCGTCGGTGACTGTGCAACTCGCCGATGGAACGCAGGAGACGTATCGCATCGTGGGCGTGGATGAGGTTGCACTTGAGCCCGCCAACGTGAGTTGGGTATCCGCGCTTGGGAAGGCCCTTTTGGGCGCGGAGCCAGGCCAACGAGTGAATGTGGCCGACGACGAGAATACGGTTCTGACTGTCGTGAAGATCAGCTAAGTGCAGCTTTCGTAAGACATCCGCAATTCAAGCTCCCACCTTTGGCATCCCTGTGTGTTACGCGAAGAGAGTGTGAGCGGGAATTCGTGTCGTGCAGCCTCCGCGCCTTGTCGATCTCAATCCTGCGCGCCGCGTTTGGTGTAGCGGGAGCTGAGGAAATCCCAGTCGATGACATTGTAGAATGCCTGAATGTAATCGGAGCGCCGGTTCTGATACTTGAGGTAATACGCGTGTTCCCAGACATCGAGGGCGACAAGTGGCACTCCGCCATTGAAGACGGGGGAGTCCTGGTTGGGCGTGCTTTCGATGGTGAGGTTCTTGTCACGAAGAACCAGCCAGGCCCAACCGCTGCCGAAGACTTTCAGCGCGGCGTCCGTGAAGGCGTCCTGGAACTTGCTGAAACTTCCGAAGGTCTTGTCGATGGCCGCGGCAAGCTCGCCGGTCGGCTTGGCACCTTCCTTCTTTTTCAACATGCGCCAGAAATAAGTGTGGTTGGCGTGTCCGCCGCCGTTGTTGCGGATCGCGACGCGCACGTTTTCGGGGATGGCATTGAGATTCGCGAGGATGTCCTTGATGGTCTTCTTCTCGAGACCCGGGCTGGCGGCGACCGCCGCGTTGAGTTTGCTCACGTACGCAGCGTGATGTTTGTCGTGGTGAATCTTCATGGTCTCCGCGTCGATGTGCGGTTCGAGCGCGTCGTAATCGTAGTCGAGCGGCGGAAGTTTGAAGACACCCTCGGTGGCGGATGCGGCCGGCGCTGCGGGTGGTTCGGCACCCAGTGCGGGGCCGGTGACGGCGATGGCGCTGGTGGTCAGGGCGAGATTCTTCAGGGCGGTGCGTCGTGTGATCATGGCGGTGAATGGTGAATTTCGAGTCGGCTAAAGATTCTTCAGACGAATGTCTTTGAATTCAACCACCATCGGCGCGCCCGCGTGAATTTGCAGTGCGAGGATGCCTTCCAGCGCCCGGCCTTTCTCGTCGAGATCAATCAGCTCGATGGTCTTGACGCCATTGAGCCGGTGCTCAAGCCGGTTGCCTTGCGCGATGATGTGATACTCGTTCCAGTCCTTGTTCTTGTAGTAGCCGCTCGTGATGAGCGCCTCTTTCGTTGTGAATTGCTCGAGCACTTTGCGCTTTCCGTCGGCGCCGATTTCCACTTTCTCGCCGACGTTCGCGAGATACTTGCGGCCCTTTTCTTCATAGAGAAATCCGACCTTGCCCGGCTTGTTCTCAACCTCCGCCTGGTAGCCGGAGACCACCCACTTGCCGCGATCCCTGCTCCGATATTGCACGCCCGAGTTGCCGCTCTGGATGCGAAATTGCAAGGTCAGCTCGAAGTCCGCGACCTTGCCGCCGCGCCAGATGAGAAAGGTGTTGCCGAGCGTCACGCGATCGGGCAGCGCGGTTTCGCCACGAATCGCACCGTCGCGCACCGACCAGAGCCGCGTGTCGCCCTCCCAGCCGGTCAGGTCCTGGCCATTGAAGATCGGCTTGAAGTCAGCATCCGCGGCGCGCAGCAGGCAAGCGCCGAAGCCGGCGAGCAGTACGAGACCCAGGCGCGTGACGATCATGGTCTTTGTGTACGCCGTCGGGGGATCGGCGGCAAGGTATTCCCGATACCGTTCCGGCAATTCGGAACGTGTTGTCAGAGAATCAACATGCAGTCGCCGTAACTGTAGAAGCGGTATTGTTCGTGAATGGCCTCGGCGTAGGCCTGAAGGACGAAATCGCGCCCGGCGAATGCGGCGACCAGCATCAGCAACGTCGATTTTGGGAGATGAAAATTCGTGAGCAGTCCGTCCACGACGCGGAATTCGTAGGGCGGATGGATGAAGATATCGGTCGCGCCGACGCACGGACTGAATGGTCGGCCAAGCGCTTCGAGGACGCGCGTGGTCGTCGTGCCGACCGCGAGGAGTCGCTCCGCGGCATTGGTCCGTGCAGCGGCTTCGGGTCCGATGCGATAGCGCTCGGCGTGCATCCGATGGTCCGCGAGATTCTCCACCTGCACCGGACGAAAGGTGCCAACGCCGACGTGCAGCGTGACGAAGGTGTGCGGCACGCGAGCGAGGATTTCCGGCGTGAAGTGCAGTCCCGCAGTCGGTGCCGCGATGGCGCCGCGCTCACGCGCGAAGACCGTCTGGTATCGCTCGGCATCCGTCGGTTCGACTTCGCGTTCGAGATAAGGCGGCAACGGCACTTCGCCAGCCGCATCGAGATCGATCGTTCCGCGGAACTCGATGATCCGTTCACCGTCCGGGCAAACCTCCTTGACCACGCCGGGAACGTCCCGCACGTGAACCAACGCACCGGGCTGCATCTTGCGGCCAGGTTTGACGAGGCACTTCCAGGTCCTGTCGCGCACTTCTTCGACGAACAGCAATTCGATCCGGTCATCGTCGGAGAAAACACGAGCAGCGATCACTCGCGTGTCGTTCAAGACAACGAGATCGCCTTCGCGCACGAAGCTCGGAAAGTCGCGGAAGCCGTGATGCTCGATGGTGCGCGCGGCGCGGTGCAGCACCATCATGCGCGCGTCCTCGCGGTGCGGCGGCGGATGGCGCGCGATCAGGTTCTCGGGGAGCGAGTAGTCAAAGTCGCGCGTGAGATGGGGCACGGGGAGGAACATCCAATATCCAACACCCAACATCCAACACCCAATGATTCAGCCTCCGCGAGTTGGCTGTGTGCCTCTCGTATTCGCCTCGCGCCACCAGGTGAATAGCGGCGGAAGAATCACGAATGCGCGAGTAAGCAAGTTTGGCTGCCACGCGTTCCAGAGGGTGGCCGTGTCCCAGAGCAGGAATGCGGAGAGAACACTGATGGAAAGGACAGTCCATGCGTGCTGCTGCCGCCAGACCGCGAATGGCAGTATCCACGTCACATACCACGGATGCAGCACCGGACTGAGAATGAGCGCGGCGCCGAAAACCCAAAGCGCGTTGCGTCGCCAATCATTTCGCCAATAGCAGCTGATGATCAAAATCGCGACGACAAGGAACAGAGTCACCGGCCAGTTGCGTTGCCAGGGATTGGGAAAGATCCAAACGAACAATTCGTTGAAACGCGTCAAGTCGGCGAACGCGCGCACAGGTTGCAAGACCTTTGCGACGCCGCCAAACGGGAGCGCGAGCGCAGCGGGTAGCGCGACGCTAATAACGAGCAGCCACACTCTTCGTCCGAACGCGAATGCCCACACGGGGAGGAGAAATGCGGGCACCAGCTTCAAGGCGATCGCGAGGCCGAGACAGCCGGCGCTGAGACTTTGCCATTTGAGTGCGGTCTTCGCGTCAATGTCAGCCCGGTGCAACGCCACGATTGCGCCGGTGAGCGCGAGCAGCATCAGGCTGTCGTAGTGTGCGGCCCCGGCGAACGCGTAGACGAGTGCCGGATTCCACGCATACCAAGCGGCGACCGGGAGGCTGATCAGGCGCAGCATCAGCGCGAGTGTGAGGAGATCGGCAGCGATGAAGACGAGCTTGAACCAATACGGAGATGACGAGACGCGCGTCATTGCGGCGAAGGTCAACTCGGCCGCGGGCGGATAAATGGCGGCGACTTCAGGGTGATTGATGCGCAGCCAATTCTCATCCCGCAGACGCTGCAGTTCCGGCGCGGCCGGGCTGTGCAGATACGGGTTGTGTCCCGCGTTTTGCGCACGCCCTTCCCAGACGTAACGCCAGAAATCATCGCCCGGGACACAGTTCAACATGGCCAGGCGCAGGGCGATGGCGAAGCCCCAGAGCGCGCGCCGTTGCAATTTTTCGTCGATCCCGGCGAACCAACGCACAGCCTGAAGAAAGGCCACGCCCGCAAGAAGAATAAACGGGACGAAACGAAGCGATTCGCCCGGCTGCGCGAAGTGACCGTGCGCACCGGCGAGACGGACGAATACGAGTTCGACGACAAGGGCTGCCGCAAAGGGAAGCGCCGCGCCGCGCGCTGATC
>Ga0111538_10007132_pt1 | contig 15093 bp, 12 predicted proteins | sample SoiMethybrSBSTD1_FD_79669 | JGI IMG/M metagenome (GOLD analysis project Ga0111538, IMG submission 79669) | Bulk soil microbial communities from a Populus tree surrounding site in Tennessee, USA - Soil MetaG P. TD hybrid SBSTD1 (version 2)... | ecosystem: Environmental > Terrestrial > Soil >...
CAATGATCCTTTTGTCTTTATCCAGGAGATAAAGCACCGGGGTTTGATAAACATCATACAGTTGCCGGTAATTGGGACGATTTGCTTTGGCATCCTCATCTCTCTGTGCATCAGTCTGATAAACGTGTATCCAATCTTTCAAATTGTTCTCCTTGATAAACTTCAGCCAGGCTTCTTTTCCTCCATCCACCATCACCCCAAACAGTTTCACTCCTTCAGCCTTCCATTTAGCTTTAAACAGGGAGTCTACTTTTGGTACTATCTCCTTGCAATGGCTGCAGGTGGGATCCCAAAAGCAGATCACAGTGAAATCTGCCTTTACATCATAGAGTTGAACCGACTTTCCCGCGGAATCCACCATGTCTAAATTAGCGGCCGGATTACCAATAAGATTTGCCATTAAGCTATAGGCCCTGTCAGACATAATCTTTTTGTATTGTTCGGTAAAGAACTCTGCCTGGCCAGTATTGATATATTTCTCGAAAAGGTGAACAAATACTGCGTCCTGCCCCATGTATTCCGGATTGATGTATTTCTGAACAAAATACACCATCAGGTATTTGAACATTTCCTGGTTAGTTCGCGACATGATCAGCATATAATCAACCTCACGATTGATTGAATCCGGATCCGGAGCCACCAGGTCTCTATAGTATTTGTCCAGTCGAGGTTCCAATATTGGAGTCCTTATCAGCCTGTCATCAGTGAATGAAACGCCTTTCCAATAGTTGGATTTATAATATTGAAATGCAAAATTGCTATCGTATTTGCCACCTGGATGTTTGGAAGCCGGAGGAATTACAGGCTCTTTCATTGCCTTGAAAAGCGCGCTTAGGAAACTGTTGGGGTAAACATTCTCAAGGCTGTCGCGATAAGCAGCTATCTGCTGATTCAGTTTCTGGATTTGCTTCTGTTTATCATTCGCCTTTGATTGGCTGGTGTTTTGGACCGTGGACTTTTGCAATTGATTTATTTCATTTCCTACTTTGTTTAGTCGTACCGTATAGGTTTGAAAAACGGAATTGTCGGCTGAACCTGTGAATTTTATGCCATTAGGAAGATTACTGGTATCTGCAACAATTGAAAATTTTTGTTGCTTATCAATCAATAGTTCAAATAGGATTTGCTTTTGAGGAGAAACTATGAAATAGATCCCTCCGCCAAGCGACTTCGAACCTTTAAAAATACCATTGCTGTTTTCATCAAGCATGGTTGAATCAGCGAGTGCCTTCTTTTTCCCATAATGGTACCCGAGGTAAAGGTATTGGTTCTTGAAAGGCTTTACATTGACCTGTATGTTATACCCTGTTTGCGCCATCAATACAGATCCAATAAAAGCATGGAATACCAGGAATAGAAGTAGTTTCTTCATAATAGTTTCAGACGGTTGCGATGTTTCTGCGGTTGTAGGGTATTGCAATATAAGCGAGAAAAGGAACGAATTCAGGCTAAGTTATCGTATTTGCGAATGAGCCTTGTTAACCGGCTGCTAAAAGAAAGGGTGGGCTTACCTTTGCAACCCGATGCCGGATGCCCGATGCCGGATGCCGGATGCCTGATGCCGGATGCAAGATACCAGATGCCGGATTGGGAAATAAATGTTTGATATAAAACTTTAATTGTATTGGCGAAGAAGCGAGAAATATTGAATCGGTTATTGGTAGAGAATTATGCTGCCGAAGGAAAGAGCCTGGCAAGGGTGAATGGGAAGGTCATATTCCTGGAACAGGTTGTGCCGGGAGATGTGGTGAATGTGCGAGTGATCAGGGATAAAAAAGATTGGGCGGAAGCACAGGTTTTGAATATTGAAGAATATTCTGTTGACAGGGTGCAGCCCTTTTGCCAGCATTTTGGTGTTTGCGGAGGTTGTCAATGGCAAATGCTGCCATATGAAAAGCAATTGCAATACAAGGAGCAGCAAGTACGAGACAATCTCTCAAGAATAGGAAAGGTCCCTTTGCCCGCCATCAATCCAATAATCGGCGCTCAAAAGACCAGGTACTATAGGAATAAGATCGAATACACTTTCAGCAGCAAAAAGTTTCTATTGCCGAATCAATTGCATAACCCCAACATCTCGAATGAGGAAAGTGTTGCGGGTTATCATGCCAAAGGCTTCTTTGATAAAATAGTAGATATACAAACTTGCTACCTGCAGGAAGAACCCACCAACGCACTAAGAATAGCGATAAAGGAATTTGCAATCTCAAAAGGTTTCAGCTTTTATGACATTCGAAATCATGAGGGATTCATGCGCAATATGCAAGTTCGTTTGTGTAGAACGGGGGAGCTGATGGTGAATATAATTTTTGGTTATGATGATGAAGAAAAACGATCATCACTCCTGGAATATATACAAGGCCAATTCCCATCCATCACCACTTTGCTCTATACCATCAATACCAAATGGAATGATAGCATGACCGACCTGTTCCCCCAGGTCTTTTCGGGAAAGGGATATGCAATTGAAATGTTGGAGGAATTTCAATTTAAGGTTGGACCGAAATCTTTTTTTCAAACAAATACGGACCAGGCAGAAAGACTTTACCAGGTTACCAGGGAATTCGCTGAGTTGACCGGAAAGGAAATTGTATATGATCTTTATTGTGGTACGGGAAGTATCGGAATATTTGTAAGCGGAAAAGCAAAAAAAATAATTGGTGTTGAATCAATTGCCGAAGCCGTTCATGATGCAAGAGAAAATGCAGCCCTCAATCACATCGAGCACGCAACTTTTTTTGTGGGCGATGTGGTAGATGTATGTAATAACGAATTTTTTGCCGCTAATGGAAGACCTGATGTTATAATAACTGATCCTCCCCGTGCTGGCATGCATGAAAATTTGGTACGCAAGATTCTGGAAATGGAAGCACCACTCCTGGTTTATGTTAGCTGTAATCCCGCAACACAAGCACGCGATCTTAATTGGCTAGATGAGAAATATGAAGTGACGAAGATTCAACCAGTGGATATGTTTCCTCATACACATCATATTGAGAACATTGTTCAATTAAAATTGAAAAAGATATCGCTTTGAAGCGAAATCTCCATCACTCGTTCGACCCATTTTCCGGAATATTAAACAACGCCTGTAATTGTTCATACGTCAATGCTCTTAACTCATCTCGAGTATATCCTGTTCCCGGACCCTGCGTCATTCTTCCGCCCGCAACAACACCTGGAATAATAACATACCTGAATTCAAGTGCGGTGGAAGATGCGGATACTGCCACCCCAGGACTAGCCGTAGAAACGTTTGCCATCGTGATACTACCAATATAATTCATGGCAAAAAATGCATTAGCGGCGCCTGGGTTCACATAAGGTAGCTGCCGTATCGAGGCTGTTGTACCGCCAGCTCCATCGGGATTTAATTTTACATAAGAGAGGATCACACCGGTGTTTAGAATGTTCAAGGTTAGTCCGGGTGCCGATTTGTTGAATTTCTTTTGAGCGGCTACGCCATTAATAGAAGTGTCTACCCAGCCTCCATTTTGTGCAGGCGTAAACCAGGCTGAATAAACTACGTTAGCGGATCCGGTGGGACCAGTTGGTCCTGCAGGTCCTACGGGGCCTGCTGGGCCTACCGCGCCAGCTGGACCTTCCTTTTGACAAGCTAAAAAAATGGCGGCAATTGCAATGATGAAGGGAAATAAATTGCGACTTTTCATAACGCAAGAGGTTTTGGTTGTGAGTATTGAACCAAATGTATAGTTATAAATGCGCCATGAATATCCCCATATTGGGGTAACCTAATTGAGGTATTGGTCGATTATATGAAAAGGAATATATTCCGCATATAGGTGCCTGTGAGTTGCGTGGATTTGTTGAGAAACGCAGGGATGTGAAAACTTCAAATTCTGGAAATCATTTTTGTTTAAATCTCGCTATTGCCTTTTGTGTGAAATCGCTAATGACTAATCTGCCGCTGATTGCTGCCCTTTCAAAGAGAAGAGTATCCCAATGCTCGGTTCCTTTCCAAAAAATCTTTTTCATTTCTGCCATTGCTACAGGATTGGAATGCGAGAGCGCATTGGCAAGGCGTTCAATAGATTCATCCATGTTCTCAATGGTTTCATGCACTTCAGCATAGAGCCCTTTTCTTTTTGCCCAATCAGCACTCCGCCAAAGTGTGGCATCAAGAGCTATTTGTGAAAAACCTGAAATGCCAATCTTCCGCTCCACGGGAGGTCCAACTACAAAGGGACCAATGCCAAGCGACAACTCACTCAACCTGATTTCTGCTTTGTCAACCGCAATGCAATAATCAGCCGCAGCGGCTATTCCAAGTCCGCCGCCGACACATTTTCCATGAACTCTTGCGATAATCATTTTTGGGCACTTGCGCATTTCGTTGATGAGGTGCGCAAAGCCGCTGAAGAATGCTAAACCTTGCTCTGCTGTTTTGATGGCAGCGAGTTCTTCAAATGAAGCACCGGCACAAAAAGCTTTGTCACCGGAAGATCGAATAATTACAACACGTGCATCATCATCCTGACCCACGCTATGAACTTCCTTCGCTAATTCCTCCAAGATGCTTGAGGGAAGCGCATTGCTTTGCGGATGGAAAAATTCAACAGTTGCAACGCTATTATGGATTTCTGATCTTACGTGACCTCCTTTAAGCTGGCTTATCATATGTTGAGTGGTTGATTAGGTGAGTGCTGAATCTTGAAACCTTTATTGGGACGTGCAAATTACAAATGGAACAAATCAACAAATCAACAACTCAACCTTTTTTCTTTACCATCGTTAGAATGGTTGCCAATGCAACTTGCTCGCCTGTTTCATCGGTGACTTCCACCAGCCACTTCACGATTCCTTTGGGAATATCATTTTCATCTTTGGTTTCCTGTTCTATTTTTTCCTTACACGTCAATTGCACGCCAATGGTGGTGCCGGGATATACCGGCTTCAGAAAGCGGCATTCTTCCAGTCCGTAATTCAATAGCACGGGACCTTTCTTTGCGTCAACAAATAATCCCGCTGCCGCGCTTAAAATGAAGTAACCGTGTGCCACAGGTTTTTCAAAGAGCGTACCCTGCAGCGAAGTGTGATCAGTGTGCGCGTAAAAATGATCCCAGCTAACATTGGCAAAGTTGACAATATCGGCCTCGGTGACCGTTCTTTTATGAGTTATAAGTGTATCCCCAATTTCTAGTTCTTCAAAATATTTTCGGAAAGGATGTTTTTCATCTTCTATTGTTTTTCCCTTCGCTTGATATACGTTAGTGACAACCGTTAGTGTGGTAGGACTTCCTTGCACTGCCACGCGCTGCATATAATGCTTTACTCCGCGCAGCCCTCCCATTTCTTCGCCACCTCCTGCTCTGCCAGGACCGCCATGTACCAACAACGGAAGAGGAGAACCATGACCGGTACTTTCCTTTGAGCAGTCTGCATTCAAAACCAGTATCCGACCATGATGTGTTGCCGCCCCCAATACATATTGTTTAGCCAATTGATCATCCGAAGTAACGATTGAACTGCACAGTGATCCTTTTCCTTTTTTTGAAAGTTCAATCGCCTCATCCATGTTTTTATAAGGCATAATGGTACTTACTGGACCAAAGGCTTCTACCTCGTGAACCTCTTTGGAATGAAATGGTTTTTCATTCACCAGCAATAACGGACTAATAAACGCTCCTTTGCCCGGATCTGCGTCAATTACCTGCACACTATCAAGAGAGCCATAGATAAGTCTTGACGAAGCGAGAATTTTCTGCACCTGGTTTTTGACCTCCTGCTGTTGCGACTTGCCAGCCAATGCACCCATTCTTACTTTTTCATTCAAAGGATTGCCTATGGTTGTTTGTTGAAGTGATTGACTAATGGCTTTCCATACATCTTCCATTTTATTTTCTGGCACGAATATGCGACGAATGGCTGTACATTTTTGTCCGGCTTTCACCGTCATTTCTTTTCTCACCTCTTTGATGAATATATCCCATTCTTGTGTGGATGGGGAAACGTCTTCTCCCAGCACAATACAATTCAGCGAATCTGCTTCCATTGTGAAAGGCACATTCTGGTTGAGAATATTCTGATTTGATTTGAGTTTTATTCCGGTGGATGCCGAACCCGTAAACGTTACCACATCCTGCGAAGTAACATGATCTAACAGATCACCGGCACTTCCACAGATCAATTGCAATGCACCTTCGGGCAATATCCCTGATGCAATTATTTCTCTCACTACTGCCTCTGTGAGATACGAAGTAATGGTTGCAGGCTTCACAATGGCCGGCATGCCCGCCAACCAATTCACCGCACATTTTTCGAGCATACCCCATACTGGAAAATTAAATGCATTGATATGGACCGCTACTCCTTCTTTCGGAACAAGAATGTGCTGCGCTATAAAACTTCCGCTCTTGCTCAGATTGTGAGGTTCTCCCTCTGGAGCATAACTTTCGTTGGGAAACTTTCTTCTAAGCGAAGCGTAGGAAAATAGATTCCCGAATCCGCCCTCAATATCAATCCAACTATCCGTTCTAGTAGCTCCGGTCTTAAAACTGATCTGGTAAAATCTCTCTTTTCTTTCACTCAGGTAAAAGGCTAATGCACGCAACATTCTTCCTCGTTCATGAAAAGTGAGTTTTCTTAAGGCAGGGTTTCCAATCTCTCTTCCATATTCCAGCATTGAGGCAAAATCCAATCCTTCAGTTGTTGCCCTAACTATTTCTTCTCCGCTTACAGCATCAACGAGCGCCTGTCCATTTCCATCGCCAGCTATCCATTTGCCCGTCACATAATTTTGGAGTTTCTGCATATTGAAAATTTGCGGTAAAGGTATTCTGAATCGGGTTCAACTGAAAATAGGAAGACGTGATTGAATATGCTGCAGATCCAATACCATGGTTAATTCTTCCCCTGCATTGTGTGATGGAGTTAAGTAATCAGGTTAAATTGTCGCAAGTGGTGGAGAGCATGCTTGTGGAGCAATTGAATATTTCCGGCATAGTCCAGGTCCCCAAAAATGGGATTGGTTGTGGTGAGACCGGAATCTTTGTCAAACAATTTAAAGAAATCATCAACTTCTTTTCTCAATTCAATCAATGCAGTTTCTTTATCTGGATGAATAAGCGATGGCGGAACCTCGCCAAGCAATGGATTTTTTGTATTCTCTCTAAACTGTTTTTCGCTGAATAAAAATTCTCTGAATTTTTCTAAGCGTTCACCATGATTGATCAATGGGATTTTCAATTTCCCATTCGCGATCCTGAACACTTCGATCAAATGTTCAATCATTTCCTGGCCATTCATGACGCCCCATTTGCCTTTGGCAGTAGGTTGCAATTGATCTAATAAATGGAAAAAATCCTTTTGGAGGAATTCGGCCTTGCCGGAATCAACAGCAGCATTCATCAGAAAACTTTTACGGCATTGATGTGCTTACAGAGCAATTGAAAGATATCATCCACACTGCCCTCGCCTTTTAAGTGAACTACTTTTTCAAGCTTTTCATAATGCCGGGCCACAGCGGCCGTCTTGTTCTCATATTCCTCAATGCGGGCTCTGATAATTTCTTCATTATCGTCGCTACGACCACTGGTTTTGCCCCTGTTAAGCAAGCGACTTACTAATTCCTCCTCCGAGACTTCAAGGGCCAGTACCAAAGCAATATCGCTACCCCGTTGATTGAGCATAGCATCAAGCGCTTCGGCCTGGGCAACTGTCCTGGGAAAGCCATCGAATAGAAAGCCGTTTGCGTGAACATTAGCGTCCAATGAACAAGCGATCATACCCAGTACAACCTCATCAGGAACCAATTGACCTTTATCCATGAAGCCTTTCGCAGCCAAACCAAGGTCGGTGCGGTTGTCAATTTCAGCGCGCAAAAGGTTGCCGGTTGAAAGATGAATAAGACCATATTTCTCAATCAACTTCTCAGACTGCGTTCCTTTTCCGCTACCGGGAGGGCCAAATAAGATCAGATTAAGCATTGTTAATTTACTTGTCTAAATCACGCCAGGGGCGTGTCTTGCTAAAATAATGAATAGAAGGGTAAATATAAAGAAAGTAGCCGAAGGATTGTAGCTAAGCGGGGGGCAATACAGGAAATGTTAAGGTATGGGAACCTGGTAGAATCTTGGAATCTGTCTCTGAAAGCATTTCGTAAATTTGGAAAATACTTATTATGATGGTCAGATTGATCAAAAGTGCGGGTATATTGTTGGTGGCATTTTGCCTGCAGCATTGCAGTTATTCTCAATCATCTTCACCCAATCAAAAGACAAAAATGGAAGACAAAAAGAACAACCCGGTTTATTCTCGTACAGATACCAGTAAAGTAAATCTTCCAGAAGAGGAATGGAAGAAAATACTCCCTTCAGAAATATACAGTATTGCAAGGATGAAGGGAACAGAACGTGCCTGGACCAGTAAGTATGAAAAGTTCAATGATATAGGAACATACTATTGCGCTGCGTGTGGCAATGCATTATTCAAGAGTGACACAAAATTTGAAAGTGGTTGCGGATGGCCGAGCTTCTATGAGCCGATCAGTAAAGGCAGCATTATCTATGCTCCAGATCATACTTATGGAATGGAGAGAACTGAAGTGATGTGCGGCAGATGCAAGGCACATTTAGGACATGTGTTTGAAGACGGTCCTCCACCAACAGGTTTGCGTTACTGTATCAATGGTGTTGTCTTAGATTTCGAAAAGGCAAAAGAGGCTGAGAAGAAGTATCAGGAAAGTAAGAACTAAGGTACAAGGCACAAGGCACAAGAAAGGCACAAGGGAGAAGTTTCAAGTAACAAGGAAGATACAAGGAACAATAAGGAAGAAAAGCAAATAAGCCATAAAGAAAAGGCTCAAGATTCAAAACAATAGTTTTGAGACTTGAGCCTTTTTCAATTCTTTAATTCTTGGACCTTCCTTGTGCCTTGTACCTTGTGCCTTCTTCGCCTTGCCTTGAATCTTTATTGAGCCGGTGCCTGGTTAAGTTCAGCATTCACGGTTATCTCAACATCTTTTCCAACCACCATTCCGCCAGCTTCAGTTGCTCTGTCCCATTTGAGACCATAGTCAAAGCGATTAATAGTTCCTTTTGCCTTGAAGCCAGACTTTACGGTCTTCCCCATATTGGCAGTACCACCATAGGTAACATCGAATGTTGCGGGTTTTGTTACGTCGCGAATGGTGAGATTCCCAACCAGCTTGTATTTATTGGTACCAACAGATGTAAAGGAAGTGCTTTCAAATTTCATTTGAGGGAACTTCTCTGCACTGAAGAAGTCGTCACTTTTCAGGTGCTTGTCGCGGTTCTCATTATCCGTATTGATGGAATTCACGTCAACAGTGAAATTAATTTTTGCATCAGAGAAATCTGGTTTGCTGTATTCAAGTGTTCCATCAAAAAGTTTGAAATACCCTTCAACTTCTGAAATCACCAGGTGAGTCACAGTGAACTTTACGTTCGAGTGAGCTTTATCAATTGACCATTTTGTTGGAGCAAATGTTGGTGATATCGTAGTATCGGGTTCATTACCCGTTACATTCTTTTTGTAAGCTGAAAGGGTAATCACCAATCCTGCGAGGGCAATAATTGGAAAGAAAATTTTGCGCATAAGATTTATTTTACTGTTTAAACATTAATAAAGGTAGGCTTTTTCTTTATCTGGCCACCTGTTTTCCTAAAAAGCGGTTGTTTTGTTGTGTTGAAAAGGGGCAGAAAGGTAGAATTTTTAATAAGTTTGGTTAAAGATTTTTTTTTGGAGATTGACTTGCGGAGGTAACCAAATCTATGCCATCTTAGCTCAGCTGGTAGAGCAGCTGTTTCGTAAATAGCAGGTCGTGGGTTCGAGTCCCATAGATGGCTCTGAACTTCCTGGGTTCATCCAAATACTTCAATTGATCCGTTGATTTACATGCTTCACTCTTATTTGTCGTTCACTTGAAGGCTATAATTCTTGTGCAAAAAAGGAAATTAGTGAAAAGCGAATTCTCGCCGGCGCTCCTATCACCCGTGGTCAGGTTGCCGGAATTTCCAACTGTTGAGCGAGAACGTAGAGCATCATTCTTACATTTGCGAAAAGCCGATCTTGCAAAACTTAAAAGAAATTGAAATAGTGAAACTCTCCCATTTATCCGAAACCTTGATCGGATCTGAAATCGTGAAGTTAGGCGGCGAGATCAGGGACAAAATTCGGCAGGGAGAAAAAATATACAATTTCACTGTTGGCGACTTTGATCCATCCATATTTCCCATTCCAAAAGAATTGGAGGATCTAATCATCGATTCCTACCGCAAACATTTTACAAATTATCCCGCGGCTGAAGGTAATCTTGATTTGCGCGAATCGATTGCAGCGTTCATGCAATATAGAGAGGACCTGGAATTCAAACCTTCGGAAATCCTGGTTGCAGCGGGTGGGCGCCCCTTGATTTATTCTCTCTTCAGAGCTATTTGTGATAAGGGAGATAAAGTGATTTATGCAGTTCCTTCCTGGAACAACAACCACTATGCTCATTTTGTTGGGGGCGAGCATGTGGTAGTTGAGGCAAAGGCAGAAAATAATTTTATGCCTACTGCAAATGATATTCGTCCCTATATAAAAGGCGCCACGCTTTTATCGCTTTGCTCCCCGCAAAATCCAACCGGCACCACTTTGGGAAGAGAAGAGTTGGAAGAAATTTGCGACATGGTGTTGGAAGAAAATGCCAGCAGAAGTGAGAGAGAAAAGAAATTATTTGTGATGTACGATCAAATGTATTGGCATCTCACCTTTGGTGAAATCAAACATTATAATCCTGTTTCATTGCGCCCTGCAATGCGCGCATATACCGTATTCATAGACGCGATTAGCAAAGTATTTGCAGCAACTGGCGTGCGTGTGGGATGGAGTATGGGACCCGAAACCGTGATCAATAAAATGCGCGCTATTCTGACGCATGTTGGCGCGTGGGCGCCAATGGCGGAGCAAAAAGCTGTTGCAAAGTTTCTTTTGCAACATGATGCGATCGACAAATTCCTGACTCATTTCCGAAGTGAAATTGAAGAACGATTGCGTACTATCTATAGCGGATTTATTCAATTAAAGAAAGAAGGATTTGGTGTAGATGCCATACCACCTCAAGCCGCAATATATTTAACCATCAAATTGGATATTGCTGGAAAAACTACAGCCGACGGTAAATTGTTGGAAACACAAAGCGATGTTACGGCCTATGTTCTTAACGAAGCTAAATTAGCCGTTGTGCCTTTTTATGCGTTTGGCGCCTCAAGGAATTCTCCCTGGTACCGATTGAGTGTGGGGACCTGTAGGAAAGAAGAAATTGGAGAAATGTTCCAGAAACTAAAAATGGCTTTGCAGCCACTATACTAAATAAAGAATTTTTCCAAAAATTGGAATGAAGAATAACTGAAGGAAATTACCTAATTCTTATTGCAGGCAAACTGAAATGGCTTCAATACCTTGTTGCCAAGAATTTTCTTCACACCTGCATGCCTTTCAATAACTTTTCCCCTGTTTACATCAAATACCTCATGAGCAACTGCTATTGTATCCAGGGTTTCAAAATGGTAGAGCAGCCGGTTAAGTTCTTGCAGTTCATGCTGCATCATGCTTTCATTGTGATACTCGTCTTTTACAAGTACAAGCAGATCGCGGTTAGGCGTTTTCATTTTTTATAGGATTTTTAGTAACCAACAAAGCCTTTATGAACCCCACACCCGCATCCTTTTTTACTAATGCGGCTTCCAGAACTACAGCTAACTACTGCAATGCTAAGTATAAATACCAATAAAATCAACATCCTTTTTGTCCGCATAAAACCTCCCTGATTCTAAATTAGAACTATTTTTCGCTAAAATTATTTTTTAAATTGCCCGCACTGGAGAAAATTAACATCATTGGCAAAGGCAGAGTCCGAGTGCTTTTTGCCCCTCTTGACTGGGGCTTGGGACACACAACTCGCTGTTTGCCAATTATTAAAGCTTTCCAATCAGCGGGAGCGGAAATAACAATTGCCTGTAATGAGAAGCAGACTGTTCTGTTGCAAGCTGAATTGGAAGCAGTCCGGTTCCTTCCCCTCAGAGGATATGGCCTTCGATACTCCAGATCGAAATACTTTACCTGGTTCATCATAGCCCTTCAAATTCCGAAAATATTGACCGCAATCAACAGAGAAAAAAAGTGGCTTTCATCCATTTTTCAAACGGAAGGATTTGATGTGGTGATTTCGGATAATCGTTATGGGCTTCATCATCCATCCCTGTATTCCATTTTCATTAGTCATCAATTGCGGGTACGGGTTCCTTTTAGTAAATGGATCGAAAATCTTTTACAGAAATGGAATTACAATTTTATTCAACAGTTTAGTGAATGTTGGATTCCAGATTTTGAAGGTGCATCTAATCTTGCGGGCGATCTTTCTCATCCTAATCGGCTGCCTGCAGTTAAATTGAAATATATAGGTGCAGTTTCGTGGTGCAAGAAAATGAAGAAGTATTCAGAAGAACCAAAAGTATTAGTAGTGATAATTTCCGGACCGGAACCACAACGGACCATCTTCGAGAAAATAGTTCTTTCTGAACTTAATGATTGGAATGAATCTGCTGTGGTGCTGCGCGGGTTGCCGGCAACAACTGAAACACTGCCTTCAACCAGGAATGTTACTTTTTTCAACCATTTGCATTCAATACAATTAAGTGAATTGATAAACCGCGCAACATATATTGTTGCGCGTTCAGGATACAGTACCATAATGGATATTGTGGCGCTTCAAAAGAAAAGTATTTTAATCCCAACTCCTGGTCAAACCGAACAGGAATACCTGGGTAATTGGTTGATGGAGCATAAATTTTGTCTGAGTATTACGCAAAATAATTTCTCATTGAAAAACGCACTGAGTCAGGCAAATCAATTTGAGTATGCGGATCTAAGCAAATTCCCAACTGATCAATATGAAAATGCAGTGAGCAGTTTTATGCGAGAGCATTTCAAAGAAACTATTCAACCTGATGTCTCAAAGACCTAGCTCCGGAAAATGGAAGGCTCACCTGGCAGTATTGCTCACGAATATTTTTTTCGGAGCCAATTTCAGTGCGGTTCAATACATTGCTAAGAGAGGACTTCCACCATTTGGATTGAATGTGATCAGGGTTGGGGTTAGCAGTTTATTGTTTTGGTTGCTGTTGCTATTCTTCAAACAAAAAGTGGGAATCAAGAAGGAGCATGTCCCCAGGTTTCTATTGTGTGCCATTACAGGAGTTGTGATCAACCAATTGCTGTTTATAAAAGGCTTGACGCTCACACTCAGTATTCACGCTTCCTTGCTGATTCTTGTTACACCAATATTCATCACATTTATTGCGGCGTGGATTGGAAGAGAGGCGTTGAATATTTTTAAAATCGCAGGACTCATTCTTGGCATTGGAGGATCTATTGTCCTGGTGTTACAAAAAGAATCCAGTGGAGCGGGAACTAATATTCTGCTCGGAAATATTCTCGTTATACTGAATGCTATTTCCTATGCCTTCTATTTCGTATTGGTGAAACCGCTGATGAAGGAATATCATCCATTTGAAGTGATCAGGTGGTTATTTACACTTGGATTTATTTTTATGTTGCCCATCGGATGGATTGAATTTTCTTCGATACAGTGGGCAGCATTGTCAACCACGGACTTCCTGGTTTTGGGAATGATAGTTTTCTTCGCCACTTTTCTTGCTTACCTATTTAATTTGTATGGTATTTCCAGATTGGGCGCTTCTATAACGGGGGCATACATTTATACTCAGCCGATTTTTGCAGGAATTATCGCCGTGTTCATCATGGGCGAAAAACTTACGCTCCAAAAAATAATAGCAGCCGCCCTGATTATAGGCGGCGTGCTATTAGTAAATAAGAAGCAGAGAGATTAGTTGATTACAATCTTTTTGTTCATCGAAACAGATTCCCCTGTCACTCGTACCAGGTATGTTCCGTGCGAAAGTGAAGAAACATCGATTTTATTTTCTGATACTCCCGGTTGAATTTCTTTTCTTAATTCTTTCAATAACCTTCCATTCAAATCAAACAGTTGGATGTGAATGCGCTCTTTCTTTTCTAAATTGACGTACACGTCGAGCGTTCCCCTGGCAGGATTCGGGATATTGATTTTGCCAGACCAGTTGATTGGAAGATTCAATTTTTTTATCTCGAAGTATTCTTTATTTCCATCGGCATTCAATAAGACAAGCCTATAAAAGTTTGCACCTGGATTGGGCTGCTCATCCACTAAAGTATATTTCTTCTCAGCAGAAGAAATTCCCGCTGCAGATGTTTGGCCAATGGTTTCAAATTGCTGGTCAGCTCCTGCCCTTTCTAAAATGAAACTTGATGTATTGGATTCATTGCTGGTAGTCCATTCTATGATTGCTTTTCCTCTATCCAACCTTGCATTGTAGCTGCTGAGTTTTGCGGGCAATGCAGTTGTAGCCTGGAATTGGATCAGCCAATTATAAAGACTAATGCCGCTGGGCGCGTATGTAGGAGAATATGCGTCGTTCCACACGTTATGCGCGTTACACCCCGGAACACTGGTAAGTTGTGCTAAAGGATTGGGTGGCGGAGTATTCGCGTTTATTGCATTCACCCACCCTTGGGGAATTGAATTGGGGCAGCCTGAAGGATCATTCTGGCAATGCACTCCCCACCATGCCAGGTTAGCATTTGCAATGTTACTGGTACCATAAGGCGCGTCCTGAATGCATAGGGCTACCGTATGAACCGCAGCGACAGTGCGTGCTCTGGCCAGACTACTAGCTGCGTAATCAACAATCATGTTGGCGCCGCCACTCATTCCACTTAGGTAAATTCTACTTCTGTTTATTTTGTTACCGTAAAGATTTACAAAATAAGTTATCGCCGCTGCAACATCATTACCGTTCGGATACGAACTGGGGTAATTGTATGAGTTGTATTGGGGAGAAACAATTATGTAAGAATAATTACTACCATTAAATGTAACATTGGGCGTAAAGGTTCCCCTTTCTATCCTTTCAGGAAGAGTAATGTCGAATTCATTTAAGGGCGTTAGCAGATTGCATAATGAGCTTGAGCTTCCGTCGCCCACTTCACCAACTCCATGGAAATAAATAA
>Ga0111538_10007134_pt1 | contig 15090 bp, 10 predicted proteins | sample SoiMethybrSBSTD1_FD_79669 | JGI IMG/M metagenome (GOLD analysis project Ga0111538, IMG submission 79669) | Bulk soil microbial communities from a Populus tree surrounding site in Tennessee, USA - Soil MetaG P. TD hybrid SBSTD1 (version 2)... | ecosystem: Environmental > Terrestrial > Soil >...
CGCTCGAACTCCTGCTCCTGCAGCGCGCGCAGCAGCTTGACCTGCATCGCCGGTGGCACGTCGCCGACCTCGTCGAGGAACAGCGTGCCGCCGTCGGCGAGCTCGAACCGGCCGAGCTTCTGCTTGATCGCGCCGGTGAACGCGCCCTTCTCGTGGCCGAACAGCTCGCTCTCGAGCAAGTTCTCGGCGAGCGCGGAGCAGGTGATGTTCATGAACGGGCCCGCGGCGCGCGGCCCCTGGAAGTGGAGCACCTTGGCGACGAGGTCCTTGCCGGTTCCGTTCGCGCCCGTGATCAAGAGGGTGGACGCCGGGCTCTTGACGATCTTACGGAGGAGGGCACGGACCGCGTCCATCGCCGGGGAAGCGCCGACCAGCTCCTCGAAGTCGAAGGCGCGGGGGGGCTTGGGCCGCGCGGCGACCGCACCCTCCAGGCTCTCGCGCCGCATCTCCTCGCGGCGGAAGCTCTGCGCGTTGTGGATCGCGGAGGCGCACAGGTTCGCGACGATCGCGATCAACGTCTCGTCCCGCTCCGTGAAGACGCGGCGCTCGACGCTCTCCACGAAGAAGACGCCGACGAGGCGCTCCTCGATGAGGAGCGGGATCGCGACCTGACTCTCCGCGTTGGGAAGGCCCGGGAGCGCCGGAACCGGGCCGAGCGTTTGCTCCTCCCCCGCCTCGCGCACCTCGCGCTTGATCGCGTCGACGTAGGCGCGGGTCTGGCTCAGGTTCCCGAGGCGCATCATCTTCTTGCGCCGCGCGACGGTCCCGATGACGCCGACACCGAGCTCGACGCGTTGGCCTACGACCGTGTCGTCGTACCCGCGGCTCGCGACCACTTTGAGCGAAGCGTGCGCCTCGTCCATCAAGAGGATGAGCGCGTGCTCGAAGCCGAAGAGGTCGTGCATCGTGTGGAGCACGATGTCGTAGATCTGCTCGAGGTTGAGCGTCGCGTTCAGGCGGGTCGAGACACCGCGGAGGATGCAGACCTCCTCCGTCTTCTGCCTCAGCTCCTCGGCGAGGCGTGCGACGCGGGGGTCGTCGCTCAGACCGTCCTCACGCCGCGCACGCGGTAGATGTCGGCCGCCTTCAGCTTGAAGATGCCGCTCATGCCCGTGGCCGACGCGATCGCCTCGATCTGCATGTCCATCTCGTCGAAGATCGGCCCTTCCGTCTCGGAGCGCTCGTATTCGAGGTCGAGCACCCAGAACAGGTCGCGCTCGAAGTCGGAGAGGCACAGCGAGGCGTGCGGGTTCTCGCGGACGTTCCGGATCGTCTTGCTGAAGAACTGGAACGACAGCGCCACGCGCTCGGGATCGACGTAGTACGCCTGCGAGATGATGGTCGCGTTCGGGACGCCGTCCGCGGAGCACGTCGCGAGCACGCACGGCACGCCGTTGTCGAGGACGGCGCGGATCTCGTCGGGGAGGACGGCCTCGCTCACGACGCCTCCGGCGGGAAGAGTCGCTTGCCGGCCGCGGGGCCGGGCGTCTGCACGTAGATCTCCTCGACGCCCACGCGCACCGCGATCGACGGCGGATGGAAGCGGGCGCGCAGCGACGGCTCGCTGAAGCGCTCGCCGAGATGCTTCCGGACACCGTCGACGAAGCGCTGCCGGCACGCATCGACGGTCGCGCGATCGCCTTCGGTCGCAGGACGCGCGTCGAGATAGCGTCCCTTGAACTGGTAGCACTCGTGGGGGCCGATCACCTCGGCGGTGAGCGCGAGCGTCCCGGTCTTCTCGAGGCGCTTCACGAGGCCCTCGGCGAAGGCCTCGGGGAAGAGGCAGACGACGTTCCCGTCGGCGTCCACGGACCATCCGCACAGGAAATGGACGTGGGGGACGAGGCTCTCGTCGCGCGTGCCGGCGACCGCGACCGACGCGCGCTCGAGGAACTTTCTCATCACGCCGGGGATCATGGGAAACCTGACTCCTGGGTTACCGCCAAACGGTCGCCAAGTATAGCGCCGCGAAGCCTCGGGCCGCGCCGAGACCTATATTCGCCGTGCCTCGAGGAGGTCCCGTCCATGATCACAAAGCTCCGCGTCGTCATGTTGCTCCTCGTCGCTTGGAGTTCGACCGACGCTCGCGCCGAGAAGCCGAATGAGTTCCGCGCGAGATTCGATACGGTCGCCGAAGCGGGCGATGACGCGGAGATCGATCGCATCGCAGCCGCCTGGAAGGCGGCCGATCCGAAAGACCCTCAGGTCTACGTGTCCCTGGCCAACTATTACTTCCGCAGGGCGAGGACCGGGTCGATCCAGGTCTCGACGAAGCCGCCGGAGGAGGGCGACCTCGCCATCACCAATCCGGACACCGGCGAGGTCGTTGGCAGTCTCGGCCCTCTCGCCGTGCCGATCGATCCCGCTCTGGGTGCTCGAGCGGTCGCGGCGCTGACCGAGGCGACGAGACGGTTCCCGAGACGGATGGACATCTGGTTCGGCCGTGCGCACATCCAGCAAGAGATGTCCGATTTCGAAGGGCAGTGCGCCACGTTGTCGGCGGCGTTCGCCTATGCGAAGCGCGATCCGAAGAAGCTGCAATGGATCGAGGGCGCTCCCCTCGAGGGCGATCCGGAACGAGTCCTCCCCGAGATCGCGCAGGGTTACCTCGCCCATTACTATGAGCTCGAGACGCCGGAGGGCGACGAGCGATTCCTGCATCTTGCGTCCCTGATCGCGGCCGCGTTCCCACGGCATGCCTACCCTGTGAACTCCATCGGCCTTTACTACGCAGCGAAGGAGGATTGGGAGCAGGCGCTCCCGTACTTCGAGAAGGCGCACGCGCTCGATCCGCAGGATCTCTTGATCGTGATGAACCTCGGCGTTCTTCACGCAAAGAGGCACGACGTCGCGAAGGCGAGGCCCTATCTGGAAACCGTGATCGGGTCGCCGTCGGCCGACCCGCAGATGCGAGAGGACGCGCGGCGGCGGCTCGCGGAGCTCGAATAATCGGCGGTCGCGATCAGCGCATGCCGTGTCTGACGTCCTCGAGGACGCGGTCCATCCAGTCCACGCGAATCAGGCCGATCCGCGGGTACTCGAGGTCGAGGATCACGTAGAAGGCCAGCGCGAGGACGACCGCGAAGCAGATCGCGTGGATGCGGCTTCCCCTGCCTTCCCCCGCGCCCATGCCGAACCCCGCGAGGAGCGAGCACGCGAGCATCACGAGCGCGAGCATCAGGAACACGACCGCCGGCTGGTGCGTCTGGAACGCGACCGTGCGCGTCGTCGTGATGTCGATCATGTCGTTGAGGGCGGCGAGGAGGAGCATGCACGGCGCCGGCGAGTCGACCTGCCGGCAGCCGGCCACCGAGCCGGCCCAGATCTGCTGCTGGAGCTTGGCCATGCGCGCAAGCTCCGCCTTCGTGGCGTCGAGGTCGGTGATCTTGCGGTAGACCTCGAGCCGAACGTCCACGTACCGGCGGAAGGCCTCGCGCAGCGGCGGCTGAGCGTCGGCGGGGAGGAGGTCGAGCCGCAGGTACGCCGTCCCGATGTCGTTGGCCTCCTCGACGATGAGGTTGCGGCGCGTCTCGAATCGCACCGCCGCGCTGCCGAACGTGAACGCGATGAGGAGTCCCATCAGGCCGAACACGGCGCCGTCGATGGCGGCGAGTCCGTCGCCCTTCCGTCCGGCGCCCAGGCGCCTCCCGGCGGCGATGAGCGCGAACATCGCGCCGAACAACGTCGTGATGAGCGCCAGGGGAATCAGGACGTGCGTCACGGCCGCGAAGGATACGTCATCTCAGAACGCGGAACCGTCATGCCGCGCCAAGTCGCCGCGTCCGCCCCGCACTCAACCGACGGTATTCCCGCTCGTGTCCGGCGCGCGGATGACGATCGTTCTCGCCGCGAGATCTCCGATACGCTGCCAGTTCTCCGTGAGCGCGATGACGATGAGGCCGACGAGGAAGTAGAAGAAACCGTCCACGACGGTCAGGAGGTTGCGCACGAGCGCCCGCACGAAGCCGCACGGGCGGAGATCGGTGCCCACGGTGCGGATGCCGAGCGCGTACTTTCCCGGCGTGGCGCCCCAACGTCCCTCGAGACCCGCGTAGACCAGGAACATCGCGCCGAGCCACGCGAAGCTCGCGGCGACGAGGCCGAACTTCATGAAGAGTTGGTCGGGGCGGAAGCTCGCGTCGAGCTCGCCCAGGCCGCGGAACAATGACGCGTAGCTGAACACCAGGGGGCCGGCGAGCACGACAGCATCGATCACTTCGGCGACGGCGCGCCGCCAGACCGGTGCGTACCGCGCCGCCCCACCGGCGGCGACATGATCGATACGGCGAAAGCGCGGCATCAACAACGAGAGCGCGATGGCGAATCCCATGCCCACGGCGACGATGGACGCCGAGAGCCCCAGCATCATGCCGCCGAAGATGCCCGGCATGACGGACTTGCCGACGTGCTTCTCCGAGACGGTCTTGCCGTCGCGCATTGTGGCGACGCGCGCGTTGCCGAACGCACCGGCAGAGGCGAGGAGGACGGTATCCGCCGGACCCGCGGGCAAGACGGAGCTGGAGATCGAGAAGACGGGTGAGGGGATCTCGAGGATCTTCTCCCACCGCTCCGCCGATGGTCGAAAGAGACGGATGGATCCTTGCATGCCGTCGCGAGGCGTCGTGTAGACGGCGGGCGTTCCGGCGAGATCGAGCGCGCCCCAGTGCCCATCGACGGCCGCAACCGGCTCCCACGAGTCATCGAGTGGGACGGCACCGGGCGCATCCGCGACCCGGTGGAAGACCTGCTCCTTCCTCGAGAGGAAGACGTGCACGACACCGGCGGCGGCAACCGCCCGCAGATCCGGCTCGTCCTCCGATGCGAGCGTCGTCGCGATCGACCACCTTTCCGTCCAGCGCCCTTGATCGAGGAGGACGATCGAGTAGCCGGCCGGGCGCGCGACGACCGCGGCAGGCTTGCCGTCGAGGAGGAACGGTGAGCCGAATCGTCCGGGCGGATCCTCGGCCGGGACGGATTGGATCTTGCCGTCGGCGTAGACCGAGACCCCCTCCAGCGACAGGATCCAGAGTTGATCGGTATCCGCGAGGAGCACCGCGTCCTCCGGAATCTCGATCCGCGTCCGCTCGGCTTGCCCGCCCGCGGTGAGCGAAATGCGACCCAGCGAGGTCGCCGCTTTCGCTCCGTTCGGAGCGGCGACCGTCTCCTCCGGAAACCAAAGGGCGTCTCGCCAAACGGCGCTCGATCCCAGCTTCATGTGTCGCATGCCGCCGATGGTCTCGAGGAAAAACGACGGCATGATCATGGTCATCGCGAAGAACGGCGTCAGGAATTGAAACGCCAACGCAACCACACCCAGCACCCCGACGATGAGCGTGTAGGAGCGCTTCGCCTGCTCCGAGAGGTAGCCAGCAGGAGCGTCGGGGGTCGGCGTCGTCACGTGACGAGATCATACGTCATCGGCACTTTCCGGCCTTTCTGACTTGTCGTAACGACAGATTGGTACGGCGCGGATGCGGCGTGCGGAGTACAGTGTTTGAACTTCGCACGGAGCGATTCGTGAGCGACGAGTAAGCGCGATGGGGGCACCGCGCGCAGACGCTGATGCAGCGCACCTCGCGCCCCCACCCGGCGTGGAGCGCCGCCGTGCGCCGCGCACCTCCGTCGCTATCCCGGTCGAGCTGACGTCGTCGCTGCGCTTCCCGCGCGGGAATTCCGGCGGCGGCACGATCGACGAGGTGGGTGCCGGCGGAACGCGGCTCCTGACGGACGTCCGGCTCGACGCCGGAGAGTGGATCCACGTGGATTGGACGCCGTCTCTCCGCGACATCAACGCGATGCCGGCGGCGCTGCGGCGGGCGCAGGACTTCCGCGCGAGGGTCGTGCGCCCGCTCGAGGGCGGGTACGCGCTCGAGCTGCCGCAGACGCGGAAGGCGCGCACGATCGCGCTGTTCGACGTGGTCCTACCGTGGTTGGGGATCGCGCTCATCCTGGGCGCGGCGGCCCACGTGATCTGGCTGCGCGGGAACAACCTCTACTACTTCTGGTACCACCCGATCGTCAATCTCTACGGCATCCTCATCTCGAGCTACATCCTCTCCCGCATCGTGCTGGCCTGCTTCTACCGGCCGCCGAAGGACGTGGGCTTCTCCCCTCCGGTCACGGTCGCGCTTGCGTGCAAGAACGAGGAGGCGTCGATCGGCCGCACGATCGACTGCATCTACGCGAGCGATTATCCGCGCGAGTTACTCCAGGTCATCGCGGTGGACGACGGGTCCACCGACGGGACGTGGGAGGCGATGAGCCGCGCGAAGGAGCGGCACCCGTCGCTGGAGCTGATCCGCTTCGAGCAGAACCGCGGCAAGCGGCACGGCATGGGTGCCGCGGCGCGCAAGGCGACCGGCGACGTCGTCGTCTACGTGGACTCGGACAGCTTCGTGCGCCCCGACGCGCTCCACCGCATCGTGCAGGGCTTCGCGGACCCGGACGTGGGCGCGATCTGCGGCCACGCGAGGGTGGAGAACGCGGGGGAGAACTTCCTCACGAAGATGCAGGAGGTTCGCTACTACGTCGCGTTCCGGATCGTGAAGGCGGCGGAGTCGCTGTTCTCCACCGTGACGTGCTGCTCCGGATGCCTCGCGGCGTATCGGAGGCGGCCGCTCATGGACGTGCTCGACGTGTGGCTCGCCCAGTCGTTTCTCGGGCGGTCCGCGACCTTCGGCGACGACCGGAGCCTGACGAACTTCATGCTGCGGCGGTGGCGGGTGATCTACGACAGCCGGGCCGTCTGCTCCACGATCGTTCCCTCCACGATGAGCCAGTTCTTCCGGCAGCAGCTCCGCTGGAAGAAGTCCTGGATCCGGGAGAGCCTGCTCGCGTCGTTGTTCATGTGGAAGCGGCACCCGCTGGCCGCGTTCTACTTCTATCTGGGCGTCGTGTTCCCGCTCGTGTCGCCGGCGGTCGTGTTCGTGGCGCTCGTCCTGCCGCTCCTCGGCCTGGGCGAGTTCTCGTACATGTACATCTACGGCACGACGCTCATGGCGCTCCTGTACGGGCTCGTCTATCTCGTGCGACACAAGACGAGCCTGTGGTTCTACGGGCTCGCGTTCAGCATCTTCTACATGCTCGTGCTCGTCTGGCAGACGTACTACGCGCTGGCGACGGTGAGGCGGAACCATTGGGGGACTCGCTGAACGGGGCCTTGAAGTCCCGCACGTTCGCGAGGGACCGCCGAACGTGGCTAGCGACTCTCGCGATCGGTGCCGTGGCTTGGGCGGGAACCAGCGCCTGGCTCAACCGGCGGGTCGCGTATGCGGCGCGGACGCCCGCGGCCGAGGAGAGCGACGGACGGTTCGTCGTCCTCGCCTATGACCGGATCGTCGCGACCCCGGACGGGCGCAATCTCGACCGGACCGCGCTCCGCGAGCAGCTCCTCGCCCTGGCCGGGGACGGATGGCAGCCGGTCACGCTCGAGGAGCTCACGGAGGCCTACGCCGGGAAGGGCCGCCTCCCGCTGAAGCCGGTGCTCCTCACCTTCGACGAGGGGTACCTGGCGACGTACGAGGCGGCCGATCCAGTGCTGCGCGAGCTGCGCTGGCCCGCGGTCATGTTCCTCCGAACGGACCGGCAGGAGGAGCGCGACGTGTCGTTCCTCTTCTGGGACCGGTTGCGGCGCATGGCGCAGAGCGGGCTCTGGGAGATCGCCTCCGGGGATCCGGCGGACGGTCCCGCGGCCGGCGGACGCATCCCACGCGAGCCTCCCGGGTTCGCGTTGATCGCGGATCGGCTCGACCTCTCCCCGGGGCCGGCGTGGGCCCCGCGCGGGACCGAGCCGCTCGTCGCCCTCGCGTGCACCGACGGGCCGGCGGAGGCGGACTGGCTCGGGTTCGTGGACGATCCGGTCGGCGCGAACGATCCCGAGTCGAGCCCGAGGCGCATCGCGAGACTGCGCGTGAACCCTCACTGGACGACAGCGGAGCTTCTTCGGCGGACCGCCGAGGCGGTGGCCCCACCCGTCTCGGGGCCGGCGGCGTGGGTGCCGGGAGAGGGCGCGAGCCTCGAGACGGACGGAAGGATCCGGCTCGAGGGACGTCCGCGCGCCGACGTGTGGATCCCGGCGACGCGCTGGGCGGACGACTGGCGTCTGGAAGCGACGGTTCGCGTCGCGCGCGGCGAGTTCTGGATCGCGGAGCCGGGGAGCGGACCCGGGCGCGAGTGGCGCGCCGGGGGGACGCACGAGGGTCTCTACGTCCAGGATCGAGCATCGGGGGAGCCGCCCGCTGTCCTCGCGCGCCGTGACATGTTCGGAGCCCCGGATGCCGCGCATCGGATCCGAGTCCTCAAGCGGGGGTCGGGCGTGGTCGTCACCTGGGACGGCGAACCGCTCGCCAAGGCGCCGGTCGCGCTTCCCTCGAGGTGGCGCGGGAAGGTCGGACTGGTCGCGTACGGCGGGAGCGGCGAGGCGTCGGCCGTAGTGGAGCGTGTGGACCTGACGCCCATCCCGTACGACGTGCGCGTGGTTACCTCCGAGCCCGAGGCGAGCGAGGTCGCGATGCTCGCGCGCGCGGCGGACGAGATCGCGGCGATCAGCCCGCCGTGGGCGGTCCTCGACGGAGGAGACGCGAAAGAGACGGCGTTCGACCGCGACCTCTTCCGGATCCTCGCGCGGCGCTACGCCTGGGACGTGCTGCCGACGGTCACGGTCCGCGGGTCGCGCCCGGCCGCGGCCTGGATGCGCGCGCTTCCCGAGCGGATCGCGCGCGAGGGGTGGGCGGGGGTCCGTCTCGACGTCCGCGGAGCGCCGGTGGCCGCGTGGGATCCGCTGGTACGGGAGCTGAGCGGCCGCCTGGCGCGGCGCCACCTCCGGCTCGTCGTGGTGGCGTCGTGAGGCGGCTCTTCTCGGCGGTGATGCTCGTCGCGGCGGCGCTCCCGGCGTGGGGCAAATCGCCCGGCCAGGATGCCCTCGACCAGGGCGTGGCGCAGTACAAGGAGGGCCGCTTCCAGGACGCGCTCGGGAGCTTCCAGCGGGCGGTCGATCTCGATCCCTCCCTGATCAAGGCGTGGGAGAACATGGGGTGGGCGCGTCACCGCTTGGGGGACGACGCGGAAGCTCTGCGTCTCTGGCACACGGTGCTCAAGCTCGAGCCGGACAACGTCCCGAGCTGGAACGCCGTCGGCGAGGTCGAGCTCGCGCGGGGCGCGAACCGGGACGCCGCCGCAGCGCTCGAGAAGAGTCTCGCGCTGGACGGAGGCCAATCCGACGTGAGGCTCCGTCTCGGCGAGGCGTACGAGAAGCTCGAGCGGGACGACGCCGCGGCGGCGCAGTACCGCGCGATCCTCTCCCGCAAGCCCGGGGACGAGAAGGCGTCGCTCCGCCTCGCCGACGTCGAGGAGGCGCGCGGGCGCCTGGACCAGGCGGAGGCCGTGCTGCGCGCGGGCCTCGGAAGGGACGTCGGGCCCGAGGGCCCGGTCGAGATGCGTCTCGCGCGCGTGCTCGCCAAGCGCGGGGACAGGGCGTTCGCGCAGGGGCTGTGGGACGACGCCGCCGGGGCGTACACCGAGGCCGCCTCGCGCGACCCGGAGCGCCCCGTGTACCTGTCGAACCTCGGCTGGGCGCGCCGCCGGAGCGGGAGCAACGGCGCCGCGGTGGCGGCCTGGAAGCTCGCGATCGAGCGGGGCTCGGAGAAGCCGGCCGACCTGTGGCGCGCGATCGGGGACGCGGAGCGCGATGCGGGCCGGCCCGCCGAGGCGCGCGACGCGTACGAGCGTGCCGCCAAGGCCGCACCCGGCACCTCCTCCGCCCTGATCTCGCTGGCGGCGGTCGCGCTGGAGGACGGCGACACCGCGGCCGCCGGGGCCGCCGTCCGGAAGATGATCGCGACCGGCGCCGGGGGCGAGGCCGACGCCATCCGGGCCGCCGACCTCTTCATCCGGCACGAGGCCTATGTCGAGGGCCAGGCTCTCTTCGCGTCGATTTCGGGGGCTCCGGCGCGCGTCGCGCTGGCGAGGATCTACGCGGCTCGCGGAGGCGCTGCGTACCGTGCCGGCCAGGACGCGGAAGCCGCGGCCTTCTACCGGCAAGCCTTGGACGCCGATCCCAAGAACCGCGCCGCGCTGCGTGACTCGGGGTGGGCGTCGTGGCGCCTCGCGGACTGGGACGCGGTCCGCGACGTGTGGCGCCGCTACGCCGCCGCTTACCCGGACCTCTCGGAGCCGCACGAGCTCGCCGCCCGGTTCGAGCTCCACCACGGGTCCCCGGCCCGGGCGATCGACGAGGCGAAGGCCGCGCTTGCGATCGCTCCGGACGCGCTCACGCCGCAGCGGCTGCTCACCCGGGCGTATCTCGCCGACGGCAAGTACAAGAGCGCGCGCGATCTCGCGGCGACCCTGTCCGCTCGCTACCCGGACGACCCCGTGACGCAGACCCTCTACGGCGAGGCGCTCTGGCGGAGCCTCGACTACACGTCGGCGGGCGTGCAGTGGAAGAAGGTCATCGACATGGGCGCGGGGACGCCGCGCGCGACGCACTACTGGCTGCGCTCGCTCTACGAGACCGGCCACTACGACGAGGCGATCTCGGAGGCGCAGGCTGCCGTGGCGAAGGGCGCCGCGACGGAGCCCGTCTTGCGCCTGCTCGCCGAGGATGCGGTGGTCCGCGGGGATCGCACGGCGAGAGTCACCTGGTACCGCCAGCTCGCCGATCGGTTCCCCCAGCGCGTCGCGTACTGGACCGCGCTGGCCGACACGTACCGCGTCCAGGAGCAACCGCGGAAGGAGGCCGAGGTCCTCGACGAGGCGGCGAGGCGCCACCCCGGCTCGCCGGAGATCGAGCTCCTGCGCGCGTCCTCCGCCCTCGCTCGCGGCAAGTCGTCGCTCGCGCTGACGCGCTACGAGGCGCTCGCCGAGCGACTGGGACGCAATCAGACGGTGTTCGAGGGACAGGTGGACGCGCTTCGCGCGATGGGTCACCGCGAGGCCGCCTTAGCACTGCTGCACGCGGAGGGCCCGTCCTACCTCGACGAGAACGAGCGCGCGCTCGAGGAGGCGTCGATCCTCGAGGACCTGGGCCGCCGCGAGGAGGCCGAGGCGGCGCGACGCGGCGTCGAGAAGCCCCCCGCGGGGACCGTCGAGCTTCCGATCCTCCTCTACCACGGCATCGCCGACCACCCGCGCACGATGAGCCTCCCGCTGGCGCTGTTCGAGGACCAGATGCGCGCGATCAAGGACGCGGGGTACACGACGATCACGATCGCCGAGATGGACGCGATGATCTCGGGGAAACGGCCGTTCCCGGCGAAGCCGATCGCCGTCACCTTCGACGACGCGCGGTCGGACTCGTTCCAGTACGCCGACCCCGTCCTCGCACGGCTCGGCATGAAGGCGACGATGTTCGTGCCGACCGTCCGCATCGCGGACGAGAGCTCCTTCAGCACCGACTGGGCCACGCTGAAGCGTCTGGGCGCCACGGGCCGATGGGACTTCCAGGCGCACGGACATCTCGCGCACGACCCGATCCCGGTGGACGCCGACGGCGGGATCGCGGAGTTCCTCGTCAATCGCCAGTGGCTCACCGACGAGGGGCGGCTCGAGACGCACGACGAGTTCGCAGTACGGGTCGAGGGGGACTACGAGATCTGCCGGAAGCGCCTCCAGGAGAACCTGCCCGGCCTGACCGTCGTCGGGTACGCATTCCCCTTCTCGGAGATGGGCCAGCTCCACGGCGGAAACGATCCCGACGCTTTGGCCGTCAACCAGCATGCGTTCGGGACGCGCTACCGCTACGGATTCGTCCAGGAGTCCACCGGCTACAACACGATCGTGCCGGGGGAGCAGCGCCTCCCGCGCATGCTCTTTCGCATCGACGTGCGCCGCGACTGGGACGCGAAGCGCCTCATGGCGCACCTCGCCTCGCAATCTCCGGCGCAACGAGCGCGGCTCGACGGAGCGCGCGCCGCGATCGCGAACGCCGAGTACCGCAAGGCCGAATCCGAAGTTCGCGCCATGATCGACAAGCGTCCCGACACCTACGCGCAGGCGGGCGTCGTGCTCGCCTCCGACCTCCACGAGCAGAATCGGGAGCGCGAGGCCCAGCGCGCCTACGCGCTCGTCCCCAGCGGGCCGGCGTGGGGGACGCCGGAGCGCTCGCAGCGCAAGCTCGAGCGTGACCTCGCGTGGGAGACGGACCCGCAGGCGGGAGTCGACTTGCGCCTCGGCACCGATTCGGACGATCGCGACACGCTCGAGATGCTCGTCACGGGGCGTTATCCCCTCGGGGCTCCGATCGACCTGTGGGGCAGCGCGGGGAGCGCCCGTTTCGGCGACGCGGTCTTCGAGACCCTCTCGGGGTTCCAGGGGACGCTCGGCGCCGACTGGGTCGGCCTCCGCCACACCATCGTCGGCGGCTGGCTCCGCGGCCGCTCGCTCGACACGGTCTCGACGATCGAGGGGGAGGCGAGCTTCCGCACCGCGCTCGACGGTCAGCGCTTCGGCGCGGCCTGCGGCGTCACCGACGTCGAGACGGTCGGTGCGCTCCGCGAGGAGGTCCAGCGCCGGGGCTGCCAGGGTGCCTACGACGTCTTCAGGCGGACGTGGCGCTCGCGCGTGCGTGTCTCGTACGGCGACCTGACCGACGGGAACGCCGTGATCTACGGCTGGGGCGACGGCACCGTGGACGTGTGGCCGCGCTACCGGCTCGCCGTGGGGGGGCGCGTGGAGATGGGGGACAGCCGGACCACGTCGCCGTTCTACTACGCTCCGTCGGGGCTCGTCTCGCTGCTCGGGGTCGTCCGCTTCGCGCGATCGTTCCCCTCCGGCGCCTCGCTCGACGCGGAGGCCGGCGTGGGCCCCTCACGCGACGACGTGACGAGCGAGCGCATCGTCGGGCAGGCGCGGATCGCGTGGACGCAGGATTGGGGAACGCGCTGGCGGAGCACGGTCGCGGCCGAGTACGGCGAGACTCCGAACTACCGCCGCACCGGCCTGTCGCTCTCCTTCGGCTACCGCTTCTGAGCCGCGAGCCGCTCGACGGCTTCCGAATCCTCGCTCCCGAGCGACCACAGCACGACGTCGTCGAGCCCGAGGCGCCGTAGCGTCTTCGCCTTGGCTTCGAGGCTTTGAGCGTCCTCGAAGTAGACGACGTGCCGGTCCTCTCCGGCGTGATACGCGAACCACGGCACCTTCGTCCCGCGCTCGCGCTTGACCTTCGGCTTCACCTTCTCGCGCGTCGCGGCGATTTCGCCGAACGAACGCCAATCGGCCTTGGACGGACCCCAATCCATCCCCGACACCTTCAGCACCGGCACGATCTTTTCCGCGGGACAGACCGACAACGCGTACTTCGCGACGGCCTCGACCCACGCCGGACTCGCGACCGGACCGGGCCCCGTCGAGGCGTTGTGCTCGTTGTAGAGCATCACCTGCACGCGGTCGGCGATGCGGCACAGCTCGCGCCAGTCCGCGGCCCCGGGTCCCTTCGAGCTCGACGCGCCGCGCTTGGGCTGCACGGTGATCGAGAGCTTCAGGCCGGAGGATCGTGCCGCGTCGCGAAGCTCGCGCGCGAACGCGGTCACCGACTCGTGCTCGGATGCCGGAAGGTTCTCGTAGTCGACGTCGACGCCATCCACCTTCAGGCTCGTCGCCAGCGCCACGATCTCGGAGGCGTGCGCCGCGCGAGCCTCCGCGCTTCCGATCCGGCGGTGAACGATCTCGGCGTCCTTGAGGACCGTGGGGCCGCCGCCGACGCGATCGTTGACGATCGTGAGCCACGCGCGGGCCTCCGCCGCGTGGATACGCTCCACGGTTTTCGCCCACTCCTCGGCGCTCCCATCGAGGACCGGATGACCGTCCTGATCGAGGCGCGCCGCGAAGATCAGCACGTCCGACAAGCGTCCCGAGGCCCGCTCGACCGAGGCGAGGCCGGCGTCCTTCTGCCACGGCACGATCCATCCGCCGATGGCGAGGAGGGCGATGAGCGCGGCGGGCATGCAGCGAGTGTATCCCGCGTTCGGCTGCCGTTCGGCCCTCGGCCCTAACGTTACCGGTGACGATGCGGTCCCCCCGGTACGCGCTCTTCGTCCTCGCGGTCGTGGCCTTCGGCGCCACGCACGCGGCCTCCGACGAGGAGCGGCCGTACTGGGGGACCAACCTCTTCAAGCGGGTGATCACGGACCAGAAGTTCCTCGTTACGAAATGGTGGCCGCAGGAGATCAAGGATCCGCTCTTCGCCGGGACGCTCGGGGCAGGGGTCGCCCTCGCGATCGAGTCGGGAAGCAGGGACAACCGCGGCCAGGACTTCGACTGGGAGATCGAGATCGCGGGCGGCGCCTCGCCGGGCGTGCAGCACGTCTCCCACGTCTTCACGCGGATCGGGAACGGAGCGCCGATCGCGCTCGTCCTCGGCATCACCTACTTCAGCGCGCGCCACGCGCACGACGACCGGCTGGCGGAGGCGTCGAGCCTCGCCGCCGAGTCGCTCCTCGACGCGGGGATCTGGATCGAGGTGCTGAAGGCCGCCGCCGCGCGCGTGCGCCCGTCGAACCCGGACGCGGGGTCCTTCTTCCAATACGGCGCCCAGGGGAACGGCTCGTTCCCGTCCGGCCACGCCATGGCGTCGTTCGCGGTGGCCGCCGCGTTCGCCGGCAGCTACGAGGACAAGCGATGGGTCCCGTGGCTCTCCTTCGGTCTCGCTTCGCTCGTCAGCGCGTCGCGCCTCGCGCTGGGGCGCCACTTCCCCGCCGACGTCGTCGTCGGAGCGGTGCTGGGGGCGAGTATCGGCCACGGCGTCGTCGCGCGCAGCCGCGAGGAGTCGCCGTCGCATCGCTTCAAGGGGAGCATCGGCCCGGTCTCGGGCCCCGAGGGGCGCGGGGTGGGCCTCGCCTGGAGCTACTCCTGGTGAGGCGTGATGGCGACCTTGAGCACGCCATCCCTCTGGTGCATGAACAGCTCGTACGCGTCCGCGATCGCTTCGAGCGGGAAGCGGTGCGTCACCATCGGCCGCAGATCGGCACGCCCCGAGGAGAGCACGCTCATCAGCCGCCGCATCCGCTCTTTTCCGCCGGGGCACAGCGTGGTCACGAGCCGGTGGTCACCGAGCCCCGCGGCGAACGCATCCACCGGCAGCGTGAGCTTCCCGGA
>Ga0111538_10007135_pt1 | contig 15089 bp, 14 predicted proteins | sample SoiMethybrSBSTD1_FD_79669 | JGI IMG/M metagenome (GOLD analysis project Ga0111538, IMG submission 79669) | Bulk soil microbial communities from a Populus tree surrounding site in Tennessee, USA - Soil MetaG P. TD hybrid SBSTD1 (version 2)... | ecosystem: Environmental > Terrestrial > Soil >...
TTCACCACCTTTTCAATAGCAAGATTGTTTGTATAAACATCATCTGAGTTCAATATACCCACCACATCTCCGGTAGCTAAGAGGATGCCTTTGTTCATGGCGTCATAGATGCCATTATCACGCTCTGAAACTATTCGAGACACATGAGGGAATTTATTTACAATCTTTAGTGTGTGGTCGGTAGAAGATCCATCAATAATGATATGCTCAATATCTCCATAATCCTGCATCGCAACGCTTTTCAGCGTGTCTTCAATAGTTGCGGAAGAATTATAGCACGCTGTAATGATGGATATCTTCATAGCCCGTTCCTTTCAATAACACAATTTTCAAGAACGAGCATATCCATATTTGTTCTTAAAAAACAATCCAGCGCTTCCTGGGGTGTATTGACTATCGGTTCATTTTCGTTGAAGGAAGTGTTAAGCAAAACAGGCACTCCTGTTTTTTTTCTGAATAAATCGATCAGTGCATAATATCTTGGTGATATATCCTTATCAACAGTTTGTAATCTGCCTGTTCCATCAACATGGGTAACTGCCGGAATAGTTGCCTGCTTCTCGGGCCTGATGGGAAAAACTTTTTCCATGAAAGGAACCATATCATCTTTCGTAAAATACTCGGCAGAAAATTCTTTTAGGATGGAAGGTGCAAAGGGTCTGAAATTTTCCCTTCTCTTTATTTTCAGGTTGATCAGGTTTTTTGCTTCCGCATTTCTCGGATCGGCGAGAATCGACCTTCCTCCCAATGCTCGTGGCCCGAATTCGGCACGTCCCGAAAACCAGCCAACCACACCAGGCTCCACAAGCTTGTCAGTAACCACATCATACAGTTCTGCGTCATTTAACCTCCGGTATCTTATTCCCTGTTTTTGCAGGACCGCTTCAATTTCATCATTCGAGAACTGGCTTCCTGTATAAGCAGAATATATAGGAGAAGACCTTGGCATGCCAAGAATATGATTATAAAGATATAATGCCGATCCCATGGAAATACCGGCGTCATGTCCGGCTGATGGAATGTATACATTTTCAAAACCAGTAGAAGCCGCAATCTTTCCGTTGGCTACTGAGTTCTGGGCAACACCTCCGGCAATGCAAACATTATTTAAGCCCGTAATTTTTTTAAGATGCTTCAGAATATAAAAAATGAGTTCTTCTGTTACTTTCTGCACCGAAGCCGCGAGGTCTTTGTGGTATTGTGTAAGCTCACTCTTCGCATTACGTGGTTCCCCGAATTCGCTGATGAATTTTTCAGCGTACAGGTTGCCCACAAACGGTTGGTTATTTTCATAGCTAAATCCAGCCTTTGTAGGCTGAACAAAATATTCATCATGCCAGGTAAATAATCCATTAGGTAAAAACTCAAGAACTTTTTTTACTTTATCGGCATAGATAGGGTTACCATAAGGCGCAAGTCCCATCACTTTATATTCATCACCATAGTGAGGAAATCCCAGGAATTGCGTGAATGCAGTGTAAAATAATCCGCACGACACAGGAAAATCAACACTGTCTAAAACATTTATCTTATTCCCTTTTCCAGTAGCGACCATCGTGGTGGTAAAATCACCGGAACCATCGATGGATAGAATAGCAGCCTCATCAAAAGGAGAGGCAAAAAACGCGGATGCAAGGTGGCTGCGATGGTGTTCAATATTTTTTATCCTATCTCTCAGCATCGCATAGGCAATACTGGTATCTATCCTTTTAAATTCCTCCTTAAGAGATGCTACCTGCCTGCTGTTGTTCAGCCTACCGATGGCGCCACTGAACAGCGTCGGATTCATCAGTAAATACTTTATTTTATTGCGAAGCTTTGCAGACGGATCACGGCCGATGGTGATATGATCAAGTTCCCCAAGTGTTATTCCTGCTTCTTTCAGGCAAAATTTTATTGATTCTGCCGGAAATCCTGCCCAGTGTTTTATCCTGGTAAACCGTTCTTCTTCAATTGCAGCCAGCATCACCCCATCTTTAAAAATGGCCGCTGATGAGTCTGCATGGTACGCATTAAGTCCGAGTATATACATGTTGCCCGGTTAATTTATTCAGGGGATTTGAAAAGATTAATGTACCTGTTTTTTAAATTCATGGATGCCACATACGTTCTCGCATAATCATAAGCAGCTTTCGACTTTTCATTAAATGCCTGCTCATTCATATCGCAAAGCTGTTTTAATTTATCCGCAAAAATTCTGTTGTCTGTCAATGGTAGCGCCCATCCGGCATTTTTATCTTCAATCCCCTTCCACGGCGTCTTATTACTGATCAGCACGACACAACCAGAAGTAAGCGCTTCGAATATTATGTGTCCAAAATTCTCTCCCTGTGTGGGAAGAAAGAACAAATGATAATTCTGAAGCAGATTAAAAATTGCCGAATTAACGATCGGTCCTTTGAAATTGATGCTGATATGAACATTCGCCTGCGACGCAGCCTCTTTGCACTTCTGAAAATATTTTTCATCTTCCACTGGTCCGTATATATCAAACAAAATAGAACAACCTGCAACACTTTTCACAACATTTATAGCGTAAAGCAGATTTTTTATCGAATGGATACGCGAAATAAAAACACAGTTCAGCTGTGATATCTGTTTATTTCTTGGATTCCATTTTTCATAAATATTCGGAATTTCCTCAATCTGGTAAACCTGGGCATTATTTCCGAAATATTGTTTTATATCCTCTTCTTCATGTGTGCTCGAAGCATGAAAAATTATTTTTTTTGAAATACGGGAAAGTGAGAATAGGGAAAGAAATATTTTCTTCTTCCATTTTTTGCGCGACACTGCACTTGTATTGAGCATCCCTCGTGGAGCAAGTATGATGCGTCCCGGGAACATTATGCTTCTCAATATCCATAAAGGAAGCAAAGAAAAATAGGAAGAAAACATACTGTTGAGATAAACGGTCTCAGGCTGTACTTGTGTGATAAGGTTCCTGATATTTGAAGATTTTAAAAATCCTGGCGATGCGTACCATATATGTGCCCCGTTGGGAAGATTTAACCATGTATCTGTTTTGATATTCTTATATGGTTCTTTATCTCCAAGGTCCCTGTCCGACGTGAATATCCAGAAATCGTAATCGTCAACCATCGCATTTACAGTATTTTTGCAGGATTGGATAGGTCCGCCTGCCTTAAATCCGGGCTCATACCAATCTGAAAAAAGCAATATTTTAATCTTAGTTAACATTTTTCTGCTGCTTCCAGGGAATCAGGACGCCAATGCTACTGATTTCTTCACATTTAAATCTGAATAGGCCTGGTAATACAATAATGCCACATTTTCCGGCAGGTATTGCTGAACTATATACAAACCATTCTGAATTTTCCTGGTACGTGTTTCCTTGTCATTGATAATCATCTCCAGCGCATTTCGAATTGAATCAACATTATATGGATCAACAAGCCATGCTGCACCATCCGCTAATTCTTTCATAGGGGATATTTCGCTGGTCAGGACAGCCCTTCCAGCTTTGAATCCTTCAATCACCGGCAGTCCGAATCCTTCATATAATGATGGAAACAGAATAATATCTGCCTTTTCATACCTTAACGCCATTTCTTCATTTTCAAGATTGTTTTCAAGAACATATTGAATATCGTATTGTTTCAGTTTCGCCCGTATATTTTCATCTATATGCCCTATAATATTCAAAGTGCAGGAAAATCCTTTCAGCGCTTCAATAACCCTGGTTAAATTTTTATTTGGTTGAGACCCTATGAAAAGCAAACCAGGTTTAGCGTTATTAAAAGGTTTTTCTGTCTGCCTTATATAGGAACCGACAGGATTATTGATAATTCTGATTTTATCGGGATTACATCCTGTAAGAGAAACTACTTCATTCTTTGTTTTTTCAGAGATAGTTGTGATAACAGGAACATACCATACGGGCCAGTCAAGAAACAGCTTTTTAAGGAGCCATCCTTTCAATCCCTTTCTTTTGTTGATAAACACACAATCATGAATAGTTAAAATGGTTCTTTTCCTGGGCAAGGCAAATACTGCGTAATGTATGTCACCCGTAACATGATAGATAGTATCGGACCGGCGATTGTTTACAAACTTTCTCAGCGCAAAAAGATTAGCAAAACTAAATCCCCGATTTTCTACATACACCGTTTCCACATCTCCTTTTGCCATCAATTCCCTTTGCACTGAACCAAAAACATTTTCAATGCTATGATAGCCGAGTTTTTTTGAACGATAGACCAAAGCGATTTTCATGACTGGCTTTTAGGGAATAGAACCGGGAAGGTTTTAAACATTATAAACATAAAAACGGCTCCTTTGAAAAGGGAATTAAATGCCTGAAGGGAGTCAGTTTCTATCACATAAAAAGTTTGGAAGAACAAAGCAGGGAGCCAGAGAAAAAATATCGGTCTGCTGATGCAGATATCTAAAAATTTCGTGTAGGCTGCGCGAATAAAAAATGAAAAAACAAAAAGGTATATCCAGCCGCCCAGGTTCCCGAAATTTCCATAAGCTTCTCCGAACGGTCCTACGTTGGTAGACCATGTTGTCAGGATGATTCCCGTATAAATTCTCATATTTTCAGCCCCACCTGCTTTAGGTTTATCCGGCCAGGCAATACGGGGCACAAAAGCAGATATAAATGTTAATCCTAGATATTCACCTCCAAGGTAATTTACCTGCTTAGGAATTCTATTCTGAACAAGTGCAATGTTATACCCCTGGTTCATGCGCTGGTAAATGGGATAGATAAATGCTTCAATCTCGGTTGCCTGTGAATTTGATACTACTCTTGTTGCAAGCTCTGTAACAGATGCATTTTCCTTTTTCTTATAAGAACGTCTGAGGTCGAGCTTGAATAGTTGTATAAAAGATAATGCCACCAGGCCTGCCACCAGCAGCCCAAGTTTTTTATACAAGTGTACTTTTTTATCGGCAATTACCAGTATCAGGATGAGTCCGCTCATGTAGGCGATGATGGTAAACATGCCTGAATTGAATGCATCCAGTAGAATAAAGCCCACTAACCCCGATATAAAATACCATTTCCATGGAAAATTCTTATAAAATAATATGTAGAACCCGCTTGCGTATAAGCTGTAGTAAAGGAATGTGTTGAGCTGCTGAATGCTTTCGGGCAAAAAATTGGTGATAAAATAGGATATAAGAGCTGCGACTGTAAGGATCAATATTACTGGTGGTCTGATGGAAAGCAGATCAATTTTCAGTCTGTGGATTATACTTCTAATTACCGGCCTGTCGTCCGAAGATCTGTCGCGATAAAAAAAGAATCCCAAACCCATACTAATCACGGCGGGAATATTGAAAGCAAAATATTCTTCAGGTGGAATGGGCATTCTTCTCACCCATAGTATCATTGTGGTTACATCATTATAATATTTATATCCTATCAACGGCATCAGCAGGCAGGTGAAAGCAGCATACACATGAAGCAGCTCAAGAAAGAAGGAACCATTTCCAATCTTAAGGATCAGTCTGGTAAGGCATAATAAAAATAAAATCAACGTTATCTCGGCATATAGTCCCGGATATAAAATGCCTACCAGAAGAATGGTCTGGAAAAAAGTTATGGCTTTTGTTGGGGACTTAAACATGATTACGATGCAAACAAATTTGCATTTTTTACTTTCTGCAATGTGGAGGAAGGCGTTCCCACCAATCTGAATTCCTGGTCCATCTGCTGGATCTTATATCCTTTTGAGATGATCACCGATTGCGCTTCACATGGTTTGAATCCTGCGGCCACTTCAGCCCACTCTGAAAATTCAAAAATTATTTTGGGTTTATCGGAAATAGTCAGCTGCGACATCCCGCTGAATACGGATGCCTCGAAACCCTCAACGTCAACTTTAATAAAATGTATCGATGGAAGATTGAATCTTCTTTTGATATCATCTATCGTGATCGTTCCCACCATTTCCGCATCTTTTGTATACACGGCTTTCAGACTTCCCTTGCCAAACAGATCTTTAGGTGCATACATCGGAAGTGTTTTGCCTGATTCGCTATATACGGCATTGTTCACAGGTGTAATATTGATTACATTATTCGTTTCAACATTTTTTTTAAGAATACTGAATATCCACGGCGACGCTTCTACCGCAATGATCTTTATATCAGGTCTGATTCTAGCCAGGGGGATGGAAATAGATCCGATGTTAGCGCCAACATCAACAAATATCCCATTTACAGGAATATTTTCTATTAGCATTTTCACCAAACCTTTTTCGTAATATCCGTTCATAAAAAGGTCGATGGAGATCATGTCCTTAAGGTTGGGAATATAAAATATGCCGGCCCTGGTATTAAGCAGGAAATCTGTTTTACCAGATACCCCGGTTAGTTTCATGATCACTCTGCCAATTCTTCTTTTGCCCTTAATTAAGGGCAAGGATTGTAAAAACGAACTTACTGCCTGTACCCTACTCATTTATCTGCTTCAGAATTTTACTTAAAATTTCAATATAGCTATATCCGCCGTCTGTAACCTTTTTATAAGCATTTTCCGTAAAGGGTATCAGCTTATCCTTTTTTGCGAGGTAGTATTCAATTTTGGTAACAGCTTCTTCGGGATCGTCATAATAGATCACTTCATCATCTGAGAACACAGAGCCGATCTCGGGATTATGCTCCGTTACCAGCGCAGTTTTGCAGGCCGGAATTTCAAATGTTCTTGTGGTGTGCAATTCCGGTACCCACCTGGACAACAGGCCGAGGCCCATAAGCGCAGCTGACAGTTCCCGGGCGTAATCTTCACCAAAAATTCCTTTGCCTTTATAAACAAGATTGTTTTTATGCTTTCTTTTCATTGCAAATTTATCCCAATGATTGCCCGCTATAGTAACGCGGATGTCTTTATCCACCAGCTGTGAGATGATGTACTCACGCTCTTCCTCTTTATGGCCAATGAATACTACGCCCTCCTTTTCTTTGAATTTATGATAAGATCTGTGTACCAAAGGATCGTAACCTTGTGTACAGAAAATGGTTTCAACCCCATACTTTTTGTATGATTCTATTTCAAAGGATTTAGTAGTGATGCAGTAATCGTAAAGATCAAGCGCATCATAAAATAATTTTGATCGGTGATAGGTGAAAGCGGGATCAGGTGTGAAATGTACCAGCTTCTCTGAATTTTTTTTTAAAGTATGTATGATTTCGGGATCGATGAACACTCCTTTATCAATCCAAACAAGTTCATAACTGTAACTGCCGTTTAATACTTTGCGGATGTAATTATTTATATTCCTGATCAATGGTCCTTTTTTGTACCGCCATCCAACAGAGCGCAAGAGCCTTGGTGTCTCATTAATGGGCACATCGATATTAATAGTAAGAAAATCATGCATGGGAAGCAACTGCTGTAAATATTCTCCCCTCATCTTCGAAGTGCTGCCCTGGTTATAATGTCCTATATAAAGACATTTCATCGGGAAAAGAATTTATAATTTATTTTTCTTTCAATGCTTAGATACTTCTGCTTAATAAAATCTACAATGAACTTTGCATATCCAAACCTTGAGTAATAATACTTTTTAAATAATTTTAATATATCGGCCCTGTTTAGTTGAGTAATATCACTATTCATTCCCGCCCAATGAATAACTACCGGATATTCATTGGACCTGTTCTTTATTTTTTCAAGATCAATATGTTCTGCATTTTTACCCTCCGGCCAAACCATGATCTTCGTCCTTGATACTGATATTTTATTTTCCTGCTGCAGTTTATGAATAACAAAATTCAAATGCGCCTGGTCACCTTTGAAAACTATATCAGGAAAACGGCATACCGGCGGGTTGCTCCAATCAAGCGTGCTTTCAAAATCCTTCCGGTTTATTTTACCGGTGGTTCCAAACCATTGACCAGAATTAAAACTATAACCCGGATAGATAAATCCCGGAGCAAGATGGTTGATCATTTTTAAATTATAATAGATCTCATTGAAACGCTTTTCCGGTTGAACTTCATCGTCGACAATAAAATCAGTATTAAACTTTTCTGCTACATCTAAAACAGGGCCTGCCAGCACGGTATCAGCGTCCAGTACCAAAAAAGAAAATGAGGGTTCAAGAAATAATGTTTCAAGCTTACCATAACCCCATCCGAATTTCCTTCTTTCAATCTGCAGCACTTTTACATTCCATGCTTTTTCTGTGCTGCCTGTCAGGAACTTTCCTGGATTTTCATCTTTTATTAAAAATATCGGAATATCCGGGTACCAGTACCGAACACTTCCCACGCAGATCTTAGCGAGGTGGAAATCGTATTTATAGGTATTGATGAAAATTCTATCAACTTTCATAAAGACCTATCAGCCGGTCGACTGAATTTTCAATTGAAAATGGAGACTGCCTGATCTCACCTGCAAATTTTACTCTGTTGCCATCTAATGCAAGCGTTGCAATTGCATTTGACCAGTCTACTGGTTCATCATCAATACTTTTTATCGTAACAAGTTCATTACAAATAATCGCTTCTTTTGGTATAGTGCGGGACATGATCACTTTCATTCCTGAACACTGCGCCTCAACTGAAACCATCCCGAGCCCTTCCCATAATGACGGTAAAACAAAAACGTCGCTTGCAGACATGATTCGGGGAATATCGCGCCGGACATCCAGAAATTTTATTTTATCATCCAGCCTTTCCGCAATTTCTTTTTCCATCCGGTTGCCGGTCTCTCCTTTATGTCCGACAAATAGAAAGCGCCATTGCGGATAATCCGAAACGAGCCGTTTCGCTATATTAAATGCGAACTCAGGATTCTTCTGGTTCGCAGCACTGTCATAATGCTGTAGTCCGATACGTCCGACAAATAATGCAATCCTCGCATTCTCATCCCAATTCATTTCTTTGCATATTTGCTTTTTTGCGGCGCTGTCATAAATAAATTTATTGGTGTCGAACCCGCAATAAGCCGGATCTGTTCTTTTCTTTTTGAATATCCCCTTGTTATAGCCGTATTCATCCATAACAGCGGAAGACGTCCCGGTGATCTTTGTCGCATAACGTGACATCAGGATTCGTCCCACTTTAAATGAGAACCACCTAAGCGGGTTCACCACATAATTATGAACGAAATTATAAGGGTTGTGAAGATGCGCGATCCGCACTGAAGGAAGGTGTCCGCCTCCCAATAAATAATGCCACCCTGAGATAAAATCCTGGTGATCATGCACCGCGATATAATTATTGTTATTCAATACTTCCCTGAACTTTTTTCTGAACGAACGAAGTGAAGAATTTGAGTATCTGCAATAAAAGATTTCACTGCCGTAAGCTTTTATTTCTTCATCAAATATCCCTGGAACACCACCCGTTAATAAAAAATCAAATTGCATATTCAGCTCGGGGTGCAAACGCAAATATTTCACTGTTGCCAATAACCAGGTTTCTACTCCTCCCGGACCAAAGCCATGAATGATATGAAGAACTTTTCTTTTAGCGGCAATTTCAGCGCTCATAAAGATCTATGAGGTTTTTAGACGCTTTGCCAAGGTCAAATTCTGATCTCTTCATTCTTTCAAGTGCCTCATCCCGCGTAATGGGAACTGAATGATCGAGCACAGTTGAAATCTGTCTCGCCCATTCAGCAGGATCGCTCAGATCATTGAAATGAGCAAGCTCTTCAATGACTATCGCATCTCTGACAACTCCTTTAGTAATAAACATCGGCAAACCTGCAGCCTGCGCCTCTACCACTACAAGGCCAAGCCCTTCCTTGGGATATTCTTTTCTGGGAAATACAAACACATCTGCACTCTTCATCACAGCCGGAACATTGTTGTGCCAACCTGACATCCTGATATGATCAGAAATGCCAAGCTCTTCTGCTTTCATCATAATCAATGACTGCCTGTCGCCCTGCCCGATGAATAGTACATATACATCATTTCTTTTTTCAAGAATATGTTTTAGTATGTCAATAACAAAATCGGGATTCTTAAGATCATTCATCCTGCCGGCAAACAACAGAATCTTTGCATTGCCTGGCAGACTAAATTCTGTTTTTATTGAAAACCCGTCAGCAGGAAGGACGAAACGTTCAAAATTTACTCCATAATAAAGGATGATGAATTTTTTATCGGGAACTTTCTTACTTTTTGCGAACTCTTCAAGTGTATTTTTTGATATCCCGATTACCTGGTCGCTCAAAAGAAGTCCAAGTTTTCTAAAGGGTCCGAGTAGAAAATTATGAAGCCTTCGGTTTCCAACCGGTAGAGCCTTATCTGTATTATGTACCTGCAAAAATCTCTTTCTAAATTTTATTCCTGCGGATGCAAGCAGGTAAAATCCACTGAGGAAATCGTGATGTGCGTGAAGTATATCATATTGACCGCTCTTCAAAACTATCCTCAGGTTTTTAAGAAAAGACAGTTTACTGCTTATTGTCACCGGCGAATAAATTATCCGGCCCCCCGCATTTCTCACTTTTTCATCGAGTCTGCCTTCTTTTCCAAGGATACAGTAAAATGTCCACTCCCAATCGGGTTTTTCCTTTCTGCTTTCAATAAAAACGTTTACCAGCCAATTTTCTACTGCGCCTTTATCAAGGTTCTCAACGATATGAAATACTTTCAATCTAATCTCAATTTTCTTCTAAAAAAGCAATCATATCCTCTTCCCGGTCGCGGGCAATCTTATAACCTTTTGCTAAAAGATCGTCTAAAACCTTTTCAAGCTTCCTTTTAGGAATGTGTTTTGATTCAAAATGGATTATACCCGGCTTTATCAATTGAAAGGGAAACATTTCTAAAATTTCCGCATCAAATCCTTCGGTATCGATCTGCAACAAATCCAGTTTGTTTATTGAATGATCAGTAAATAACTTCTTGAATGTTATAGTATCAACTTCAATTTCCTTTATATGATCATTGATTCCCGGAAATAAATATTCATGTCTGAGAATATTATTTTTATCGAATGAAGCCATGCCGCTCGCCCATTCCGGAAGTCCATTGCCATCTAATGTATAAAGTGTTGATTTACCATTGCTGTCGCTTATGGCGACATTCTTAACAAAAATGCCATCCCTATCAGAATATTTTTCAATGAGTTTACTGAATGGTCGTGGTTGAGGTTCAAGCATGATTCCATTCCAATTGAAGCGCTGGAGATATTTGAGAAGCGGATCACATTCCACCCCATCAAAGGCGCCTACCTGGATAAAATTAAAGCTCTCATCAGATTGTTTATTGTGAATAAGATATTTAGAGATCACATGATCAAAATCCAACTCCAGAATTCTGGATGGATACAAAAATTGCCGTAAAACATATTTTGTGCTGGTTACTCTATAGCCAGCTTTAGCTAAAATATTTTTAATGATGCCTTTAATCATTTGACTGCTTCTGCATACAGACTTTCCCAGCTGTATTTTGGGTCATCCAGCACTATTTCTTTAGTTCCTGTTGGCGTATTATTAAAAGATGATTGCAGGGTAGTAGTATATCCGGATTTATTTAACATGTAAAAAAGGTAATCAGCGTCGTAGATGCATTGATGCTCATATCGCTGATAGAACCAGATATTTACCGCTTCCATGGGAATTCCGCTTTTCACCTGTTTGTATTCAACAATTTTCGAGGGTTCATGGAAATATGAAGAAAGAATTTTTTGTCCATCCGGTATAATTATCCTTATAACACCGCCCTTTTTTAATATCCTTTTGCACTCTTCCATTAATATTTGTCCCTGCTCATACGTAAAATGTTCCAGCACGTGCTCGCAAAAAATTCCGTCAAAAGTTTCGTTATCAAAAGGTAGGGGCCGGCTGAAGTCGCACAGATAGTGCACATTTTTATCTTTAAATCCGTCTATGTTCACCCATTCTGGAGCAGTTGAACCTCTTGGTCCGCTGCCAAGGTTGAGATAGACAGGACCAGATTTTTTCCTGATCTCTTTTAATAATCTGCCTGTTCTCCAAAAAAGAACATTTCCGATCCTGATGCTGAAAAAATGAATGTCCCACCTGATCAATGCCAGGGTACGGTGCGAAAAAAAAAATAGTAGAAAGTCTCTCATTTACAATTCCAGTTGCTTCGATTCTATAAGTATAATAGCGTCTTTTAATCCTTTCTTGCAGGAACGTTGTATAATACGATCTTTTCTTTTCATCGTGCTGATCCTTAAGAGATGCTTGACTCTTTGCGTAAAAGTATTTTTATCAACCCTGCCCGTTCGCATGTAAATAAGCATGACAGATGAAAAATAAATTCCATATGCCAGGCGGGAGAGGTATTGAAGTGTAAATCTTTCCGGTGGTATGTAGTGCATTAAATGCAAATCCTTGAATAAACCCATGCCTTTACCAATGTCGCAGGCACACATAGCGAGGTCGTTGTCACCCCCGGACATGAGCGAACCTTTCGATCTGTCAAGGTCAAAATTACGTTTTCCTTCCTCAAATAATTTTAGGTAATGCTCTGCCACCACGCGCGAAACACAAAGCCCGGCACCATTCGGCATTGTGTCGTTATTAAATGGCTGGTTAGACCACACATTCTCATTGAGATTCCTGTAGATCAACATCCCCCAGTATTTCCTTGTCCATTCTTCCGGTTCCTGGTCATATTCAAGCGTCACCTGGCCGCTATATGCACCGATAAATGGATATCTAATAAAAATATCTGTTGCAACTAAAAAATAGTCCTCATCAATGAAATTGTCATCATCCACAAATATGATGAATTCCCCTGAAGATTCTTTTATGCCTCTCAGGCGTGCAGAAGTAAGTCCTTGCTTTGATTCACGAATTACTTTTGCTCCCGGATAATCCCCGAGGAAAGTTCTTATATATGTCATCATTTCAACCGCTTCTCTTGAATTATTGTCAATTATCAATACTTCATGAGGAGGGAGAATCTTCGCCGCAGCTGCAATTCCTTCAATACATTTCTCGAAAATGTCTTTATCAGGGTTATAGGTACAAACGACAACTGAAAACTTAATTGATGTGTTTTCCATCAAAGGAATGATTCAAGCAATTTGTTGCAAATAATCTCACCTGTTCTATCCCATGTAAAATTATTCCTGATGTATTCGCGCGAATTACTGCTCAATTTTTGATGTAAACTCTTATTTTGAATCATTTCTTTCATAGCCTTTACCAATTGTTCTCTTAACGGCTGCTTCGCGTCCAATAAAAGACCAGTTTCGTTGTCTAATACTATCTCAGGAATGCCGAAACTGTTTGTAGTGATTGCTGGACATCCAACGCTGCCTGCTTCAACAAGCACTAATGGAGTAATATCCCTAGACGTTGGCAGGATGAAACTGTAAGCATTGACGAATAAGGAGTTCAATTTTTTTGATCCTTCCGGGTCTCCTTTATCGATGAAACCTACATATTCAATTTTAGAGTGCAAAAGGTATTTTTCCGGCGGTTTTTGACCAACTATTTTCAAATAGAAAGAGGGGAAATCTTTTGAAACTTCTTCAAAAGCTTCAACGACTATATCACCTCCCTTGCCTGAAAAGTCAAGGCCGGCAAAAAGAAAATAAGGTTCTTTTGTTCTCTTACTATCAATTTCCACATCCAATGCTCCACCTAAACCTGCCACATAAAAATTTTGACCTGCAACATCATAATTTTTCGCAGCATCATCAAGAGCCCATTGAGAACTGAAAAAAGCAGCTTCAGCATTTGCCAGGAATTTGGCTTCTTTCTCATAGAGCCGTTTTAACTGCCGGCTATTGAATTTTTCACCTTTATGATATACAGAAATATATGTAGCAAAACATGCATCAAGGTAAATGGCATATGGAAGCGAAGATGCAAAATTTAGCCAGGGTGTAGCGCCATGAAAAAAATTAAAAGATGCATCTAGGTTTATTTTTGCTGAAATATTTTTGCTAATATAATTTAGGCGGTTTTCAGTTAATGCAGGGAATACCCCTTCCATTCCTGCTATCCTAAATGTCTTTGAAACAATTCTATCACCAAAAAAGTAAGGTGGGTTAATTTTATCAATAAGGTTAACTGTGAAGCGTAAAGACAACTGATCATAAACAAGTCGATTCATTCCGGACCAGCCGCCGGAAAATTCTTTAACGTCAAGGTTGGTAATGTAATTGATCACCATTTAAAAAAGTACCGACCTATAATAAAAAAGATCATCCAATTTCTTATTAGGACAAAGAGTTTTTAACAATATGTGAATTAGAATTACCCCTTTGGGAATTAAATTGTAGTAAACCATCTATATTGCTAATCGCGTAATCGAAAACTTTTATTTTGTTCCCCAAACTATCAATTCTATATTTTCTCCTCGAACATTGCTAGCCCCTCTATCAGGTTCAAAAGAAAATAACTGGTTTTCATTTTCTACAACGGTAGCGGCAAAAATGCTATAGTGTTCATAATGCGAACCAATATCCCATAATACATCTTTTACGGTGAAATTTTTCTCGAGATATTCAATCTGCAGTACGTCGTTCCTTACAATATTATTATCTGATGAAATGTATTTTGTCTGGATAGGTCATGAGCCGACTTTAAACCAAATTTTAGTTTCTCCGAAGATATAAGTCTCGCCTTTCGGAAAAATTATTCTTTTTGCAAATTTAGCGAGATTGTAACGATTCATTTATGACTTTTATCAACTAAACTTAATGTATTAATAAATTTCTCTATCCGGATGATATTATTTGCATAAGAAAACTCTCTGGCATAGTTCATTCTTCTTATTCGGAATTCTTCCGAATTGTATCGGCTTAGATCGTTGACCACTCTTTCAAAAATTTCTGGAAGTTCATTGTTGTCATCAGGGTTTTTAACCATTTCTAATAAACCATGATTATTATTCCTGTAAGAACTCATATAATTTGAAATTATTACATTCCCGGTCCCCAGGTATTCAAGGACTTTATGGTGGTTCTGATCATTTTTAATATTATAACAAATCAGAAGCACATCCATACGCTGAATTCCCTTTGCAAGATCTTCTGAGCTCACGGGACCATGCAAAATAACATTTGGTTGCTCCTTTAAAATTTCCAAAAATTCCAAAGTACCCTTAGTTACATCCTGCGGAAGATGAATATTCGATTTTTTAGGATCATGCTCACCCCAAAACTCAAAA
>Ga0111538_10007136_pt1 | contig 15087 bp, 8 predicted proteins | sample SoiMethybrSBSTD1_FD_79669 | JGI IMG/M metagenome (GOLD analysis project Ga0111538, IMG submission 79669) | Bulk soil microbial communities from a Populus tree surrounding site in Tennessee, USA - Soil MetaG P. TD hybrid SBSTD1 (version 2)... | ecosystem: Environmental > Terrestrial > Soil > Tree...
CCCAGGCTGAGAGATTTCCCGACCCCGATAAACAGCGCGATGCCCGCTTCGATTACCGGATTAAATCGGCCGTTGTCGATTTTGGGGACTGAAGTTGAGGTGTCGCCGCTCAGCTTCGCGAAGTAAAAACCTCCTACCCCTACGAACGGGAATACTTCGATCGCGAAGCAGCGCGACGTGTTAGTCAGGCTGGTCGGGAATCCGAAGTCAACCTTGAAGTCGCCGTTCGTGTAGATGTCGACGGTGATGATCGGAAGGGTGATCGTGACCTGCCCGAGTTGCAGCCGCCTGAAAGCGTCGGGCAACTTCAGGTCTATGTGATAGAGCCCGATCTTGTCGGTGATCTTGCGGTAGAGTATCTCGAATCTTAGCCCGGAAAGCGGCCCAGCCTTCTCTCCTTGAAGACCTATCAACAAGCCATAAACATTCGGGTCGTTGAAGACCAGGCTCATCGAGAAGACTCCCGCGACTGAAAACTGCGCGCCGATAAGCCAGTTGCTGCTGCTGTTGAATTGAATTCCGGGTAATTGAGAAACAGGGTTCGAGCTTGGGTCGCTGATAGGTTTGACGGCGCTCTTCAATGCGTTTATGACGCCGTCGACGGTGTTCAAAGAGTTGTCGTTGGTCCTCAGGGAAACGTGCTGACCAAGACCGAGGTACTGGAGGTCAAACGCCGCCGCGCCGGCTCCGGGCAAGGCGGGCGGCGACTGGGTGGCCGGGTTCCATTTCAGCGCGTTCTGCCCGCCATAATTTTGCCCGAGGAAGTCGGCGTCGAGCACTATCTGCACGTCCCCCTTGCCGTAAAGGCGCTTGTACTCGAAGCCAATCACGTTGATCTTGATGAATCCGAGATCGAGCTTTATCGGGTAGGTAACGCTGATCCCGCCAGTCTTGAAAAAGATTTGAATTTGCAGACCGTTCAGGCTGACGGAATTCAGCGCGCTCCACGGCGCGGGGAGCTTGGCGTTGCCGCCAGGCTCGGCCAGCCCGATCAGGAACGACAGGATATCGCCCAGCGACTTGTTGCCGAAGCTGATGGTGAGCGATGGGTTGGCCGGGTCACTTTTGTAAACGGCCGTGATCCCCGCAAAGACGAACGTGAGCTGTGAGCCACCGGGTTTAAACGCATACTGGGCTGTCAGCTTTATGTCGTTCAGCGCCACGTCGCCCGCGATCAACCCTGAATACTGCGGCTTGTCGTTGGGGTTGGTCCTCGTCGATTTTAGTGCGACGCTGGCGTTGAGATGGAAGACGAGCTTGTTCTCAATAATAGTAATGTCCCACTTCAGCCCGCCCTGCACAGCGAAGGTCTTTGTAGCCGTGTTGAAGCTGGCCTGGAAAGCAGTGATTGCCGGGAGGTTGCCAGGGTCCGGCGGCTTCACTCCCCACGTGGGAGGCAAAAGCCCATTAATCACATCCCCAATCGTTAACGTCTGATTCGGCGCAAGCGCGCCTGAGAAGGTCCAACCCTGACCGGTACCGGGCCGTTCGGCGTCCAGCGTCCACTGCTTGGTAAGGAACAACACGTTTCCGCTTACCTGGATGGCCGTCGAGGTTTGCTGCCGCTGCAACTTGAGCGTGATGCTGGTTATGCTGATCTTGTTCGATGCGCCGGGCAAATCCGGCCCGAGTGGAATAGTCAATATGTCGCTGGTGTCCACGGTCGCGTTTAGCCGGTACGTCTTGTCGCTCGGGGTTATTTGAAAGTTCAGAGCCGTGATGCTGAGCGTCGTGTCGAAAGGAGGCGTTGCGCCGAAGAACTGGCTTATCGCCTTTATGACATCGATGCTGCCCGAGACGAGAAAACCCGAGAAGATGACGGTGGGCGTCTTGGACGATAAATCTATCTGAGCCGATAAAGCGATGACCGCGCCCGCTGAATCGTCGGCGGCTTCGACGCTCGCCGGGAGCAACGCCCGCTGGCCGTCGCCGAGTATCGTAAAAGAAGCGTTGATAGTCAGCAATATGACCGATTGACTGAGGAACGGCACGCTAAAGTTAAAGACGATGCTGTTGAAGATTACTATGTTCGGCGGAACGATTGTCCAATCCACGTTGACGAGGCCGACGCCAAACCCGAGGTTAAAGATCGTCTTGCTGGACGGGTCTATCGAGAGTGAAAGGCTGACCAGCGCGAGATTGTTGCCGAGCGGGAACTGTGACGGTATCAGGTTTGTGAGCGAAGTCGTGTTGGCAATCGCAGCCAGGTCGTTGAGCGTCGCGAGCGGCTGGTTTGTGCTGCCCATCGCGAGGTTAATGATGTCATCGCCATCAGGCAGTGTTGCCGTGATGGGGATAGATTTGCTTCCTACCGAAAGTTGTGCGGTGAGCGTCAAGTCGACCTTAGCCGCCCCGGCCTTCTGTTCGCCCGGTTCCGAGCTGGCGTCAATCCCAGCGGCAAATGTGACCGTGCCAACCTTGATATCGGTCGGCACGCAGGGTGCGGCGAGCGACATTGTCGGCACATCGCCAGTGCCCGGAAGGGTCACGCTCCCGCTAAGCTCCAATTGTGTCGTGCTGCCCCAGAGCCACGCGACATTGCTCAGCGGCGGGGAAGAGATCAGAAGGCCGCCGACGAAGTTCAACCCCGCTACCAACGGCGCGGCGTCGAGAAGATCTGTGTCTACTGAGGCGAGCGCAAAATAGGGCTGGTTGAATTTGAAGTTGTCAATCCTGGTTCCGGCAAGGCCGCTGAACGTGTTCGAGAATTTCCAGGCCGGCGGGAGATCTACTATCTGATAAAGCTGCGGCTTGTCTTCATCAATGAAGAATACGACGGTCGAGGACGGATTGGCCTCGCCCAGAAAAGTCTGATCGAATGTGCCTTTGAGCACGATCGTGTCATTAACTATCGGGTTGCCATGATCGCTGCGCGTAAGCTTCAACACCGAGTTCGTATAAAAAGCCGTATTGGCTAACAGGTCCGATATCGGCTTTGACCCGAGGACATTTATTGAAGGCAGACCGAGCGACTGATCGGTCAGATAATTATTGGTCGTGAGGAGGGTCAATAGTTCATTGATGGTCATCAGGATGCCTCTCTAGCTTGCGAAGCCTTGATTAAAGATTGCTGATCCAAATTGATTTTGCTTCAACCGCTTTTTGTCGTTGGTTCGGCCGGCGCGCTTGATGACCCATTGCCGGCGGGCTTGGAAACCTTCATTACGCGGGTTGAGACAAGGTTGGACAACTGCGCCACATCTGCGGCCACGCCGGGCAGCGCGCGGGGCTTTTGCTGGCTGGCTTGTGCCTTTACGTAGGCGGCATACCAGCCGAGCGTCTCGCGGTCTGACCCTGTCGGGTCGCCGAACAACACGATGTTTGTCTGCCCGCTGGGGGGAATCGAAATGCTCAGTATGCTCAGGGCAATGTTTCGCAACTGCAGAATGTAGTTCGAATCGTTGACCAGGAAGCTAATGTCGCCGAATGTTAGTTTGACGACGCCCTGAAGTGTGATCGCGCGCTCGCCCCCCTTGACCCCCGGTAGCGATAGCCCAATGAACAGGCTTGGCTGGGTCGTTGCGGGCGACCATGCAGAAATGAAACCCGCGCTGAAGCCTACCTGGGCGGCGAGGGCGCCCGGAGTGCCAAGATTTAGCGAATACACTAAGGCAAACCATGTGTCGGTGAGCCCCTGGCCCGACAGCGGCGTGGCGACGGGCATGTAATTCTGCTTGTCGGGCCGGCTGTCGGCTCCCCCCTGAACCAGCGCCGTCAGCTTCAGCGGGAAGTGGTTATACAGACTGGCGCGGCGCGCGGTGCTGGTTGTCGTGTCGAGTACGATGCCGGAAATGTCAAACGTGAAGGTCTTGTAGGATGGGATATTCGCATCAAACGACATGTCTATCGAGAGGGCACTGTAGGCCAACCCTCCCTGGCTACCGTCATCCGTGCCGAACGGGAATACGTCAAACCCGTCCAGCGCCTTGAATGCGATCAAGCCCGAAAACAAAAATTTTGTCTTCACCTCGGCGCTTGTGTCGCCTTGCTCCTGGGCAAGGGTCACGAATTGCGCGCGAGAGACTACGACCGTCTCAAGCACCTGGCTAGTCATTGTGAATTTATTGAGATCTCGATTGGTGAAGACATACGTGCCTTTATCGCCTTGCTTTTGGTAGACCCCGTTGAAATCGAGCACGTTGCCCTTCGGGCTGTCTTTCAAACTGGCAAGATCGCCAAAAAGGTAGTTCACCAACAGCTCGACCTGGCTGGAAAAATCCATAATCGTCGAGTCGAGCATCAGCGTTTTCAGCGACAACACCTTGTACTGGTAGATCGCTTTAGGGTCGTTGAGGGGGAGAGGGTCGTTGTAATCTATAAGCCCGAACATGGAGCTGGGCCGCGCTGACAGCGTCGTCCCGGTTACCTGTACCGGAGTAATGTTTATTCCGACGTGGTGCGCCGCAAATTGCGCGGGATCGATGCCCGCCGCAAGTCCTTCGAGCTGCTCCGGCAAACCCTTAAGCGGCACGGGACAGTTGAGGGCTACGATGCCGTTCCAATTCTTGCTATCAATGACTGTGTTAAGAAAATAGTCCAGGTCCGGGTCTTTTCTGTTGCGTGCATCGTTTATGAAATCACTGAGCTGCTGTTGCACCGAAGCGGAGCCGTCATTGACCTCGTCCGCATTTGACCAGGCTTCCAAACTATCTTTGAGACTGTTGATGCTCTTGTCGTAAAACTTGAATATCAGAATGGTTTTGTGCTTGTCCCAATCATACGGCGACAAGTTGAACTCGAAGCCTTGAATGACGACTTTGAAGTTCGCGACAAAGCTGATTATTGCGGCGCTGCTTGCGGCATACCCGCGAGCGCCATAAAGAATGATTATCGAACCCCAGTTCTGAAAATCGGAGGCCGAGAGCCTCGACTGGATTGCCGATTGGAACTCGCCGAGAGTCGCGAAACTCGTTCCGGCGATATCTTGAAGCGCGTTGATCGCTGTTTGCGGTACTCCAACCATCGTCGCCAGTTGATTGAGGATCTGGTCCGTCAAGACGTATGGCGGGTTGCTGGAAACGTATGAAACAAGTTGCGCGGCGACATCCTTTAGATAAGACGCGAGCGTGTCGTATGTGTTGCCAACGAGCGGGGCGAGCGCCTGGGTAATCACTTCAGGAACGTTGCCTTGCTCGTGAAGCGCGAGTAGATTCGACGAAGTTACGACGTAAGGAATCGAACAGTACTTCAGGAATTTCGCGGCGCTTGAGACCACCAGGAAAAGCTGGTTGCTCTGAAGCGAAGTCTTCAGAACCCCATCAAGGTGATAGAGCAGCAGGGCCTCCAGATTCAAATTGACATCGGTTGTGTAGACCGCGCGCGCGCCGTCGCTTGGTCCCTTGATATTGTCTGCCGGCGGCGACTCAAGCTCGGATTGCCCGAGGGTGATTGATTGCCAGGCCTGGTTATCAAGGTCGAGCAGCAATCCCTGCGGAGTCGTCCCGTGGGTCACGCCTGCGGCGGACATAAGGGCCGCAATGCGCGGCGAAATATTTCCGCCGCCGCCAGGTATCGTATTTCGCCTTGTCGGGCTTATCAGTTGTAGCTCTAACTGTTGAAAGAAGAGAAACGAGTCGGCTGTGATCCCGGCGTAGGGGACCATAGGGAAGTTTTGAGGCGCTTCAGCCGCCTCCGGCGATTCGGGCGCGAGCGAGCCCGCGATCATAGGGCCGTAAAAGAGAAAGCTCGGATTATCTGAATCGGCTGACACTTGAAGCGGCACGTGCAGCACGGAACTCTGCGGTTGAGCATAATAATCGAGACTGACGGCCGATGCCTGTGGGCTTGCCTTTGCGCTTACATATGCGTAAGACGTCGTTGCCGCGGAGGTGAAGGGGTTGAACTTGACGCCCGTGATCTCACCCGTGTCCGGGTTCGTTTCGTAATCAGTCGGAGTGTACGCATTGGCCCCTGATTGAAACGTGAGAACGGTCGGGGCTCCTCCGGCCATCTCGATGTACTCGACCGCCGAGATGCCGCACATCAAATTCGCGGAGTAATTGCCCGCCCCGACCTCTTGCGACTGCGCGTTGTCCACTGAAAGCAGGAAGTCGCCAGACGGAGTCAGGTAATAAGGCTGGTCGGGCGCGGGTTCGTCCGAAGGCTCGAAAGATACCAGTGTGCTGAAAACGAGCTTCGCAGACTGGCCCGGCACTACGCGAACAACCTCGCCAAGCGGGTTGCGGAAATAAGAACGCAATGGCGCAGGCGCGGCTCCCGTAACGGCGGGAGCAAAGCCAAAGAAAGTGCGATCTATATTGAACTGGTCTGTAGGGTCGAACTTGACCGCGAGTTCCAATTGAGTTGGGTCGGTCTCGATTGCCCGCACTCCAGCTCTTGGCGCGGCAGCCAGGTCAAGCAACGGATAGCGAAGCGAATCAACATAGCCCGGCTGTTGGAAGACAGGCTTGAAGTAGCGCAAGCCTACGTCCAGACTATTCAGGCCGTCATCATCGGTATTGACGGCAAATCCGAAACAGCCATCGCCGGAGCCTGATAACAGAGCGAGATTCACCGGGCCCAGGACAGGGAATGTAACCTGAGGCTCGGTGCCAAGAGGCGTGACAAGCAGCAAATGTTCGCCGGGAGGTACAAAGTCGAATCCCGAGCCGGGATTGTCAAATACGATCTTGCTGCGACCGCTGAGGCGCAGCGAGTAATTTGCAAAATCAAAATCGTGGCGATCTTTTGTAAAAAAGTCCGTGCCCTCTTGGTTGACGACAAGGCCTTGAGCTTTAAGGTTGTCCGGGTCATCGCTCGCGAACCAGGCGAACCTTGTCCCTGCGGCCCCCGACCCAGTGAGAAAGTTCCACATCGTCCTGATGAAATCATCTAGCGGCACGTCGCCGTACGGCAGACCGGGAAAGAAGACATAGGCACCCGGGAATGCTGAAAGCGAATCGGCAAGCGAGATTGGATTTTGTGGAGGGACAGTGCCTTCAGGTAGGAGATAACCGTTTCGGGCCGTTGACTGATCAGAGCCTTCCGGCAAAAAAAGCAGCGTCGTGTTTAGTCGAATGAAGTTGGCCATGGCAGCTTTCTGTTCCTGGTTGTTGAAGTACCGTAAGGCGCAGCGAATTCTGCGCACGGGCGAACTGTTCCAAAACTCTCTACTGACCGCACGCGGACCGTCTGAGTTGAACCTGTAACGAGGAGCTGAATTCAGGCAGCGTTGCAATACCATTGAAGCAGCCATAATTGGGATCGTTAACCTCAACTAAAAGCTGATTCCTGGCTATGGAAATCCCAAGGTTAGGCCCTCGGCTAACGCAGTTAATGATTACCTGACCGGAGTTATTGGTGAGCGTTTCGTAAGGATCAACAGCATACGGCCAGCCGGGGAAATTGACCTCTACCTCAGCGACTACGGGCCGATTGCTCTCGTCTACAACGGTGATGGTAAGTTGCGCCAGATTGTTCTTGGGACTAAATATTACCCTGGCGTCAGGACGGCCGATTATCAAGACCGCCGCTGCATCAAAAACGAACGGAGTATACTGGAGAAATACCAGGAATTCTCCTTCATACGGAAAAAGCATGTTCACGACGGCAAGACCATTCTGCTCAACGTTGGCGGAGGTTATTGTGACGTCGACTGGCCCAAGGAATTCTTCTCCGCTGCGCACATAAGCCTCTACCACGGGGGAGTTCACATACTGTAGTTCATCCTGGGTGAAGTTAGAGCCGCATACAGGAAAGATGTACTCAAGCCCTTGAAGCTGCGTAATGACCGAGCCACTCTGAGAAGTTGCCAACGGGGCAGTTAAGTTTCTCAAATTTGTAAACGTCCTCCCCCCGGAGGTCACTCTGGGTATCTCGAAAACCTGCTCGGCAGTCGAGGCTCTTGTGCCAGGGCGCGGCAACGGCGCGATTGGACGGGTCACGGTTATCCGATCGAAGGGGGGTGCCCCTTGTGGGTTCGGCGCATCAATGAAGACCGCTCCGCCTCTGTTAGCCGCCACTCTCGGAATCGTGAACCGGCCACTGTCATCCGTGATTGTTTCGTAACGGTATGGGTAGCTGCTATAGACTACGGTCGCGCCTTTGACTGGCGGACCGCCTTGCTCAACCCTCACTACGCCAGTTAGCGAGACGAGCGGTTCGCGCTTGCCCAGCAACTCGTCTTCAGTGAGCCTTACCCGAACAATTCCCCGCTGAGGGATGGTCACAGTGCGCTCGGCCGTGATGCCCGGCGTCGGCCCGACAAAGTAAAGACGGAGTGATTGCATCGCGGGGAGGCCGGCGATCTTTGTTGTCCCTCCAAGCTCCAGTGGGATTTGACGCCGTTTCGCGAGAAACTGCCCGACCGCCATGTCACGCCGGTTGAGAAGGCTGAGCATCTGACTCGTTTGCGCCCCTGACGCGCCGCGAAGGCCAAGAGATTTGACTCCCATCATCAGGCCAAGAGGCAGGTCAGTCTTGCTCGCCTCAATAGAAACCTCAAGCGTCGCTCCCGCCGCCGGAGTTATCGACCCGGCCAGAATAGTTTGCCTCGCTCTGGTCCCTTTCGGCAGTCGAACGGTTCGCACTGCAGTCTGACCAGCATTGTTGAAGACCAGCAACTCAGGCGCGTCGACCGCCGCGAACCAACCGGTCACAAAGCGCCCTCTCGTATCCGGTTTCGAACGCAGCCAGCGGCTCGGCACCCGAGCCCTCTCTATCCCTTCAAGTTTGTTCTCGGTGGGCAACGGAACCAGAGGTAAACCATGCATCTGACGCTGGTAATCGGAAACCGTCAAACGCGAGCCGTAGCCGCAGTCTACCGTGATCGAATTCGGATCTTTGCCGAATCCGGAAACCGTTCCCCGGACTCGTATCGGGAGCGGGACCTTGAATTCTGTTACAGATTTGTCGAACATTCGATCAATCAACCTGATGCCTGTAACCGGGTCCTCGACAATCAACTTTCCTTCCCTCGTCATACCGTTCACATATCCGGAAGCGTCTGTCGTGTAACTCGACCTCTTGCCATCGGGGGTAACGATCGTCACTTTTAAGCCGGAAGCGGACTGGCCAGATATGAGATAAACAAACTTTATGCGGTCGCCAGGTTGCGCGAGACTCAGGGAAACGAAGATTAAGACGGCGGTCGCCACATAAGCATAAGCGCCCTTACGCTTTGTGAGGTTCCAGATGGCAGTCATTGATACTCTCCTTTATTGGTCTGCGCGCGCAGCTAAGTCATTCGCCGCATAACTCGGAAACCAATACTGTCCCAGTGGCCTATGGAGAAGTAGTTGACGCGATAGCCGGGCGAGCACTGGTATTGCGGAGTTCGGAAACTGCCGCCTCGTATCATCGGGGCAGGGCACGAAGGGTCAAGAAAAACTGGGTTGCGTGATGGCGCGTGAAAGTAGAACTGAACGTCAAGACAGTCGAGCGTCCACTCCCAGACATTGCCGGGAATTCCGTAGAGGCCGAAGGCGTTTTGAGAGAGCCGGCTGGCCGGCTCTGCGCCGAGCATGGCGATGGGGCGGTCACAGTTGATCTTCGATGTGTCGAACTGGTCCCCCCACGGCCAGATCGTCTTCGAATCCGCTCGGGCGCAGTACTCCCATTGCGCCTCGCTCGGCAGCGTGTAGAAATGGCCGGTCTTCTCCGACAACCACCGCCCGTAAGCGAGCGCGCCCTGCCAGCTAACGCCGGTGACTGGCAAGCCGGCTGCTCCCGCCTTTACTGAAACGGGGTGTCCCGATTCAGGAACGGTCAATCCCGGCGTCAATCTGACCTGTATCAGCGCGTCGGTCTGCTCGAGCGAGAGACGACGGTCGTTTAGGAACATAGCGAACTCTTCGTTGGTGATCTGAAACTGGCCGATCGCAAATGGGGAGAGCACGACCCTATGCGGAACATTTCTGGTGTTATAGGCGGGGTCGGATGGTTGAGTCCCCATTATGAATTCGCCGCCGTTAAGCGAAACCAGTTGCGGCCCCGACCTTCCGCTGGTGTCCCGGAACTGATCGCGAATCAGTTCCGGTTTTTGAGCCGGGCCCTGGGCGACAACTGAAGCGCCCGCGGCAAAGATCGCGGCGAGGGCAGTCAGCGCGCGAACCCGCGCCTTAAGAAAGCGCGATGCGATGAACGTCTGGCCTGCGTCTGGTCTACTACTGAACATCAATGCGCACCCCAAGATGATCCGAAAAGGTTAAGCGGAAAGCGGGCAGGTTCCCGCCGGGCACCGGCATCACCGCGGCCCCGTTGCAAGTGACGACGTTTGAGTCCCATAAAAAATGATCGTAGGCCGAGCTCATACCGACACCCCCACGTTTGAGGCTCGTCAGAGCGGTGGGCTGGACCAGGATATTAGCTAATGGAAGATTGTTTCTTATGTTCGTGAAGGCTTGATCGGTATCCGGAAAATTCCAGTCTCCGCCGACGATAAAGCGCGGGTATGTTTGGCCGGGGTTCCCCATGACCAGTGCCTGGAATTGAGTGATGACGGCCGAAACCCTGGAGACTTCCGTGCGGCGCGCGCCTACAGCGCCAAACATGGCATGGTAGTTAATGACCCAGGTGGTATTAGTTGCCCCCTGGACCAACACGCCGCTCGGAGGTCTTGAGAATCCGGCGCCTGTGTACGTGGAGGAGGTTTGCCCGGTCGGAGTCGTGATGATGTTGCAACACGCGTTTCCACCCGCAGGGACGCGGACTAGAAAGCCGTAGGTCTCCTTGTAGCTGCCGGGGCCTAACGGAGTTGTCTGCACCACCGCGTAGGTGCCGGGCAGAAACCCGATTGTGATCGCGGCAAGATTCGCTTGGTCCATAACTTCCTGAAGAATCACCACGTCGAAATTCGCGGGTACTCCGATAACGTTATTGAACATGTAAGTATTCTTGTTCGTCTGGTAAGCCGGCTGGCCCCATCCGAGGTGCAGAGTGTTTTGCGAAAGCAGAGTGAACTGAGCGGATGCGCTTTGGTGTGCGATTATCACAAGCAGCGCTGCCAGCGCGATGCGCGAAAAGCGTATCGACATAGCCTCCTCCTTTTTCCGGCTACCTGGACCCGCCTATCTGGATGTAGTCGCCCATTGCGAGCGGCAGATCCCACTGGGTCAAGCCGGTCGTAGCATTCACCGTCGTGGTGCTTTCAAACTGGACCGCTGTAAGGGTGTAACCCACATTCCAGCCTTGATCCGAATCGAGCAGCGAGGGCTGCGCCCAACGCCAAAGCAGGAGCTGGAAGGAGCCGTTTAGGACTTCATCAATCGAGACGGTCATCACGCTCGCGATTACGTCCTTCAACGTAGTACCGAGCGGAACAATCACCGGCGAGCCATTGAGCATGACAGTGATCTCAGGATAAGCCGCGCACCTGCCGCTAAAGAACAGGCACTGGCCTACGCCACCGCATGAACCGCCTTCGATATAGTTGGTCGTCGCCGTTTCCAGGTGTGCAAGAGTGTCCGCCATGATAAGCGTGACATTTCGCCCGACATCGGGCGCGGTCTTGGTCGTGACGACGTTATCGATCTGAGGAGGATAGATCAGGCGGCAGTAAGCCATGTTATTGCCACGGGCTTCGAGATCAAGCAGGCCAGAAATTTGCGGCGGATTGGCCATCACCATTTGAAAGCTTGAAAGCGCGTCGGTGAAGGCGTTGAACCCGATAAAGCCGTCCGCGCGGCGGCGGATTTGAAAACGCGTGGACCCAGTGCCCGTGTAGGCGTTCCTGTTCCCCCCGACGACGGTTGATGGGTTGATGTACTGGTATGTCCCGTAATCGACGCGCAGGGACATCCCCGGCAGCAAGTCTACGCAGCGCGACGCGGTGTCAAGCCCATAGGCAAACAAGGATGTCCCCGCATAGCTGAGCGGAAGCGCCTGGGCTATGCGGTTGGCGATAATGGCCGCGCCGCCCGAGACAAGACAGGTCGGCGGTAAGCCCTCGAGGGCTTGTCGAAACTTGTTGAACGAATCCCAAAGGCCATTAGAATCCAGAGGCGGGTAGATGTGGTCCGGGCTAACATTGACCACGGCGTAAGTGTTGCCCTGTTTTGCCTGCCACGAAAGAGCGAAGTCGGTATTCCCGCCATTGGGGCTTATCGTGCAGGCGCCCGCAACAGCGCCAGGGCCCGCCACTTGAGGTATGAAGAGTTTCAACGGAGGAAAAGACTCATTGTTCGGGTCAAAGCCCGGAGGCAACAGGAATGGTCCGTCCGCGTTGTTTCCATCCTTAGTCTTCAGTGAGGCGCAGACAAAGAAGTGATTTGAGATTCCCACAGTAATCGCTCCAATCAGCGAGAGTTTTGAAGCTGACTCAAAGGCCAGAACCCCAATCTGCTGGGAGGTGGCTACGCCTTGATGACCTGAGGCAGCAGTTCAGGAACCTGGAATGTCAACCTGTAAGACTACCTGCCAGACCCGCGACACAATTGATTTATTCGGCAATAGCTAGATGAAATCCACGCAAGTTCCAAAATCCAACCGATAAACAGCCTCTCATCGGGACCGATAGGCTAATCGAAAACCGAACCTGCCTGTTGAGCCTATCCAATTCTTATAGCAATACTGCGCTGGATGTGAGGAAGCTTACGTCGCAAACCGTTGCTTGTCAACAAAGGGAGATAAATTACCGAGTTGAGCGCCTCATCTTGTGTGTAGAGACGTTGGGGTGGACCGCGAGCCTGCCGAGCGAGGTTGTCCAATCGGGTCCGGCGCGTTCTTTATATGCTCCCGCTAATCTACCCTCAGTCAAGGCGAATGGAACCATTCCTACTGTTTGTCCTTAGGTGATTGTCATAACAATTATGATTCATCCTGAGTTCTGAACCGCTCCGGCGGGAACCGTAAACGCCTCAGTAAAATCCAAATCAGCTGCTTCATCACATCGCCGATCGCGCTGGCACACGTGTTGCCCGGCAGAAGACGGCACGGCACGAAGGAATGTCGACTCAATGGACCTTTGCTCACCTCGCAAGCCCAGGATTTACATTGGTCGAATTCCCAAAGGCTACGCGGGCACAAAGAAAACCGTCGACTACATCGTCCAGTTGGTCCGGGCAGGAGCAAAGGATTTTTGCGTTCGCCAGCAAGCGATCGACATTCTGATTAGGACCCGCGTCCGACCGAAAGACTATCTGGGTGAAATCCAAACGCTGTTTGAATGGGTGAAGAACAACGTCCGGTACACCCGCGATATTCATCACGTCGAGTTACTTCATTCAGCGCGGCGAATGCTCGAATTGCGAGCCGGCGACTGTGACGACATGACGATTTTGTTGGCGTCGATGATCAAATCCGTCGGGCATCCCGTGCGCCTGGTGCTGGTAGGGTTTAACCCTCGCAATAAGAAACTATTCAGCCATATCTACCTTGAAGCGCTTTGCAAAGGGTTGTGGATACCATTGGACGCAACCATGAACAGGCCGATGGGATGGGCGCCGCGCGCCGACCATAAAGAAATCTTGAGAGTCGATTAGCGTTCGAGCGTGACCGGCTTCTTAGGAAGCGGCCACGACATCGAGTCTGTGTGATCGACGCCTTTATCTGACAGGAGGAAGAAAATGCCATACGGAACAATTGGCGCTAGCCTGGGAATCGGTAACTACGTCGGCGAGATACGCCAGGGCCCGGACGGGCAGCTCTACGAATGGGTCGAGGGCGTTGACGGGTTGGGTAATCCGATCGGCTTTTGGAAAGGCCTTAAGAAACTCGCAAGCGGAGCGGTTAAGGTCGCCAAGCAGGCCGCCAGTGGCGCGCTGCCCATCCTTGCCAAATTCATACCAGGTCCTCTGAAGGGCATGGCCAGGCGAGTCTGCAACTTTATACCGCAAGTCGGCCCGGTGGTCGCCCAGGTTCCGGAGGCTGCGGGTCCATTCCGAATGGCGAACAAGTTTTGCGGCGTTCTCCGAAAAGCCGGTATCGCTGAGGCCCCGCCGGTGCCCGCGCTCCCGAACCTCTCTCATCTTGTTCCTCCGCCGGTACGAACTACGGCCAAAGCTGTATGCGGAATCGTCAACAAGTTGAGCCCGATCGTTAAGTTCATCCCGCCCGTGAGACCTTATGCCGCGGGAGCGACAACGATTTGCAGCATTCTGAAAAATACCGGAATCGCCGGCGCCGACGGATTGATGGAAGGCCCCGGCGGGCAGCTTTACGAAGTGGTGGATGGAATCGGGCAGTTTGGCGAAAGGCGCAAAGTCGCAGTGCCGGTGAACATAATAATCCCGGCGTACATACGGCGACGCAGAGGGCGTCGGCGTCCTGGCGCGCGTCCGGCGGTCGTAGCGCAACCTGGTTTGCGACCTGGACCTATCATCCCAGTTTCGCCTGCGGTCACGGCGCAACCTGGCGTGCCTGTCATTCCGGTTCCGACCCCGGCTCCGGCTCCGGTGCGCCGATTCCGATAGGAGAAAGCTCGATGGCTTGCTCGTGCGGTTGCAAGGGACGACCCGGCGGCTGCGGTCAAAAGCAGATTGGCTCGCCCTGTTCTTCCGGAGTTCGATTGCGCATCACTCGCGTGGTCCCGTTGCCGATCACTCCAGTGGGCGAACTGCGCGGGCTGATTTACCGCGCGACCAGATCACCCGGCGATCCGGCGAGAACATACGTTCACTTTTTCAACGAACGCCGGCCAGTTCTAGCGACGAACCCTACCGGGACGCGCCTCTACATCGTAGGCGGCCGGTATCGAGTCACCCGCAACGGAATTGAAGGATGAGGTACTAAAGCATGGCAAGCCAGGGCGAGCCGTTCGATGAAATCATGATTGTGAACCCTTCAAGTGATAAAGGAGGAAGACGCATGCGGTTCTATCCGGTCAACGCATCATCCATTTCAGGATTCTCGGGCTATTACGCGGAGGCGCCCGATCAGATGGGCTACTACTCCGAAGCGCCGGAGGTTGGCTATGTCTACGAGGCGCCCGAACAGATGGGCTACTACGCCGAGGCTCCTGAGATTGGCTACGTCTATGAGGCGCCCGAACAGATGGGTTATTACGCCGAGGCTCCTGAGATTGGCTACGTCTACGAGGCGCCCGAACAGATGGGTTATTACGCCGAGACTCCCGAGATGGGCTACGTGTACGAGGCACCCGAACAGATGGGCTACTACTCTGAAGCGCCTGAGAACGTCGGCTATTTCGCG
>Ga0111538_10007139_pt1 | contig 15086 bp, 15 predicted proteins | sample SoiMethybrSBSTD1_FD_79669 | JGI IMG/M metagenome (GOLD analysis project Ga0111538, IMG submission 79669) | Bulk soil microbial communities from a Populus tree surrounding site in Tennessee, USA - Soil MetaG P. TD hybrid SBSTD1 (version 2)... | ecosystem: Environmental > Terrestrial > Soil >...
CGATCGAGCGCGTCCTCGGCTACGCCGTCGACGACGTCGAGGGCAGCCGCTTCGACCGGATCCTGAGCGACGCCGACCGGCCTCGGCTGGAGCAGCTGATCGCCGGCGAGGGATCGACCGGCCCCGACGGGCACTCCTTCGAATGCGCGCTCGAGCACAGCGACGGTACGAGCCTGAAGTTCGAGGTGCAGCACACCGACCTACGCCACGACGAGCACGTCCGCGGCATCGTCCTCAACAGCCGCGACGTCAGCGAGCGCAAGGCTTTCGAAGAGCAGCTCGCGCACCAGGCTTTCCACGACCCGGTTACGAGCCTCCCCAACAGAGCCCTCTTCTCTGATCGTGTCGAGCACGCGCTGATGCGGGCGCAGCGCGGCTTCCCCGACATCGCCGTCATGTTCATCGACCTCGACGACTTCAAGACAGTCAACGACAGCCTCGGCCACGAAGCCGGCGACTCCGTGCTGAAGGAGGTGGCACGGCGGCTCCAGATCGCGATGCGCCCTACCGACACGGTCGCCCGCTTTGGCGGTGACGAGTTCGCAGTCCTGCTCGAGGGCGTCACGGACTCTCCCGAGGCTGCGGATGCCGCGGCGCGAATCATCCAGGCTCTGGAGATCCCGATGGAGATCGAGCGCAAGCAGGTCTTCCCCCGCGCGAGCATCGGCATCTGCCTCGTCGACCGCGCGAGTCCTGCCCCGGACGCGGCCGAACTGCTCCGCAACGCCGACGTCGCCATGTACATGGCCAAGCGCGACAGCAAGGGGGGCTACCGCGTCTTCGAGCCGACGATGCACGAGCGCGTCGTCGAGCGCCTCGAGCTCCGCTCGGAGCTGCAGCACGCGATCGAGACCCACCAGCTCGAGTTGCACTACCAGCCGGTCGTCCGCCTGCACGAGCACCACATCCTCGGCGTCGAGGCGCTGCTCCGCTGGAACCACCCGACGCGCGGAACGATCCCACCGCTTCAGTTCATCCCGCTGGCCGAGGAGACGGGCCTGATCGTCCAGATGGGCCGCTGGGGGCTGGAAACGGCGTGTCGCGAAGGTGTGCGGCTGCAGAAGGAGTTCCGCCGCGACGAGCCGCTCGCGATGAGCGTCAACCTCTCGGTACGCCAACTGCAGTCCGACTCGATCGTCGTAGACGTCCGCCGCGCGCTCCAGGAGAGTGGGCTCGACCCTTCCTCCCTCGTTCTCGAGATCACGGAGTCCGTGATGATGGCCGACACCGACTTCGCTGTGCAGCGCCTCCTCGACCTCAAGAACCTCGGCATCCGGTTGGCGATGGACGACTTCGGCACCGGGTACTCCTCGCTCAGCTACCTCAGCCGCTTCCCGGTCGACATCCTCAAGATGGACCGGTCGTTCGTCGGCTCCGGCGAGAACGTCGCGCTGACTTCGGCGATCATCGCGCTGGGGGCGAGCCTCGACCTCGACGTCGTCGCCGAGGGCATCGAGTTCCCCGAACAGGAAGATTCGCTCCACGGCCTCGGTTGCGAGATAGGCCAGGGCTTCCTCTTCGCCCGACCCATGGCGTCCGGCGCGCTGTACGAATTCCTGTCCGGCCGCCCGGAATGGACGGACGCCGGCTCGGAGCCTGCGTCCAGTGCAGCATAGTCACGAGGCTCTCGACCGCCCCGGCGGCTTCTCGCGCGCCGGACTGCTCTCTCCACTAAGGCACCGCGACTTTCGCGTCCTCTGGTCCGGGATGGCGGTCTCGCTTCTCGGCGATGGCATCTTCCTGATCGCGGTCGCCTGGGAGAGCTATGCGCTCTGGAACGCTCCGGCGGCGCTCTCCATCGTGGGCCTAGGCATGGCGCTCCCGACGGTGCTCTTCCTGCTTGCGGGCGGCATCGTGAGTGACCGCTACGACCGGCGGCTCGTGATGATGTGCGCCGACGCGATGCGGGCGGTCGCGGTCGGCGTCATCGCCGCCCTCGTGATCGCCGGCACCCTGAAGTTCTGGGAGCTCGTCCTGCTCGTCGCCGTCTACGGGATCGGAACCGCCTTCTTCACGCCGGCGTTCGAGGCGGTAGTGCCCGACCTGCTTCCCCGCGACGAGTTTCCGGCCGCGAACTCGCTCGACCAGTTCGTGCGGCCGATCGCGCTGCGGCTCGCCGGCCCGCTCGTCGGCGGGGTGCTGGTCTCGGTGAGCGCCGGCCTGGCGTTCACGCTCGATGCCGCCTCTTTCGGCGCCTCGCTTCTTGCGGTCGCGGCGATCCGTCCCCGGCCGCCGGCCAAGGACGAGACGAACACTTCTGCGCTCGTGGCGATGAAGGAGGGCCTGCGGTTCATCCGCAAACGCGTGTGGCTATGGGGCACGCTCGCCTCTGCCGCGATCGCGTACCTCCTCTTCCTCGGGCCGACCGAGGTGCTGCTGCCGTACGTGGTCAAGAACGAGCTGCACGCTTCGGCCGGGACCCTCGGGCTCGTCTTCGCAGCCGGCGGCCTCGGCGCGGTCGGCTCGGCCGTGTGGTTGGGGGGCCGTGGCCACCCGCGACGCGACATTTCGCTCATGTATGGGACGTGGACTCTCGCGACGCTCGCCGTCGCCGGCTACGGGCTCGCAACCGCAGCCTGGCAGCTGATGCTCGCCTGCCTCGTCTTCAACGCCCTCGAGACCGCCGGCACGATCGTCTGGGCGACGATCAAGCAGCGCAATGTCCCCAGCTCGATGCTCGGCCGGGTGTCGAGCCTCGACTGGATGATCTCGATCGGACTGCTACCCATCTCCTTCGCCTTGACCGCGCCCGTCGCCGCGGCGGTCGGCGTGCGAACGACACTCGTCGGCGCGGCCGTCCTGGGGGCCGCAGTCACGCTCGGCGCACTGTTCCTTCCCGGCATGCGGAATCTCGAGCGGCAGCCTCGCGAGCCCTCGAGCGCGACTCCCGCGCCTGCGGCGAGAACGAGCTCGTAACTAGAGCTGCATCGCGAGCCCGTCGACGAGGGAGGGATCGAGAAGATAACGAGGTAGCATGGTTCGTAAATCCGCAGAGCCGACTTGGCTCAACCATGCGGATACGGGGCGTTAGCTCAGCTGGGAGAGCGCCGGCTTTGCAAGCCGGAGGTCACCGGTTCGATCCCGGTACGCTCCACTGAGAACCCGCTGGAAAACGGCGGATTCTCTCGCTCTCGACTTTTGCAGGCCTTCCAGCATGCTCGCCTTTGGAAACGGTTTTGCAAACGTCTTACTGATTTTGGACACTCGTGGCGAGGCCGTAGGCACTGCGGCCTTGCCCGCGGCTCACCCTGGGATAAGCTCGAGACCCGTGGCGGTCATGACCCCGCCGAGAACGCAGACGCCGCCTTTGCGTGTGTTCACTAGCGGCGCGCGGCCGACGTCTGGCGTGGAAACGCTTGAGGTGATCAGCCCCGAGCTGGCGCTCGTCGACCCGGAGCTCGCAACTCGTGCGCGGGCATCGCTTCGGACCTACGAAGGCGATGAGCTCGTCGCCGGGGTGCAGCCCAGGTCTCGCGCAGATGAGATCGCGTTTGAGCCTTCGCGCGATGAACAAAGCGTGCTCAGCCCCGAACTAGCGCTCGTCGATCCGGAACTGGCCGATAGGGCGCGCGCACAGCTCCCCGACGGCACGCCGGCTTTGCCAGCGGCACCTCGACAGCCGCCAGGGCAGCCGCCGCGACCGCTCCGTCCTCCGCGGGTGCCCCAGCGCGCCGGGCGGGCGGCGCCAGTCGGACCCACGCGTCGCGCACGAAGGAAGGGCAGCGTCATCGTGACGGTGATCCTGCTCGCCGCCGGGCTCGGGGGAGCGGCTGCCATCTGGGCTCGGCATAACGACGGCCCCTCGGGCTCCCGAGGAATGGAGAGGGCCCCGTTTCGGCCGCTGCTCGAGCGGTCGCCGGCGACTGCCGTCAGCGAGCGCGGCGAAAAGGGGACAGCTCGAGCATCGAAGCGAGGCATCACCGGTCAGAGAGATGCCAGACGCGCGACGCGGTCACCCCGAAGAAGGATTGGCGGCTCCGCTCCACGCAGCAGCGTCCGACCGCAAACTCTCAGGCGCCCGCGGCCGGCCGCCTTCCACGTGCCAGGCGCACCGAAGGAGCCGGTCGACGAGATCCCCCTGCCGGCCCGCGCCCGGCACCTCGAGGCCTGGCTGACCCGCGACCGCGGCCCGACCGCCGCCAACGAGCATCACTGGCTCTACCAGCACGCCTGGATCGTCACCGGCGCGGGGTTTGGCTGGTGGCACGGCGCCGAAGCGCTCCGGGTCCTCATCCGCGTCGACCGCCGGGCCGAGTCCCAGTGGGGGATCGGCTACCGCAGCGAAGCGGTCGCGCGCGGAGCCCTCGCCGCAGTTAGACGGCTTCAGCGCCACACGTAGTTCCTACCGACTGGCCGGTGCTCAGGAAACGGAGGCAGACCAGTATTCAGCTGCCCCTAGGCCGCGGCGTAGAAGCGCCAAGTGAGTCTCAGGTCTACGGCTGCGCGGACGAAAGCAACTGCGGGAATCGCGAACCAGAGGACGTGGATCGTGTCGTGGTTGGTAGCGAGAAAGATTCCTCGGACACCGGGTTCGCTACCCATTTGAAATGGCGAGCGCGAGCAGAGGCTCTAGCGAGTCGAGCTCGGCGAGTGGTGGCCTGCGGTCGCCGAGAGGGAGTTGCAGACGGTTGTGCCACCACACGTCCATCCCGACGCCGCGCGCTCCCGCGATATCGCGGGCCGAGCCCGCGACGAACAGCGCCCCCGCCGGCTGGACCCTCAACCTCTCGAGAGCAAGGCGGTATGGCTCGGGTCTTGGCTTGTACGCGCCCGCGGCCTCGGCTGTGACGACCGTGTCGAACTCGACGCCGACGAGAGCAGCTGCAGATTGCCCGAGCTCTTCCGAGCAGTTGGTCACCACGCCGATCCGCACACGCTCGCTCAGGCGTCTGAGGACCCCGGGCGCCTCGAGCCACGGAAGGAGTTGTTCTCCCATTCCACGGAGGAGGTCCGCGGCCCGCGGCGTTGGCACGCCGGCAAGTTGCGCCGCGTCCGCGACCGTCTCGATGAACGGGCGATACCGCCCAGCGGAGTACGCGAGGCGGCTGGACTCCTCCCTCCATCTCGCACCGGCTGCGTCATCGCCGGCGACCTTGCTCCAGAGCGGCTGCGAATCGAGAAGCGCCGTGAAGAGATCGAAGAGGACCGCCTCATAGCTCCGCACCCCCGATTTATACGATCAGCGGCTCACGCGAGACGATCTTGGGCGCGGTGCGCTTCGGTCTCTCAGAAGCCCAGCGGCTGACCTGATGTCCGCGACGCCTAATAGACGTTCGTGCGGTCGACCTGGAGGACAGCCGCCTCGAGGCAGCTCGTGGCGTCTTCGGCCTCGCAGCGCTTGTACGCGGGCGTCTGGGCCCAGACACGAACTTCCTTGTTGCCGCTCTTCACGACACTCCGTCGCTCGAACTCGGCTACGTACCTGTCCCGCGCGCGGTCATACATCGCAGTGATGCGGATCTCGCGACCGTCGGTCGTCTCCAGCACGACGGCGTGTTCTCCGACCGTGTAAGCCGCTGCGATTCGGTCGAGCCCAGCAAGCTCGTCCCAATCGAGCGCAACCGTGCCGCCGGGCGAATCGGCACCGGATGTCGTCATCGGAACTCCCTTCAAGCGAGGGGGGAACGCTCGCAAGAATGATACACCGGTCACAAGATGGCGACGCCGCGCCTTGTAGGACGACCGGCGCCGACACGATCTACGGTCTCTCGGAGGCGACGACCTGATCTGCGGGGCGCCCGACGGGTCGACGGCAGACGGCGCCGACTGGATCGACGGCGGGTACGGCAACGACGGCATCGTCGCGATGCTCGGCAACGACAGGCTCATCGGCGGGAACGGCGATGACGAACTCGTCGGCGGCGACTTCGCCGGCGAGCCGGGCAACCCGCAGTCGAAGCCGTCTGCGAGACGCAGTCGTAGGGTGACCGCGATGCACCCGGTGCCGGGCCTACCGGCGTCGGGTGCGCTCGCGATAGGCTCCTCTCGACATGCCGCTCGTACTCCGTCTCGTGATCGCCTGGGCGATCAACGCCGCGGCTCTCTGGGTGGCGGACGCACTTTTCTCCGGCGTCCGGATCCACGGCTGGTGGGCGTACATCATCGGCGCGGGCGTGCTCGGTATTGCAAACACGGTGATCAAGCCGGTGCTGACGTTGATCACACTCCCGTTGATCATCTTGACGCTCGGGCTGTTCCTGCTCGTGATCAACATCGCGATGCTCGCGCTGGCCGAGTGGATCGCCCCGAACTTCTCGATCGACGGGTTCTGGACGTACGTCGGGACGGTCGTGATCGTCTGGCTCGTCAACTGGATCGGGCACAGCCTCGAGGACCAAGTCGTCGGCGAGCGCCGGCCTTCCTTCGTTTAGTGCCAACATGGACGGCCGAGCTCGTCGTAGACGAGCCGCTCGTACGGCGCCTGCTCGGGCAGTTTCCCGACCTTGATCCCCAGTCGCTGCGGCCGTTCGCCGAGGGGTGGGACTACTCGATCTGGGTCGTCGACGAGCGCTGGGCGTTCCGCTTCCCGCGCCGCGAAGTGGCAGTGCCGGGCGTGCAGCGCGAGATCGCAGTGCTTCCCGAGCTTGCGCCGTTGCTGCCGATTCCGGTGCCGGACCCGGTCTTCGTCGGCGAGCCCGCGGGGGGCTTCCCTTGGCCTTTCTTCGGCAGCGCACTGCTGCCGGGCCGAGAGCTCGGCGAGGCCGATCTCGAAGACACCGAGCGCGTGGAATTTGCACCTGCACTCGCGCAGTTCCTCCGCGTGCTGCACGACTCGGAGGTCGCGTACGACCTGCCGAGCGACGCGAACCGGCGCGCCGACATGAAAACGCGCGTCCCGAAGACGCGCGAGCAGCTCGCCGACCTCGAGGCAGAAGGCATCTGGCAGCGCCCGCCCTCGGTCGACCGTCTGCTCGACGAAGCCGAGCAACTGCCGGACTCACAGGTCGCGACCGTCGTGCACGGCGATCTCCACTTCCGCCAGGTACTCGTCGACGGGAACGTGCGCCCGACCGGCGTGATCGACTGGGTCGACGTCTGCAGCAGCGATCCGGCGATCGATCTCTCGATGCTGTGGAGCTTCTTCCCGCTCGAAGGCCGTGGGGCCTTTCTCGCCGAGTATGGGCAGATCAGCGACGAGCAGCTCGTCCGCGCCCGGGTGGTCGCGTTCTCACTCTCCGCGGCACTCGCGCATTACGGTCACAGCGAAGGTTTCTTGGCGATCGAGCGCGAAGCTCTCGCCGGCCTCGACCGGACGGCCACCGAGTGAGCCCGTATTCTTCGCCGGTGCGGCTTGCCCTGATCTCGGACCTGCACGGCAACCTGCTTGCCTTTGAGGCCGTGCTCGGCGAGCTCGAGGAGGCCGGCGTCGAGCGGATCGTCTGCCTGGGAGACGTCGCGGCCGGCCCGCAGCCGCGCGAGACTGTGCAACGGCTGCGCTGCCTCCACTGCCCAGTCGTGCTCGGCAATTGGGATACGTGGATGCTCGACGGGATGCCGGAGCTCCCCGGCTACGCAGGGCCCAAGCTGCGCGACCAGGGCGAGTGGTGCGCGGGGCAGCTCGATGACGATGACAAGACCTTTCTCGCCACGCTCCCCGACCAGGTCGAGCTGCAACTCGACGGCGCCTCCGTCCTCTGCGTCCACGGCTCGCCGCGGTCTTTCATGGAGGACATCCATCCCGACACGCCCGACTACGAGCTGGCGGAGATGCTCGGCGAGGCAGACCCCTCGGCTCTGACCGCCGGCCACACACACGTCCAGCTGGTACGGCCGCACAACTCGACGCTCGTCGTCAACCCGGGCAGCGTTGGATTGCCGTTCCACAACTGGCCGCCGAACGGCGCCATTCGCCTGTCGCCGTGGGCCGAGTACGCAATCTTGACGGCCGATAACGGCCGCCTCTCGGCCGAGCTGCGGCGCGCGCCCTACGATGTCACGGCTCTGCACGACGTCGCGCACGAGAGCGGGTTGCCCCACCCCGAGTGGTGGGCCGGCCAGTGGCTCAGCGAGGAAGAGGCGTAACAAAACCGCCTGTTGGCACACTATTCAGTGATGCCGAAAATTCAGAAAACAGAGCAAGAGTGGCGTGCCGAGCTGACGCCGGAGCAATACCGGATCCTGCGTGAGAAGGGCACCGAAGCGCCCTTCTCGGGCGAGTACGATCACACGTTCGAGCCCGGTACGTACCGATGCGCGGGCTGCGGGGCGGAGCTCTTCGGCTCCGACACCAAGTACGACTCCGGCTGCGGGTGGCCCGCGTTCCACGCGCCTGCCGGCGAGGAGGCGATCGACGCGGAGAGCGACGTCAGCTACGGGATGATCCGAACTGAGGTCCTGTGTGCGAACTGCGGCGGTCACCTCGGCCACGTCTTCCCCGACGGGCCGGCACCCACCGGTCAGCGCTACTGCATCAACTCGGCCGCAATGAGATTCGAGGAGGAATGAACTTGACAAAGAAGGCAACGTTCGGCGCCGGTTGTTTCTGGGGCGTCGAGGCGGCGTTTCGCCAGTTGGACGGCGTCACCAAGACCGAGGTCGGCTACGAGGGCGGCACGCTCGACAACCCGACCTACGAGGACGTCTGCTCGCACACCACCGGTCACGCAGAGGTCGTCGAGGTCACATACGACCCGGAGCAGGTCTCGTACGAGCAGCTCCTGGACGTCTTCTGGCACAAGCACGACCCGACCCAGCTGAACCGACAGGGTTGGGACATCGGCGACCAGTACCGCTCGGTGATCTTCTTCCACGATCCCGAGCAGCAGGAGGTCGCGGTGCGCTCGAAGGCAGAGGAGCAGAATCGACACCGTCGGCCGGTCGTGACCCAGGTCGAGCCGGCGCAGACCTTCTACCCCGCCGAGGACTATCACCAGCAGTACCTCGAGAAGCGCGGCAGGTCTAGCTGTACTCCTGCGCTCCGCGCAGCGGTCTAACGCTTGATCAGCAGGTCGTGGATCTGCTTCGTCAGATCCGCGACCTGCTCGGTTAGCTCCTTGTCCTGACGCGTCAGGTCGGTGTTCGACTCGAGCAGGGCAGTCAGCTTGTCCGTCTCGGACTTGATCGCGGCGACGCTCCTCTGCGCCCGGCGCTCCGCGTCGTCGTGGTGGCGCTCCTGCCGCACTTCGGCGACCTTGTCCCGGTCGGCCTGCCGCGTCTGCGCGAGCAGGATCAGCGGCGCCGCATAGGCGGCCTGCGTCGAGAACGCGAGGTTGAGCAGGATGAACGGGTACGGGTCCCACTGGAGGGTGACGGCAGCCGCGTTGAGCGCGATCCAGACGACGACGACAATCGTCTGCCCGAAGATGTACTGAGGTGTCCCGAAGAAGCGGGCGATCTTCTCCGCGCGGCGGCCGAACGCGTCCTCGCCGAACGCGCCGTGGTGCTCGCCGGGCATGCGCCCAGGCTAGGGTCCGTGGCGGACGTGCTCGTGCTCGTGGACGCCCCGAATGTACGGCGCTCGTTGTGGCCGAATCTGTCGCCGGAGCGCCTCGTCGAGCTGCTCGCGGAGTGGGCCGAGCGCGAGGGAGTCGAGGCGGTTGCGGTCTTCGACGGGCCCGCGCCCGCTCCCGTCGAAGGGGTTGAGGTCGTCGGTACCCGACAGGAGTCTGCAGACGATTGGATCACCCGGCGCGCCGCTGAGCTCAGCGAGCCTTACGTGCTCGTAACCTCCGACCGCGAGCTCCGGGAGCGTGCCGGAGCTCGGGCTGAACGCGTGGTCGGCGGCGGGGCGTTCGCAGAAACGCTGGTGGGTGAAACCCGCAATCCCTCGAGAGGCCGGAATTAGACGGCCGCGCCGGCGAAGCCGCCACGGCCTTTCATCGGCATCGCAAGCGACGCCTCCGGCCCGTGAGCTAACGGGTTCCGACGCGTAGGCCGAGCACGCGGGGGAGCGCCGCGACGGCACGAAGCGGCATGGCCGCCCGGCGCCCGGCTTCCTCCGCCTCCTCGACGCGAAGCGCCGCGCCGCGGACCACCGCGCCGCCCCAGCCTTTCAGCGGCTCAGGCGGCAGCGGCTTCACGTGCCGGTTGACGAGCGGGAGGGCAGTCAGCTCATCGGAGATCCCGAGGGCGAGCCGGGCGAGGATCTGGCCACCCAGCCAGCTCGGGCCGACGCCGTTGCCCGAGTAGCCGGCGCCGTAGTGCACGCGCGTGCCCGGGACGGTGCCGAAGAACGGGAAGCGGTCGGCGGAGACGTCGATCGGTCCGCCCCACGCGCGCTCGATCCTCACGTCCTCGAAGTCCGGCAGCAAGAAACGCAGCCCTGCCTCGGCGCGCCCGACCGAGGGGACGTCTGCCGTGAAGCGCCCGTCGATCCGGCCGCCGAAGCCGATCGGCCCGGAGCCGCTGCCCATGAGCACTCGCCCGTCGTTCGTGGTCCGGAAGTAGTGCAGGAACATCCGCCCGTCCGAGATCGACTCGCCGCCGGTCCAGTTGATCCGCTCGAGCAGCTCAGGGGCCGGCTCGGTGAGGACGACGTAGGAGCCGAACGCGGTCAGCCGCCGCGCGACCGGCCTCCAGCCGGCAGCCGCGGCGTTGACGGCGACGACGACCTCGCCCGCCGTGACACGTCCGCGCGGCGTCTCGAGCACGTTCGGCGACCCGCGGCGCAGCTTCGAGAGCGGCGTTCGCTCGTGAACCTGGACCCCGTCTTTGATCGCCGCGTTCCGCAGTGCGCGGGCCAGCCGCGCCGGTTGCACGGTCGCTCCCTCGCGGAAGAGGACCCCTCGTCGAAAGCGAGGCGAGACGCAGCGCTCGGCCACCTCCGCGGCCGTGAGCGGCAACGCTTCCTGCTCGACCCCCAGCTCGCGCGCCGCCTCGACCGCGCGATCGAGCGACTCGTCCTGCGAGGGAGCCGCCGACACCTCGAGCAGCGGCGCCTCCCGCAGCCAGACGTCGACTCCGCGTGTCTCCGCGAACTCGCGAACGCCGGGAATGATTGCCGATCCCGCCTCGGCGATCCTCAGCGCGCCGTCGTCGCCGAAGACGCGACGTAGCCGGGCGAGTGGTGACCAGTAACCGTGGAGGAAGCCTCCGTTCCGGCCGCTCGGCCCTTCGCCGCAGAGCTCCGCCTCGAGCACGACCACCCGCGCCGACGGCTCGCGCCGCCGAAGGGCAAGCGCGGTCCAGAGCCCCGTGTAGCCGCCGCCGACGATCGCGACGTCGGCGTCGACTTCGCCCTCGAGCGCCGCCTGCGGCTCGATCGGCGGCGCCTCGTCGAGCCACCACGGCCTACCGGGCTGGATCAAGGAGCGCGACGAGGAGTCTCGCGCCGGGACGCGCCCGGCGGTCGCTCGAGCTTCTGCCAGGCCTCGTCGAGCACATCGGTCAGGATCCGGACCAGCTCGTCGAACTCGGCCTGCCCCGCGACGAGCGGCGGCGAGATCTGGATGACCGGATCGCCGCGGTCGTCGGCGCGGCAGATCAGCCCGCGCTCGAACAGCTCCGGCGAGAGGAAGCCGCGCAGCAGCCACTCCGACTCTTCGTCCGTGAAGGTCTCGCGCGTCTCCTTGTCCTTGACGAGCTCGAGCGCGTAGAAGCAGCCCGCGCCGCGAAGATCGCCCGCGATGGGGAGCTCGAGGAGCTGCTCGAGCGTCGAGCGGTACATCGACTCCTTCTCGCGAACGCCCTCGACGATCTTCTCCCGCTTCATGATCTCGATGTTCTTGAGCGCGATCGCGCACATGACCGGGTGCCCGCCGAACGTGATCCCGTGCATGAACATCGACTCGGCGGCCTGGAACGGCTCCATGACGCGGTCGGTCGTGAGGACGGCCCCGATCGACGCGTACGCGGAGGACAGGCCCTTCGCGCACGTCACGAGGTCGGGCCGGATGTCGTACAGCTCCGACGCGAACCAGTGCCCGATCCGCCCGAAACCGGTGATCACCTCGTCCGCGCAGAGCAGGATCCCGTACCGGTCGCAGATCTCCCGGACGCCCTGGAAGTAGCCGGCGGGCGGCGTGAAGCAGCCGCCGGCATTCTGTACCGGCTCCATCACGACCATCGCGACCGTGTCGGGGCCCGCGGCGTCGAGAGCGGCCTCGAGGTCGTCGAGCAGGAACGCCGTGAACTCCTGCTCGCTCTCCTCGGCCGGGCGGTGGTAGCGGTTCGTGTTCCGGACGTGGACGACCTCGGGGACGAGCGGCTCGAATGGCGTTCGCAGGGCCGGAATGCCATTGATCGAGAGGGCCCCCATCGTCGTGCCGTGGTACGCGACGTTGCGCGAGACGGCCTTCCAACGCCGCTCGCCCCGCGCCGCGTGGTACTGGCGGGCGAGCTTCCACGCCGACTCGATCGCCTCCGAGCCGCCCGAGACGAAGAAGGCGCGGCTCAGGTCGCCGGGCGCCAGCGACGCGACTTCCGCCGCCAGCTCGATCGCGCGAGGATGGGCGTACGACCAGTTCGTGTAGAAGGGCAGCTCGCGCATCTGCTCGTGCGCGGCCTGACCGATCTCGTCGCCGTGCGAGTAGCCGATGTTGACTGCGAACAGGCCGGCGAGCGCGTCCAGGTAACGCTTGCCGTTGACGTCCTCGAGGTAGCACCCTTCGCCGCGGACGATCACCGGTACCTCGGTCTGCGTGTAGCCGCCCATGCGCGTGAAGTGCAGCCACAGGTGCTCTCGCGCGAGCTTCTGCAGGTCGACAGGGGCTGAGGACATGGTGGTCAGGCTGGGCCTCCTCGGGTTGCCTTGGCGGATCGGTACTGCCAGAACACGTTGGCGAGGCCGAGGGCGATCGCGACGAGGAAGATCGCGCTCGCGACGACGTTCACCTGCGGGGGCACGGCCACTCGGGCGATCCCCCAGACGAAGATCGGGAACGTCTGCGTCGGCCCTGCATTGAGGTACGTGATCACGAAGTCATCGATGGAGAGCGCGAAGCCGAGGAGCGCCGCGGCCAGCATCGCGGGCGCGATCAGCGGCAGCGTGACCTTCTGAAAGGTCTTCCACTCGTTCGCGCCGAGGTCCATGGCCGCTTCTTCGAGGTGCCTGTCGAACCCGATCAGTCGCGCCTTCACCGTGACGACGACGAAGCTGATGGTGAACATGACGTGCGCGATGAAGATCGTCCAGAAGCCGAGTTGAAGCGTGTTCTGATCGTTCAGAAAGAGCGTCAGGAGCGAGGAGCCCATGACGATCTCCGGCGTCGCCATCGGCAGGAAGATGATGAGGCTCGTGACGCCCCGTCCGATGAACCGGTGGCGGACGAGCGCGAGCGCGATCATCGTTCCGAGCGCGGTGGCCACGAGCGTGGCGAGCGCGGCGATCTCGAGCGATGTCTGGACGGCGCCCTGGATCCCGAGCACGGAGTTCCAGTTGAGCCAGTTGTCGAACGTGAAGCGGTGCCAGACGTAGTTGAACCGGCCCGTCGGATGGTTGAACGAGAAAAGAATCACGATGACGATCGGCAGCAGCAGATAGGCCACCGCAAGGAGCGCGTACACGGTGAGCGCATGCCGCGCGACGAAACGCCACGTCCGGCTCATGACGCCGACCCGTGCGCGGGCCGGCAGCGCTTCGGCCGCCGTCGTCATCCGGTCAGCTTCTCCGGGCCGACGATCCGGGCGTAGACGAGCAGCGCGATCAGGATCGTCCCCATGAGGATGAACGAGAGCGAGGCGGCGGTCGGGTAGTCGAGCGACTCCAGGAACTTCGCCTGGATGACGTTCCCGATCATCGCCTGGTTGGGTGTCCCGAGAAGCGCAGCGTTGATGAAGTCGCCGGCGGCGGGGATGAAGGTGAGCAGCGTCCCCGCGACGATTCCGGGCGCCGAGAGAGGCAGCGTCACCCGGAGGAACGCCTGCGTCGGCGAGGAGTAGAGATCCTTCGCAGCCTCCAGGAGCCGCGCGTCGATCTGCTCGAGCGAGACGTAGAGCGGGAGTGCCATGAACGGGAAGAAGTTGTAGGTGATCCCGGCGACGACCGAGAACGTCGTCGCCAACAGCCTCCCGTCAGGCCCGAGCACGTGGATGTCGCGCAGGATGCGAACGACCGGCCCTTCGTCCGCGAGGATGTTGAGCCAGGCGAGGGTCCGCACGAGGTAGGTGACGAAGAACGGGGCGACGATGATGAGGAGGAAGAGGTTCCGCCACGGCCCCGCCCGGAACGCGATCCAGTACACGAGCGGATACGCGAGCACCAGGCAGGCCACCGTCGCGATTCCCGCGTAGACAAACGAGCGGATGAGTTGCGTGTGGTAGCCCGACAGCGCGGACGAGAAGTTCGAGAACGCCCACGTGAACTGGAAGTGCGGGAACAGACCTGACTGAAGCGACTGATAGCCGAGGAATCCCATCGGCACGAGAAAGAAGATCGCGAGCCACAGCATTCCCGGAGCGAGGAGCAGATAGGGCGTGAGGCCCTTATGTCGATGAAGAAACTCCCCCACTCGGACCTACTGGCCCTGGACCGCCAGCCACTTCTTGTTGTAGTCGGGGTTGGTGAGCATCTTGGGGTCGTTCTGGTGCATCTGCGAGAGGGTCTTGTCGGTCGGAAAGGTCAGGTCGTTCGACGCGGCCTTGGGATCGAGCTTCACCGCGGCTTGCTTCACGTCTTTGACCGACGAGATGTAGTTCGCGCCGAGGGCCCACTGCGCGGAGATCATCGGGCCGTACATGAAGTTCATGTACGTCGAGGCCGTCGGCACGCTCCCTCCGAGCGGGATGATCATGTTGTCGGTCCAGATGATCCCGCCTTGCGTGGGGACCAGCCAGTGGACGTGGGGGTCCGCGAGATTGGCGATATCGCCGGACCACGCCATGGTCGCGGCGAGGTCGCCTTTGGCGAGAACCGGGGCGTAGTCGTTGCCGTAGAACTTGCGGATCTGGCCCGAGTTGACAGCCTTCTGGAGCCGCGCGATGGCCCGATTGAACGATGCGTCGGTCACCTTGGCAGGATCGTCCCCGTTCTCGAGCATGATGAGCCCGAGGGTGTCGCCCATCGAGTTCCAGACGCCGACCCTGCCCTTCAGCTTCGGATCCTCGAAGAGCTGCTTGACGGAGGTCACCGGGTCGGTGACCTTGTCGTTCCAGCCGATGCCGTCCATGCCGGAGGCCCAGGGAAGCGAGTAGTCGCGGTCGGGGTCGAA
>Ga0111538_10007141_pt1 | contig 15080 bp, 9 predicted proteins | sample SoiMethybrSBSTD1_FD_79669 | JGI IMG/M metagenome (GOLD analysis project Ga0111538, IMG submission 79669) | Bulk soil microbial communities from a Populus tree surrounding site in Tennessee, USA - Soil MetaG P. TD hybrid SBSTD1 (version 2)... | ecosystem: Environmental > Terrestrial > Soil > Tree...
CTGCGCCCGTGGAAGTATCGGAACAGCGATTGACGCGCGCCGCCCGTTTCGCGGAGGCCGTACAGATCCGCGTAGAGCGCGTCAGCCAGCTCGCGCGCGCCGCCGCCAGGATCGATCGCATCCGCGGCACGCGTGAGGATCGGACGATACTCGCGTACGAATGTCTCCCACGCGGCCTCCTGTCCCGCGGCGCACGCGGTCGCCAATGCAAGATCCGCGAGATGCAGACTGGCCAGGTACCGCTCGACGTCGTCAGGGCCTGCCGAGCGCGCGCCGAGGGCGTGTGCGGCGCTCGCTTCGAGGACGGCTTGAAAAGCCTCGACGGTGAGCCCCCATTGCCGGGCCTGAGATCGCTCGAACAGCTCGGCCATCAGGGCACGGCCGACGCGTGGCGAGTGCGCGAGCATCGCGAGCCGATCTTATCGCCTGCGCGCGCCCGGCTTCAGTGCTGCGCGCGAAGCCATTCGAGCCGCTCGCTCGTGGCGGGATGAGTCGAAAGATACGCCAATGCCCCGCTCTGGCTGGCCTTTCCCGGCTGCCCGGCGTGCGAGCGCTCGAGGCCCTCGAGCGCCTCGGCCAGCAGCGACGGCGGCATGGAATTCAGGCGCAGCACCTCCACCGCGTAGGCGTCGGCCTCGCGCTCGAGGTCGCGTGAGTACTTCGCCTGCATCAAGGCGGTGGGCGCGGCCGCGGCTACCGCGCTGATGTCGCCGACGTACCAGGTGACGAGAATGCCTATGACGGAGCTCTGGATGATCTTCCGGAGCCCGTGCCGTTTGTCCACGTGCCCGGCCTCGTGCGCGATCACGGCCATCACGTGCCGGTCGTCGAGCGCCCCGATCAGATCGTCGGTGATGAAGATCGTGCCCGAGGGCAGCGCCATCGCGTTCGCGCCGAGCGCCGGCGCCTTGCGGAAATCGAGACGCAGCCGCCGCTTGGTCTCAGCCGGCAGCCTGAGCGCATCGAAGCGCGTCAGGATCGCCGCCATGCGCTCGGGCGGCACGGCCGATTCCGAGAACACCGTGTTGTCGAGCGCGCGCTGAATCTGCTCGCTCAAGCCTCGCAGCGCGTTGTCCGGCAGTCGATCGGCCGTCGATTCTGCGAGCAGCGGCAGACCCACCAGATAGCCCGTCGTCACGATCGCCGCAAGCAGGACGAGCGAGATGCCGGCACTCCACCAGTTGCGCTCCCAATTCGAGACGCGGCTTGGCGCGATGGCGTGTTCGTGCAGAACCTCGCCGAAGGCCGCCGCGTCGAGCACCTGACACGAGGCGCCGCCCACGAATCGGACGATGCGGGGCGTCGCACCAATGACGTCGGTGATCTCAACCGCCCCAATCGGATCGCGACGATCGACGTCGCCGCCGGACACGACGAACATGTCACCGTCAATGTGAATCTCGACGTCGTGTGCGGCGGCGGTCCGGCCGTCGAAGTAGGTGGCGCGCATCAGAAGGCGATGTCGAAATCGAAGAGGTCGGCCGTCTCCTCGCCCACGGCCGCGACGTCCTCGGCGTCAGCCGCCGCAAACCCGTCAAGGCTGCCTCGCGGCACGAGCGTGAACGTGCTCGTGAGATACCGCGCCAGACGAACCTGCGCGAACGGACGATAGAGGCCGAGCGTGAAGATCAAACCCAGCAGGTTCGTGAACAGAATCCAGAAGAGCCGCACGGGTGACACGCTGCTGACGAAGCGGCAACGCTCCAGCGTCAGGCCGTTCCACACGGCGTTGTGAATGCGCGCATTCGTCAACGCGCGAGCGGCGAACATGCCCATCACGTACACCAGCGCAAAACCGAACCCCAGTCCGAGGACCAGCGCCAGTGGAGGCTCGGCATCGCCGCCGCCGTTCGCGACGCCGATGGCCGCTATGGCAATGGCCACGCCGAACAGCAGCGCGAAGGCGACGAACAGAAACCCGAAGCCCAGCATCAGCGCCAACAGGTACGCCAGGTAGAAGTCGCCGACATGGGTGGACATCGCGAACCGCGTACGTCCGTAGGCCGCGTTCGCGAACTGATAGCGCTTCAGACGATGGTGCCAGAACGGGCCCATGATGAGCAGCGTGAGGACGGTCGCGATCGGCAGCGCCAGAAACGCCATGTACGCTTCTCGCGTCGTTCCGTGAAACGCGAACCGAAGCCCGCGGTAGCTGCTGTTGTGCGCGCGGAATCGCAGCGATCGGCTGATGAGCCACGGCAGCACGGCGGCCAGCACCACGAAGATGCCGATCGCCACCGGCACGCTCACGTACCCTGCCGCCGAGTACAACCCGAACAGGATGAGCGCCACGATGCGTCCCTTGAGGATCGCGATCGGGTTGCCGTGGTAGTCGAACACCACGCCGGCGAGCTGCGTGTTGCGATAGAAGTACTGCAGGCGGCGGACCTTCGCCCACGCCGAGTACACGCCCAGGGTCACGATCGTGAGCGCGAGGTTGACGATCCAGATCCGGAAGTACTCTTTGCCTGTGCCGGTAAAGATGAGCGGGTGCGGGTCGTAGACGTCTGGCGGGACAGACCCCGGCCCAGGCTCAGGCGCGGGGGCGGGTTCAACCGGCGGCCCTGCAGGGTCAGGGTCGGGCGCGGGCTCCATGCCGCGCGCATCCTATCAAGGTCCCCTGACCGTTCGGGAATGGACGTCGCAGCCAGGCCATACCGTCGTCAGGTATAGGCGGCGACCGGCCCCACGAGAGACCGCGGCCGCATCGCTGCCGGTCGCGGATGGATCACACGCCGGAACATAGGGTCATTTCCACCCTGCTGGGCAGGCGGCGCGCTAAGTGCCGCAAGCCCCTACCCAAACACAACGATCATCCAACCTGGCCGCCCACCTGGCGCGAAGTACATTGGCGGTCCGGTCTTTGCAACCGGTTTGCCCACTTTTGTCCCTATCCCCATGGCGATTCTCATGACGGCGCGCTCGTTCCTGCGGAGACCCCTCACGGAGGCGGTCACACGGGCGACACGGCGGTACGCCAGACTGGCTGGGGACTGTGGGAAAAATCGCATCTTGACTCGGGGCGCTGCAGCGAACATGATGCCCGTTCCCCACGTCGAGGCCTCCCTCCTCGGCGTCCTCGAGTGGACGTCATGAGTGGCGGGCCTGTCGTGGAGACTCCGCGAGGCTCACGCATGCGACCGCGCCTGCGCCCGCGCCGTCGGTTTTCCCGTACGACTGAAGTCCTGCTTGCCTGCGTCGTCGTGCTCGTCGCGGTTGGCGTCGGGCTGGCAGCGCTTGGCCATTCGGGCCGGTACGGTCGGACGTACCCCGACGATCCGCGCGTGCATCGAGAATTCGATCCGGTGTCGGGTCAGCTGATTCAGCTGATCTACGACGCGAACGGCGACCACAAGGCCGACACGTGGAGCTACTTCGCGAACGGCAAGGTGGTTCGAACGGAAGTCGATCAGGACGGCGACGGCAAGATCGACACCTGGTACTACTACAACGGCAACGAGGAAGTGGAGCGAACGGGATTCTCGACGCGCAAGGACGGCGTCGTGGATGCATGGCGCTTCGAAGGACCCGACGGCGCGTTGCAGCGCATCGAGTACTCGGGGGCGCGGGATGGCGTCATCACGCGGCGTGATTTCTACGAGCGCGACGCGGTGGTGAGAAGCGAAGTTGTGAAGTGAAACATTTCAGATTTCTCGAGGAGTCCTCCATGCGGCGTAAGGCGTTGATTGTTCTGGGCATCGTGGTCGCGGCGACGGCAATGGCCGTAGCGGCAGCGCAGCCAAAGGTCACGATTTGCCATATCCCTCCCGGCAACCCGGCGAACGCGCACACGATTACGGTTGGCGCGCCGGCCGTTCCGGCGCACCTGGCACACGGCGACACGCTCGGGCCGTGCAGCACGGTGTTCAGCGGAAGTCAGTAGACGTTCGAGCTCAGCGCGCGCACAGGCCCCCGGCGCGAAGGTACGTTTGTATTTCGGCGCTCGGGCCGACAGCCCTGGCAGCGATCACCCGTTCCACACGCGGCGCCGATCGCGCCGGGTCGCAGGCTGTCGCGATGCATGAGCCGCAGGACATGCGATCCGGCGGCGCCGGCTTCAGCTCTACGCTGACGCCGCGGCGCCGCCGCGTGAACGCAGACGCAACGCTCCTGCCTGCCCGAGCGCCGATCGGTCTCATCGGCGAATCGTAAACCCCGTCAGAATGCTCACGCGCGCGCCCGACTTCGACGTCGCCACGGCGAAGTTGAGCGGGATGTTCAGCGCGCCCTGCTGAATCGTCACCCCGGCCGCAACGACCAGGCCCACGCCCACCGGGGTGATGTTCGGCCCGATGCCGAACTCCGCACCCGCACCGCTCCGCACGCCGACGAGCCAGTTGAGCGAGGGCAACGCCACACCCTGCTCCAGTCCCGACAGCAACGGCACGAACTCGGTGAGCGCGGTCATGCCCGTCGGGCTCGTGTACAGCCGGCGCTCGAACTGAAACCCGAACTGCGAGATCAGCGGACGCAGGACGAGATCGCGATCCTTCAGCGCGTTTACGGTTCCCGGACTGAGCATCGTCAACCCGAAACGCGGGCCCGAGAGATCGATCGCTTTCGACGGACGCGGTGGAAGGATCGATTGCGGCGGCGCCTGCGGGCGCGTGGGCCCGTAGACCACCTGACACCACGCGGGTGTGGACGACAGACACGTAAGAAACAACGCGCACGCCAGTGCGCGGGCAAGCCCGGACGTCGAACGTGTGGACTGAATCGTGTGCGGCACAAGTCACCTCTGTGCCACACACGGTAAGGTTCGGAGCTGTGAGAGGTCGTGACCGTGGGCGGAGAAAAGGGTGAAATGGGGTGATTGGGGGCTTGAGGGCCTGGAGGCTTGAGGAACGTCAGATCCAACGGCGGACGCGCGCGGTGTACTCGCTCCAGGAGTCGCCGTGGGTGCGCGCCAGCCACGGTTCTTCACCGAGCACGACGCGCACGTGAAACGCGACGGCCATGGCGACGGCGTAGATCGCGAGTGACCAGGAGCGATACGCCAGTGCCCAGCCGATCAGCACGGTCGTGACGGATACGTACATCGGATTGCGCGTGAACCGATAGAGACCGACGCGCACCAGATTCTTCGGCGGGTCCCAGGGCGCAAGCGTCCCCTTGCCTGCCACATAGAAATCGCGCACGCACCAGAGCAGCAACACGCTGCCCACGAGCAGAATGCCAATGCCGGCGAGCGAAGGCGCCTGCGTGTGGATGTCGTCCCACACAAAGAGCGCTGGCAACGCGTACGCAATGAGGCCGGGGAGGAGAAGGAACGAGGTCAGGGCGCGCAGGAAGAGCATGTCGTCGCGTGCGCGGGCTAGCCGTTCGCGATCAAGTCGTCCACGATGCGCGGCACGGCAATCGCCGCCGGCTCTCGAATCACCGTCGTCGCAAATCGCGAGAGTTGGGTTTCGTCCGGATTGATCTCGATGATCCGCCCGCTTGAGCCGGCAGCGCGGCGGGCCCAATCGATGATGTAGGGAAACGCCGCGGTGGTGCCGGCGACGAGCACGGCATCGGCGCGGGCGTCGCCGACGAAACGCTCGGCGCGCGCCACGCTGTGCGGATCGAGTCCCTCGCCGAACCACACGACGCCCGGCCGCATCGGCGCACCACAGCAGGGACAGGCCGGGACGCCGGTGCCGTCGCCGTTCTCGTCGCGGCGCGAGCACGTGCAGCGCGAGCACCGCGTCACGAACAGATCGCCGTGGATCTGCACGAGCTGGTCCGGCGTCACGCTGCTGCCGTTCCATCGTGCCCGGCTGTGAAGATCGTCCACGTTCTGCGTGAGCAGGAGAAACTCGCGTGCGTGCGATGCGAGTTTCACGATCGCGTTGTGCGCGGCATTCGGCACGGCGGTGCGCACCCCCGCGCGCCGCTCGCGATACCAGGTCCAGACCGTCTCCGGATCGTTTTGGAACGCCTCCGGCGTGGCGAGGGCCGCCGCGTTGAACGTGCGCCACAACCCGCCGGCGCCGCGGAACGTGGGAATGCCGCTCTCGGCCGAGATGCCGGCGCCGGTGATGACGAGCACTCTCATTTCGAACAGGAGCGATTGTACGTTCAGAGTTCAGAGTTCGGAGTTCAGAGTTCGAAGTTCCACCTTCGAGCGGCTGTCAGCGCGGCAACGCGAACGCGATGTACTTGCCGTTGGTCGGCGCAGCGGCGGCCGCGCCTGCGGCAGCGCCACGCCCGCCGCCCCCGACACCGCCGAGTGCGATCGCGACGAACTGACGGCCGTTGACCTCGAACACCGCGGGCGTGGCCCGGCCGGGACCCGGCATCACGGTTTCCCACAGCAGCGCGCCCGTGGCTTTGTCGAACGCGCGCAGCTTGCGATCGTTGTTCGTCGCGCCGATGAACACCAGGCCGCCGGCCGTGACGACGGGACCGCCGTAGTTCTCGCTGCCGGTGTTCTTGAGGCCTTGCGCGACGAGCTCGGGGTACTCGCCGAGCGGCACCTGCCACGCGTACTCGCCGGTGTTGAGGTTGATCGCGCTCAGCGTCCCCCACGGTGGTGCGGTCGCAGGGTAGCCATCGGGATCGAGAAACTTCCGGTAGCCGGTGAAACGGAAGCTGTTGTTGATGAGCGGATTCGGCGGCGTCGCCGCGCGCCCCCCTGCGGCCGCTCCGCCCGCAGCGCCTCCGCCGCCTCCCCGCCCGCCGCCGGCGGCGGCATCCTGCCCGGTGGAGGCGTACTGCAGGATCGCGTTGATCTGCACCTGGTCGAGCGTCGGAAACCCCGCCATGCGTCCCGATCCGCTGCGCACCAGCGCCACCATCTCGGTGAAGGTCCGGCGATCGGCCACGCCGACAAGGGAGGGAATCGCCGGCGGAGTGCCCAGGCGATCGTCGCGGTGGCACGACGCGCAATGCTGCAGGTACAGCGCCTGTCCGCTCTGGCCGCCGGTGTTCGGCGACAGTCCGCCGGTCCACGCGAGATCGTTCGCGTTGACGTAGTAGAGGCCCGTCTGGGGATCGAACGCCTGTCCGCCCCATTCCGCGCCGCCGTCGAAGCCGGGGAATACGACGGTCTGCTTCTCGATGGAGAGCGGCACGAACTGCCCTTCGCTGCGAAACGTCTTGAACTGTTCCAGCGCCCAGGCGTGCACTTCGGGCGTCCGGCTGCTCAGCAGATTCTCCGTCAGCAGTTGCCGCGCGAACGGACGGGGCTTCGTCGGAATCGGCTGCACGCCGTTGGCCACCTCGCCCGGCACCGTGCTCGCGGGAAACGTCCGGTACTCGATCGGAAAGATCGGCGTGCCCGTCACACGATCGAACACGAACACGTAGCCGTGCTTCGTCGCCTGCGCGACCGCGTCGATCGTGCGGCCGTTCTGCTGGATCGTCACGAGGCTCGGCGGCGACGGCAGGTCGCGATCCCACATGTCGTGGCGCACGAACTGGAAGTGCCAGATGCGCCTGCCGGTGGCCGCATCGAGCGCGAGCAGCGAGTTCGCGTACAGGTTGTCGCCGATCCGATCCGCGCCGTAGAAATCGCTCGCCGCCGATCCGGTCGGGACGTACACGATGCCGCGCGATTCGTCGAGCGCCATGCCCGGCCAGCTGTTGGCCGCGCCGCTGTAGGTCCACGCGTCCTTCGGCCACGTCTCGTAGCCGGGCTCGCCGGGATGCGGAATGGTGTGGAACGACCAACGCAGCGCGCCGGTGCGCACGTCGTACGCGCGCACGTCGCCCGGTGAGGTCGGCAGGCCCTCACCGACGCGCCCGCCGACGATCATCAGGTCTCTGTAGATCGCGCCCGGCGACGTGAGCCGCACGCCCTGCGTCTCGAGATCGCGTCCGAGATTCTCCCGCAGATCGATGCGCCCGTCGGCGCCGAACGTCGGGATGGGCTTGCCGGTCTTCGCGTCGAGCGCGTAGACGAAGTTCCCGACGGCGGCGAACACGCGCGTCTCTGCGCCGCTCTTCCACAGCATCACCGCGCGATTCGGACCGCTGCCGCGCATACCCGAATCGAACGTCCACAGCAGCTCGCCCGTGTCCGCCTTCAGCGCGAACGTCTTGTGCGTCGGCGTGTAGCCGTACAGGACGCCGTCCATGACGACGGGCTGCGTCTGCATCGCACCGGGCTCGCCCGTGTCGAACGTCCACGCGACGGCCAGTTGCGTGACGTTGCTCTTGTTGATCCGCGTCAGAGGCGAATAGCGAATCTGCTGCGGCCCGCCGCCATAGCCGGGAAACTCGCGAGAGGCCGCCGGCGATGGCCGCACGGTACCCTGCGCCGCTCCGACGATGACACCGAGCCCCAACGCGGCGGCGGACGCGACCGCCATTCCCAGGATCGTGATGATTCGACGGCTGTACATGGAACCTCTCGGTGCGTGGCGAGCCTGGCGCCGGTCCTAGTGGTTGCGGACCGGCGCGATTCTGCTCCGCCGACGCGCCAGCGCGCGGCCGGCCTCGTCGGGCGTGTAGTGCAGCGCTTCGGCGGCGGCCAGCACACGACGTCGCGTGCCGGCCGCCACCCTTGCAGAGTTATTCAACACCCGCGATGCTGTCGCCGTCGAGACCTTCGCCAGGTCTGCGACAGCCCGCAGCGTGACGTGCGAGGTCGCCTTCACGATCAGAACGTGAATCGCACCTGCACCTGCACCGCGCGCGGCGACTGGTACTGCGTCGCGACCCCGAACCCTGCGTTCTTCGGCAGCGATCGATTGACATTGAGCGCACCCGTCACCGGATCGAACACCGGCGCCTGGTTCGTGATCGGGTCGGTCGGGCTCGACAGCAACAGCGTCGTGTTGCGATTGGTGATGATCGCTGAGTTCGGCGCGTTGAACAAGTCGACACGGAGCTGCAGGTTCCGCCCGCTGCCGAGCTTGATGTTGCGCGCGATCGCCAGGTCGAGCGCGCTCGTGAAGCACCCGCGCAAGTACCCGGTCCCCGACTCCAGTCCGACGCTGTTCGTCAACGGGCCCGCGAAGGCCGACGTGTTGAACTGCTGATAGACGTTGTCGGTGCAACCCTTGCCGGGATCCCCGGCGATGCGGATACGTGCGCCGTAGTCCTGCGAGCCGGTCAGGTTCACTGCTCCGCCGCCGTTCTGGTAGTTGAAGTTGACGTCGTACGCCGCACCGGTGGCGGCGCTCCAGATGCCGGAGAGCTGCCAGTCGTTGATGACGAGTCCAACCGCACGCCACGCCGTCTGGTCGGACTTCAGGTCGGGCAGATCCCACACGAAGTTCGCCTTGAGCAGGTGCGTGCGCGGCGTGTTGTCGCCGAGCAGCGTCTGTGCCTGGGCCTGGTCGTCGCGGGTTGTGAACGTGCCGGGCGCACCGTGCTGCAGTCGCGGCGCGATGCTGGCGTGATCGGAGAGCGAGATCGTGTCGTTGAAGCCGAACGAGAACCCGTTACGGAACCTGCGGTTCACCGAGAGCTGCAGCGAATGGAACGTGCCCCACCCCTCGTAGAAGCGTTGCGTGATCCCGGAATACCCGCGGTACGAGCGCAACAAGTCCGGATTGGTCGCCGCAAACGACGACGCGCCGGGAATGGCGCTCACGGCCGTGGTCGGATCCTGCGTGCTCGGCAGGAACGCGGTGCCGATGTCGATCGAGTTGATGTTGACCGACTGGATCGTGTTGTAGCTGTGCTGGCCGACGTACTCGGCGTCAACCGTCAGCGCCCACCACGGCAACGCCATCTGCACGCCGCCGTTGAACTGTACGGAGGCCGGCAACGGGCTCTCGTACTCATTGGCCTGAAGCGAGGCCGGCGCCAGCGTTGACAACCCGACGCTGCCGAGCGTCTGTAACTGTCCGTAGCGGACCGTGGACGTCTGCGTGATCGGCGGGTTGCCGATCATGTTGTACGTGCCCGCCGCGTTCGCGCTGGGCCGATCGTAGAACAGCCCGCCGCCGCCGCGAATCACGAGCCGCTGCGTGCCGGTCACGTCATACGCGACGCCAAACCGCGGGGCCGCGGCGAGCGTCGGCCACTTGTAGCCGGTGCCGACGATGCCCTGACCCGCAACGACGAGGCCATTCGCGAGATTGCCGGAGTTGGGCACGATGGTGCCGATCGCGACCGCGGAATTCGGACCGAGGAACTCGCCGGTGATCGGGTTCTTCGCCTGACGGTTCGTGCCCGTGCACGTCGGCGCGCCGTTCGCGCAACCTGGTATGAACAGCTGCGGCGACGATGACGACGCCCACTGGTCCTGCAGGAAGTTCGATTGCTGGCGGCGCTGATCGTGATACGGCCGCTGGTTGACCAGGCGAACGCCGTAGTCGAGCGTGAGGCGGTTCGTGACCTTCCAGTTGTCCTGCACGTAGAAGTCGTTCTGGTTGTAGATGAACTTGCCTTCCAGATACTTCGAGACCTGCGTGTACGAGCTGTAGGTGCCGATCGCCGCGTTCGCGAAACCGAACGACGTATCGAAGGGGTTCGTGCCGACTGTGTCTTGCGCGAAGCTCAACGATCCATTCCAGTTGCCGCTCCCACCGTTCCGGAAATGCAGTTCGTGCTGATAGTAGTAGCCGGCTTTCAGCGTGTGACGCCCGACGACCTTCGTCAGGCTCATCGACAGATCGTACGTGCCGCCGGCCTGGAAATAGCCGGGGTACGGCGTGGCCGGCGGAACGTTCGCGTTGGCCACGCGACTGCCCCACGCGAATGACGGCGCCCGCCACAGCCGCGTGCCGTCCCAGTACGGCGGCTGCATCTGGTTGAAGACCTCCACGAAGTGATAGCTCGGATCGATGACCGTGGCGTTCGGGAACAGCGTCGGCAGATTGCCGAAACCCGCCGTCTTGTAGTTCGAGACCGGGCTCTGCGCGATGGCGCTCGTGCAGAACGCTGGACCGAGATTGCCGGCGCCACTCGTGAACGCACATCCTTCCTGTTGCTCGGACGAGTGCCCGAGCGTCGCCTCGAAGAACGTCGTCTGGTTCAGGTTATAGCTGCTGGTGACGTTCATCGACGGCGTGATCATGTGGCTCGGCCGCGCGTCGGTGAACCCGGGCAGGCTGCCGAGGAACGTCTGGGCGCGCTGGCCGTACGCCGCGTACTTGAACCCGACGCGCAGCGATGCCATCGGCTGGTAGTCCACGCGCAGGACCGGCTGATAACCGAGGGCCTTCTCGAGCGGACGCGTGGACTGGTAGTTGTACCCGAGCCCGGCGCCGTCGATGTTCGGCAGCGGCCACCAGTTCAGAATGGCCAGCCCCGGCGCATACAACTGGTTTGCTGGAATGCGTCCGACCTGGCCGCCATCCGCAAAGCACGCCTGCGTGTTCCCCGCTGCGCATGTGCCGGCCACGTTCGGGTTTTTCACGAAGGGATACGGATTGCCCACGTTGTCGAAGCTCTGCGAGAAATCGCCCTGCCGCTCGAGCGCGGTCGGGAAACGGAAGCGCACAACGTCGTTGCCCTGCTGGCGCGGGTTCCACTCCTGCGCGTAGAAGAAGAACAGCTTGTTGTTGCCGCCGGGCTTCCCGATCGGACCGCCGACTGAAAAACCCCAATCGCGCTGCTTCGAGACGTTCTTGGGATCGCCGTTGAGGATGTTCACCTGGCTGTTCGAGTTCCAGTCGGAGTCGCGCTCGACGTCGTACACCGATCCGCGGAAGCGATTCGTGCCGGTCTTCGTCACGGCGGTGATCTGGAGGCCGCTCGCGCGGCCGTACTCGGCCTGATAACCGGACGTGAGCACCTTCACCTCGGCGATCGTCTCGGTGTTGACCTGCAACGCGGGACCGCCGTTGCCCGGGTCCATGACGACGACGCCGTCCATCATGTAGTTGTTGCTGCCGCCGCCCCCGACGCGGTTGACACCGTCCACGCCCGGCGTCAGCGACGACAGCGCCTGGAACGTGCGGCTGGGAAGCGGCAGGTTCTCAATTTCATTCGATCCGACGGTGAACGATCGCTCGCCGCTCGCGGCCTGGAGCGGCGGCACCTCGGCCTTGACGTCGACGACCTCCGTCGTGCCACCGACATCGATCGTCAGGGCACCCAACGCGAGACGGTCGCCGGGGCTGACGGCAATGCCGGTCCTGCGCAGCGTCTTGAAGCCGTTCATCGTCACTTCGACCGTGTACGTGTCGGCCGTGACGGTGGGGAATACGAAGTCGCCGGCGCCACTGGTGACGACCGGGGCGGATTTCGTGCCGCGCTTTTCACTGATCAGCACGACCGTCGCGCCGGGGATCACGCCCCCTTGCGCGTCCTTCACCACGCCGGCCACCGATGCCGACGTGACCTGCGCCTCGGCTGGGGTCATCGTCCCGACGAACAGGGCGACGATCGCCAGCGACACCCGAACGGCGCTTGCGAGGCTGAACCGCATACACGACCTCCAGTTAGTCATCGCGTTTGTGTCCTTTTCATTTACGAATCACCGGCCCGGATCCGACGGACGATCCAGCTTCAGGAAGAACTGCGAGAAGCGGCGTGCGGCGGACTCGAGGACGGAGAACGACTGCATCAACTGATCGACGTCGAGCGGGGCGCCGCATGGAGCGCTGGAACACGCCGTGAACTGCGTGCGCAACGCCGTGCTCTCGCCGGCGGCGGCGGCCGCGATGTCGCGTGCAGCCTCTGTGGCAGCAGAAATCGTAGACATCGGCTGAACCGTGCCCGGGCGGCGATCGCCAATGACCGCGGAGACTTTGAAGACCGGGGCGAGTTGCGCGCGCAGCAGCTCCGTGTCGCGCCGAATCGCGTCGGCGTGTTCCTGAACCATGACCTGCCACGTGACGACCGACTCGAGCCGCACCTGGCGGAGCCGGTCCTCGGGCCACTCGCGGATCAGCGTCTCGAGCGCGCGGATGCGTTCCTCGCGCGCGTCGAGCCGCTCGATGACGCGGCTGGCAAACGCGCGGATCGCCTCGTCTCGAGCGGCCCCGGCGCCGATCGTCCCGAAGAAGGCCTGCAGGGTACCGTATGCCGGAAGGCTCGCCGCGGCTGGCTCCGCGGTGAGGGCGGTGGGCGCCTCAGCGAGCACCGCGATGTCGATGCGCACGGCAGGATTGCTGACGAGGTCGGCAAAACTCTGATCGAGCGCGGTCTTGCCTGCATCGGTACCGACGGTGGCCCGCACATCGATTCCGCTGAGCGTGCGCACGACGTCCGCGTGCTGTCCGATCCACACGCCGGATCGATGCAACCGGTAGGTGGCGTCGATCTCGAGTTGATCGAGCACGTTCAGCGCGGGCGGTGGTGGTGCCGGCAGGGAAACCGATGGCGCCGCCGCCAGCGGTCGCACGGGCGCCGACAAGGACGCCGGAGTTCCGAGCAACTCTGGCTCCGGCTGAAACGCCTGCGGCAGCACCGTCGCATCCGGCAGTCGCTCGATGAGCGTTTCCGTCAGCGTGAACGCGTGAGTCTCGCCGCCGTCGCGAATCATGAACGTGGCGCCCGTGGCGCGATGATCGGACTTGGCCACGGTCAGCGTCGCCTCGATCAACCCGCTATCCGGCGTGGGCTCGGGCCGGTACGTGAGGACGTAGTCGGTGACGCCGACGTCGACCAGCGGCTCGATGCTGGGACGAAGCAGCGCGCCAAACTCTTCCGCCGACGGCTCGTGGGTCCAGACGTTGCTCGCCGTCAGCGCGGGCGCGACGTTCGTGGACTCGACCACGGGCCGATCCGCCGCGCGATACACGGTGCGGGTGCCATCCGATCGCGACCAGATGCCCGCGATGACATGGCTGCGCTCGTCGAACAATCGCCGGGCTTGCAGCTTGCGCGATCCGTCGTGCCACACTTCGATACGCTGCCGGCGGATCACCGCAGCATCCGGAAGGCGACGATCCTCGAGCACCAGCATCCGGTGCGTCGTCGTCCCGGCTGCCGGCAGATCGCGCGCCTCGGCGACCGTCGCCGTGCGCAGGACCTCGGCAGCTGACACCTTCGGACTGCTCCACATTGCCCACGCCCAGGCGGCTGCAAGGCACGCGAGCGCGCCGCCGACCAATCCGATCGAACGCCAAGCGAATACCGGCGCGAACAGCCGCGCCCAGATCGAGGACCGTTCCGATGGCTGCGCGACCAGTACCGGCGTCGTCGGAGAGATGGCCGCCGGCTGCAGGTCCTCGTACATGACGTCGAGCACGGGTGCGGCGTCGTGAAACTCGAGACGCGCGGTGAGGCGTCGGCCGCCGCTGAGAGAGACGGTGTGGCCGTGCACGGCGGGCCCATCCGGCGGCGCCTCGACGTCGAGGTAGAGCAAGCAGGTGCCGAACTCGCTGAACACCTCGATGAAGCCAACGCGCTCGGGAATCAGGATCTTGAGACGCTGCTCGCTGACCTCGCCGCTCACGGCCTGCGACCCGACGAAGAGTCCGTTGACCGCAATGCGCAGCTCTTTGGGCCGATCGTCAAGCACGTCGCGGAGCCGCGTGCGCAGCGAACTCTTGGGATCCGAGCCTGACGCCGCGCCATTCGACGGCGGCCCGCTGCGGCCACCGCGGCCGAGCATGTCCGACGGATCGCGATCCTTCAGCAGCCGGAAGCCGAAGCGGCGGTTGACCGCGTCCAGACAGTCGGCACAGCACACGACGTGGGCGAACGTCTCGGTGTCGAGCGGATCCGCCGGTGCGTCGCTGTAGAGGCGATCGAAATCTTCGCCCGACAGGCACGCGCCGGTGCGCGCCTCGAACACGCGGCGACGCAGCAGGATGACGAAGTCCACGTCGTCGCGCGGCCAATCAGGCGGCTTCGCCGGCGCCTCGCGATCGCTGATGGCACGGATGCGATCGGGTGCCGCGACAAATGCACGCGCTTCGGCCCGCGCCATTCGAAGCCTGGCATCGACGGCCTGCTCCGTCGCGCGCAGCACACGCGCGATCTCGCCGGGATAGTAGCCGTGGAAAAACCGCAGGATCAGGGCGCTCGCTGCCTTGGACGATGACTTTCGCAGGACGGCGTACCGCGCGACGAGGGACAGCTCCTCATACGCCGCCTGCCGATCCTGATGGCGGCCTGGAGCCAGCAGGCTCGCCTCAACCGAGTCGTAGTCCGCCAGCGACGTGTCCATCGTCCGCGTGCCGCGACGCCGCACCTGGCTCAGGTGCACGTTCCGCATGGTGACGAAGAGGTACCCCTCGACGTTTTGA
>Ga0111538_10007143_pt1 | contig 15075 bp, 11 predicted proteins | sample SoiMethybrSBSTD1_FD_79669 | JGI IMG/M metagenome (GOLD analysis project Ga0111538, IMG submission 79669) | Bulk soil microbial communities from a Populus tree surrounding site in Tennessee, USA - Soil MetaG P. TD hybrid SBSTD1 (version 2)... | ecosystem: Environmental > Terrestrial > Soil >...
AAAGTAAAAAACAACCCTGGGCAAATCCTGCTTCAGGACAATCCTCGGAATTCTGGAGCAGGGCAATGGGATGGTACGCAATTGCGCTGGTGGATGTCCTGGATTATCTGCCTAGAAATCACCCAAGGAAAAATGAGGTTACTCAAATCTTCATCCGCCTTGCAACAGCATTGAGAAAATATCAAGACCCTGCTTCAGGTGTGTGGTATCAAGTCACGAACAAGGCAACGGCGCCCGGTAATTATTTAGAGTCTTCGGGAAGCAGCATGTTTGTCTACGCCTTTGCAAAGGGAGTGCGGATGGGTTATCTGGATAAATCTTTTAGAGAAGCCGCGACAAAAGGATTTGAAGGTATTGTTAAAAATTTTATTGTGAAAGACGATTACGGATTGCCACATTTGGCAAAATCCTGCAGCGGAGCGGGCCTTGGCGGAAATCCATTACGCGATGGGAGTTATGAATATTATATAAAGGAGCCAGTGCGGACGGATGACCTAAAGGCGCTAGGGCCTTTCATGCAGGCAAGCATCGAATTAGAATTGATTGGTAAATAGCAAACACTACAATGAGAAATGTTTTCCTATTCGTAATATTCCTTTTTTCTGCAAAGGCATATACCCAGTCCGTTATGACGGATTATCCGGAGTTCTTCAAGGTAACGATATCAAATCCATTAGCGGTTTCAAGGGAAAACGTTCTGGTATTAGTTTCCTCCCAACAACTCTCCAAAAGCTTTAAAAAATTCAATCCTCATGCCTTTGTGGTCATGGATGGTGAAAAGGAAATTCCCGCTCAATACAATCAAAATGATTCGGACGCTTCGGGGATTGTATTTGTCTTGGATGAACTAGGGGCGTCACAAACGCGCCAGTTGTCCGTGCGATTCCATCCCTCCGGAAACAAACCTCGAACATATCCCAAGCGCACACAGGCGGAACTCTCTTATAAGAAGGGAGGGGAATGGAAAAACCGCGAGTATATCGGAGGCGCCTTTCAAAATACGCAGTTCCTTCGCGTGCCCCCTGAGCATAAAGATCATTCATGGTTCATTCGTTATGAAGGTCCGGGTTGGGAATCCGATAAAGTTGGATATCGTTTCTATCTTGATCAGCGGAATGCTACCGACGTATTCGGAAAAGTGACGCGCGAGATGGTATTGCAGCAAGTAGGCCAGGATGGTTTTGATTCCTATCACGAAATGCAACCTTGGGGCATGGATGTCATGAAGGTAGGAAAGTCATTGGGAATTGGATCAATTGGATCCCTTGTCAATGGAGAGGCTATACGCGTTGAAAAGACCGATAGTGTCAATTGCCGAATTCTCGAAAATGGCAATGTGTATTCATCTATCCTCACGGACTATTATGGTTGGAAAGTGAGCGATAATAAACATGACGTCCGCTCGCGCCTTACAATACATGCAGGAACCCGGGCGACTCAACAGACGCTGACTGTAACCAACAATATTGAAAATGTGGCGACCGGCATAGTAAAAGATAAGGCGGCGGTTTTGATCAAGAAAAATGGCGACGGACAGCATTTTGGATACATCGCCACATACGGCAAGCAAAGTTTGAATGCTGATAATTTAGGATTGGCCCTATTTTTTAGTCCCAATGATTTAATTGAGATAACGGAGGATACGAACAGCCATGTGGTCAAATTGAAACCCTCACAGGGCAAGTGTACCTATTATTTTTTGTCTGCCTGGGAGAAGGAGCCTGACGGAATAAAAGATCAGAAAGAATTTGAAAATTATTTGGAGACAGTAGCACAGGAATTGTCAAGTCCAGTTAAAGTTGTAATCTCAAAAAAATAGATAAGCATGCCCGTACTTAGAGCTAACGACACTGTTATGACAACAGTTAAGGAAGGTGTTCAGCGACGACTCATTCGTACTGATGCGCTGATGATGGTCGTAATAGATTTTGATAATGGCCCGTGGAAACAACCGGATCCGCCACACAGTCATGTGCATGAACAAACCACTTACGTGGCCGAGGGCGAGATCATCTTTTTTTGTGAGGGTGAATCAGAACAGCGACTAAGACCCGGCGATATGTTTTCAGTTCCCTCAGGAAAAGAACATACAATCCAATTGCTTACGAATACCGCAAAGCTGGTTGATTGCTTCAACCCGCTGCGCGAAGAATTTCTACGTTAAAGTGTACGCGTGGTCACTGTCTGATAAATCCTTACTACAAAGACACTCCACGTTTCCACGGGATAAAATCATCCTGATTTAACTCGACAGCCTTAGCTTTAACCTTTCCGCTGGCGATGTCGATTACAAAGTCAAGAATTTCTTCTCCCATTTGTTCGATTGACTTTTCGCCGGAAATAATGGGCCCGGTATTAAAGTCAATGATGTCAGGCATTCTTTGCGCAAGCTTTGTATTCGTGGAAAGCTTCACAACTTGAGAGACAGGATTACCTGTGGGCGTTCCGAGTCCGGTAGTGAAAAGAATTATTTGCGCGCCGGATCCTGTTGTTCCTGTTGTGCTTTCGACGTCATTGCCAGGTGTACAAAGCAAATTTAATCCCGGCTTCTTAATGTATTCCGCATATTGAAGTACATCTGCAACGGGTGCGGTACCTCCTTTTTTAGCAGCGCCCGCCGATTTTATAGCATCGGTAATGAGGCCATCTTTAATATTTCCCGGTGAAGGATTCATATCAAATCCCGATCCCACAGCTTCTGCTGCTGAAGAATAGGTACGCATCAACTTGATGAACAGCTCGCCCGCTTCGTCTCTTTCGCATCGGTTGATCAATTCCTGTTCAACACCGCAGAGCTCCGGAAATTCTGACAAGATGGTGCTCCCACCCAGTGCGACTAGCAGATCAGACGTGTGCCCAATGGCGGGATTTGCAGAAATTCCTGAAAATCCATCGGACCCGCCGCATTTCAATCCTACGACCAGTTTACTTAGTGGCGCTGGTTTACGTTCGATTTTGTTTGCTTCGACCAGGCCCAAAAAAGTTTTTTGTATTGCTTGCGTCAGCAACTCCTGTTCTGTTCCCGATTGTTGTTGATCGAGAATAAAAACTGGTTTTGTGCCGGTAGGGTCCAGCTTGCTAAGGGATTCCTGTAATGTTTTTATCTCAGCATTCTGACATCCGAGACTCAACACGGTTGCGCCCGCAACATTGGGATTGTGGATATATCCTCCAATAAGTTTGCAAAGTGTTTGCGAGTCTTGTCTGGTTCCACCGCATCCTCCCTGATGTGTTAAAAATTTAATGCCGTCGATATTTTTAAAAATCCGAGAATGACCATTGGTTGTCGCGGGCTGAAATGACGCGGACGAAATGGATTTATTATTTTGATATAGTTGAACTAATTGATGAACATAATCTTTGTAGGCGTCCGGCTTGCTGAAGCCCAACTCGTCCATGAAAGCCTCCCGGATCGCATCAACATTTCTGTTTTCGCAAAAGACCAATGGAACAATAAGCCAATAATTGGCTGTTCCTACTTGCCCGTCAGGACGATGGTATCCCAGAAAAGTTTTGTCGCGAAATTTGGATACGTCTGGTGGAGTCCATTGATAGCTTTTCGTACGTCCGGAAAATGGAGCAGATTTATGTTTTAAGTTGTGCGTGCCAATCACACCCCCGGCCGGTATAGGCTTGAGTGCTTTACCAACAACCGTCCCATACATAAAGATTTCTCCTTCAGGCTGGATGGCCACCTCTGTGAATTTGTGCTTGGCAGGAATGTCGTCCACCAATGTAAGAAGTTTACCATTGAGGTTTACATTTTCGCCGGCTTTGAGATCCGTCAATGCGACGTATACATTATCAGCCGGATGAATTTTTAAAAATTTAGTTGACATAGTGAGAAAACTGTTATCTTGCGCAATCGATTGCGCAATTTATACTTTAATTTTATTAATTTGAAATTTCAAAATCTAAATCGGACCAATTTTACGCAAAGAATGTCATTCACCAAGCAGGATGTTATAACTCAAATGAAGCAAACGGGCGTAGTGCCCGTATTTTATCACCCGGATGTGGATGTGTTGATGCAGGTGGTTGATATTTCGTACAGATGCGGGCTTCGGGTGTTCGAGTTCATGCACCAACGTGACAATAAAGGTATTAGGCTCTTCAACTACGTAAATGAACGAATTCACCGCTATCCGGGAATAATTTTGGGGGTGGGCACTGTACTTGATGCGACCATGACAGAACGATACATTCAGGTAGGAGCTCAATTTATTGCTTCCCCATTTCTACGCCCGGAAATGGCGGAAGTATGTCACGAGCATAATATTTTGTGGATACCAGGGTGCACCACCATTTCAGATATCAATTGGGCGAAGTCGTTAGGAGCAAGTGTAATTGGCATTTTACCCGCTAATATTTTGGGGTCGGAATTTATACAGACGGTGAAACGTGAATATCCTGATCTTGAATTTATACCCTCCGGCATAATGGACCTTCATCCGCCGATTCTTGCTAAATGGTTCGAAGCCGGTTCACTTTGTATAAAATTGGGGGCACCCTTATTTCCAAAAGAAGCCATCACATTAAAAGATTGGGGGTTGATTGAAAAAGGTATATTTGGCCACTTAAAAAATATTTCCAAGATAAGGTCCGCTCTTAAGTCTGTAAATCCCCATTAGAATTTGTAATGAATCCAATTAAAACTGCTTTGCTTTCGTATGGTATGTCAGGTGAAATTTTTCACGCTCCGCTGCTCGCGGTAAATCCTGACTTTGACCTTACCACGGTTCTGCAGCGAAATAGTGATAAAGCGAAACAACGCTACCCACATACGAAAATCGCACGCTCGGTAGATGAAGTGATCAATGATAATGGCGTGGAATTGGTGGTGATTAACACTCCGAATGATTCTCATCATCAATATGCCACGCAAGCTCTTGAGGCTGGAAAAAATGTAATCGTAGAAAAGCCTTTTACGGTGTCAACGCAGGAAGCTGACAACCTTATTGCCTTGGCAAAAAAGAAGGGTCGGCTGCTTACAGTCTTTCAAAACCGCCGATGGGATGGCGATTTTATGACGGTAAAAAAAGTGATTGACAATCGCTGGGTTGGAAAAATCGCGGAGTTTGAACTACATTATGATCGTTATCGAAACTACATCGAAGCCAATACCTGGAAAGAAGAACAGGGGCCCGGCTCCGGAATTTTATACAACTTGGGTTCGCATATGCTAGATCAGGTTCTCGTGTTGTTCGGAATGCCTTCGGAAGTAGATGCACGGGTTGGAACGCAACGACTCAATGGAAAAGTGGAAGACTTTTATGACATTCGCATGCACTACACGGATTTTCATGCGATAGTCAAATCAAGTTACTTAGTTCGTGAAGCAACGCCCCGATATATTCTCCACGGTACTGAAGGTTCTTTCGTTAAATATGGTATTGATCCGCAGGAACAAGCCCTGAAGGATGGAAAAATTCCCGGAACCGCGGGATGGGGAACCGAAGGAAAAGATCTGTGGGGAAAACTGAATACGACGGTGGGAGGACTACATTTGGAAGGTTCCGTAGAAACAATTGCCGGCGACTACACACAATTTTATAAAAGTGTTCATGACAGCATTCGTAACGATAAACCGTTAGCCGTTAAGCCTGAAGAATCTCGAAATGTTATCAGGTTAATTGAAGCCTGCTATGAAAGCAACCGTGCTCGAAAAGCAATTAGAATTTAAAATGTGTATAAAATCTAAAATCTAAATCATAATTATACCATGTCGTATTTGAATTCGCTTTTTAGTCTGGAGAAGAAAGTTGCCGTTGTCACAGGAGGCACGGGCGTGCTGGGCAGTTCGATGGTTAAGGCACTGGCAAGAGCCGGCGCGAAAGTAGCAATTGTCGGAAGGAGAAAAGATGTTGCCGACGAACTGGCAGAAGAGATAAAAAAATCAGGGGGCGAAGCCATTGGTGTTTCAGCCGATGTATTAAATGCACAGCAATTAAACGCCGCGAAGAAAACTATTCTGGATCAGTTTGGTACTATCAACATATTAGTGAATGGCGCCGGTGGCAATATGCCCGGTGCAACCATCCCAACCGATAAAACTTTTCTTGATTTAAATATTGAAGATTTTCGGAAAGTGGTTGAGCTCAATTTGACGGGATCGGTGTTACCTTCTCAGATTTTGGCTGAGCCCATCATGGCAGCCAAGAGTGGATGCATCATAAACATCTCTTCGATGGCAGCCTATCTTCCAATCACACGGGTCGTTGGATATTCCGTTGCAAAAGCCGCGATCAGCAATTTTACACAATGGATGGCCATTGAAATGGCAAAAAAATTCGGCGAAGGTATTCGTGTAAATGCTATTGCGCCAGGATTTTTTCTAACGGAACAAAATAGAACCCTTCTGACGACATCGGATGGAGGATTGACTGATAGAGGAAAATCTGTAATCGCGCATACCCCCTTCGGAAGGTTTGGAGAACCGGATGAGTTGGCCAGCACACTTATATGGCTGTGTTCTGACGGTGCTAAGTTTGTGTCGGGTGTAGTAGTAGCTGTTGATGGTGGATTTAGCTCTTACGCTGGCGTTTAAGATTTATTCGGCGTATAACTATAGCGTTATTTTTTTCAAATGAAAAAACGAGTAATCACATTTGGGGAGATCATGATGCGTCTTTCGACGCCAGGGTTCGCGAGATTTACGCAGGTAGACAGTTTTAATGTTCTCTATGCTGGGTCAGAAGCGAATGTCGCTTCGTCTTTGAGCCACTTCGGAATTTCCGCGGCACATGTAACACGTTTTCCGAATAATGATTTAGGACAGGCGGCAACACAAACGCTTCAGCGCTATGGCGTGGATACACAATTTATAGTTTATGGACCTGAGCGAATGGGCGTCTATTTTCTGGAGAATGGTTCAATGCATCGGGCGTCTCGTATCGTTTATGACCGTTTCAATTCGGCGTTTGCTCACGTTAAGCCTGGAATGATTGATTGGGAATTGATTTTGAAAGATGCTTCGTGGTTTCATTGGACGGGAATAACACCTGCCATCTCGCAAGGTGCTGCTGATGTGTGTTATGAGGCCATTCAGGTTGCGCGCAAAAATAATATTACGGTGTCCGGCGACATAAACTACCGGAGAAATCTCTGGCAGTACGGAAAGACCGCTCGTGAAATAATGCCTGCGTTAATAGAATCGACTGACGTTATTGTCTCTGGAATAACAGATATGGAAAATTGTGTAGGGATTTCCGGCGACACATTTGATACAGCATGCGCTTCCTTCAAAAAATCCTATCCAAATATCAAAAAGGTTGCAACAACAGAGCGTAATTCAATTAGTTCGTCGCACAACAAATTGAAGGGGATCCTGTGGAACAGAAAGCAATTGTTTCAATCTAAAGAGTACGACCTTACGCACATTGTTGATCGGGTAGGAGCGGGTGACGCTTTTATGGCTGGGTTGATTTATGGTATGATAAATAAAAAAGATGATGCATCGACGATAGAATTTGCGACTGCCGCGGGAGCGTTCAAACATTCAGTGGAAGGAGATGTCAACGTTGCCTCAGCTGAGGAAATAGAGACGCTAGTCAAAGGCGAAAATATCGGTAAACTGTTACGTTAAAATCATGGGATTTACGAATAAACAAATTGTTGGAAAGATGAAGGAGCTGGGGCTGGTTCCCCTGTTTACACACGATGATATACCGACATCGCAACAGGTAATAGAAGCAGCTTATCGCGGCGGTGTAAGAGTATTTGAATTTACCAATCGTAGAAAAAATTCCTTCGAAGTTTTTGTGGCCATGCTGGATTACTGTAAAAAATTTCCTGACCTGATGTTGGGAATTGGAACAGTTATGGACGGCGCTACCACAAAAAAATTTATTGACGCTGGCGCTCACTTTATTATTTCTCCCATCTTAAAACTTGAGATGGCAAAGGTCTGCCTCGACCATAACATTTTATGGATGCCCGGTTGCGCAACGTTGACGGAAATAGTTACAGCAAAAGAGAACGGAGCACAGGTTATCAAAGTTTTTCCCGGATCCGTGTTAGGGCCTGGTTTTGTGTCGTCGATTATGCCCGTAGTTCCTGACCTCCAATTGATGATTACAGGAGGCGTCGAACCGAATGAAAAAAATTTAGCATCATGGTTCAAAGCGGGAGCCATGAGTGTAGGAATGGGTTCGCAGTTGTTCACAAAGGAAATCTTAGAGAAGAAGGATTGGACGGCATTGGAAAACAATGTCCGAGACATCCTTCAGACCATTCATAAACTTAGAAACTAATGCAGCACTAGTTGCTGACCAAAAATGACAACCAACCCCAGAATTGCGGAAAACCTGGACACGATAAACCAGACGGTCGGAAAATACAGATGGACGATTTGTGCGCTTGTTTTTTTCGCTACTACGGTCAATTACATCGATCGCCAGGTCATCAGCTTACTAAAGTCTGATTTGACGCGTGAGTTCAATTGGAATGACGGCGACTACGCCAACATTGAAATTGCTTTTAAGATAGCCTATGCGTTGGGGATGGTGTTCTCAGGCCGTGTCATCGACAAGGTAGGTACAAAGATGGGATACTTCCTGGCCACGTTTTTTTGGAGCTTAGCAGCCGTTGGGCATGCACTCGTCAACAGTACGTTGGGTTTTATTGTTGCCCGGAGCGCATTGGGTATTACTGAATCCGCCAACTTTCCTGCCGCCATAAAGACAGTTGCTGAATGGTTCCCTAAAAAGGAACGGGCCCTCGCTACTGGAATTTTTAATTCGGGAACAAATATCGGGGCCGTAGTCGCTCCGTTGACGGTCCTTTATATAACGGAGGCTTGGGGATGGAAGTGGGCGTTTATCCTAACCGGGGCAATCGGTTTTATCTGGGTAGTTCTGTGGCTGATATATTATGAAATTCCAGCCAAACATAAAAAGCTTTTAAAACCCGAGTTCGATTACATCCATAGCGATGTGGACGATATAGCGGATGAAGCAACGAAAAAAGAGAAGGTGTCTTGGGTACGGCTATTGGGATTCAAACAAACATGGGCTTTTGTAATGGGCAAATTTTTGACTGATCCGATATGGTGGTTTTATTTGTTTTGGCTCCCCGATTTTTTGGAAAGTCAATACGGAATTAAGGGGACCGGCATGGCCTTGCCCGTCGCAACGGTGTATGTTCTTGCCACTATTGGAAGCGTTGGAGGAGGATGGTTGCCCATGTACTTAATCAAAAATAATTGGGCCGCCTTCAAGGCGCGTAAAACATCTATGCTCATCTATGCAGTTATGGTAACGCCTATTGTGTTTGCGCAGATTTTGGGAGGCGTAAACATGTGGTTTGCTGTGCTGACGATCGGGCTGGGGGCGTCTGCCCATCAGGCCTGGAGTGCGAATATTTTCACTACAGTTTCCGATATGTTCCCTAAGAAAGCTGTAGGATCTGTCACTGGCATTGGCGGAATGTTTGGGTCTTTGGGTGGGATCTTACTCACTTTGCTGGTTCAGAAAAGTTTATTCGTTCACTATCGTGCGATTGGGCAAATCGAAACAGCTTACTATATCATGTTCATTATTTGCGGATCAGCTTATCTGCTTGCCTGGGTAACGTTGCATTTGCTAGCGCCTAGAATTGAACGGGTCAAGCTGTAAGATTACAGCCAACATAGTGTTTTTCTGAGGTCATCTTTGTCCGGAGATTTTTCTAATTTTCAGGACCTGGCAGCCGATTCTACTATGAGTGATTTACGCATCTTTTGGGGGTTACTTTTCCTTTTTGGTTTTGCCCTTCCGGCGTTGCCGCAAACTGATCAATATAAATTCTCAAACATTGATGTTAATCAGGGACTTTCTCATAACCAGATAAAATGCATTTTCAGGGACAGCAAAGGGTTTATGTGGTTTGGAACAATATCCGGGCTAAACCGATATGATGGTTATGCCATAAAGACTTTCCGAAATATTCCAGGCGACCCGAAATCTGTCAGAAATAGTGATATCAATAGTTTGTTTGAAGACCCGGATGGTAACATTTGGATGACGACGTGGACGGGTATTGATATTTATGATCCCAATACAGAAACATTTAGTCACGACCCTGATAGCTACTTGCAAAAATTATATATCCCAGATGGCGGGATATCAGAAATTAAAAAAGACCGGCGCGGCAACTATTGGTTTATCCACACCTCACAAGGACTTTTTAAGTATAATGTTGCAGATAAAAAAACCACGCCGTTATTTTATAATCCGCTCGACTCAACGTCACTTGCATCCAATCAGATCTCATCAATCGCTGAAGACAAACAAGGTAACTTTTGGATCCTTCACAAAAATGGTGTTTTTGAAAAATTAGACGGCAAGACGCACACCATTACCTATAGAAATAATTACTTAAATGAATTATACGACCATCAGATCCTTGATTATCGCCTTACGGTGGATAACGACGACGACGTATGGCTTTTTATCAGTGATCAAAATGAGGGTGCATTTTACTTTAAGTCTGTTGACAAATCGTTGACCCGCATTAACAAAACATCTCCAGTGGCAAAGTTAAATTCTGACATTGTGCGAGGAATTGTGCAGGATAATAAAGGATTAATTTGGATCGCCACCGATCATGGAGGCGTTAACCTGCTGGATAAAAAAGATTTTAGCGTACGATACATTTTGACTGATCGCGACGATCGGAGGAGCCTCAGCGAAAATAGCACCAGCGCATTGTATAAAGATTATGAGGGGATCATTTGGGTTGGCACGTTCAAAAAAGGTATTTCCTTTTATCATGAAGATATTATTCGCTTTCGTTTACTTCAAAATCAGACTTCGGATCCTTCAAGTTTGCCTTTCAACGACGTCAATAGTGTTGTGGAAGACAAAAAGGGCAACCTGTGGCTTGGAACGAACGGTGGAGGGCTTATTTATTTTGACCGTAAAAACAATAAATTCATTCAGCATCTGAATGATCCAAAGAATGAAAACAGTCTGAGCAATAATGTAATTGTTAGTTTATACTTAGACAGGGATGGTAAGTTATGGATAGGCACCTACTTCGGAGGGTTAAATTGTTATGACGGAAAAAAATTCACGCGTTATAAACATGATCCTTCCAATCCTAAGAGTATTTCAGACAATAGTATTTGGGAAATTTTTGAGGACTCCAACAAAAACCTATGGATTGGCACTCTAACGCAAGGGGTAGACGTTCTTACCCGCGAGCGCAAGGAATTTTATCACTATCGGCAAGGCGAACCGAACTCGATTCACTCGAAATACATTTCGGCTTTTATGGAAGACAGCCAGGGAAATATTTGGATTGGGACGGGCTATGGAATTGATGTGTTAGATAAAAAAACAAACAGGTTTACCCATTACTTGAACGATGGCGGCAACCCGGGCAGTCTCAGCAACAATAGCGTGCTGGATTTGTATGAAGATAGCCGCGGATTGATATGGGTGGGAACGCATGGTGGATTAAATCTTTTCGACAAGGCCAACGGTACATTCAAAGTTTTCAATGAAGGTGATGGTCTGCTGCACAATTCGGTATTAACGCTTGTGGAGAGCGATGATCATAACCTATGGATCAGTACGCCGCACGGCATTTCCAACATAACTGTGAATTACAAACCCGAAACCAGGAATTTTTCACTGAGCTATAAAAATTATGGCGAGTCGGATGGATTGCAGGGGAGACAATTCAATGAAAATGTACGTCTTAAGACTTCGGCGGGAGAAATTATTTTTGGAGGGATAAACGGCTTTAACATCTTTCATCCAGAGGAGATAAAGATCAATAATATTAAACCTCGGGTAAAGCTTTCTGATTTTCAAATCTTCAATAAGAGTGTAGCGATTGGGGAATCCATTAAAAAAAGAATCATTCTCAACAAGTCAATCACCGAAACGGATGAAATCGTACTGAAATACAGCGACAATGTTTTTTCGATTGAATTTGTCGCTTTGAACTTCTTTCATCCGGAAAAAAGTGAGTACAAATACAAACTGGACGGATTTAATAAAGATTGGCTCATGACGAATGGAAGTCAGCGAAAAGTTACATACACGAATCTGGACCCAGGCGATTACACTTTTTATGTACAGGCATCAAATAGTGATGGCATCTGGAATGAAGAAGGTGCTCAGTTAAAGATTTCGATTTTGCCTCCTTTCTGGAAATCGGGTATTGCTTTTGTCATTTACATAGCATTGATTTTAGGCGCCTTGCTCCTGTCAAGACAATTAATTTTGGCCCGGGAAAGGATGAAATATAAAATTGAAAAGGAACGCCAGGATGCTCAACAGGTTCATGAGCTTGATTTGATGAAAATAAAATTCATTACCAACGTCAGCCATGAGTTTCGCACGCCGTTGACCCTGATTCTCACACCGTTGGAAAAAATGTTAAGGGCAGCCACTGATCCGGAACAACGGAAACAATATTTAATGATTCATCGCAATGCCCGAAGGTTATTAAATCTTGTTAATCAGCTTTTGGACTTTAGAAGGTTAGAGGTTCAGGAAGTGAAACTCAATCAATCTGAAGGTGATATTGTAGCTTTTGTAAAAGAGGCCGCACACTCATTTACCGATCTTTCAGAAAAAAAACAAATTGAGTTCTCCTTCCATTCAGATCTGACATCTTTGGAAACTATGTTCGATAAGGATAAGTTGGAGAAAATCCTTTTTAATCTTTTATCCAATGCTTTCAAGTTCACTCCCCTGTATGGAAAAGTTGAAGTAAATCTCGGCCTACTCGAAAAAACGGAAGAAAAGACCAAATGGGTGGCTATACGCGTGAAAGATTCTGGCATTGGGATTCCGGCCGAAAAACAGGATAAAATCTTTGAGCGATTTTTTCAAAGTGATGTGCCTCCCAGCATGGTTAATCAAGGTAGCGGTATTGGATTGTCGATTACCAAGGAGTTTGTAAAACTGCATGGTGGTGTCATTACCGTGGAAAGCGAAGTAAATGTGGGAAGTTGTTTCAGCATCCTAATTCCGTTTGTTGATATTAAAGTTGACGCTCTCCCATCGCAGACGGGGGACGAAAGTCCTGTACCTGTACAAGATTCCACGGAGCCCGTCCTGCAAAACGGACAGTCGGTTCATAAGAGTCCTACATTATTGTTGGTAGAGGATAACGAGGACTTTCGTTTTTATTTGAAGGATAATCTTAGACAAACGTATCATATTTTCGAAGCACGGAACGGAAAGGAAGGATTGCAGCTCGCTTTAAAACATCTTCCGGATTTGATTGTGTCCGATATCATGATGCCTGAAATGGATGGTATTGAGCTGTGTAAAAAGATCAAAAGCAATGCAACCGTTTCGCACACACCTATAATTCTACTAACGGCACGCACCAGCGAAGAGCAAAAAATGCAAGGTTTTGAAATTGGCGCTGATGATTATATCACCAAACCTTTCAATTTTGAAATTTTGCAATCCCGGATCAAAAATCTGATACACCAAAGAGAAATATTTCATAAGGATTTCAGAAGGCAGATTGAAGTCAAGGCAACGGACATCAAAATCACATCGATGGACGAAAAGCTGATTCAGAATGCGATAAAGTTTGTTGAGGATAAAATTTCTGATGCTGATTTTTCTGTTGAAGATCTAAGCCGCGAATTGGGCATGAGCCGGGTACATTTGTATAAAAAATTGTTATCCTTAACAGGAAAGGCGCCCCTGGAATTTATTCGCACCATTCGCCTTCAACGCGCCGCACAATTGTTGGAAAAGAGTCAATTGACCATTTCCGAAGTAGCTTATAAAGTTGGTTTTAACAGTCCGAAATACTTTGCGAAATATTTCAAAGATGAATTTGGCATGCTGCCCTCTGCCTATGTTCAAGCAAAAAAGAAAGAAGCTTCAACCGAAAACTTGTAAAAGCATCGTTGTGTGAAAGTAAATTGTCGTGGAAGAAACATTTTAGTCCTACATTCTGACGATTTAATAACCTTATAATGTTGAGTGAAGAAGTAGTTTTGAGTAAACGCTTCTTTTCATGGCCGTGAATAAAAAGAATAAGATTTCAAAAGTTTTGCTCTTCATTGAAATCGTGCTTTACATTTCTATCGCTTGTGGCATGGCCTACGCGATTATCAATTAGTCATTTCAGTCCCTTCGATTTAATTATCACGTTTAAGACTTCATGTTAGTTTGTAAAAAAAGGAGAAACTCGATCTCCTGACCAGGAGGTTTTACGATTTCTTAAGTTTACCAAACTATGCCGGCCAACCATTGATATTCACCCTTAATCCGCGGTTTTAAAACATTTTGACACGTTCTAATTAACAATCTGAACAGGATTTTGAAACAATTTATCGCTGGCAGTTAACGAGCCAATAAGCAAAATGTAACAATTCAATACCCGCGGTGAGGCTCACTTGTACATACCTTTAAATTCGGTCAACAAACGTTTTCTAGAAATCGAAAGATGAAAACGATTGCTTCGGCTGACGTGAAAAACACTAAACCTTAAACCTATGATAAAACAATTTTACAGAAGCGTATGCTTTGCTTCCGTAATGCTCTTCCTGATTGGAAGTTCTGTGCTTCATGCGCAGGGCGTGATAACAGGAAAAATTTCGGACAAAGCCGGCCAGGCCCTACCTGGCGTGAACGTTATTAAAAAGGGAACAACCTCCGGGACAAGTACCGATGCAAATGGAAACTATTCCATTGAAGCCACAAGCAGCGACATTCTAGTTGTTTCCTTTATCGGTTATCAATCTCAGGAAATCGTTGTTGGCAGTCGCGCAAAAGTCGACGTACAGTTGGAGGAAGATGTTGCCGAACTTCAAGAAGTTGTTGTCGTTGGGTACGGTACGCAAAAGAAAAGCGATCTGACCGGATCAGTTGCGTCTCTCAGCGGCGATAAAATGAGAGGTTCAATGGCGGCGAATGTTAACCAGGCGCTTCAAGGCAGGATCGCAGGGGTAAATGTTTCGCAGAATAGCGGTCAACCTGGTAGTGCGGTATCCATTCGAATTCGGGGTACAGCGTCCCTAAATGGAGGTAACGAACCACTATATGTTATTGATGGAGTACAAGTAGGAGGTGGCGCGGGACAAATCGCAGGATTTGATTTTGCAGGTGGGGC
>Ga0111538_10007144_pt1 | contig 15074 bp, 12 predicted proteins | sample SoiMethybrSBSTD1_FD_79669 | JGI IMG/M metagenome (GOLD analysis project Ga0111538, IMG submission 79669) | Bulk soil microbial communities from a Populus tree surrounding site in Tennessee, USA - Soil MetaG P. TD hybrid SBSTD1 (version 2)... | ecosystem: Environmental > Terrestrial > Soil >...
AGCTGGGCCTGCGCGTTGTTCGGCTGCTCCTGGACGATCTTCTGGGCGTCGGCCAGGGCGGCGTCCGTCTGGCCCTTGCGGATGAGGACGCCGACGTTGGCGACGCGCGCGGGGGTGAAGCCGGGGTCGGCGGCCAGCGCGCGGCCGTAGGCGAGGTTCGCCTGGTCGATGTTGTTGCCGGCCTCGAAGATCTGGCCGACCGCGAGCTGGACCAGCGGGTCGCGCGGGTTCAGGAACGCCCCCTGCTGGGCCTGGGCGATCGCGTCGTCCCAGCGCTTGGGATCGCGCGCCAGGATCGCGCGGCCGAGCACGGCGAACGCCTCGCCGGATTTCTGGTCCGCGTCGCTGGCCTTCTTCGCTTCCGCTTCCGCGCCCGCCGCATCGCCGGCGGCCAGCAGGGCCCAGGCGAGCTTCGTGCGCGCCAGGTGGAGCTTGGGGTCGACCTCCAGCGCCTTGCGGAACTCCGCCTCCGCTTCCTTCGCGCGAGAAGACGCGAGGAGCGCCTCGCCGCGCGCCACGTGGGCGAGCCCGCTGTTGGGCCCCGCCTGCACGGCCTTGTCGGCGGTGGCAAGCGCGGTGACGCCGTCCTTGGCGCGGGCCTGGGCGCGCGCCAGCGCGGCCTGGGCGTTCACGTTCGCGGGCGCGGCCTTGACCGCCTCTTCCGCGTGGGTCAGCGCGTCGTGCCCCGTGCCGCGCAGGAGATCCTGGCCCGAGAGCGCCGCCAGCGCTTCCGCCTTCACCTCGGGCGTGGCCGAAGCCGACAGCTCGACGGCCTTGGCCAGGCTCGTCTGGGCCTCTTCCGGCGAGGCCAGGCGGTTCTGCAGGCGGCCCAGGGCGATGTAGGCCTCGGCCGAGTTCGACTGCTCGGCCACCTTCTGGACGGCCTTGATGCCTTCCTCCGGCTTGCCTTTCTCGGCCAGGGACTCGGCCTTGGCGACGGCATCGTCCAGCTTCTTGTCCGCGAACGCGGGTGCGGCCGCAAGGATCACGGCCAGGATCGAGATCGACTTTCTCATCGGGCGAGCCCCTCTAGGCAAGAACACTCATTATACCGTCGCACATTGGCTTCGCTTCCGGGTGGCCACCGCCCCACATGGTATAGTTCGTGAACCCTTCTCCATTCAGGAGCGCCGTGTCCCCAGCGCTCCCGGTGGAACATGCGATGGACTACCTTACCTGCCAGTCCTGCCGCCGCCCCGCAACGGACAACCTCCTGAGCTATAGACGCGGAAGCACCGTGGTCCGCAACGACACCTTCCTCCAGTGCGACATCTGCGAGCGTTACGCCTGCGCGGAATGCCTGCAGGTCTACGACATCTTCTCCGGCTACGACTTCCTCTGCCACGAGTGCGCGGAGACTTTCCAGCCCCCCCCGCCGGGGACGCGAGGGCACTGACACCTTCAGACCGTCCCTTCGTAGACGCACCGACGTGTCCGTGTTGGGACAGCGGTGCATTTTAGCCACCAGAGCGTTGAATCGTCCAAGGGGACTTTCCTGAGTAAGTCATTGCCTTGGGATGAGTTGACATCTATTCACACGATCCTTGGAAACCGGCATGCGGGTTGCAACGTATTAGCGACTAGAAAGGCCATATGACAACCGCAATCCTGATGGCTAATCCAACCTTTCAAAAATCCCGCTGATAATCCTTCCCCCCCAAAGAGGGGATTCTCCGCAGTCCGCACGTGGAAATAGGGCGCCCCCCAAGGCGCCCTTTTTCTTTTTGGGATTACGGTGGACGGCCCCGTCTTTCCTGCTCGGTCAGACCCTCTGCGAGCCGGCTTCGTTCATTCGGCAATTCAGGGGGGTACTCATTCCGCACGCACCCCCCTGCGCCTTCGGCTACCCCCCCACTCGCTCGGCGCAGAGCGCCTCGCTGCTTATCCCGGCCTACGAGATCACTGCTCGAATCAGGGAGTGATCGCTACGGCGCCGCGCGCCGCTGCGCCACTACGTACTGGAAGAAGCCCCAGCCGAGGGCGGCCAGGCCGGGAATGCGATCGACGGCGGCGCTGAGGGAGGGGGGGCCGCCGGGACAGGCCAGGAAGGTGCGGTGCTCGACGATCTCGAACGCGGGGCCGATCTTCGCGGCCAGGGCGCGCGTCGTGAGGAACGAGTGCGGGCCCTCCGGGATCTTCATCCGCCAGCTCTCGGCGAGGTCGAGCCAGCGTTCCCAGTTCCCGTTCGGGGTGACGGCGGCCAGCACGCCGCCCGGGCGCAGGACACGCGCGCCTTCCACGATCACCGCCTCGACGTCGGCCACGTGCTCGATGACGTTGATGCTGTACATGCCGTCGAAGGCGCCGTCGCGGAACGGCAGCTGCTCTCCCGCGCCCACGACCGCCGCGGTGCGCGCGATCGCCTTGCGCTGCTGGAGCATGTCGATGGAGAGGTCGCAGGCCACCGATCCCGGAGGTCCGACGCGGTCGAGGAGATCGTTGCTGCCGCTGCCGAGCTCGAGGACGCGCACCCGCCCCCGCATCACGCGCTGGACGATGTCGCGGTAGCGCCCCTCGCAGGTCTGGTTCGCTTCCCGGCTGTAGGCGGGGGCCAGGGCGCGGTAGTGCGCGCGCACGCGGGCATAGTGTGCGAGGAGATCCTCGCGTTTCATCATGGCGTGGTCTCGGCCCACCGCCGTCCGACCGGAGGGCGGCGCACTACTGGAGCAGGTACTCCTGGACGAAGGCGACGGTGGCGTAGAACTGGAAGTCCTGGTTCCGCTTCTTGCTGAACCCGTGGCCCTCGTCTTTGGCCATCAGGAACCAGACCGGCGTGCCGTTCTTCTTGACCGTCGCCACCATCTGCTCGCCTTCCTGGTACGGCACGCGCGGGTCGTTGCGGCCCGCGACCACGAACAGGGGCTTCGTGATCTTGTCCGCGTGGTGAAGGGGCGCGATCTCCTCGAAGAAGGCGCGGATCTTGGGGTCGCGCTCGTCCCCGTATTCGACGCGGCGGAGGTCCCGGCGATAGGCCTCGGTGCGCTCCATGAACGTGACGAAGTTCGAGATCCCGACGATGTCCACCGCGCAGCGGATGCGATCGGAGAAGTGAGTGGCCGCGGCCAGGGTCATGTAACCCCCGTAGCTGCCGCCCGTGATCATGATCCGCTTGGCGTCGAGGTCGGGACGGGTCGGGATCCAGTCGAGCAGGGCGCCGATGTCCTTGACCGAGTCCTCGCGCCTCACGCCGTTGTCGAGCTTCAGGAACGTCTTGCCGTAGCCCGTGGACCCACGAACGTTCGGGTAGACGAGGGCGACCCCGAGCTCATTCAGGTAATAGTTCGAGCGCGCCAGGAATCCGGGCTGGTATTGGCCCTCGGGGCCGCCGTGGATGTTCACGATCACCGGCCGCGGCCCGGTGAACCGCGCGGCCGGCTTGTACAGCCAGCCCGAGATGGTCCGGCCGTCGAAGCTCTTCCAGCGCACGAGCTCCGGCTCCGAGAAGCCGGCCGCGTTGAGGCCGCCCGTCTCGCTCTCCGTCCAGCGGTCCACCTTGCCCGTCGTCACGTCGAGGGAGTAGACGTCGGAGGGGGTGCGCGCGGACGCGAAGGTGAAGGCGAGCTCGCGGCCGGCGGGATGCCATTCGATGGCGCCGATGACCCCGTTGCCCAGGCCGAGCTTCGGGGCCGGTTTCTCCTTGCCCGTGGCCGTGTCGAGGAGGTGCAGCGCGGAGACGCCGTCCTCGTTGGTCACGAAAGCGATCGTGCGCCCGTCCTTGGAGAGGGCGAGGTCGTCGACGTCCCATTCGAGGTGCGCGGTCAGAGGCGTCTGGACACCCGTCGCGACGTCGATGCGGGCCAGGCGATGGAACTCCGCGCCCCGGTCCGTGCTGGCATAGACGCCCTTGCCGTCCGCCGTGAAGACGGCGCCGGTGTAGCTGGCCGGTTCGCCCTCCTTCGGCGTGAGCAGCGTCTTCGCTCCGGTCGCGACATCGACCACCCAGAGCCGGCTCTCGTTGGCGGAGAGGCCTTCCGCCACCAGCAGCTTCGCGTCGTCCGGGCTCCAGTCGCGCGCCGACCAGCCTCCGCCGTCTCCCTGCAGGACGAGGCGGTCCGTCTGCGGGTTGCGCGGATCCATGACGTAGACGTCGCGGTCGCGGCCGTTGCGGCGGGTCGAGGCGTACGCGATACGGTCGCCTTTGCGCGACCACTGCACGCCGCCGTTCTGCGATCGTCCGCCGTCCGTGATCAGGGTCGAAGCCCCGGTGGCCAGGTCGTAACGGTAGAGCTGGCCGAACTCGTCGCCGCCCTTGTCCTTGGAGAAGAGGAAGAAGTCTCCGCGCTGCGGCTCGTAGGAGACGCCGGCGACGCGATCGGGGAAGAAGGTGAGCTGCGTCCGGTCCGCGCCGGGCGCGCGCACGCGGTGCACCTGGTTGGTGTCCGCGAACCGCGTCGTGATCAGGATCTCGCGCCGGAGCGGGTGCCAGGCGCCGAGGCCGGCCGTCCGGAATTCCGTGTATCGGCCGACCCCCTCGGCGACGGAGGCGGGAATCTTGGGGACGCCGTCCACGACCAGGTTCTCGTTGGGCACGACGTCGGTGGTCGCCTGGGCGCGCACGGTCGTCGCGGTGGCGAGCATCAGCAGGAGGGGCCACGCACGCTTCATCGTTCTCTCCTCGGGTGGATGGCGGACGGGCTCAGGCCGGCCGCGGGCGGGCGCGCGCGCCGGCCACGGGCGAGCGTCCGCGGGTCTCGACGGCCGCCCGCACCGCCTTCTCGGCGTCGACGACGCCCCAGCCCTGGCGGTCCACGGAGACGCCGGGGATGCGGCGCGCGGTGTCGATGAGCAGCCGTTTGATGTCCTGGGGGACGAGGTCGGCGTTGGCCTCGATCATCTGGGCGGCGATGGAGGCGACGATCGGGGCCGCGAAGCTCGTCCCGTCGACGTGTTTGTAGGAGCCGGAGATCACGTTGTTGCCCTTCATCTTCGCCGCCACGAGCTGGCGGATGAGGGGGGCCTCCAGGGAGAGCCCGGCGTCGAGGTCCCCGTCCACCCCCTGGTGAGCCTCGATGACGGCCCTGAGCTCGCCGTCCTTCGCCGTCGCCAGAGTGGCCAGGAGCTGGGCCTGGGCTGCGGTGGGCGTGCCGGGCAGGATGGGCGCCGCGACCCAGATGCCGGGGGCGATCACCTCGGGCTTCTGGAGTCCGTCCACGGTCGGTCCGTAGCTCGAGTGGTACATGTCGAAGCCGGCGAAGGCGAGCCGGTTGTGGTCGTCCACGCCGCCCACGGTCAGCGCCGAAGGCGCGGACGCGGGCGGCAGCACCGGATGGCCCGGGGCCTGGCCCTGGTTGCCGACGGCCGCGCAGACGAGGATGCCCGCGCGCGTCGCCCGCTCCGCGGCCTGGGAGAGCGCGTCGCGCAGGTAGGAAGCCTGGTAGTCGCCGCCGCAGCTCACGTTGACGATGCGGATGTCGTAGCGCTTGCGGTTGCGCACCACCCAGTCGAGCCCCTTCTGCAGGTTCTCGTGGGTCACGCGGCTCATCTCGCCGACCTTCACCAGCACGAGGCGAGCCTCGGAGGCGACGCCGCGGTAGAAGCCGTTCGACAGCGTCCCGTTCCCGCAGGCCACCACCGACGTCATCATCCCGTGCCAGCTCGAAGCGTCCGGGGTCTCGAGGTCCTCGCGCCGCCGGCGCGCGTTCGTGATGTCTTGATAGCGAACGATGCGGTCGGCGGGCTCCACGAGGTCCGGGTGCGCGAAGAACCCGGAATCCAGGAACGCGATGGTCACGCCGCGTCCGCGGAACTCGTCCGGCGCCCCGATGCGAAGCGGGGTGGGCAGGATCGGCATCGCGTCCGCGGAGACGGCATGCAGGCGCAGGGACTCCAGCGCGGTGGCGAACCGGCGCGCGCAATCGCGGCACAAGCCCAGCCTCGGCTCCCAGCCCGGCGTGTTCGCGCTGACCAGCGAAACGAGGTCGGGCTCGATGGCGCTGGCGGAAACGCGATCCCCGGCCGAGATCGATCGGTGGCAGGTCGGGCAGTGGAAGGGCCGCTCGGCCGGTTCCGAAGGCGCGGCCGGCGAGGAGGCGTGGCGCGACGGCATGGAAGCGGCCAGCCTACGATCAACGCCGTCGCGGCGTCAAATGACCGGCGCTGCGCAATCGGGACCGGCCTCGCGTCGCGGGTGCCCCCGCGATTCTAAGATCGATGGGGGAGGTGTCATGGCTCTGGAACCTTTCCACATCAACGTCGAGCCGCGTGTGCTCGACGATCTGCAGACGAGGCTTCAACGAGCCCGCTGGACCCTGGGCGAAGAGGCAGGGTGGGAGCGGGGAACCAGCCGCACGTATTTGCGGGAGCTGGCGAGCTACTGGCGCGCCGGCTATGACTGGCGGCATCACGAGGGCAGGCTCAACGCTCTCCCTCAGTTCAAGGCGGGCGTGGACGGGACGGACGTCCATTTCGTTCACGTGAAGGGGCACGGCTCCCGCCCGCTGCCGCTCCTCCTGCTTCACGGCTGGCCGGATTCCTTCTACCGCTACCACAAGGTCATTCCGGCGCTGAGCGATCCGGCGAGCGCAGGGGGCGAACCGAACGATTCGTTCGACGTCGTCGTTCCCTCGCTGCCGGGATTCGTCTTCACGGGTCCGCCGCCACCGTCGCCGGCGGGCCAGCCGACGCGGCAAAGCGCGCAGCTCCTCTGGCGGTTGATGACCGACGTGCTCGGGTACTCGCGTTTCGCCGTGGCCGGCGGGGACGGAGGCAGCGTGCTCGCCCAGATCCTGGCCGTCGATCATCCCGAGGCCGTCATCGGCATCCACCTGACCGACCTGGGCTGGCACGTATACAACGTGGAGCCGTCTTCGCTGCCGAAGGCGGAGCAGAAATACCTGGATACGGCCAGGAAGCAGTTCATGGCGGACGGAGCCTATGCGCTCGTGCAGAGGACCCGGCCGCGAAGCCTCGCCGCCGGCCTCAACGACTCGCCGGTCGGCCTCGCTTCGTGGATCGTGGACCGCTTCCACTCGTGGTCCGATTCCGGTGACCTCGAGAGCCGCTTCGGCAAGGACGATCTGCTGACGAACATCATGCTGTACTGGGTCACCCAGACCATCGGCTCTTCGATATTCACGTACTACGCCGAAAGCCGATCCCCTTCGCTGACCGCGGCCGACCACGTGGACCGGCCCGTCGGGCTCGCGTTGTTCCCGAAGGACATCGGAGGCATTCCCCCCCGCCGCTTCGCCGAGCGCACGTTGAACGTGCAGGGTTGGACGGAGATGCCACGCGGCGGCCATTTTGCCGCCCTCGAAGAGCCGGAGCTCTTCACCCGCGACGTCGTCACCTTCTTCCGCGGGCTGAGGACCACCGGCGGGGATCTGAACCAGGAGAAGAGCGATGCCTTCGCAGCGCTTTGAAATCGAGATCCCGGAGGCGACTCTCGCCGATCTGCGCGAGCGTCTGGCGCGCACGCGGCTGGTCCCGCACGACGGGGCGGCCGACTGGGACGCGGGCACGAGCCCCGCGTATCTCCGCCAATTGGTCGACTACTGGCGATCGGAATACGACTGGCGGGCGCAGGAAGCACGGATCAACCGCTTCGCCCATTTCCGTGCGGCCGTCGGGGGAACGACGTTGCACTTCATCCACGAGCGGGGCCGAGGTCCCTCGCCGCTCCCCCTCGTCCTCACGCACGGCTACCCGGACTTGTTCCTGCGTTTCCTGAAGCTCATCCCGCTGCTCACCGACCCCGCGGCTCACGGCGGTGATCCCGGCGACGCCTTCCACGTCGTCGTGCCGAGCCTGCCCGGATACGCGTTCTCCGACAAGCCCGACAAGGGCGGGGCGACCTTCCATTTCGGCGATCTCTGGCACGAGCTGATGACGAGCGAGCTCGGTTACGACCGGTTCGGCGCCCACGGAGGCGATTGGGGTAGCACGGTCACCGAACACCTGGCCCGAAGCCACGCCGCATCGGTCGTCGGCATCCATCTCACCGACGTGCCGTTCTGGCACGCCTTCCAGAAGCCGGGCGACCCGAGCCCGGCCGAAGAGAAGTTCCTCGCGGGGATCGAGCAGTTCCCGATGCAGGAAGGCGCCTACGCGATGATCCAGGGGACGCGCCCACGGACGCTGGCGGACGGCCTGAACGATTCGCCCGCGGGGCTGGCCGCCTGGACCGTGGAGAAGTTCCAACGGTGGAGCGATTGCGACGGCGACGTCGAAAGGCGCTTCACGAAGGACGAGCTGCTGACGAACGTCGTGACCACCTGGGCGACGGACACCGTCGAGTCGTCGTTCCTGCCCTACTACGACCTGACCCACGCCGGCGCCATGAGATGGATCGTCGAAAAGGCGAAGGAATGGGCGGGCTCGTCGAAAGTGCCGGCCGGCTTCGCCCTCTTCCCGAAAGACCTGAGCCACCCGCCGCGTGAATGGGCGGAGCGGTTCTTCAACGTCCAGCGCTGGACGGAGATGCCCAAGGGCGGACACTTCGCGGCCATGGAGGAGCCCGAGCTGCTGGCGGAACACATCCGGGCGTTCTTCCGCCCACTTCGCGCCCTGTAGTCGCTTCGACCCGCACCTCGCCTCACGTATGATCGATGGCCTGGAGGTGGACGCGATGTTCAGGACCGGTAATCCCGCGCTCAAGGAGAGCACGTTCAAAGGGGCGCGCGCGGCGTTCGGCGAAGAGGCGATGACCCTGCAGGGCACGGTCAACAAGACCGGCATCTCGCTGCTCATCCTGATGGCCGCGGCGGCGTTCGTCTGGAACAGCCCCGTCCCCCAGGTCTTCATCCTGATCGGACTCGTCGGGGGGCTCGTCACCGCCCTCGTCACCATCTTCAAGAACACGGCCGCGCCCTACACCACGCCCCTCTACGCCGCTTTCGAAGGCCTTCTCCTGGGCGGTCTCTCGCTGTTCTTCGAGCAGCGCTATCCGGGCATCGTCATCAATGCGGTGGGCCTCACCTTTGGCACCCTGGCCGTGCTGCTCGCCGTGTATTCGACGGGTCTCATCCGGCCCAGCGAGAACTTCAAGCTCGGCATCGTGGCCGCCACCGGCGCCATCGGCCTCCTGTATCTCGTCTCGATGGTGATGGGGTTCTTCGGCAAGAGCATTCCCCTCATCCACGGCAGCGGCATGGTGGGCATCGGGTTCAGCCTGTTCGTGGTCGGCCTGGCCGCGCTGAACCTCGTCCTCGACTTCGACTTCATCGAGCGCGGCGCGGCCGCGGGCGCGCCGAAGTACATGGAGTGGGTCGGAGCCTTCGGGCTCCTCGTCACTTTCGTCTGGCTCTACATCGAGATCCTGCGCCTGCTGGCCAAGATGCAGGACCGCCGGAGATAGCAAGCCGACCAGTAAGCGCGGCGCCGCGCCGCGTTCGGCGTGGCGGCGCGCGATGGGGGGTTTCAGGGGGAGTCGCGAACGCCCACCGACGTACGGCGTGAGTGCCCCCCCTGAGATTAATATTAGGCCCATGGACGTCATCGCCATCCAGAAGGCCCTGACCGAGCAGCAGATCGACGGTTGGCTGCTCTACGACTTCCGGGGCAGCAACCCGATCGCGCGCAGCGTCATCGGCTTCGACGAGAGCCAGATCGGCACGCGCCGCTGGTTCTTCCTCATCCCGCGCCAGGGCGAGCCCGTCGGCATCCTGCACGTGATCGAGCCGCACACCCTGCGCGGCGTGCCCGGACCGAAGGTCCTGTACCGGTCGTGGAAGGAGCTGGAGTCCGTCCTCAAGACGAACCTGGCGGGCATGAAGCGCGTCGCCATGGAGTACAGCCCGGGCGCGGCCATCCCGTACGTGAGCCGGGTGGACGCGGGCACGATCGAGATGGTGCGGGCGGCGTCCGGGGTCGAGGTCGTGAGCTCGGCCGACCTCGTGCAGACCTTCGAATCGCGCTGGACTCCGGAGCAGAAGGAGCTGCACGACCGCGCCGCGCGCGACACCCTGCTGGCCAAGGACGAGGCCTTTGCCCTCATCAAGGAGCGGCTGCGCGGCGGGCTCTCCGTCACGGAGCACGAGGTGCAGTCGTTCATCCAGGCCCGGTTCGACGCGCGCGGCCTGACCACCCATCATCCCTGCATCGTGGCCGTGAACGACCACGCCTCGGATCCCCACTTCGAGACCGGGCCCGGCCCGGCCAACCGGGAGATCAGGAAGGGCGACCTCGTCCTCATCGACCTCTGGGCCAAGGTGGCGAACGACCCGCGCGCCGTGTACTACGACGCGACCTGGATGGGCTTCTGCGGGCCGGACGTGCCCGCCCGCGTGACCGAGGTCTGGGAGGCGGTCAAGGGCGCGCGCGACGCGGCCGTGGACTTCGTCATGAAGGCGGTGGCGGCGCGCCGCACCATCCACGGCTACGAGGTCGACGACGTGTCCCGCGGCTACATCGAGCAGCGCGGGTTCGGGCCGTATTTCCTGCACCGCACCGGCCACTCGATCGGCTACGAGGTGCACGGCAACGGCGTCAACATCGACAACCTCGAGACCCGTGACCAGCGCCGCATCGTGTCCGGGGTGTGCTTCTCCATCGAGCCCGGGATCTACCTGCCCGAGTTCGGCGTGCGCAGCGAGATCGACATGTACGTCGGCGAGAGCGCGGCCGAGGTGACGGGGGACATCCAGCGCGAGCTCCTGCGCCTGGCCTGAGCGCCGCCGCCGCGCCGCCGCGCCGTGCCCTCCTGGCCGTCCTGACCGCGGCCTTCACCGTTTTCGCCTGCGCCGCTCTCCTCGCCGGCTACGCCTACGCGCGCGCGCGCGCATTCAGGAACCTCGACCTCGTCCTGGAAGGGGATTTCCCGATCGAGGCCGACGACGAGATCGGCTTCGTGCCCGTGCGCAACGCGGCCAGCCTGCGCCGCCACCCCCGCGCCGGCCTCGCCTATCACGTCTTCACCAGCGACCGCCGCGCCCGCGTCGGCACGCGCGGTGAGCGCACGGCGCCCGAGGTCACGCTCCTCACCGTCGGAGACTCGTTCTCGTGGGGCCACGGCGTCGAGAACGAGGACACCTACACCGCGAGGCTGGCCCGCCGGTGGAACCGGCCCGCGGCCAACCTCGCCTTCTCCGCCTACGGGACCGTGCAGTCGCTGCAGATGCTGCAGCGGAGCCTCGACCTGCGGCCTCGGCTCGTGGTGTACGGGTTCATCGCCGACCACATGAAGCGCAACATCTCGCCCTGCGCGCCCGCGTACGGGCCGCTGTGCCTGCCCTTCTCCTACATGGGGACGGACGATGGCGGGGCGCCCGTCGTGCGCCGGCCGGACCCCGGGCTCTTCGCGGTGAACCGGCGGTTCTGGGACGAGTTCTTCTTCGCCAAGACGATCGGACCACGGCAGCTCTGGGCGGCGGCGACGGCGGAGTGGGCGCGTCTCGCGCGCACGCCGCACCCGGAGGCGCCCGACGATCCCGCCACGCGCCAGCGGATCCTGGAACGCTTGATCGGGGACATGGCACACGTGTCGGCGTCGGTGGGCGCGAGGCTGATCGTCCTGAACATCCCCTATTTCGAGCGCGGCGGCACCGGCGCGATGCCGGCGCCCCTGAAGGAGGCCCTCGCCCGCGTGGCCGCCCCGAACCTCTCGACCCTCGACCTGGCGCCGATCGTGGAACGGCACTATGCGGATCCGTCCGCGCCCCTCCTCCGTTTCGACCGCGACCGCCACCCCAACCCGGCCGCCCACGCCCTCATCGCGGACGCGCTCGACGGCTTCGTCCGGGACCGGGGCCTCCTCACGGACTTGCCCCCGGCGCGATAATCCGGCCATGCAATACAGGGCGCTGGGGCGGACGGGCCTGAAGGTCTCCGAGATCGGCTACGGGGCCTGGGGCCTGGGCCGGCGGGAGTGGATCGGAGCCGACGACAAGGAGAGCCTGCGCTCTCTCAACCGCGCGATCGATCTCGGGGTGAACTTCCTCGACACCGCGCTCGCCTACGGCGAGGGGCACAGCGAAGGTCTCATCGGCCGCGTGCTGAAGGAGCGGCGCGAGGAGGTCTACGTCGCGACCAAGGTTCCTCCGAAGAACCGCCGCTGGCCCGCCCCCGAAGACGTCCCCGTGTCTCAGACGTATCCCGGCGACTACATCGTGGAGTGCTGCGAGAAGAGCCTGCGCAACCTCGGGCGCGACCACGTGGACGTGCTCCAGCTCCACACCTGGCAGGACCGGTTCCTGGACGAAGACGGATGGCGGGACGCGCTCCTCGGCCTGAAGAAGTCGGGGAAGGCGCGCCTGCTGGGCGTGTCCATCAACGACCACGACCCCGAGTCCGCGCTGCGCGCCGTCAAGTCGGGCGTGTTCGACACCTTCCAGGTCATCTACAACATCTTCGACCAGAGCCCGGAGGACGAGCTCTTCGCCGCCTGCCTGGCGGAGGGCCGCGGCGTCATCGCGCGCGTGCCCTTCGACGAAGGCGCGCTCACGGGCACGATCACCCCCGAGACCGAGTTCCCGGACGGCGACTTCCGGAACCACTACTTCGGCGGCGACCGCAAGCGCCAGGTGTGGGACCGCGTCCTGCGCCTGAAGAAGCTCCTCGCCGAGGGGGAGGCGAAGACCCTGCCCGAGCTCGCGCTCCGGTTCTGCCTCGCCCACGACGCCGTCTCCACCGTCATCCCCGGAATGCGCAAGGTGGCGAACGTGGAGGCCAACACCTCCGTCTCGGATGGGCGGCGCCTGACCGCCTCCGCGCGGACCGCCCTGCGCGCTCACGCCTGGCCGCGCGACTTCTATTCCTAGCCCGCGTCACTTCCGGTAAACCGCGAGCCGGTACCAGGCGTCTCATGCACGTGGGGCGGTTCTGGCCGCCACAGGAGGTCCAAATGTTTGGACGAAAGACGTGGGGCGCGCTGTTCCTGGCGGCCGCGGCGGGCGCGGGCGGCGCATCGGCGCAGGAGTGGCGGGTGGTTTCGGACGATGGCTGGTGCAACGACCGCGACGGCGACCGCGACCGCGCGCGGTTCTGCGAGGTGCGCGAGGTGTCGTTGCGGCCCTCGTCCTCACTGGCCGTGGACGCCGCACCCAACGGCGGCATCTCCGTCACCGCCGGCGACGACAGCGCGGTGCGGCTGCAGGTCAAGGTCATGGCCGTGGCGGGCAGCGAGGACGCGGCGCGGCAGATGGCGTCGCAGGTTCGCATCCGCACGTCGGGCACGATCTCGGCCTCCGGCCCGGATTCGCACGACCGCAACTGGTGGACGGTCAGCTATCGGCTCACCGTTCCCGCGCGTACCGATCTCGACCTTCGATCGCACAACGGGGGCATCACGCTCTCCGGCGTGCGCGGCAAGACCGAGTTCACGACCACGAACGGCGGCGTGACCGTCAAGGACGCGGGCGGGTCGATCCACGGGCAGACGACGAACGGCGGGGTCAAGGTCGCGCTCACCGGCTCGCAGTGGGACGGCGACGGCCTCGACGTGACCACGACGAACGGCGGCGTCACTCTCGAGGTGCCGGCGGACTACAACGCGCACCTGGAGACGGGCACCGTGAACGGGGGCGTGCACCTCGACTTCCCCGTGCGTGTCCAGGGCCGGCTCGATCGCGAGCTCTCGACCGATCTGGGTTCGGGCGGGCCCACCATTCGCGCGAAGACCACGAATGGCGGAGTCACCGTCCGCCGGCGGTAGGCCAGGCGGCGGTTGAACGTCCTATTCGTCCCGGGACGGATAGGACGCCGCGTCCGGTCGCGCGGAGGCGGCGATCCCCGCCTGGCCGGCCCAATACAGAAGGATGATCGCCAACGACGCGACACCGGGCAGCGGCGCGCGGAAGCGGTCGATCGCGATCAGCGTGTCGCTGAGGCCGAACAGGACCGCACCGACCAGAGCCGCCGTCGCACCCGGGTGGTCACCCCACCGCGCGGCCGCCCGCCACATCATGCCGCCGATGGCCAGCATGTAGACGACGACGGGCACGGTCATCTCCCCGAGGCCCGGCCTTGTCCAGAGGAACGCGGCCAGTAGCCAGACCGCGAAGGGCACGGCGCGTTCCCACCGCCAGCGCCGCTCGTCGCGGAGGAAGGCCACGGTGTACGCGACGTGCGCGCACAGGAATGTGGCCAGACCGCCGACGAAATGGCCCGGTAGTTCCAGCAGGGCGTCGCCAAGCGCGGAGAGGACCAGCCCGCTGGCGAGGACCCTGCCGTACCCGTCGCGTCGGGCGGAGAGAACGAGGGCGGCCAACGCCAGCACCGGCATCGGCTTGCTGGCCAGGCGCAGGCCCGGCCGGTCCGTGACGAGCCCGGCCAGGTAGAGCAGCGCGGCCACGACCGCCACCACGACGAGCGCGCGGCGAGCGGCCACGGCCCAGCCCTACTGGCCGGCGACGGAGTGATAGTAGCGGCCGTAGTACCCGACGATCGCCTTGCGCAGGGCGAGGGGATCGAACGCCCCCTCACTGCGATAGACGACGCGGCCGCCGGGCGCGACCACGATCGTGTGCGGCAGCTCGCCCTGCCACTTCGGATCGACCGGATCGATCAGCGCGTACGGGTCCGCCTTGTCGAAGATGTGGTTCCGCCCCGAGGCGCGCTGCTCCTTCAGGTAGGCCAGCACGGGCCCGCTCTTCTCCGGAGGGTCCGCGCTCACCGTGGCCAGCTCCAGTCCGCGGCCGCGGTACATGCGATAGACGGCGACGAGGTCGGGGAACTCCACCTGGCAGGGTCCGCACCACGTGGCCCAGACGTTCACGAGGCGCAGCTTCGCGGAATCGTTCGCGCTCAGCGCCTTCAGCCCCGCGGCGTCGATGGGGGTGAGCGCGACTTCCTCCGCCGCCCACTTCTTCTCGCCCTCGGCCAGCCAGCTCTTCTTCTCCGCCCACTTGATCGAGCAGCCGAAGACCTTCGTCTTCTCGACGGGCACCGGCTTGCCGGCCAGGACGGCGTCGATCGCGTTGCGCGCGTCCGACACCGTCACCTTGGCCGGGTTCTCGCCGTCGTCCACGCGCCCGGCGAAGCGGAGCTTGCGCTCCTTGTCGAAGACGAAGACGTGAGGCGTGGCCGTGGGCCCGTAGGCGTGCGCGACGGCCTGCGTGTCGCCGTCATAGAGGTAGGGGAACGTGAACCGCCGCTCGCGGGCGCGGATCTTCATCTCCTCGAGAGAATCGCTGAGGTCC
>Ga0111538_10007146_pt1 | contig 15071 bp, 12 predicted proteins | sample SoiMethybrSBSTD1_FD_79669 | JGI IMG/M metagenome (GOLD analysis project Ga0111538, IMG submission 79669) | Bulk soil microbial communities from a Populus tree surrounding site in Tennessee, USA - Soil MetaG P. TD hybrid SBSTD1 (version 2)... | ecosystem: Environmental > Terrestrial > Soil >...
GCACCCCGCGAGGCATATTCCGGTATTCCCCTCCTGGTAACTGCCGTTCGAACCCAGGACCTGCGCGGTCGTCACGCAGGTGAGACCGCGACTGCAGCGCGCGCTCGCGGAGCAGCTTGCAAACCGCTGACGCGTGCCGCCTTCCTCGTCGGGCAAGCCGCAATCCGGGGGCGGCACCGGCCCGCACGTGCCGCGATCGGCGAAGCAAACGGTGCCCGGCGCGCAGGTCGTCGCATCACGGCACGGACCGGTCCCGGAAGATCCGCCCGTACCGCCGGTACCCGTGCCACCCGCACCACCCGAACCGCCTGCGCCGCCGCTGCTCGAACCGCCTTGACCCGCGCTACCGGCGTCGCCGGCGCCACCGCCCACGCCGCTGGTACCAGCCGTACCACCGCTCGAGCCAGCATTGCCTCCGGCTCCAAACGCGCCGCCGACGGCGCCCGCACCGCTGCCGCCTCCTGCGCCACCGGGACCGCTGCCGCCGGAACTACTGCCGCCGAAACCGCTGCCTCCGTCACCCCCGGCACCGACTCCGCCGTCGATACTGATCGCACCGGCCGAACCACCAACGCCGCCCGAGCCACCTTCGCCGGCCGCGCCGCTGCCGCCTCCCACGCCGTTGTACTTCGGGTCTCGCTCCGGCGGCTCGGGGTACGGATTCAAACAGGAGCTCGAGAGCACCAGGAGAAGGCCGCCGACGGCGCCGAGCAGACGAGCCCATCCTCGAAGCTTCGAGAAAGACGGCTGCCCCGCGAGTTTTGAAACGGCCAATCACCCACTCCCGGCCAAGAAACTTCGAGAGTCTACCACGCCTCGAGCCAGTCTCGAACATCAGGGTTTTTGCTCGACTAAATCAGCGCGGCGGACGACGAGTGGCATCAGAATTTTCTGGCGGTATCGCGTCTTGGTGGCCGGCCGAGACGGCGCTAAGCTCCTGGACTCTCTGTCAGCCCGCCTGCGCTTCACCCTTCGCCACAGCACATGAGCCAAAAACGAAACCCGGCGAGGCCGGCGCCGGTGCCTGAATGAGTGGAGCTGGGCCCGATCCGTTCGGCTGGGTGAGCCACACCGTCGACGGCAAATACCGCATCGACAACGTCGTCGGCGAAGGTGGCTTCGGCGTCGTGTACCGGGCCCGGCACCTCGGCTTCGAGGAAAATGTCGCGGTGAAGTGCCTGCGCATGCCGGAAGCCCTGCTCGGCGAAGAGCGCGAGCGCTTTTTCACCAGCTTTCTCGCCGAAGGCCGGCTTTTGCACCGCCTGTCGCGCGCCACGGCAGGCATCGTCCAGGCCCTGGACGTAGGCGCTGCGGTCTCGCCGAAGGGGATCTGGACGCCCTACCTCGTGCTCGAGTGGCTCCAGGGCAAAACCCTGGACGAAGACTTCGACCAGCGCTCGAAACAGCGGCTCGGTGGGCGGCCTCTGGGCCAGGCGATCGACCTGCTCGAGCCGGCCGCGCGCGCCCTCGCGCTCGCCCACGAGCAAGGGATCGCCCATCGCGACATCAAGCCAGCCAACCTCTTCATCGCCGAGGTCGGAGGCCGGCAGACGGTGAAGGTCCTGGACTTCGGCATCGCGAAGGTCATCACCGAAACCGCGAGTCTGACCCGCGCCTTCGAGATGACCGGGCGATCGCTGCAGGCTTTCACCGCACGCTACGGTTCGCCGGAGCAATTCAGCCGGCGCTACGGCGCGACCGGACCGTGGACGGACGTCTTTGCGCTGGCGCTGGTCTTGATCGAGACCGTGTGCGGTCGCCAGGCGCTCGAAGGCGAGGACGCCGCGCAGCTCTTCGTCGCCGCGGCGGACCAACACAACCGGCCGACGTTGCGGGCATGCGGGGTGGAAGCCAGCGACGGCGTCGAAGCGGTGCTGCGCTCCGCACTCGCCGTCGATCCGAAGGAGCGCTACCTGAGCGCCGGGGAATTCTGGGACGCGCTAGTGGCCGCAGCGACCGCGGACGGCACGCTGGCTCCTGCGCCCGCGCGGCGCATGCAATCGTCGCACGTGCTGATGGAGGGCGGCCTGCCCGTGCTTCCACCGCCGAGCGCAGCGGCGCAGACGCTCGAAACGCGGCGGATCGATCCGGCGAGCGCCACCGAGCTCTCGAGCAGCACTCAGGTGCCGATGCCCACCGGCCGGCGCTTCTCGCTGCTGCCGGGCCCGGCGGCAACGCCGCTGCGCGTGGCGCTCGCGGTCGGCGCCGCAACGGCGGTGTTCGCTGCCGTGGCGGGCATCGGACTTCTGATCTGGGCCGGCGGCGGTAAGGATCCGGGTCCCGCGGCCAGCAACTCGGCCGCCGAGCTCACCGCGCCCGAGCTCGGGCCGCTCACCTCGGCGCCTCCCCCGCCGAGCTCGACCAAGCCGCCGCCCTCGCGCACCGAAGGTGTGAAGCTGCCGCCGCCGACGCTGAGCGCACCGAACATGGCTGCCAACACGCCGCCATCGGCGCTGCCTTCCCTCGCCGGTGGTCCGCCGCCGATCGTGGTCCCCGAGGGCCGACTCGCCAAGGGTTCGGTGTGGTTCCAGAAGTTCCGCGTTTTGCCGCGCGGCGGCGACAAGGAGAAGAGCTTCGTCGAAGCGCAGGTGCGCTGCTCCGAAGTCGCGATGTCGCTGTGCACGGAGTCGCAATGGGCGAGGGCCTGCGAGGTGAGCCCGAATCTCGCCAGCACACCGTCCTGGACGTCGAGCGCGGACGGCACCGGCTTCGTCGTGCGCGGCGGAGGCAGCTGCGATGCGCGAGCGATCGCCGCGGCCGACGAACGGAATCCGGAGCGCGGCGGAGTCTGCTGCGATCGCGCGATCGGCATCGACACCAAGAATGCGAACACGTCGTTTCTGGCGGCGACCGCACAGCGCCTGCTCTTGATCGAACGCAGCTTGAATCAGCGCGACGTGCCGGGATTTCTCGAGCTGCTCGGCGACGGCGCCTCGATCGACGGCGCTCCGCGCACCAAGGAAGGCGCGACGCGGCTGCTGCAGGACTCGTTCAAGGAGTGGCCGGACCAGTGGCTGCTGAGCGACCTGTGCAAGGCCTCCATGGAGACCAAGGTGACCATGGTCAAAAGGGGCCGATGGGGCCGCAAAAAGCGCGTCGAAAGCTCGACCTGGTCGGCGGAGTGCCGGCAGCTCAGGTACCGCGGCAGCCAGATCGCGGTCGTCACGACGCACTACGTGTTCGGGGGCACCGGCAAGCTCAAGTCGATTGCCGACGGGCAAGTGGTTCGCGACTGGTCCAAGCTGTGAGGCGGCATTTCGCGGTGGTCGCCGTCGCCAGCGCTCTGACGTTCGGAGCCGGGCGCGCCGGGGCCTGCTCGTTCCCGGGATTCGAGCCGCACGTGACCGACGACAGCCGCGCGGACGACGTCCCGCCCGAGCCGCCGCAAGACGTCTCGGTCATCGTGTTTCGCGGTCACGCCCCCGAATCAGCGGGTTGCGGCGAGGTCCAGGGATCGAGCTGCGATGGCATCGGCAGGGTCGCGCTCACGCTGAACGAGCCCGCCACGGACGACCAGACGAGCGCGGAGCAAATGGGCTACCTGATCGAGCTGAGCTCGGGGGAGCTGCCGGGCGGGCTCGTATTGCCGGAGACGGCGGTACGGGCGCGCGCAGGTGCGCTTGAGCTGATCTTCCAGGATGACACCACAGAGGGACAGGAGGTCGTAGCTTTCTCGCTCACGCTGACCCCTGTCGACGAGGCCAATAACCTCGGCCCGGCCTCGGATCCAATCCGCGTCTACGACTCCGGCTCGGCCGAGGGCTGCCGCGTGGCAAGCTCCGCCGCTTCGCTCGACGCGGCGCTCTTGCTCGGCCTGATCGCGGTCGCGCGGCGCTTGGCAAGGCGCTAGGCTTCACCCCGTGGGAGGGCTTTTGATGCGCGCACGAGGACGTCTGCTTTCAATCCTGGGCGCCGGACTGCTCACGGGCTGCACCAGCGCGATCGGCGTCGGCGTGTTCACCGGCATGACCGGAGCTGCCGTGCTGGCGGCGGATTGCCCCGACATGGTCGACATCACGGTGCGCGACCCGATCACCGGCGGTCGCACCTGCGCGGCCACCGTCACCGCCACGCAAGGCGACGACACGCGGACGATCCAGCCCTGCTATCACGCTGACCTTCCGGACGGGACGTGGCAGATCCGTGCGAGCTACCCCGGGCGCGCGGACGAGGTGTCCACGGTGGTGATCGCCACGGAGGGCAAGTGCGTTCATACGGTGCAGACGGTCGAGTTCTGGCTTCGACCCGCGGGCCGGGCCGAACCGACCGTGGTCCAACCGAGCGCGCCGCTCCCGGCGCCGCCGCCCGCGCCGACTGCGGCCCCGACCACGCCCCCGAGCGCCTTGGTCCCGGCCCCACCCACGACGGCCCCGCCGCCGCCCGGGACGGCCCCGCCGCCACCCACGACGACCCCGCCACCCGCGAAGCCGCCACCCGCAAAGACCCCGCCACCCGCAAAGACCCCGCCACAAGCAGCGCCTGCCCCCCCGACCGAGCGGTTTCCCGATCGCCAGAAGCCTTGAGGCTTCTGGCTGGCGCCGAGAATGGCTAAGCTCTGAAAAGGTGGCGAACCATGTCGACACTCGACCATGAACACCACGACCTGCTTTTGAGCGTGCTCGTCGTCGGCGGCGCGAGCGCGGCGTTTCTGTCGGGCCTACCGCTGCGCGACGGCGAGCTCCGGCTCGGTAAAGTTCAGGAGTGGACCCCCCGGCTCCGCTTCGAGGGCTTCTCCGTCGATCCCTGGTCCGGCGATGGGAGCGAGGGCGCCCGGCTCGAGTCGCTGCTCCCCCAAGTGGACGCGCTCGTGCTCACCGACGCGCTGGCGGAGGGCACCCACTATTCGAGCGCAGCGGTCGAGCGCCTGAGCCGGGCCCTGGGTCCGGTCAAGCTGCGCGTGCCTGCCGCGATCTTCGGCGGCCCGGCGCTGGCCCAGGAGTGGACGACATTGTCCGGCGCACAACCGGTTTTCGTCGGGGAACCGACTCCGGAAAATGTGATGCCCGCCGTCAAGGGGGTGCTCAAGGTCTTGCTCAAGACGCTTTCACCCACCGGCAAGACGATCCCGCCGCCCGACGTGGCCTGAGCGGCTGCCGCGAGGGCAGAAGCTTGGCAGTCCAAACCGCCTCCCAACCGGACCTCGCCGGTGCGCTGCGGCCGCGCGTCTGTCCGATCTGCGAGCAGCGCTATCCGGCGGATTTCAAGGTCTGCCCGCGAGACGCCGCCCGACTCGAAGACGCGGGGGAGGAAGCCGACCCGCTGATCGGCTCCGTGCTCGGGGAAGCGTTCCGCGTGGTGCGACAGATCGGCGAGGGTGGCACGGCGCGCGTCTACGAGGCGCGGCACGTGAGACTCGAGAGCAAGCGCTTCGCGGTCAAGGTGCTGCACGGCTTCTTCGCCTCGCAGGCCAACGTCGTCGCACGCTTTGCTCGCGAGGCCGAGGCGGCCTCGGCGATCCGCCACCCGGGCATCGTCGAGGTGCACGACGTCGATCGTACGGCGGACGGCCGGCCCTATCTCGTCACCGAGTTCCTCGAGGGCGAAGACTTCGGATCTTTGCTCAAGGCGCGCGGCAAGGTCGAGCTCGCGTTCGCGGTGCGGATCGCGCGCAAGGTCTGCCAGGCGCTTTCCGCCGCGCACGCGGCGGGCATCGTGCACCGCGATCTGAAGCCCGAAAACATCTTTTTGGTCGGCAAGAACGACAAGCCGGCGGTGAAAGTGCTCGACTTCGGGATCTCGAAGATCGAAGGCGCGGGCGCGGCGCAACTCACGCGCACCGGCATGGTGGTCGGCACGCCCGCCTTCATGTCGCCCGAGCAGGCGGCCGGCGCGAAGGTCGACGCGCGAACCGACGTCTACGCCGTGGGCGCGATCCTCTACCGCGCGTTGACCGGCCGGCCGCCGTTCCAGGGCGGAGACGCCGCCGAGGTCTTGAGCGCCGTGCTGACCAGTGAGCCGCCGCGGCCGATGTCGCTAGAACCGAGCGTTTCCGAGGCGCTCGAGCTCGTGATCCAGCGCGCGATGTCGAAGGAAGTGACCGAACGCTTTCAATCGATGAACGAGCTCGATCGCGCGCTTTCGGCGTTCAGCGGCCGGCGCGGCGACGCGGCCGTGAAACAAAACGAGCCGGCGCTCGAGGAGCGCGACACGGTGGCGCCGCGGATGACCGACGCGCCGCCGCCGCTCGCGCTGTCGCTCGCGGTGGAAGAGAAGGCGCGCGACGCGCGGGTCGCGCGGCCGACGTTGATCGGGTTTTCGGCGCTCGCCTTTTTCTGGACCCTGGTCTCGATCTCGGACGCGCTCTTGGCGTTGCTCGCGCTGGCCAGCAACGAACCAGCCAAGCCGACCACCGGCGCGGCGATCGGCGTGACGGTGGGGGTGTTCGCGGTGCTGCTCGGCCCGTTCGTGCTCTGGCTGCGGCGGGTCGGAAAGATCTGGAAGAACACGCTTCACGCCGTGGAGCTTGCCGCCCTGACCCGTCGTGTCACGCTCTCGGCCATGGTCGCCTACGCGATCGCTGCGCTGACGCAGTCGGTGCTGTTCAAGACCTTCGTCGAGCCGTCCGCGTCCGTACGCGCGCTGTCGCCGGTTCTGCTCCTGGTCGCGAGCCTCGCCGCGGCCGGCGCAAGCTTCGGACTTTTGCGCGCGCGCCAATCGAAGAAAATCTGATGTTGTGCCCGCGCTGTCACCGCGAATCCGCGGACGCCGGCGAGCGCCGCTGCCGTTTCGACGGCGACGAGTTGACCCGCGTGCCGGAGCTCGAACTGGTGGACGCGAAACCGACGCCCGATGCGGGCACGGTCTACAGCAAGCGCTACGTGGTACGCGGGTTGCTCGGCGAAGGAGCGATGGCGAAGGTCTACCTGGCGGAAGACGCGCTCACCAAGAAGCTCGCGGCGATCAAGGTGCTGGAGAGCCCGGACGCGCGCATACCGGAGACGCGCGAGCGCTTTTTTCGCGAAGTGCGCACGACCGAAGCGCTCGCTCACCCGAACATCGTGCGCCTGCTCGACGCCGGCCAGCGCCGGGACGGCGCCGCGTATCTGGTGATGGAGTACCTGTTCGGGGAATCGCTGGGCGCTCTCTTGCGGCGCGAGCCGCGCATCGACGTGAAACGGGCGCTGTGGATCGCTCACGACGCGGCGTCCGCGCTTTCGGCCGCGCACGCCGCCGGCACCATTCACCGCGACGTGAAGCCCGACAACATCTTCCTCGTGGGCGAGCGCGGCAACGCCCACGCGCTCAAGATCGTCGATTTTGGCCTCGCCCGGCTTCAGGGTCAGAGCGGGCTCACCGGGATGGGTGTCACCGTGGGCACGCTCGAGTACATGGCGCCCGAGCAGACCGTGAAGGACGCGACCGGACCGCGCACCGACATCTACGGGCTCGGCGTCGTCCTTTACCGCATGCTCACCGGGCGGCTGCCCTTCGTCGGCTCGGACACCGAGGTGCTCGCCCACCAGCTCCTGAGCGCGCCGGTTCCGCCCTCGCACTTCGATCCGGGGCTCGACCCGCGCATCGAAGCCGTGATCCTGACGGCGATGCGCAAGCTGCCGCGAAACCGCTATCCGTCGATGGAAGACCTCTTGGTCGATCTGCGGCGTATCCACGGCGGCCGCGACGGCGTCGAATCGGCCATTTTGCTCGAAGCAGACGTTTACGTGCCGCAGAGCGCCTACGCCAAGACCGTCGCCGCGGCGCTCTACAAGAAGCTCAACCAGCCGGTGCCGGCCTGGTGATCGACTTCAACCCGCCGCGCGCGCCAGTAGATCGAGATGCTCGCTCAGCGTGAGCCGATCGACATCGTCGATGGTCGTGAACTTGTAGGCTTCCTGCGTTCCGAGCCAGCGCACCGAACGCGCGAGCACGCGGATCGGCCGCGGCGCATTTTCGAGATAGAGCTCGAGCCGCACCGATCCGCGGCGCTCCTGGGGCACGCCGGCGTAGCCGCGCTCGAGCACGATTCCCGTCGCCGAAACTTCCACCGCGCGACAGTGCGAAGCCACGACACCGTCGTAGATCAGCACGGGGAATTCGACCTTGCCGCGCAGGCCCATGCTGCGCTCCGGCCGCGAGATACGCGCGGCGCTCGTGCGCGGCCGCGAGTCGAGTGCGCGTGGATCCGATTGTCGATCCAGTCCCATCGAAGAAGCCATGCATGGCGCCTTTGCAGACCACGTGCCAGCGGTGTGACGGCCGGCCGAGCTACGCGGAATGTCAGACGATCGCCCGCTGCGGGGGATCCCGCGAAACCGATGCGCGTCGCAAAAAAGTCGTGGCATCCGGCCACCCTGCGTGGCGCAAAGAGCGTCGCAGCTTGACGGCGGCCCGCGTAGCGTCGAAAAAAACGATTTCACACACGTATCCAAGCGCCCGATGAACGACCATGCCAACCGCAACCGATCGGCCAAGAACGGCGCCGGTGCGGCGTCGAGCTCGGAGGCCGGCCAGTCAGTCGCTGATCTGTGGGCGGTCAGCTACTCGGACGACGACGATCGCGAGCTCACCAGCACGCAGATCGCCGGCGCGATCCGGCGCGGCGAAATCGACGGCGAGACGATCGTGTGGCGGCCAGGGATGGACGACTGGGAGCCGCTATCCGAGCGTCCGGAGCTTTCGCCGTTGCTCGAGCCCCCGAAGCCGGCCCCGCCGCCGCCCCCGGCCGCGGCCTCCGACGAGCTGCCGGACGAGCTGCCCGCGTCGTTGAAACCGAGCGCGCGTCGCTATGCCCCCGTGGTCGGCTTTCTCGCGCTGCTCCTGATCGCCGGCGGCGTCTGGTTGGCCGCACGCGATCCTGCATCCGCGGAGAGCGTCGCCAGCGCGACCAGCGCCGTGCCCGCGGCGGCTCCCGCGCCCGCGCCCACCCCGCTTGCCGCGGCTCAGCCGAGCGCGAAAACGGCCGCATCCGCCGCGGTCGAACCACCCGTCGCAACGGCCGAGTTCGATCGCTTGCGCGCGCTGCGGCATCTGGCGGCCCTCGCCGAAAAGGCCTCACGCTGCCGCGCTCGCGGCGCCCCGGAGGGCACCGTGCGCGTCGCCGTCACCTTCGAGCCCACCGGCACGCCGAGCGCGGTGCGCGTGTTCCAGGCGCCGTACGCGGGCACCCCGACCGCTCAGTGCATCGTGAAAAAGCTCGGCACCGCCAAGGTCGATCCGTTCCGCGGTTCCCCCGTCACAGTGCGGATTCCGGTCGAGCTGCGCTGACGGCTCAGCCGTTTTCGCCGACGCGCTGCGGGAGCTCCCAAGTCTCGGCGAGCCAGTCCAGCACCTTCGCTTCGCGCTCGACGATCGATTCCTTGACCGCCATGTCGAACAAGAGCTCGTAAAGCACCTCGCGCGCCTCGGGGCGCGTGACGTCGCCAGCGGTCATCAGAATCGCTTCCGAGTCCGGCAGCTGTGCCGCTTCGCGTGCCGCGCCCTCGAACGCGTCGCGACCGAGCTCGCCCATGATCCGGTTCAAGAGCTCGAGCTCGTCGCCGGAAGCCTGACCGTCGAGACGCGCCATCAAACCCAAAAGAGCGAGCAGCGCGACCTGTTCGTGGTGTTCGAGCTCGGCGAGAGTCATGCGGTCCCGGATACTATCCCGAAACGCGCGCAGCGAGAAACCCGCGAAAATCCGCTGTCTTGGTTGATGTTCGGGGCCCCGACCGCCCCCTGGTTTGTTGTTCGGGGCCCGAACCCCGAACACGCGAGCTCGGTGTACGCTTGGTCTTCCGGGTCGGCAAATGAGCGAGCCGCTGCACGTCCTGATCATCGACGACGACGAGCACCTCTTGAATTTGCTCACGCAGCTCGTCACGCGCATGGGCCACGTCGGGGTTCCCGCGGCTTCCGCCGAAGCCGGCCTCGGTCTCTTGCCGTTCTGGACCTTTCAGATCGCGCTGATCGACCACCATCTGCCGGGCATGGAAGGCATCGTGCTCGGCGAGTACCTGCGCAACAACAACCCGGACATGGCGATCGCGCTCGTCACCGGCGGCGGCGACCACAAGCTCGTGCGCCAGACCCGCGCTCTATCGATCAGCTTCATCGAGAAACCGTTCGACGTCGCGGTGATCCGCGCGCTGATCGACGACTACGCTGCAGGCGCGGATCAGCGCGAAAAGCGCCGCCTGGGCGGACAGGACGCCGACTACGCGCCACCGATCGCGCGTTACGCGGACGAGCTCGGCGCAAGCTTCGCGATCCCGGGTGTACCCGAGCGCGTCGCGTCTTGTCTGCTCGAGACGATCAAGCGCTGTCTCAACGATCTGCGATCGGTCTCGCGCTACACCGAGCACAGCCGTGTGCTCGCGCTCTCGGGACTGCTCACGGCGCGCGTGCTCGATCTGACTCTGCCGCGTCTACCCTCGGGCCGCACCGTCTACGAGGAATACGACGCTCTGATGGATCAACACGGACGCTCGCCGAGAATTCAGCGGCGAAAGTCCGAGTATGCGTCCCGGACCGTCAAGCGACCGTTGAACGTGCCCGTGCCCGTGTCCGTTTTTTTTGGGTGAGCCCTCACCGCCGATCGGCGTCGGCGGGACGCCGCGGCCGCGCGATGGTCGTTCCGATTGTTTCGGGCAACCGTCGTTCATCGTCGCGGGAGCACGTGCTTGGAAAACACCGCGTGTCTCCCGGTGCTTCCACGCAGACTGGGCAGAGCGGCGGCTTTTGCTGGCATAGAACTGCTGCCGCTGCCAAGACGGCGAGCTGGCTCCGAGCTCGGCCCCAATTCGGGCCGAGCGAGAAGGCTAGTAAATGACATCATTGTCGGCGCGGCGCCGGAAACCGACCGCGCGAAAAAGCGCGGCGCGGTCGATTGTGGTTGACGAGCTCCGCGGTGAAGGGACGCGCGCGATCGTCAGTCATTCCTGGCCTCCGCTCCGGAGCGGAGCCGTATCGACTCGAGCCGCTCTCGGCAGAACGCTACCGAATCGAGTTTACGGCGAGCTCCGAATTTCGCGCAAAGCTCGAGCAAGCGCGCGAGCTCGTGAGTCACTCGGTGCCGAGCGGGGACATCGCGGTGGTGCTCGAGCGGGCGCTGGACGAGCTAATCGCCCGCGAGGTGAAGCGGCGCACGGGAGCGGGCAAGCCGCGGAAACGCCGGGAGCTTCAGCCAGGCTCTCGCCACGTGCCCGTCGAAGTCGAGCGTGCGGTTCGCGAACGCGATGGCTCGCAGTGCACCTTTCACGACGCCGAGGGTCGCCGCTGCAGCGAGCGACGCTTTCTCACGATCGAGCATCGCGACCCCTTCGCACGGGGTGGTCCGCCGACGGTCGAAAATCTCTGCCTTTTCTGTTCAGCTCACAACGCCTACACGGCGCGGCAGGTGTTCGGCCCAGCGTTCATTGAGAAGAAGCAGTCCTCGCCACGCGCCTAAGCACGAAGCCACGTGTCAATCAGATGCCTTCGACAAGGTACTGGTCGCGCTCTGCCACAATGGATTCACCAAACGGGAGGCGAAACCCGTCGTGGATGCCCTTCGACAGGAGGGGGGCGGCGCCCGAGCTCGTGCCGTTGCTCAGAGCGGCCCTCGGTCGCCTGACCCCGACGCGGGCGTGAGCTTCCGCGCCAGACCGGCGACCTTTCCAAGCTCGCTGCCCCATCCGCGGCGAGCCGCCACCGGCGCATGGTCTTGGCAGCGGCAGCGCCAGCCATTCGCGGAGGGAGACTTTCTTGGGTCCTTGGAATGCTTCCGGCTGGAGGCGAGCGGCAGGAGCGCACGCTGGGCGACGGCGATGGCCTGAACCATCGAGGCAAGTCGCACGATCCCCACGACCGATTCACCGCGGGTCGCGTTGGCGCTCCAACCCCGGATGGCGCAAGCGGGCCGGCTTCTGGTTGTCGGTTCGTCGCGGAATCACGGGGAGCGGCACGCCTAGGATCGGCTCCAATCCGGCTTCAGGTTGCGCTCGGTTCGACCGCTCCACGACGAGCCACGTCGCCCCGCCGACGGCCTGCGTCGATCATGGCTCACCCCCAATAATTCTGGCGTCCTTCTTGGCGCTTTGGCGCCTTTGCGGTTGATTTCTCTGAAACCTCAGCGACCCTCCGGCACCTCGCGTGGCGCGCGATTGGCGCTCCAGCTCTCGAGCAGCGAGCTCACCGCGACCCCAAAGGCGAAGACCAGAATCAAAGTCCTCGCTCTGATTCCCAGCATCACGCCCGCGATCACGAACCCCGACACCGCTCCCAGCGCGTGGCCGATGAAGCTCAGCCCTGGCATCAAGAGGTCGAGGGCCGCCTGGCCGACCACGATCAGGAGCACGGTGACCAGCGGTCGCGCCGCGACGCGAGCGCGGTCGGTCCAGAGGCCGTGCCCGAGGATCGCCGCGGTGGCGCCGACGATTCCCATCACGTTGGCGGAAGCGCCGAGCAGCACGTCGGCCGGCCGCAGCCCGAGCGCGACCAGCGCCACGAAACCTCCGAGCGCGATCGAACCGGCCCCGAAGTACACGATCAGGTAGCGCAGCGGGCCGAGCCGCCGTTCCACGAAGCCGCCGAGCAGGAGCAACGCTCCGACGTTGGGCAAAAGGTGGAGCGGGCCGTAGTGCAAAAACTGCGCGGTCAGGACGCGCCACCAGTCGCCGGACAGCGCGCGGCTCGCATCGAGCGCGCCGAGCCGGAGCAGCGTCTCCTGGTCCGTCGAGCTACCCGCGACCACCTCGAGCAGGAACACCGCGCAAAGCAGCGCCGACAGCGCCCAGGTCGTCCAGAGCTTGCGCGGTTCGGCGTGGGCGGGCGAATAGCGGCGCGCGTAGTTCCATTCCCGTTCCAGACGCGAAAGGCGCTCCCGAGCCGCGTCGTCGAAGAGGCCGCTCGCGATCGGCGGCGGCGCCTCGAGCCGTCGCGACACGACCCGCCGCGCCCGCGCGTCCGCGACGGTGAGGCAGCGGTCGAGCCGAGCGCGCGCCTGTGCGAGCTGCCCCGCCGCGAGCTCGGCCGTCGCGCGCCAGACCTCGGCCGTCACCGCATCGAGATGCCGCAACGGCCCGGCCAAAAGCTCCGAGACCTGCGCCGGTCTGCCGCAAAAAGCGAAGGCAAACAGCCGGCAATGGTCGAGCAGCCGCGCGTGCATCGCGGAGCGAAGCTCGCCGCTGACCTGTTCGGCCGCCTCGAGCAACCCGAGCGGATCCCCGGTTTCGCCGAGCGCGCGCAGCCAGGTCGGCGCGAGCACCGGATCGCGATTGCCGTGGTTGCGATCCTGCTCGATGAAGGCCAATAACCCCGCCCAGTCTCCGCGCGCCGTGTAGCGTTCGAGAATCGCGCTGCTGGCGAACGGGCCGCCTTCGGTCCGAAGCTTGTCGAGCAGCACCTCGGCCGCGGAATTCCGGCCTTCGCGCTCGAGCTCGAGCGCCTGATAGTAGTCGGAAAGATCGGTCCAGCGCTCGAACGGCCGGAGCCACCGCAAGAGCCGCGCCAGCCGCCGCGCCCGCCCGTAGCGACCCCGAAGCGCCTGCTGGGTCGCGGCGCGGGCGACGAGCGCCGGCACGAGCGCGAGCACGCACCACGCGAGCGCCGCGATCGCCCCGGCGTCGTCCGGATCCAGGATCCTGCCGAGCACGGAGACCGTCAGCACCATTCCGAGGCTGACGCGAATTCCCCGAACGGACGATCCAGGGACGCCGATGCTGCGAAGGAGGTCGACCACCGTGACGACGACGACCAGCCAAAAAACCAATTGGTTCGCGTCGAACTCCGGCGGCAATGACGGAAACCTAGCGCAAACACGAAAAGGGCGACGGCGAGCAGATCGCGAAAGAACGAAGGCCGGGAACGTCCGGAGGCGGTAGGCGCTCTATTGCGTCGGGCTCGGGAGTCAGCGTATGCTGATAATTCGGGTCAACTGGGTGAAAAGTCCGGCTGGCGGATGTTGCGGATCGAGGAGGAAGCTTGGCTCATGCGTACTTATGTGCCCTTTCAGCTGATTCTGGGGTGTGTTCTCGGCTTCGTTGCTTGCTCCGACGACGATAAAGCGCCGCTGCCCCCGCAGCAGCTTGGACAGCGCAACGAGTCCTGCGAAACCCGCTCGGATTGCTTGCCCGGGCTGGTGTGCGTCAACCAGGTCTGCTCGGTCGACCGCTTCAACGTCCAGCCGAGCGGGAAAGAGTGCGCGGTCGTACAGTGCCGTGAAAACGACGACTGCTGCCCGGCGCCCTCGGCCACCTGCGTTTCGCTCAAGGCGGCCTGCGACGCGGGTGATCAGACTTCCTGCCTGTCGTACGAGGCAAGCTGCGCTTGCAACGCCGAGTGTCTCAACAACAGCTGCGTTCAGCGCTGCAGCACCGACGGGACCGGCCGCACCTGCTCGTCGTCGGCAGCGCGCTTTTGTGACCCGGCCAGCCAGCACTGCGTGCAGTGCCTGTGCGACTCGGACTGCCCGACGTCCCAGGTCTGCCGCGGGAACAAATGCCTGCCGAAGTGCGAAGAAGACCTCGACTGCGCCCCGCTGAACAAATGCCAGGACGGCGTCTGCGTCCGCACTGGATGCACGGCGGATCGCGAGTGCATCGCGTCGCTGTCGAACGTGCTCGCGGTGTGCCGCGAGGGCGTGTGCCAGGTCGGTTGCACCACCGACGTGGAGTGCGATTCCCCGTCGAGCTTCCAGTTCAAGGGCTGCATCAACGGCGTCTGCACCGACCTCGGTTGCGAGAGCACGGAGGAGTGCCGGGCGCTGCGCAAGCTGCCGGCAAACAGCAACCAGTTCGCGCTCTGCCGTGACCGCCAGGCACCGGAAGGCCCCGGTGCGCCGCCGGATCCGGCGAACTGCTCGGGCACCGGCGGCACCGGCGGAACCTCGGGCACCGGCGGGACCCTGGGCACCGGTGGGACCTTCGGCACTGCCGGGACCTTCGGCAGCGGCGGGACCGGAGGCACCGGCGATTGCTGCACCACGCATGCGGGCCCCGGCTGCAGCAACACCTCCACCCAGGCGTGCGTGTGCAACTACGTTTCGAGCTGTTGCTCCAGCGCGTGGTCGGCGACCTGCGCTGCTTACGCGACCAGCCTGTGCGGAGGTTGCGCCGGCACCGGCGGGGTTTTCTCCGGCACCGCTTCAGGTGGCACGATCACTTCCGATTCCGGCA
>Ga0111538_10007151_pt1 | contig 15066 bp, 7 predicted proteins | sample SoiMethybrSBSTD1_FD_79669 | JGI IMG/M metagenome (GOLD analysis project Ga0111538, IMG submission 79669) | Bulk soil microbial communities from a Populus tree surrounding site in Tennessee, USA - Soil MetaG P. TD hybrid SBSTD1 (version 2)... | ecosystem: Environmental > Terrestrial > Soil > Tree...
GCGGTGAGGTCCGTGCGCGTCGCCTGAACGGCCGGCACCAGCCCGAAGATCAACGCGCTGACGACGGAGACCATCAAGCTGAACACGAGTGCGCGGCGATCCATGTTGAACGCCAGCGCGATCGGCAGATCGCTTGGCACCTCGATCTGCCTGAAGAGCATCATGCCGGCGTACCCGACGGCCAGGCCGGCCGCGCCGCCGGCCGCGGCAATCAGCAGGCTCTCCGTGATCAGCTGGCGCACGAGCCGCCCGCGTCTGGCGCCGATCGCCAGGCGGAGCGCCATCTCGCGCGCGCGAGCCGGCGCCCGGCTGGTCAAGAGACCCGCGACGTTCGCGCACGCGACGAACAGGACGAGAAGCGCGAGCGTCGAGAGCATCGCCGTCAGCACCGCATCGGGCGGGTCCTGTGCCATGCGCGCCTGGAGCTCGGTGCGTACGAACAGCTCGCGATTCTTGTTGGTGTCCGGATACGCGCGCTGCAGGTCTGCGGCGATCGCGGTCAGTTCGGTCTGCACCTGCGCCTGAGACACGCCCGCTTTCAGCCGGCCCTTGATGGTGAGGTTGCGCGCGTCTCTCGCCTCGAGCGAGGCGGTCTTCGGATCGATGAGCACCTTTGGAGACATCATCAGCGGCATGAAGTACTCCGCGCGGACGTACTGGTTCATGCCGGTGAAGTCGGATGGGGCCACGCCGATCACCGTGAACGGCATTCCGCTGATCCGCACCGTCCGTCCGAGGACGCCGGGATCCGAGGCGAACTCCTGCTCCCAGAACGCCCCGCCCAGGACGACGACGGCATCGCGCCCGGGCACCTGATCTTCCTCAGCGCGGAAGCCGCGACCGATCCTCGGCTCGACGCCCATCAGGCCAAATAGATTGGCGCTGACGAGCATGCCCATCTTCAGCCGAGTCGCGGCCTGCGCGTCTCTCGCGAATCCGGCGGTGTCGTAGGTGAAGGCGGCGAGGCCCTCGAAGCTCTGTGCGCGATCGCGGATGTCCACGTAGTCGCGGTACGACGATACGAGTGTCGTCGCTTGAAGCGACTCCAGCGAGTTGATCGACCCGACGGTGACGACCTCGCCCGGGCGGGCGACGGGGAGCGGACGCAGCAAGAGCGCGTCGGCAAAGCTGAATATCGCGCAGTTGGCGCCGACGCCCGCGGCAATAGACAGCACGGCGATGGAGGTAAAGCCGGGGCTGGCGCGCAGAACGCGCACGCCGTACGCCACGTCTTGCCACAGACGCTCGAGCCAGACGAGGCCCCACACGGATCGTGCAGTCGTACGAGTCATACGAGCGTTAGACGGCCGGGGCGTCGAGATGTTTCGATCCCGCCACGGCCGCGAGATCAAGACGACCGCGAACCCGCGGAGCACGCCGAGTTTTGAAGCATAACGCTCCTTCTCGGACTCGGCGCAACCCCTTCCCTTCAACGGTCGCGTTTCAGCGTTGCCACCGAGATCTCGAGAGCTTCCGCTCGCAGGCCGTAAAAGGGCCGCGGTCGCCGCCTGACTTCGGTCTCCGTCGCTATGTGCCGGTCCCACGGCGACGTCTGGGAAGATGGTTAGCTGGCAGCTCGACCACGAACTTTCTACTACCGGCATGTTGCTGGCCCAACACGCCCACAGTAGACGGTTCGGGATCCCGGCACGACATCGTGTATTCGAGCGAGGTCGATTACTTCCGGTGTACCGATTGCGACTGCTGCTGGACGCTGCCACGCGGAAAGGAATCGCCGGCGACCCGCTTTTTCGTCGGGCGCTCGAAGGCTTCAGAGCCCTCTCAATGCACTGCTAACTGTTCCGCTCCTGGTCGCCTCGAACGGCGGTACGGCCTTGCAACGACGCGACGCGAGAGAGCCGCCAGCGAAGTCCGGGCCAGCATTTTCGGATTCGAGGGCCTCGAGCCTCCGGGGTGGATTGATTCCGTGCGCGGGAGTTGGAGGTTTTGGGGCTGTGCCCCCGTTCGCCTCGCTCAGCCCAACTCTGCAGTACGGTGTTACCCTTAACCTCAGCCGTATCGCGAGCGCATCAGGCGCTCGCTCCAACTCACTGGAGTCTCCGATGCGAACAGCCATCGCTGCGTCAGTTCTCGGAATTGTCGTGCTGTCTTGCTCGTTCGTGGTCTCAGTCCAGGGTCAACAGAACCCTCCATCCGGTCCCGTAACCGTGGTGAACACCAACGCCAATCCCGTACCTGTCAGAGCTCCTGCGCCGCTGCCCATAAGCGGTTCCGTCGCAGTCACGGGCACGTCCAACGTGAACGTGACGAATGCCGTTCTGCCGGTTTCAGGTGGTGTGTCGGTGACGAATACGCCCACGGTCAACGTGAACTCGTCGGTGGCGACACCACTGCTCGTGCAATCGATCGATGCTGCGAAGCGGCATCCGTTCCAAATGGACGACATCAACTTCTCCTTCGATTCAGCCGACGTCACGGTGAACTTTACAGTTCCAGCCAATCGACGTTTGGAGATCACGTTCGTATCCGGTCAAATTAAGTTGGGTACCGCCGGGCAGGACATGTGGTGCCGTATGGAGACGACTTTTCAAGGCGTTGTCTCCACACATTGGCTCGACGGCAAGGACCAGGGGTTCTTTGGCACTCGCCAGCGCCAATTCATCAGTCAGCCGGTCGTGGCCTACGCTGACCCCGGCAGCGCTATCAGTGTGATGTGCAGCCGGAGCATTCTGGTGGACGCTTTTGACTTAGAGACGACGATCAGCGGCACGTACACTGACGTGCCTTGAGTGCCGGGCGATCCAACTCCTGAGGATCCGGGTCAGCGTGCTCTCGACTTGGTTCTTCTCTCGCGATAGCAACGGGACGGCTGTAGAGACCTTCAAGACGCAGCGCACGCGCAAAGCAACGTGAGACGAGGCTGAGACGGTTCCGAGTTCAGGGCCACGATTTCGGGGGGCACGGGCCGTCGAGCCTCGCGCACTAGCTGAAGAGCTGCCAACGCGCCTCATTCTGCTCAGTCCGGAGGAGAGCGTTACAAAGAATTCGACAGGCGATTCGAGTTCAGTGACGTATTCTCCCCAGGAGGCAGCTGCTTTGACCCCGCACCACGCGCCGCGAAGGCACGCGCACATGCAGGCCTAGACCGAACAGCCCCAAGCTGAGTAGCACAAGCGAAGACGGCTCTGGCACTGACCTCGCAAACACCAGGTCGTCCATGCCATAGAGGGCGTTTACAGTGGAGCTGACCGTGACGCTGTTGAAAGGCTCATCGGAGATGAAGCCGGCGAATTGTCCTAGTGAGAACCCTGGAAAGACAGGATCGAAGTAGCTAGGGATCACATCACCACGGTCTGTCGTCAATAAGTAGTCTCCATTGTTGACGGCAAAGGTGCTGCTGAAGGTAATGCCAAACGCTCGAATGGGCTGCGGGAACCCGAACGTGAACGTATCGACAAGCGGGCGAAACGAACACGCCGACGCCATTGGGCAGTCGGTCATGAAGAGATTGTTCGGGGGACTCAGCGAAATGCCGGTACTCACGATCAACGCGTCTCCAGAAGACGACACGTTGTAGGTGATTCCATTCACCGTGGATCCGTCGGCGAAGATCGTTCCAGCGGGATAGGTGTCCCAGCCCTCCACAGTTTTGACGACGGATGGATCGCTACCTAGCGCTTGAGCAAAAACGACGCGGTCCTGAAACACGATGGGGTCTGCGTGTGCCGATCGCGGAATCAGCGTCGCGGCGAGGGCGAGCATCGCGATAAGGATCGACGTCACTCTTCTGGTACGCATAGTGCTGCACCCCTGGTGAGACAGATTTCAGATTCTGATCCCAGGTTGATGCGTAGTGTAGCACCGCAAATCCACACGCTCAGGGTGACCAGATCTTGGTCGCCGTTTCAGTGACATCACGCCGCACGCCGGCACCCTGGCCACCAGGCGTGATCGTCATACCCCGACTTCGGACCTGCGGCGGAGCAGCCTCTTCCTGTCTCTGCAGCACGAGACGGCCGACAGACCGGCGTCTTGGCCGGTTCTTCTGGCGATACGCTCGGGGAAAACGCTCTCTCGCTCATGCTCAGAACGTGAATTTCGCGCCGAACTGCATCTCTCGCGGGCTCTTCGCGCTGAAGATGCGCCCGAAGTTGGCAGTGCCGTAGGTTCGGTTGGGGAGATCGAAGTTCACCGTGTTGAGCGCGTTGAAGACCTCCCACCGCAGTTCGAGCTGACGCGTCCCGGCAACGTTCCACGTCTTCGACACCACGAGGTCCAGGTTGGTCAATCCGGGACCGAGGACGCTGTTTCGACGCGCCGTGCCGAAGGTGAACGGCGCCGGCAGCGCAAATGCCGATGTGTCGAACCAGCGTTCCGGCCGTCGTTCGCCGGACGGCAGGTTCGGATCTCCCACCTGGTCCGGCCGCTGCGCGGGGCCGCTTCCAATATTGGCCTGATCGACCCCGAGATTCACGGTGAAGGGTGCGCCCGACTGGGCGAAGAAGACGGCGTTCACTCGCCAGCCGCCGAGAAGCCCCTCCGCAAGTCCACCCGTATCGTCGAAGAACGGGAGCTGATACGTTCCGCTCGCGACGAAGAGGTGACGATGATCGAAGCTGGAGTGAGCCCACTCGCCGGTCTCGTCGAACACGTTGCGCACGTCCTGCGGAACGTTGGCTTCCGCCTCCGTCGCTCCGGGGCTCGAGGCATCGTCGATGGACGAAGACAGCGTGTAGCTCACGGAATAAGAGTAGTTGCGACGCAGGCGCTGCTCGGCCTTCAGCGTCAGGCCGTGATAAATGGACTTTCCGTCGAAGCGAATCGTTCGAATGGGCCCGATTGCCGGAATCGGCCGGCGGGCCTGAACGGATCCGGGCCCGGGCTCCGGCACGTTGCGGATCGTCGAGTTGTCGGCGCCCAGCGTCCACGATCCGATGTAAGACACCTCGACCATCGTGGACGGCAGCAGTTCGTACTGCAAACCGCCACTCCAGGTCTGCGTGTATTCGACCGCATACGCGTGGTCCATGATGTTCGGCGCCACGACGCCCGTGGGGTCCGCCGCGAGAATGTCCTGCGTCTGGAACACCGGCACTCGCTGCGCCGCGGGCACGTCCACCTGCCTCGTGAAGAAGAACGGAAGGTTGCGGGCGAACGCCGTCTGGACGCTGTAGGCCCACTGATTGAGAAAGATGCCGTAGCCGCCGCGCACGACCGCACGGTCGCGATTGAAGGAAAGCGCGAACCCGGTGCGCGGGGCCAGACGCAGCTTGCTCGGGCTGAGCAGTCCGCGATCCCATCCGGCCTCCGCCGACGTCACGTACGGGAGCGGCAGGAGCGGCAGCAGGGCGGCGGCGTCAGGATTGATGCCACCATCGTCGCTGCTCGCGATCACGAACCGGCCGCCGGGCGCTTCGTGGTCGACAGAGGAAAGGCGATTGGCCTCGTCCCGCATGTGCTGGTTGTATTCGTAGCGAAGTCCCAGATTGAGCGTGAGGTTGCCGCGAACCTGCCAGTCGTCCTGCGCGAACAGGTGGAGCCAACTGGTCCTGCCGTTCTCGTCGCCGCGGCCGATGCCCGACACGGCGGTCGTCGGGTAGCCGAGCAGAAAATCGGCGAAGGCATTGCCCGTGAACTGACCGGTATAGGTGAACGCGCCGCGCGCGTTGTCCGGCTGTTCGGGCCTGAACTGCAGGTGAAAGAAGTAGCCGCCGAATTTGACGCGATGCGCGCCGCGGTCGAGAAGCACGCTCTCGAAGATTTCGAGGTGCTGGTTGTCGCGATAGGTGAACGTGGTCGGATCGCCAAACGTGCTGTACAGGCCGCGAGTGAAGATTTGCGGATAGCCCACGTCGCGCGGATCGCTCGTTACGCCTCGGAGGCCGACCTCGCTCGCGAAATCGACGCCGCGGTTTTCGCTGACCTGGCCTCCGCTCACGCGCATCCATCCGAAGCGCAGCTCGTTCAGCAGCGCGTTCCGGACGTGTGTGTGACTGACGGCCAGGTTCCTGGCCTTGGTGTCCAGCGAGCGCCCGAATCCGGGGACGAGCGTTTCCTGCAGAGCGCTGCTGCCGAAGGGTTGGATCTCATTCGCGTCGAACGTACTGGCACGCGCAAAGAGGTGATCGCCCGAGCCGAAGCGGTGGTCGAAACGCAGGCTCACCTGATCGACGTCCTTCACCTGCCGCTCGATTGCCGTGAGGTTCTGCAAAGCGGCGTCGGAGGTCGGCAGCGGCACGTGCTCGAGGAATGTCAGCGCCAGCGGATCGAGACGTTCAACGGGAATCCGGTTGTTCGCAAATGGCGTGCAGGCGCCTCCGATGCCCGTAATCGTCGAGGGATCGCAGATTTCCCCCATGCTGGAGAAATCACCCCCCCGAACGGCGGCAGTCGGCACCGAAAACGTCCTCGTCAACGACCTGTGACCGCGCTGTCCCTCATAGCTGAAAAAGTAGAAGGTCCTGTCGCGCGCGAGAGGTCCACCAAGCGCGCCGCCGAATTGATCCTGGCGCAGCGAGGGAACGGGCGCGTCCTTCGGGTCGAAGAAGTTGTAGGCGTCGAACGCATCGTGACGGAAGAACTCGAACAGGCTGCCGTGATGCGCGTTTCCACCAGCGCGCGTGGCGACATTGATCAGGGCAGACGCCTTGCCGCCAAATTCCGCGGGGTACTGTGACTTCTGAATCTTGAATTCCTGGATCGAGTCGATCGACGGGTTGATCACGAGATTGTTGAAGAGCTCGTCGGTCACCTTGACGCCGTCGAGGAGGTAGATGTTGTGACCGGAGCGCTGGCCCCCCACGTTCGGCAGCGGGCCGGCCTGCTGCAGGGCGTCGCCGCGCGTGCCTCCCGGCGGCGTCACGACCATGTCGCTCAGTTGCGCCAGCGCCAGGAAGTTGCGGCCGTTCAGCGGTAACTGAACCACCTGCTGGTTCTCGATGACGTCGCTGATTTCCGCGGTGCCGGTTTGAAGCAGCGGCACGTTCGCCGTCACGCGAACTTCTTCGACCGGCCCTCCGACGTCGAGCGCGAAATCGAGATTGAGCGTCTGTCCCAGCTGCACCGCGACGCCAGAGCGGACCACGCGCCGGAATCCCTGCAGCTCCACGGTGATCGTGTAGGTGCCTATCCGCAACGACAGCAGGTGATAGCGCCCCGCCTCGTCGGTAACCGACTCCACTCGCACGCCGCTGTCCCCGTGCTCCGCCGAGACGTGCGCTCCCGGAAGTGCTCCTCCCTGAACGTCGCGCACCACGCCGGACAGCTCGCCGGTGTTCGTCTGCGCGGCAGCGGCGGCGCCGAGGAGTAGGGTGGCGCTGACGAGAACGGGCAGTCGGGTCGCGATGTGCCGGGAGATCGCGCGCATGCGTCCGGGGAATTTTAGTGCGAAAGAGTCGGGATATCATCGCGTCCGCGTGTATCTCAGAACACAGGACACGACCGGCGTGAAAGCAGGTACTCCGGCGAGGAACCAATGATGCCCGACGCGAGCACGTCTCGGCTGTCGCTGCTGCTCGAGGAAGCGCGGCGGCTGATGGCCGAACGCGATCCGCGGGCGCTGGTACGTCATGCGTGCGAGGCAGCGCGCCGGTTGACTGACGCCAGCGTGGTTGCCGTCGCACTCGTGAGCGACGAGGGCGTAATCGAGGACTTTGCAGCCGTCGGCCTCGATCAGGCGGCTGCAGCGGAATTGCGGCGAACGGCGGCGAACACGCGCGAGCACCCGGCGCGTGGTGCGTTGGACGCACGCCGGGTCGTGCGTGGAGTGAGCGGTGTTCACTCCTACGTGTTCGTGCCGATCGCGTCGCCATCCCGCGTGTACGGCTGGCTCGCGTTGCTGGAGAAACGGGATAACCAGGTCTTCTCCGACGAGGACAGCGAGCTCGGGTCGACCTTCGGCGAGTTGGCTGGCATGGCGTACGAGAACGCTCGTCTGCTGGCGCAACTCGAAGATCAGGCGGCAGATCTGCGCGCGCACGAGGAGCAGACCGAATTCGCGCTGTCCGCGGCGCGCACCGGGGTCCTGTACCGCGATCTCGATTCGCCCTGGATCGAGATTTCCCGGTCGGCTACGGAGTTGTTCGGATTGCCTGCCGGCGCCCGTCGGGTGGCGCCACAGGAATTGCTGAAGGGCGTACACGAGGACGACGCGGCGTTGATTCGTCTTGCGGTGGACGAGGCCATCGAGGAGCGCTCTGGTTTCGCGCTCGAGTTCCGGCGGACGATTGAAGACGGCGGCGTCAGGTGGTTTCAGTTCAGGGGGCGAGTGGTGCCAAGTGCGCAAGGCGACGGCTGGCGAATCGTCGCCGTCGTCACCGACATCACCGAGCGGCGCCAGCTCGGGATTCAGCTCCGGCAGTCGCAGAAGATGGAAGCGCTGGGGCAGCTTGCCGGCGGCGTCGCACACGACTTCAACAATCTGTTGACCGCCATCATGGGCTACGCCCGATTCGCCCTGGAGTCGGTGGGCGAGGCCTCGCAGAGCCAGTATCTCGACGAGATCGTCAAAGCCGCCGGCCGTGCGGCAGGGCTCACGAAACAGCTCCTGGCGTTCAGCCGCCGGCACGTCGTCGAAACCGCACTCCTCGACCTCAACGCGCTCGTGGCCGACATGGTCGCCGAGTTGCGTCCAACCTTTGGCGCCATCGAAGTGGCAGTGTCGCTGGCAACGGCGCCGCTGCACGTGCGGGCGGATCGCGACCACCTCGAGCAGGTCGTGAGAAACCTGATGATGAATGCTGGCGAGGCGGCCGGGCCGAGCGGCCACATTCGGCTCGCCACTGAGGCGGCGGACGTCGATGAAGCGACGGCCGCCCGTGTGCCCGGGCTGAACCCTGGCGCTTACGTGGTCCTCTCGGTAATGGATGACGGCCCCGGCATGGACGAGGCCGTGAAGTCACGGCTGTTCGAACCGTTCTTCACGACCAAGCCGCGAGGACACGGAACCGGCCTCGGGCTCGCCACGGTCTACGGCATCGTCGTCAACAGTGGCGGCGTCATTCAGGTCGAGAGCGAACCCGGCCGGGGCTCGACATTCACAGTGTACTTGCCGCGGGAGCACGAGGTTGCGCCGCTCACCCGCCAAGCCACCGATTCGCCGGCGCTGACGGCGCCAAGGACGGTGCTGCTCGTCGAGGACGAGGAACCGGTCCGTGAACTGGTGCGAATGATTCTCGAGCGCGCCGGTCATCGCGTCGTCGAAGCGGCAACCCCGGAAGAGGCAATCAGGCGTTTCGAGACGATGACGTCGGTGGACCTGCTGGTGACCGACGTGGTGATGCCCGGGATGTCCGGGTTCGACCTCTTTCACACGCTCGTTCAGCGCCTTCCGTCTCTGCGCGTGCTGTTCATCTCCGGCTACACCGATTACGCCCGGCTCGAGCCCGCTCTCGCCGACCCGGGAGCATCCTTCCTCGAAAAGCCATTCTCCGCCGAGGCGCTCACCCGTAGAATTCGCGAGCTGCTGAGTGATTGAGCCGGCGGCAATTGTGGCCTCGCGTCGTGCGCCCATGGTGTTCGGAAGCGAGGTGGCGCAGCGTTATTGCGAGTATCGGCCGACTCCCAGTCGTGTCGTTGGCGGGTCGCCGTACCGAACGGGGCGGCCGACGCTGTGCCAGGCCGCACGTTGGTGCAGCGCCTCCGGGTTCTCAGGGCAACGACCGGCGCTTGGCTTATAGTACGAACCACACCGCCGCGAAAACGCAGGTCCTGGGGGAAGGGATGTTCGAGCCGGGGACCCAAGTCGGGCGATACGAAATCCAGCGCAAGCTTGGTCGCGGCGGAATGGGCACGGTCTACGTCGCCCACGATCCCGTCCTTGGCCGCATGGTCGCGATCAAGGTGTTCGCAAGCGAACTCGACCTGCCAGACGCTCGCGAACGATTCTCGCGCGAAGCTCGCCTTGCGGCCGCACTGAATCATCCCAATATCGTCACCGTCCACGATTATGGCGAGTTCGAGTTGCAGCCGTTCATCGTCATGGAGTACGTGGCGGGCGAAACAGTTGCCAGCCTGATCCGGCGAAAAGCGCCGGCCCTCCTGGCGGACAAGCTTCGTTGGATCGAAGAGCTGTGTGCCGGGGCGGAATATGCGCACCGGATGCAACTCGTTCATCGGGATATCAAGCCGGCCAACCTGATCGTCGATCGCTCGGGCCACCTGAAGATCCTGGACTTCGGCATCGCACGCATTCTCGGCCTCACGTCGACCACTGCACTGACTGTCGGGACGCCTGGTTACATGGCCCCCGAGCAGATCAAGGGCGACCCCCTCGACGATCGCGCGGACCAGTTCGCCATCGGAGTGGTGTGCTACGAGCTGCTGTCCTACACGGAGGCCTTCCCCGGCGACTCGATTCCGGCCATCACGCACCGGGTGCTCGAGGAGGATCCACTGCCGCTGCGCCAACTGGTCCCCGACGCGCCATCCCGGCTCGTCGAGATCGTTCACCGGGCTCTCGAGAAGAACGCTTCGGAACGATTCGCCGACACCGAGTCGCTGCTGGCAGCGATCGCCCACGTCCGGCTCGAGGCGTCGAACCGTGCCTGGAATGTCAACCGAGGTGCAGCCGATCGTGACCCGCTCTCGCCGCCGGCGGGTTCGCGGGGTACCGGGTCTATACGACGCCGCCAGGACGAGGCAGTCGGTGTGGCGACACCGCCGCCCGATCCGAAGAAGACCGATCGCCCGGCGCTGGCCCGGCGCAGGGCAATCCAGCTCGAAGCGGCCTTGAACAAGGCGCGCGCACTACTGGCGGAAGGCGAGCTCGTCTCGGCATACGAAGCATGCCAACAGGCGCTCACTCTCGACGAAAACGACGCGGGGGCGCTTCGTCTGGAACAGGAGATTGAGTCGGCGCTTCAACGTCGTGGTGAGCCGCTGCCGGATTCTCCGCGCCACGCGCCAGATGAGGCCCACTCGTCTGAACAGGAGAGTCGCGCGTCGTCGGCATCGACGCACCTCGAGGCCGCGGAATTCGATGGCATTCCCGCGTTATCTGGAGTCGACGACGGCGCCCCGCCTGTGACGCCGCGCGAGGCGGTCGTTGGCGTGTCTTCACGCAAGACGGAAATCCAGCCGGTTCTTACGGACGTCGTCGCACGACGGAGGACGCTCATTCAGACCGTGCGATCGATCGCGACGTCAGTGCCACGTTGGCGGGCAGCGGCGATCGGTGTCGGCGCCAGTGCGGCGGCAGCCGTGGCTGTGATCGTTCTCTCGACGATGCTGACCGCGCCAGTCCCAATAGGCACTCTGGTGCTCGACGCGTCGCCGTGGGGTTCGGTTGTGGCCATCCAGAAAGAGAACGGCGAGTCTGTGGCGCTGCCCGCATCTCCGTTTACACCTCTGTTGATGCCACTGCCTCCGGGAACTTACCGAGTCATCATCGCGGGACCGCCGGGTGAGACGCAGCCAGCGCAGATCACCGTCCGCATCGAGAGCGGTGCGTCCACGGTGGCGCCGCTGATCCGATTCAGAGCGTTGACTCCGGAGGAATATTTCAACGAGTACCTCAAGCCGGCAGCGGATTCCGCCGCGAGTCCCGGAACTCCGGCGCCATCGCCTCAATTGCCGCCGGGAAAACCATGAACCCTGCGAGGACAGCATGAATCGGGTACGACGTCATCTTGTCGTCGGCACAGCCGTCTGCGCCTTGACGCTTGCGTTTCCCATTGCGGCGCGGTCCCAGGGCTGGCAAGACGCATTCAAGAACGGTTTCGACGCGTGGAACGAGAAGAAGTGGGACGACGTCGTCAAGTTCATGCGTGAGGCCATCAAGATCAATCCGATGGAGACGACGGACAAAGTTCAAGTCGGGCGCAGAGCGCTGACGGCGGGCATCGCTGCACGGTCGGTCGAGTACCTGCCGCATTACTATCTCGGAGTCGCGCTCAAGAATCGAGGCGAGTGCGGCCCCGCGGTCACGGAATGGGAAATTTCGCAAAGTCAGAAGGCGATATTGAATCTGAGCGAGCCCATGCGCGCGATTAGTGACGGATATCAGGAGTGCAGGGCCAAGGGAGTGCTGCTGCGAGAAGACTTCCTGAGCGAGGTCAGCAGGACCGATCAGATTTACGAAAATGCGCGGAAGTTGTTCACTAGCATCGACCCGTTGCGTAAAACAAATCCTGACCTCTTGCGGGCGGACGACCCGGCCGAGTTGGATCGCGCAAACAACGACTTGATCGCGGCCTACAACGGTTTGAACAAGGCACGGCAGACGAGGATCGGAGAAGACTTCGCCGCGGCGCGAACCTTCGCGGCACGCGCGGCCGACACGCTCAAGCCCCTCGAAGCCAGGCTTAAAGTTGCTGGTAATGCACGAGCAGCAATCGCCCTGCAGTCGGCGGCGGTCACGCAGATCCTCGATGGTGCGGAGACCACCGACCGCGCCATCAACGCCCTCAACGCGACGCTTTCCGATGAGATGGTCAAGTTGCGTACGAACGCGCGGAATCAGATTAACACCGCACGTGCGAGCCTCGCAGCCGCGGAGAAGACTCAGAGTACGGCGGCAGTATTGGAAGCCCAGCGTACGGCGCAGGACGCAGCCGACGGGCTCGGAAAGATCTTGGGCGATTTGACGAAGCTGGCCCGGGCGGACGTCCAGCGTCGTTTGCAAAACGCGTTGGCGGCGGCCCAGCAGCAACTCTCCTTCGTCGTCGCCGCATTTGCGAACCTCGAACAGCTGGTTGCAGAGAACCCGGCCATGATGACTCCGTCGATGGAGAAAGATCGCGCGAGGCTTCGGGATGCCGATAAGGCGCTGCAGGGCCAGTTCGCGAATGCGCGCGCGACGGAGAACATTGCGGGCCTGCAGGATGTCGCGGGAACGGCGAAGCAGATGAAGGTGGCAATCGACGGACTGATCAAAGCGTTCGGTCCGGTCCTCCGTCCGGAGCCCGGTCTGCTGGAGCTGAACCTGGCCCTGCAAAACGGCGCAGGTCTGTATTTCGCCGGTCGATATCAGGAAGCCCTGGCGGCGCTCGCGCCTCTTCTCACAGCCGACATTCCGCTCAAGCTGCACGTCCACCTGTTTCGTGCGGCGGCACTCTATGCACAGTACGTGCTTGGGGGCGCGACGAACCAGAAACTCAGGGACGATGCGCGAGAGGCGATTCAGCGCTGCAAGGAGCTGGATTCGCGTTTCCAGCCGAGTTCGCGGGCGTTCAGCCCGCGGTTCATCGCCTTTTTTCAGAGCGGCGGCTGAGCCCTGTCGGCGAACACCTCCTCGAAGCGTGCGCAGCCCAGCGGATTTTTCCAGGCGATGGGCGCCCTGACCGCTTCGTCGCGGACATATGCCGCGACAGAGCGATCAGGGCCAGGAGGGGAGGCCCCTTTCAGGAGAGGCATCCGTGGCGCCGCCCCATGGCCAAGCAGCGTCACGCCCCCACGTGACGCAACTGGCGTGCCTGGTCGGCACTGCTCGAAAATGCAGGTATTCACGCGGTAGCCCGTCTTGCAAGGCCGTGGACGCGGCGACTTTAGACGCCGTTCCGGCGGACACGACACATCCTGCGGCGACTTCTTGACCGCGGACGGGCTCCTTCCTATGATGCCCGCGTGACGGGAGGATCCAGATGAGGCGTCGCAGCTTTCAGTCGTCTCTGCGCGTGTGGCTTGCAGCCGCGGGGTTGATGTGTACGTGTGCGGGACTGTCTCTGCAGGGCGCCGGATCGGTGACGATGGTCAAGCCGGAGGACGTTGGCTTGTCTTCCGAGCGCCTGGGTCGAATTCACGAGGCGGTACAGCGGCACCTCGATGCAGGGTCGATCTCGGGCGCGGTGACACTCGTGGCGCGTCAGGGCCGGATCGCGCACCTCGAGGCGCACGGCCTCATGGATCTCGAGAGCAAGAAGGCGATGCCGCGGGACGGCGTGTTCAGGCTGGCGTCGATGTCGAAGCCGATCACCGCCGTGGCCGTGATGATGATGATCGAAGAGGGGAAGGTTCGCCTGAACGATCCCGTCTCCCGATTCATTCCCGAGTTCAAGTCCATGAAGGTTGCGGTGGCCAAGCCGAACGCGCGAGGCGGCACGGCGGCGCCGGCACCGGGCGGCCGCGGCGGCCGGGGTGGCCCGCCGCCCGCGGTGGATCTGGTGTCTTCCACGCGCGAGATCACGATCCGCGACCTGCTGACGCATGGCTCCGGGCTGATGAGCGGAGGCCTCGGCAACGCCGTGGCCGGCCAGGCTGCGGCGCGCGGCCCCAACGACACGTTGGCCACATACATGCCGAAGCTCGCCGCGGTACCGCTCGACTTCCAGCCGGGTACCCTGTGGCGATACAGTGGTCTCGCTGGATTCGACGTGCTGAGCCGCGTAGTGGAGATTGCGTCGGGCAAGCCCTACGATCAGTTCCTGCGGGAGCGCCTGTTCGAGCCGCTCGGGATGAAGGACACGGGCTTCGCGCTGACGCCTGCGATTCAGCCGAAACTCGTCACGTTGTATCGTCGGGGCGCAAACGGCCTCGAGCGCGTCGAAGATCAGAATGGCCTGAGCAGTGCGACGTATTTCTCGGGCGCTGGAGGACTGGTCAGCACCGCCGAAGACTACGCGCAGTTTGGCATCATGCTCGTCAACGGCGGTGAACTGAATGGCAGGCGGTATCTCGGCCCGCGCACGATCGAGCTGATGGCTTCCAATCACACGGGCGAGATGGCGGGAGGGCAAATGGGTATGTCCCCGCGCGGGATCGGCTTCGGCCTCGGCGTTCAGGTGGTCGAGGATCCGGTTGCCGCCGATCGGCGCGTCTCGAAAGGCGCGTGGGGCTGGGCCGGCGCGTATGGAACCAACGTCCACATCGAGCCTGCCGCAGGCATGGTCACGATCGTTCTCATGCAGACGAGCACGCCGGCCCTGCAGCGGGATTTTGAAAACGCCGTGGCGCAAGCCATCATCAAGTAGTGTCTGGTTGGAGGATCCTCATGAAAGCTGGCGTCGCGGTTCTGCTCGGGTTGCTCCTCGTGCCGGCCTCGTCGAGTGTGCGGGCGCATCACTCGTTTGCCGCGCAGTACGATGCCAACAAACCGGTGACTCTCGTCGGCACGGTCACCAAGGTCGAATGGACAAACCCGCACGCGCGTTTCTACGTGGACGTGAAAGA
>Ga0111538_10007153_pt1 | contig 15065 bp, 11 predicted proteins | sample SoiMethybrSBSTD1_FD_79669 | JGI IMG/M metagenome (GOLD analysis project Ga0111538, IMG submission 79669) | Bulk soil microbial communities from a Populus tree surrounding site in Tennessee, USA - Soil MetaG P. TD hybrid SBSTD1 (version 2)... | ecosystem: Environmental > Terrestrial > Soil >...
ATGAACTCCCACGCGCCCATGTTCTCCGGCTCTTCCTGGAGCCACACCACGTCATTGACCGACGAATACGCGCCGAGCGCTTCCGTAAGCGCCACCTCAGGGAACGGATACAGCTGCTCGACGCGCACGATCGCGACGTCCTTCGAGGCGGCGCGCCGCTCACTGGTCAGCAAATCGATCGCCACTTTGCCGCTGCAGAGCACCACACGCTTCACGCCCTTGGCCCGCGGTCGCAACTCCATGTCGTCGAGGACCGACTGAAAGCGACTCTCTTCGAGCTCGCGTGGCGTCGAGGCGACGGCGGGATTACGGAGAAGACTCTTGGGCGTGAGGACGATGAGCGGGAGTGGATCGCGTTGGAGAAGCGCGGCCTGCCTGCGCAGCAGGTGGAAGTACTGCGCAGCGCTCGTGCAGTTCACCAGCCGCAGGTTGATATCTGCGGCAGCCTGCAGGAACCGTTCAGGGCGGGCGCTCGAGTGCTCCGGTCCCTGACCCTCGTACCCGTGCGGGAGCAGAAACACGAGCGAGGGTTTCAATCCCCATTTGGCGCGCCCCGACGTGACGAACTGATCGAGGGTGACCTGCGCGCCGTTGATGAAGTCGCCGTACTGCCCTTCCCAGATGACCAGTCGGCCCGGCTCCTGGATGTTGTAGCCGAACTCGAATCCGATCGTGGCGTTCTCGGTCAGCGGCGTGTTGTGGATCTCGAACGCCGCGCGCGCATGCGCGAACTCCTGGAGCGGCACGAACACCTTCCCGGTGTTCGCGTCGTGGAAGACCGCGTGCCGGTGACTGAACGTACCGCGCTCGACGTCTTCGCCGGTCAAACGAACCGGAACGCCGTCGGCCACGATGCTGGCGAGTGCCAGCTCTTCGCCCGTGGCCCAGTCGATCGTCCGGTCGTCGGCCGATGCGAACGCGGCCTTGCGGCGCTCACGCCCGCGTTCGAGCTTCTTGTGGAACGTAAAGCCGGCCGGAGGCGTCAGCAGCGCTTCGTTGATCTCTTGGAGTCGCGCGAGCGGCACGCCGGTCACCGCCCGCGCCGCGGCGCCAGCGGGTGCGCGATCGATCATCGGTTGGACGTAGTCTTTCTCCGGGCTCAGCGACGCGAACGTCTGCTCGAGAACAGCGAAGTGCTTCTTCACCAACGCATCGGCTGTCTCGGTGGTCGTCTGGCCTTGATTCACCAGCATCGTCGCGAACACTTCGCGCACGGTCGGGTGGGACGCGATCGTCTTGTACATGACCGGCTGCGTGAACGCCGGTTCGTCACCCTCGTTGTGCCCGTGTCGTCGATAGCCGACCAGATCGATCAGGAAGTCGCGGCGGAAGCGCGCGCGATATTCCCACGCGAGCCGCGCCACTTCGAGACAGGCCACCGGGTCGTCGGCGTTGACGTGGACGATCGGAATCTTGAACCCGCGCGCCAGGCCGCTCGCGTAACTCGTGCTGTAGGACTCACCGGGCGTCGCCGTGAATCCAAGCTGATTGTTGGTGATGATGTGAATGGTGCCGTCGGTGTCGTATCCGGACAGGCGCGACAGGTTCAACGTTTCAGCGACGACGCCCTGGCCGGCGAACGCAGCATCACCATGGATCAGCACGGGCAGCGTGTTGTGACCATCGAAACGCGGCGCGCCGGGGCCGTCGGCGACCGTGCCCGCCGCTCGCGCCATTCCCACGACGATTGGGTTGACCGCTTCGAGATGACTCGGATTCGGCGCCAGCGAGACGTGCATCTGACCGCGCGGGCTCGACGTGCGGGCGCCGGCGTGGTATTTCACGTCGCCCATCCATCCCAATCCCAATTCCATTCGCTGGCTGTTCACCGGATCCTTGAACTCGGCGAGGATCTGCGCGTACGGCTTCTGCAGGATGTGCGCGAGCACGTTGAGTCGCCCGCGATGCGCCATGCCGATCATCGTGTGACGGGTGCCACGATCGGCAGCGCCGCAGATCATCTCGTCGAGGATCGGCACCAGCATGTCGACCCCTTCGACGGAGAAGCGAGTCTTGCCGGGGAAGGTGCGGTGCAGGAAACGCTCGAACACTTCGACCTGCGTGATGCGGTCGAGGAGTGCGGCCGTGCTGTTGGGATCCATCGGCGGCAGGAATCGTCCCGATTCGGCTGCGGTCCGCAGCCACTCGCGCTCCTCAGGGACGAACACATGCGCGTAATCGAAGCCGGTGGTCGAGCAGTAGACGCGGCGCAGCCTGTCGATCGCGTCGAACGCATTGGTCGCAGATTCAGCGAGGGATCCGCCGACGAGCGCCGCCGGCAGCTTCTTCAGATCGTCATCGGTGATGCCGTGCGCGCGAGGCGACAGCGACGGATCGCCAATCGGCGTCGAGCCGAGTGGATCGATGCGTGCGGCCAGATGACCGTAGCGACGAATCGATTCCGCAAGATCCGCAGCGCCGACGATCGTGTGAACGTTGGCGATCGATAAGGGTGCCGCGCCGGGTTCGGCCGCGACGGCATCGGCTGGAATCCAGGACTCGAACACGCGTCGGGTTTCTGCATCCACCGATTCGGGGTTCTGCCGGTACCGTTCGTAGAGCTCGATGACATATCCGGCGTTGACCCCCGCGAACTGCTCCAGGTTCATCCACGAAAGATCTTATAGGAATCAGGAGTCAGGAATCAGGATTCAGGGCTGGGCCAGGGCGCAGGATGCAGACCTGAGGAATACATTTCGCGTGAGCGCGGCTGATTCCAGTGGCCTGATTCCCCGAAAGCCCTGATTCCGGATTCCTGAATCCTGATACCTACAATGAGGGGTGATCAAGCTCATTGGCGTCGACGTGGACGGGACGCTGCTGGACAGCGACGGGCGAATGCCGGACGCGAATCGCGACGCGATTCACGAGGCCGTTCGCCGTGGCATTCACGTCGCTTTGGTGACCGGGCGCAGTTACCCGTTTGCAAGGCCGATCGCTGATCCGTTGCCCTCGACTGTCACGCTGATTGTCAGCAGCGGCGCGGTCGAGCGGGCCACCGACGGCACACGACTGGCCCGCCGCTTTCTCGGTCGTGATGTTGCGCACCGTCTGCTCGACGCGACGCGACCGTATCGTGACGCGGCAGCGCTGATCTTCGATCGCGATACCGAACGACAGATGATCTTCGAGTCGATGGACTGGGAGCACCCTGGGCGCAAGGCGTACTGGCTGCGGAATCAGTTGTTGATCGCCCAGTCGCTGCCATTGGAGGAGGCGCTGACCGAAGATCCGATCCAGGTGATGTTCAACGGCTACGTCGATCCGATGCGTGAGCTCGCGCCGAAGCTGCGCCAGATCGGCGACGACTTTGCGGTCTCGGTGACCGAGTACGAGCGTCGAGACTTCTCGCTGCTCGACGTGACGGCCCCGGACGCGACAAAAGGACGCGCGCTCGCCTGGCGCGCCGAACAGCTTCATCTCGGTCGCGAAGAAGTCATGGCCGTGGGCGACAACTTCAACGATCTCGACATGCTCGAATACGCGGGCCTCCCGGTGGTGATGGGCAACGCCGTCGAGGGCCTGAAGCAGCGCGGCTGGCAGGTGACCGGACATCAGAACGACGCCGGACTGGCGCAGGCCATCGAACAATTTGCGCTCAGTTGAAAACGCCCGCGCGACAGCAGGAATCAGGGATCAGGAATCTGGATTCAGGGCTGGGCCAGGAAACAGGCCAGATTCCTTCGACAGCCCTGAATCCTGACACCTGATACCTGATTCCTTCCAGCGTCAGTGATAAGTTATGGATCTTCCCGGAGGCTGCAATGACCACAACAATCGCTGTTCCCGATGTGCTCGTGTCCACCGACTGGGTGGCAGAGCACCACGGCGATTCGAATGTTCGCGTCGTCGAGGTCGACGTCGATACCGCGGCGTACGACCAGGGGCACGTGACGAACGCTGTCGGCTGGAACTGGACGACAGAGCTGTGCGACACCGTCGTACGAGACATCGTCCCCAAGGCAAAGCTCGAAGACCTGCTCGGTCGCGCGGGTATTACGCCGGAGACCACGATCGTTCTGTATGGCGACAACAACAACTGGTTCGCCGCATGGGCGTTCTGGCAATTGAAGATTTATGGCCATCGAGACGTGCGGATCATGAATGGCGGCCGCAAGAAGTGGCTCGCCGAAGGCCGCGAGCTCGACACGACCGCCGCCAAACCCGCGGCAGCGACCTACAAGGCCAAGGATCCGGACATGTCGCTTCGCTCGTTCCTGCCGGAAGTGCAGAGCACGTACAAGCGCAGCGACACGGTGCTCGTCGACGTGCGCAGCCCCCAGGAGTTCACGGGCGAGATCCTGTCGCCGCCCGGACTGCCGGAGACCTGCCAGCGCGGTGGTCATATTCCCGGCGCCAAGAGCATCCCGTGGGCGAAGGCCTGCAATGACGACGGGACGTTCAAGAGTCGCGAGGATCTGCTGGCGCTGTACGGCGCACAGGGTGTGACGCCGGACAAGAACGTCATCGCCTACTGCCGCATCGGTGAGCGCTCGAGTCACACGTGGTTCGTGCTGAAACACCTGCTCGGGTTCAGCAACGTCAAGAACTACGACGGCTCGTGGACCGAGTGGGGCAATCTCGTCGGCGCCCCCGTCGAGAAGTAAAGGGAGAAGTAGAGGACAGCGTGAGCACAGGATTGAAGAGCGAGGAGTACCGCGAGACACGCCGCGAGCTCGACGGGTGGCCGATCAACATCACCTCCTATCGCGTCGGCGACAAGTGGTACTGCTCGATCGACAACGTGAGCCCCGGCGCCCGGTTCGCGCGCGCCGAGGGTTCCACGCGCGAGGAGGCGGACACGACGGCTCTGGTAAAAGCCGCGCGCTATTTGAAGCAGACGCGCAGATATCCGACCACTTCCTAGACGCGGGCCGATGATCGACCCGCGTCCTGTCACCCTCGACGGCTACGGAGTACGACTGGAGCCGTTGGAACGATCGCACGCGGACGCGCTGCGCGAGGCGGCGGCGGATGGCGAGCTCTGGAAGTTGTGGTACGTCGCGGTCTCGGGACTCGCGGCGGGCAAGGAGCAGGCCTACGTCGATGCCGCGCTCGCAGGACAGCGCTCAGGCGACATGCTCCCGTGGGTCGTGCGCGAGTTGTCGACCGACACCATCGTCGGCAGCACGCGCTACGGACACATCATCCGCGAGATCGGCCGCGTGGAGATCGGCTATACCTTCTACGCGCAGCGCTGGCAGCGGACGCACGTCAACACCTCGTGCAAGCTCCTGCTGCTCAGACATGCCTTCGAAACTCTGGGCTGCTCGGTCGTCGGATTCCGTGTCGACGATCTCAACGAGACGTCACAGGTCGCCGTCGAGGCGCTGGGTGCGAAGAAGGATGGCGTGATTCGCCGGTTCGAAGTCCGTGCCGACGGGTCCGCCCGAAACACACACATCTACAGCATCGTCAGCGAGGAGTGGCCAGACGTGCGCCGGCGGCTCGAGGAACGGCTGCGCCGCTATTCGCGTTAGCGACTGAAAAGGCCAGCGGTCGTCAGTGGTCTTACTGACGGCGCACGTGGCGCGTCGGGAAGCGTTTGAGCGATCGCGAGCGAGGCCCAGCTCGTTCCCGCCGACGAAATCCATTGATGCCTGCCAAACGGGAAGCCGCTCTCGAAGTAGCGCTGCACCGGGAACGTGTGACTTCTCACGAACCAGGCGCCGTCCTCGTATTGCGTGTTGAGCAGGAACGCCATGCCCTTGCGATATGCGTCGTCAGTGGTGATGACTCCGGCCATGTGCAACGCATAGAGTGACATTCCGGTCGCATACGCATCCGGCGCAGAGCGATCGAATTGCGACCATCCGCCGCTGGCGTCCTGATGTTCGCTGACGGTTCTGATCGCGCTTTCCACTGCGGAGTGCGGCGCCTGCGTCCACACAAGGCCCATCAATCGCATCGCACGTTCTTCCGCAGACGCGGGCACAGTGGCGATCAGCCATTGCCGCGCCTTGCGAAGACTCTCGGCGACCTCTTTCCGCATGCTCGGAAACGAATAGGCCTTCAACCCGCCTGCGGCCATCGCCGTGTGGCTGATCAGGCTGTATTCAGACGGCGGTCGATTGAGACCGTTGCCCAACCAGCTGCCGTCCGGCATCTGACGCGCGAGAATCCAGTGCACGGTCGCGGCCGTCGTCGTATCCGCAGGGTGACCAGAGGCTGCGAGCGCGACGAGCGCGTAGCCGGCCGTGAGGGCTTCGCCACCAACCGCGGGATCGCCGAGCATCTGGCGCGGCACGCTGGTCGTGAAAAACGTCTCCAGATCCTGGATCGCCTTGCCGGCGCGATTTCGATCGACGTCGATTCCCTTGCGAGCCAGTACGGCCGCCGTCAACGACGGCAGCGCGTTGTGATGACAGGAAATGCAGTTCGTCTGCTGACGGAAGGCCGGCGCGGCGTCGAGAAGCCGTGACACGCTTCTCGTGAGCGCGACTCGTGCATCGACGGTCCCGCTCCTGGTCGGCGATGGGACCTCCGCACGCCGCGGACCATCGCCTCGCGTTGCGCCATGCTGTTCGAGCAACTGGATCTTGGCGCGATCACCCTTGTAGATCGCGAAGTCGAGCGCCGATTCACCTTCCGTCATGCGCGCGTTGGGATCGGCGCCGCGTTCGAGCAGCAGCTTCACGTTGGCGACACTCGCAGGCGCGTCCGACGCGACTGCCGACAGCAGGGGCGTTCGTGAATACTGACCCGTATTGGTCGCGTTGACGTTTGCTCCCGCGTCGATCCAGTGCGCGACCAGCTCGGGAGGCTCCCAGTTGGCGGTCGTCAGCAGGAGATCCGGCGAAGGATTGATTCCACGTGCGATCAGATAGTCGGTCGTCGGCCGATCCCATCGTGCAAGAGCGACGCGCACCGCACCCGGTGACAGTGTTTTCGGATCGAGGCCGTTGCCGACGAGGAACTTGACGACGTCGAGATCCGATGAACGGACCGCAAGCGACAGCGCGGTCGCACCCGCTCCATCCTGCGCGCGAAGATCGGCGCCACGTTCCAGCAACAGCCTCAGCAAATCGGTTGTTCGTGGAAACGACGACGCCACGAGGAGGGCCGTTCGGCCGTTGTCGGACTTCGCGTTGACGTTGGCTCCGTGGGCGAGCAGCAGTCGCACTTTGGCGACGTCGGGCACGGCCCATATCAACGCGGTCGTCCCGGCTGGTCCCGTTCGATTGGCATCCGCGCCGTGTGCGAGGACCAGCTCCATCATCTTGACGTCGCCGAACAATGTTGCCGACATCAATGCCGGCACGCCGTTGTCGTTGACGACGTTGGCGTTGGCCGCGCGCTTCAGAAGTCGTTCGACGTCCGTGACGGAGCTGCGCTGAATGGCGTCAAGGAGAACTGTCTGGGAGTTGTCGCCCTGAGCTGACACCGTGGCGACGAGTGCAGCAGCCAGCAACGTCCGCCACAGGGTTACGGCCGCACCTTTCATAGATGGGGATAATACGGCAGTTCCCATCCCAGCGAGGCTGGCTCACACCTCGCTGGTCTGCAGTGTCTCTTTGCCCGGCTTCGCCGGGCGGCCGTCAAGACGGCTAATGCCGTTCTCGGGTACGCTGGCCCCAGACGACGATGTACGTTCCGCCCCCTTTCGAGGAAACGCGCGTAAGTGTCCTTCACGAGGCGGTCCGGGCGAATCCGTTCGGCACGCTGGTGACGCTCACGGATAAAGGCCTCGACGCGAACCACATTCCTTTCGAGATCGATCCGGAGCCAGCGCCGTTGGGAACGTTGCGCGGCCACGTTGCGCGCGCGAATCCGGTCTGGCGCGACTTCACGACCCCCGACGTGCTCGCGATCTTTCAGGGGCCGCACACCTACATTTCGCCCTCGTGGTACCCGACCGCGCGCGAGACCCGCAAGGCCGTCCCGACCTGGAATTACGTCGTCGTGCACGTGCACGGCGCGATACGGATCATCGACGACGCCACATGGGTTCGGGCGCAGCTGGAACGACTGGTCACGCGGTTCGAGTCGTCGCGCTCGAATCCGTGGCGTGTGTCGGATCTTCCAGCGGACTATGTTGCGACGATGGTTCGTGGCGTGGTTGGCTTCGAGGTTCAGGTGACTCGTCTGATTGGCAAGTGGAAGGTGAGTCAGAATCGTCCGGCCGACGACGTGCACGGCATCGTCGAGGGTCTGCAGGCCGGGGGCACCGACGCCGATCTCGACATGGCGCGGCTGGTGCGCGATGCTCGCGACGATCAGGGGTAGCGGTCGATGCGAATTGCGGTCGTCTCCGATATTCATGGGAACCTGACCGCACTCGAGGCGGTGATCGCGGATCTGCGCGAGACAGGCGTTGATCTGGTCGTACACGGCGGCGACCTGCTGAGTGGCGGCGGCGCCCGCTCGGCGGCCGTCGTCGATCGGATTCGCGAGCTGAAGTGGCCTGGTGTCTACGGCAACGCCGAAGAGATGTGCTGGGCACCGCATCGGGTTTCGGAAGCATTGCAGAGGCCCGAGCTTCATCGCATCAGGGATGTCGTCCTCTCGCACACGATCCCGACGACGCTCAGAGAAGTTGGAGACGAGCGTCTCGAGTGGCTCAAGACTTTGCCGCTTCGCTGGTCCAATGGCGAGATCGCGGTCGTTCATGCCGGACCTGACGACGCCTGGCACTTCACGCCGGCCGACGCGCCGGACGAGGAGCTCGAGCGGGTCTACAGCGTGCTCGGAGCGAGCGTGGTCGTCTACGGACACATCCATCAGCCGTTTGTGCGTCGCCTGGCCTCGCCCGCCGCAGCCCCGGCGAAGCGGGGGCGGTTCACGGTCGTCAACTCGGGAGCGGTCAGCCTGTCGTTCGACGGAGATCCTCGCGCCAGCTACGCGCTGATCGACGGCAACGATGTCGAAATCCGACGCGTTGCGTATGATGTCGACGAAGAAATTCGCCTCCTGCGTAACAGTGACGATCCGTTCGCGCCGTCGACGATCGAGACGCTGCGCACGGGTCGATACGTGGCTCTGACATGACGACCGCCGCCCCCCTCCCACGCGCGCGCGCTGACGAGCGTCTCGATCTCGCCGATGTCCGTCGTCGTCTGCGCGCGATCTTCGTCGGGTCGATCGGCAATCTGGTCGAGTGGTACGACTTCTACGCCTACGCGGCGTTCGCGCTCTATTTCGCCGCCGCCTTCTTTCCCGGCACCGATCCCGTCGTCCAGCAACTGAACGCGGCGATTCTCTTTGCCGTGGGCTTCATCGTGCGGCCGATTGGCGGATGGTTCTTCGGCCATCTCGCCGATCGCCACGGCCGCCGCAATGCGTTGATGCTGTCGGTGCTGCTCATGTGCGCCGGATCGCTGCTGATCGCGGTGACGCCGACGTACGCCTCGATCGGCGTTGCCGCTCCGGTGCTGCTGGGCGTTGCGCGCATGATTCAAGGCCTGAGTCTCGGTGGTGAGTACGGCACCAGCGCGACGTACCTCACCGAGGTCGCCGACGAACGGCATCGTGGCTTCTATTCGAGCTTCCAGTACGTCACGCTGATCGGCGGCCAGTTGTGCGCCGTCGTCGTCCTGCTGATCCTCCAGCAGGTGTTCCTCACGACCGAGCAGCTCCGGGCCTGGGGCTGGCGGATTCCGTTCTTCATCGGCGCGCTGCTCGCCGTCACGGCGCTGTTCATGCGGCGCAATCTCCATGAGACCGACGAGTTCGTGGCTGCGCGATCGGTCGCGCGCCGCACCAGTTCGCTGAAAGCGCTCCTCAACTATCCGCGCGAAGTGCTCATCGTCGTCGGCTTGACGATGGGCGGAACGACGGCGTTCTACACGTATACGACCTACATGCAGAAGTTCCTGAAGCTGTCGGTCGGGCTCACCGATGGCCAGACGACCGCTGTGACGGCAGGCTCGCTGGTGTTTGCGCTCGTCCTGCAGCCGCTGTACGGCGCGCTGTCGGACAGGATCGGACGGAAGCCACTGTTGATCTGGTTCGGCGTGACCGGCACGGTGGGCACCATTCCACTGCTGAACGCGCTGCAATCAACGCGAAGCGCGATGGTCGCATTTCTCCTGATCGCCGCAGCGTGGCTGATCGTCGCCGGCTATACATCGATCAACGCCGTCGTGAAGGCCGAGCTCTTTCCCACGAGCATCAGAGCGACGGGTGTGGGTCTTCCTTATGCGGTCGCGGTGTCGATGTTCGGCGGCACCGCAGAGTCCATTGCACTGTCGTTCAAGGCGGCCGGCCACGAGACTTGGTTCTACTACTACCTGACCACCGTGATCGCGATCTCGCTGCTCGTCTACGTCACGATGCGCGACACGAGATTCCAGTCAGCGATCGGCCGGCACGTGTAACGCTGGTCTCAGATGCGAACGCCATTGGGCGCTGTGTACGTCGCGTCCTCGACGTTGCCGGTGTTTCGGGTGGCGGCAGGCTCGAACAGGAGAACGTGCGCCTCTTCGTCCGCGACGGTGCGGTGCTCGACGCCTCGCGGCACGACGATGCACTCGCCTGGTCCGATCTCGACGGACCTGTCGCGGAACTCGATTCGAAACCGGCCGCGGATGCCGAGAAACAGCTCGTCTTCCTTGTCGTGATGGTGCCACACGAACGTGCCCTGAAACTTCACGAGCTTCACTTCCTGCCCGTTCAGATCGCCGACGATCTTTGGCCTCCAATGCTCAGTGATCGTCTCGAGCTTCTCCGCGAGATTCACTTTTTCCATCACGCGCCTCGCGACTCGGCGACGAGCATTCGTCGCAGGACCTTGCCGACCATCGTCTTTGGCAGCTCGGTGCGGAACTCGACGCGCGCGGGGACCTTGTAGGGTGCCAGCTTCTCGCGGCAATACGCGCGCAGCTCGTCCTCGCTGGAGTGGGCGTCGCGCTTCAGCACGACCCATGCGTGCGCCACTTCGCCTTTCACGGCATCGGGCACTCCTGCCACGCCGACTTCCATGACCGCGGGATGCGCAGACAGCACTTCTTCAATCTCGCGCGGCCAGACCTGGAAGCCGCTCGTCTTGATCAGATCCTTCTTGCGGTCGACGATGAACAGGTAGCCGTCCGCGTCCATGTAAGCGAGATCGCCCGTGTGCACCCAGGGCGGACCCTCATCGTGCACTCGAAGCGTCTCGGACGTCTCGAACGGGTTGTTCCAGTACTCGGCCATGTACTGCGGGGCGCGCATGATCATCTCGCCGACCTCGCCCGTCGGGAGCTGGCGCATTCCGGTATCCGCATCGACGATCCGCACCTCGACGTCGGGCAGCGGCATGCCGATCGAGCCGATCTTGTTCGTCCCCTGCACGGGATTGATGCAGCACGCCATCATCCCTTCGGTCAGCGAATACCCCTCGAGGATTCGCGCGCCTGTGACCGCCTCGAAATCCTTCTTCGTCTCCGCCATCAGCGCGGCGGCGCCGCAGAAACAGAGCTTGATCGCCCGCAGGTCGACCTTGCCGGCACGGACCGATGGATGGTTGAGAATCGCCGTGTAGAGCGTCGGCACGCCATTGAAGAACGAAGGCTTGACGCGCTTGATCGTGGCCAGCAGATCGTCGAGGTCGCGCGGATTGGGGACGAGCGACAGCGGATTGGGCCCGACGAACGCGAGCGGTTGCACCCCGACGTTGGCGTAGACGTGAAAGAGCGGCAGTGGCAGCATGATCACGTCGCTCCAGGGCTGCTTCGCCGACTTCGTCCATTCATACAGCTGCAGGCCGGACGCCACGTAGTGCCGGTGCAGACCGACGACGCCCTTGGGTGTGCCGGTGGTGCCGCCGCTCGGCAGGATCACGGCGCGATCATCAGGGCCGACGTCAACAGAAGGCCGTCGTTCCCGTCGATGCGTGCGAATCAGTTCCTGCAGCCAGAGGTCGCCTTGCTCGAGCGTGACGCGATGGCCTTCACGCTTCTCCTTGGCCAGCGTGAACAGCCACCACAGGACCGGCGGCAGATACTCCTTGATCGAGGTGGCGATGATTCGCTGCACGCGCGTCCGCCGCTGCACTTTCTTGACGCGGGCATAGAACAGCGTGAGCGTGACGACGGTCTCCGCCTGCGTCGACGTCAGCATCTGCTCGAGCTCACGCTCGCTGTACGTGGGATTCAGGGCGACGACGACGGCGCCGCACTTCCAGATGCCGAACTCGGCGACGAGGAACTGCGGGCAATTGGGAAGAATGACGGCGACGCGGTCGCCTTTCCGTACGCCGAGGCTCGCGAGCGCAGCGGCAAACGCGTCGCTGTGAGCCTGCAGCTCACCGAACGTCAGCGTGTTGCCCTTGAAGAGAACGGCCGTTCGCGACGGGTGCTCGCGTGCGAGCACGTCCAGATAGTCGATGAGCGTCTTGTTCGGGTATGGAGCGAGCGACGAGCGAACGTCAGGATCGTAGTGCGCGAGCCACGGTTTCATCCGGGGCCATTCTAAATCGTTCGGATCGTTCGGGTCGTTCGGATCGTTCGGATGGTTCGAAGTGCACACGTCGATTCAGAACGGCCGAACGATCCGAACGATCCGAACGACTACGGTCCCAGCAGCATCAGCAGGAGTGCCTTCTGGGCGTGCAGTCGGTTCTCGGCCTGATCGAAAACGATCGACGCGGGCGACTCGATGACCTCGGCGGTGACTTCCTCGCCGCGGTGCGCAGGCAGGCAATGCATGAACGCGGCGTCTGGTACTGCGCACGCCATCAGCTCCGCGTTGACCTGATAGGGCGCGAAGATCGCTCGTCGCTCTGCCGTTTCCGCCTCTTCGCCCATCGACGTCCACACGTCCGTATAGACCGCGTCGACACCAGCGACCGCTTCGCGCGGATCGGTGAACAGGTGGACCTCGGCGCCATGCTGCGAGACCGCGGCTGCTTCCTCCACGACATTCTTCGGGAGCTCGTATCCCACCGGCGATGCGACGTGCACGTTGATACCGAGCATGCAGGCGACGTGTGCGAGCGAGGTTGCGACGTTGTTGCCGTCGCCGACGAAGGCGATCGTCCGACCCCGGCAGTCACCCCATCGTTCGCGCAGCGTGAGTGCGTCGGCCAATGCCTGGCAGGGATGCTGTTCATTGGTGAGCGCGTTGATGACGTGCAGGTGCAGAGCGGCGTTCGCCAGGGTCGCCGCCCGTTCCTGCGCGAAGGTACGAATGACGAGTGCGGTGACCCATCGTTCCAGATTTCTCGCGACGTCCTCGAGCGGTTCGCGCACGCCGGCCGCGAACTCCGGCGCCAGGAGCACGACGTCGCCTCCCAGCTCACGGATCGCGATCTCGAATGTGCAGCGCGTCCGGAGGGACGGCTTCTCGAACAGCAGCGCGACGTGGAGACCCGAGAGCGCCTCCGCCGCGGGCGTGCGCCGGCGAACACGGCGTGCCGTCTTCAGCTCCGCCGCGAGCGCGACCAGACGCGCCAGGTCGACGTGACCGAGATCGAGGACCGACAGGAAGTCCTTGGGCGTGCTCACCGACGACAGGGCTGTATTCATGTTCGATACTCGCCGTTGATACGAACATATTCGGCGGACAGGTCGCACGTCCACACCGTGCAGTCGGTGCCGCCGCCCCCGAGATCGACGTCGATGGCGACGTCGGTGCCCTTCAGATGCTCCGCCGCCAGCGGCGCGTTCTGATCGTGCGGCAGACCGTTCTCGAAGACCAGCACGCCGCCGACGTGCACGGTCGTGCGGCCGACGTCGAACATCACACCCGCTCGTCCGGCGGCTGCGACGATACGACCCCAGTTCGGATCGGCGCCGTGAATGGCCGTCTTGACCAGAGGTGAGTTCGCGATCGTCTTCGCGACGCGATGCGCATCGTCGCGCGTGCGCGCGCCGCGCACGTGAACGGTCACGAGCTTGGTGGCGCCCTCGCCGCCACGCACGATCGCAACGGCGAGCTCGCGCGAGACGGTCAGCAGGCCGTCGAGCAGCGCCGGATACAGCTCCTCGTCGATCGAAATGCCGCTCGCGCCCGACGCCAACAGGAACACGCAGTCGTTGGTCGACGTGTCGCCGTCGACGGTGATCGCGTTGAACGTGTCGCGCGCTGATTCCTTCAGCGCCCGTTGCAGCACCGCCGGCGCGACCTGCGCGTCGGTCGTCAGGAAGCCGAGCATCGTCGCCATGTTCGGCTCGATCATGCCGGCGCCTTTCGCCGTGCCGCCCACGGTAAACGCTCCCCGTGCCGTGTGAACGGTGACGGCATGCTCCTTGGGAAACAGGTCGGTGGTCATGATCGCGCGCGCGACGTCGTGGCCTCGTCCCGGCGTGAGCGCGGCAACCGCGGTGCCGATGGCGGGAACCACCTTCTCCATCTTGAGGTTCACGCCGATGACGCCAGTCGATGCGACGAGTACCTGGTCGGGTGTCGCTCCGAGCGCGGCGGCGGTCTCCGCCGTCATGCGTTCAGCGTCGGTGATGCCGCGATGGCCCGTGCAGGCGTTCGCGCATCCGCTGTTGACGATGATTGCGCGTGCGCGGCCTTCGCTTGCAGCGAGGTGGTTTCGCGAGACGATGACTGGCGCGGCCTGCACGAGGTTCGTCGTGAACAGCGCGGCGGCAGAGGCGATCGTGTCCGCGGCGATCACGACGAGATCCAGCACGTCCGCCGCTGCCTTGATGCCGGAATGGAGCGCAGCAGACTGGAAGCCGGCCGGTGCCATCACGCCACCGGCGGTGGGCGTCACATCACGCACGGGAGACACCGCGTCAGCCATGAAGCGACGCGAGCGGCACGTCGCTCTGGTGGGCGCGGGCGAGCGGCAGCATCACGGCGTATTGGCCGCAGTGCCGGAACTGCGCGCACGTGCTGCAGTCGGTCGCGATCTTCTCCGGCAGCCACACATGCGGAACGATCGAGAATCCCATCTGGACGAAGTAGCTCGGTGAATGCGTGAACGCGCAGACCTTGTCGAACCCCGCCGTCGATGCGCGTGCGATCAGCTCGTTGAGCAGGCGGCGACCGATCCCGCCAAACCGCGCGTGTGCCGACACGATGAGCGAGCGAACTTCCGCGACACCCCGACTGAGCGGCGCGAGGTCCGCACAGGCGACGACGGTCCCACGGTGTGTCGCGACGACGAACCGATGGATGTGCGCGCGAATCTC
>Ga0111538_10007155_pt1 | contig 15059 bp, 11 predicted proteins | sample SoiMethybrSBSTD1_FD_79669 | JGI IMG/M metagenome (GOLD analysis project Ga0111538, IMG submission 79669) | Bulk soil microbial communities from a Populus tree surrounding site in Tennessee, USA - Soil MetaG P. TD hybrid SBSTD1 (version 2)... | ecosystem: Environmental > Terrestrial > Soil >...
ACCTTCTGGAGCTGCGCCATCAGCTGCTGCGACAGCTCGGTGAGCTTGGCGCTGTCGGGGCCGAGCAGCGAAATCGCCACGGGGCGGTTGTTCTGATTGATCGAGACCGTGAGCCCGGCCATGCGCGTCAGGCGCTCGCGGATCATGTTCTCGAACTCGGACTGCGGCGGACGCTTGCTCGTCCTGAGGTCCGCGAGCACGACAGTCAGGCGCGCGTAGTTCTTGCCTTCGTCCGTGCCGACGGTCGTCACGATCGCTTCGACGCCCTTGATCTCGCGGATCGCCGCCTCGGCGTCGCGGATCTTCGCGTCGGTGTATTCCAGGCTCGAGCCGATCGGCGTGTTCAACCGCATCGACACCATGCCTTCGTCCTGTTGCGGCACGAACTCGGTGCCGATCAGCGGAACGATCATGAAGCTGCCGATGAACGTCAGCCCGGCGATGCCCAGCAGCACCGTGCGCGGGCTGAAGAAGCGCGCGTAGCGCCGCCCGCTCAGCGTCCAGTTCAGGAGCCGGTCGTACACGACGTGTGCGCGCTCGACCACGTTTTCGACGCGCTCCATGATGCGACCGAGCCACGGCAGCCGGCGGAAACGTCCCTCGGACGGATCCGGCCAGATCGACGACAGCATCGGATCGAGCGTGAAGCTCACGAACAGCGACACCAGCACCGCGACCGCAACCGTGATGCCGAACTGCAGGAAGAAGCGGCCGATGACGCCGCTCATGAACGCGACGGGGATGAACACCGCCAGGATCGCGAACGTCGTGGCCATCACGGCGACGCCGATCTCCTGCGTACCCTGCAGCGCCGCTTCGCGGTGGCTCTTGCCCATGTTCGAGTGGCGCACGATGTTCTCGCGCACCACGATCGCGTCGTCGATCAGCAGGCCGATGCACAACGACAGCGCCATCAGCGTCATGAAGTTGAGCGAGAAGCCGAAGAAGTGCAGCGCGGTGAACGTGGCGATCGCGGAGATCGGCAGCGTCAGGCCGGTGATCACGGTCGAGCGCCACGAGTGCAGGAACAGGAAGACGATCAGGATCGTGAGCAGCGCGCCCTCGAAGATCGTCTCCTTGACGCGGTCGAGCGAGCCTTCGATCCACTTGGCGTCCGACCACAGCGTGCGGATCTTGACGTCCGAAGGCAGGCGGCCCTGCAGCTCGGCGATCGCTTCCTCGACGCCAGCGCCGACCTTGACGAGATTCGCCTGCTGCGCGCGATAGACGGAAAGCGAAACCGAGCGCATGCCGTCGACGCGCGCGATGGATTGCTCTTCCTGCTCGCCGTCAACGATGTCGGCGACCTGGCCCAGGTACACGGGAGCGCCGCCCTGATTGGCCACGATGATGCGTTCGAAGCCGCGCGGATCCTTGATGCGGCCCTCGACGCGCACCAGCTGCTCGGTCGCGGCGCGCGAAATGGCGCCGGCCGGCAGATCCTGGTTCTCGGCGCGAATCGCCGCGATCACCTGGTCGACGCCGACGCGCAGGCTCTGCAGCTGCTCCGGCCGCAGATACACCTGCACCTGCCTCTGCACCGAGCCACCGACGTCGATGTGACCGACGCCGGAGACGTTCTGCAGGCGCTTGACGATCTGTTGCTCGACCAGCGTCGAGACTTCCCGCAGGCTGCGCGTGGTCGAGTACACGACCAGCTCGACCGCCGCGCCCTGCTGGCTCTCGCTGCTGGCGCGCTCGATCTGCGGCTCGCGCACCTCGCGCGGCAGCGTCGCGCGGATCTGCGCGACCTTGTCGCGGATCTCCTGCGTTGCCGCGATCACGTCGGTTTCGAGACGGAATTCGATCTGGAAGAAGGCGCGGCCTTCACGCGCGGTGGCGTAGATGTTGCGCACCCCGTCGATCGAGTTGATGACGTTCTCGATCGGCTTGATGACTTCGTCCTCAATGGCCTCGGGCGACGCGCCCGGGTATTCCACCGTGATGTACGCCTCCGGCATGCTGATCTCGGGCATCTCCTCGACCGGCAGCAGGCGATAGGAAAACAGGCCGAGCACGACCAGCGCGAGCATGATCATGGTCGCGAAAACGGGCTGGTTGATGCTGGTCTTGGTGATCCACATAGGAAGAGAGGAAGCGGTTAGCGGTTGGCGGTCAATGCGGAGCTGGAGTCGGCGCGGACTACGACGCGCTGGCCGACTTGCTCGGCGGTGATCTCGGTGACGATGACGCGGTCGCCGGCCGCAAGGCCGTCGCGCACTTCGACGTAAGCGCTGCCAGGCGTCGCGGCGCCGACTTTGACGGCCGTGCGAACGATCTTGTCGTCACGCAGCGTGTAGACGAATGCGGCGCCGGCCTCTTCGTGCACGGCCCGCTGCGGCACTGCCAGCACAGGCGCCACGTTGTCGAGCGTAAGCGCGCCCTGCGCGAACATGCCGCCCTTGAGTGCCTGGTTCGGATTCGGCACGGCGATGTAGACCGTGATGGCGCGCGAGCCGTCGGCGGTGATCGGGTTGATCCGCTGTACCTCGCCGTCGAACTCGCGGGCGCCGAAGCCGCCGACTTTGAAACGTGCGCGCTGACCGATGCTGACCGCCGGAATGTCTGCGGCCGGGACGGCCGCTTCTAGCACCATCTGCCGCAGATCGACGAGCGTCACGACGCTGGAGTCAGGCGACACTTTCTCGCCCGGCTGCACGTGACGCTTCGCGACCGTGCCGGCGAACGGAGCGCGGACGACGGCGTCATCGAGGCTGATCTTCGCCAGGCGCGCATCCGCCTCGGCGAGCTTGAGGCTCGCCACCATGCCTGCGTAGGCGCTCTCGGTGGCCTCGTAAGTGTTCTGCGAGATGTAGTGGCTCTCGAGCAGCGTGCGATTCTTGTCGCGATTCAGCGTGGCGAGCTGCAGGTCCGCTCGCGCGCGGTCGACCGCGGCGAGCTGACGATCGTATTGCGCCTGCAGGTTGCGGGTGTCGATACGCGCGAGCACTTCGCCCTCGCGCACTTCCTGTCCTTCGCGCAGCGGCACGAGCTCGACTTCGCCGCCGACTTTCGACTTCAGCGTCGCCTGCACGATCGGCGACATGGAACCCGACAAGGGCAAGGAGCGCGAGAGCGTCTGCATCGCCGCGGTCGCGACGTCCACGGCCGCCAGCTCGAGCGGCTTCGTCTCCGCCGCAGCGGCGGTCGGCGCTGTGGCCGGCTCGCGTGTCGCAATCCAGACGACGACGCCGGCGACGATCGCCACCAGCGCCGCAATCAGCGCCTTCTTCTGCCAGCCTCGACCGGAAACCGACGCCGGCTCCGCCGCCGGACTGAAATTGACCCCGCCATCGGACGCGCGCGGAAAGGGCGTGACGCTTGCCAACGTCGGCGCAGTCTCCTCGACAGCATCGGAACGAACGAAGTGCTTGTTTGCCGTTGTCATTGCCTGTCCCCGCGGGTGTCCGGCCTGATCCCATTGCGACCGCCCGTCCAGAACACCGGCGCAGTCCTTAAGTTGCAGAGGTCGGCCGCCTGCCGTCGGCGGCTGTTGCGGGGGTTGGACGCGCTGTCGGAGCCAAAAGGTTGCAGTCGAGCGCCATGTCGAGCGTTCTGAGTGACCGTGCAGGCGCCCAAACAGGGAAAAGCTCACACTCGGGCTCACAAAGATCGTTTATCCTCCCGCCAACACAGCTCAAAACACGAATAAAGCGCGATGCGGATGCATTCCTGGCGACGAGTTCTGCTGGCCCTGCTGCTGGCGCCTGCCCTGACCTTCGCCTCCCCTGCCGGGACTCCGTCCGACGCTGTAAAACCGCTGCACCTCGGCAAGCTCGACGTCCGCTCCAGCTCAGTCCTCGTCCTGGACGCCGTGGATTCCTCGGTGCTGTATTCCAAGCAGTCCGAGCGCGTCGTGCCGATCGCGTCGATCACCAAGCTGATGACTGCGCTGGTGATCCTCGACGCCGACCAGCCGCTCGACGAAATGATCGAGCTGACCGCGGCCGACCGGCGCCTGGAGCGCAGCTCGGCGTCGCGCTTGGCGGTCGGCAACAAGCTCAGCCGGGCCGACCTGCTGCACCTGGCGCTGATGTCTTCTGAGAACCGTGCTGCACACGCCGTGGCCCGGGCCTACCCGGGCGGCCTGCCCGCCTGCGTCAAGGCAATGAACGCCAAGGCGCGCGCCCTGGGCATGAAGAGCGCCCACTTCACCGATCCGACCGGGCTGTCGAGCGGCAATGTCTCCGACGCTGCGGACCTGGCGAAACTGGTGGCGGCAGCGGCCGCCAATCCGACCATCCGCAGCTATTCGATCAGCGCGAGCCACACGGTCGCGGTCGGCAGGCACCTGCTCGAGTTCCGCAACACCAACTCGCTCGTGAAGAAAGCCGACTGGGACGTGGTTCTGCAGAAGACCGGCTACACCAGCGACGCCGGCCAGTGCCTGGTCATGAAAACCGTGATTCGCGAGCGCCCGGTGCTGATCGTGCTGCTGAATTCCTTCGGCAAGTACACCCGCGTCGCGGACGCCCGCCGTATCCGCAAGTGGATGGAAGCCGGCGCGGAGCCGGGCCAGCTGGCGCAAGCCGCCCGCTGACCCAGCTGCCCTTCGCTGAGGATTCGGGGCTACGGGCTCGGTGTCGCGCTCACCGCGGCGGCCGCATCCACGAAGCCCTCCCCCGAATCGAAGTCGAAGCCCGCCGGGAGCGGCGAGAAGATCGAGTTGCCCGGCCCTGGCACGACCAGCACCTCGCGCTTCGTCATGTCTTCCGCCGTCGCGCGCAGGATGCTGTAGATCTGCTGCGCTCCGAGCCCACCGTTCTTCTGCAGCATCAGCGCGGCCACACCGGCGACGTGCGGCGCCGAAGCTGACGTGCCGAAGAAGTTCGGCAATTCGTCTGCGGGGTTGTCCAGGCACGGCGTGATGAACGTGCTGGTCGGGCTGTTGCAACCGTCGCCGTCGTCGTCATCGAACGAGGAGTCGCCGAGGAAGAACGTCGTGTTGCCGCCGTCCGGACCCGTCACGCGCGGATTCGGCCGCAGCTCGGGGACGGCCAGCGTTGCGCCGTACTTGTCGAGGTAGGTCGGGATGCCGCCCGCCGACGAAAAGTCGTTGAGACAGGCCGGCAGGCACGCGCCGGGGGCGTCCTGCACCAGGTTCGAGAAGTAGCCGTCGAACTCCTCGGTGAGATACCACGAGCTGGCGCCGATGGAAGCGACGTTGGCGGCGTTCGCATGACCGTACGCCGTGCCGCTTTGGGTGTCGTGCTCCACGACGTCCATCGTTCCCTGGTTCTCGAACCAGACGTACTTGACGTGCTTGGGCGCTTCACCGGCCACGCGTGCGATGCGAATGAAGAAGTCGTTGGTCTTCGACTTCGGTCCGCCGACGAACAGCAGCGTCAGGTCGACCGCGTCGCCGCCGATGTTGCGCGTTCCCGGGAGCTGGCACGTGATGCCGGTGGACCTGCCGGGCGGACAGCGCGGCACGAGCACGCCCTTATCCGTATAGATGAGCATGTCGAGATCGCCCGTGGCACCTCGCGGCGCGCCGCCGTTCGGGTCGGTCGCCTGCGCGTACGCGGTCGACGACAGGAACGGCTGATCCCACTGCAGACTGAACACGATGAAGGCCTGGCCGTTGGCATCCGTCGTGAGATGGACCTTCTGCAGCGTATCGACGCCCGCGCCGGGATCGAAGTCCTGCGACGGCAGGACGAACGGTGCACCTTTGCCGTTGTTGTTGCCGCCGCCGTTGATCGGCACAGGGACTTCACGGTACTCGGACTCGTACGACAGGCGCGCTTGATTGCCCGCGGACGAGAAGTAGGCGGCGCCGCGCGCGACAGCCTGATCGGCCGCCTGCGCCACGATGCCGTCGGAGAACATGTTCTCCGCGAAGTAGATGACGTCATCGACGATCACGTCCGCGCCGGCTTCCTGCAGCTCGAGGATGCCGTCGGCGAAGTCGACGAGGCTGTTGAAGGCACTGTGGAATTTCTGGGAAGCGCCGGGCGCCACGTCGTGCACCAGTTGCACCATGCCGCGGCCTTCGTCGCTGCCCGGGCACGCGCCGTTGTCGAGCACTTCGACCCCCGGCGGCACATCCTGACTCGCCTCATCCTGCGCGGCCGTGGTCGTCGGCGCGCCCGGCACGAACGGCGGCGGATTGCATTGATAGCTGTCGGACATCACACCGACCGTCACGCCGGTGCCATCCAGCCCGGTCGTGGCGCGGACGGTGTTGGAGCCGAGGCTAATGTCACCCTGGCTCACCACATCCCCCTGCGAGGCGACGCGGAGCCTGGCGAGCGCCGGCATTGCAAACCGCAACGTCGGCGATGCGCCCAGCTGGGCCAGGCTGCCGACGGGCACCCGGGCGCTGACCAGCGGGCCGTGCGTCTTGATATTCCGCGCCCCCAGCTGCTCCAGGCTGCGCCGCAAGCCGGCTGCGTCGTTGGCGTACAGGTCGACGCCGATCATGCCGTTCTGCACCCGGAGCGCCGGATTGCGGGAGCGGAACGCGCGCTTGTCCGAGCTGTTCCGATATTCCTCCTGGACGTTGGTCAGCCACGGCCCGAGCTTGGCCCCGGTGCCGCTGCTCGCGGCCGCAATCATGTCCTCCTCCGGCGTAGCGGCCACCGCGGCGCCGCCGCCGGCCAACAGTCCCGAAAGCAGCATCGCGGCGAGCGCGACGCCCGAAAAGATTCGAGCATGCATAGAAATCCCCCGATTTATCGAAGCGCCGCTCGCGACAGGAGTTCGGCGGCGTGAGGCATCCAAAGTACCGCGCCGGGGCCTGGCCATCGCAGTGCGGATAACCGCTTATGGGTTCTTTTCCACCACCAAAAGTTGGCGCGGATTGCTAGTGCAGCGGCCCGATGGGTAGGGGTTCGGCCGACCACCCCGGCAGCCTTGAATCGGCCCGGGCACTCCTTCATATACGCCCATCGGAGCAGTCGGGTAGGCGCGAGCGCAGCACTTTTCGACTACAATCCGCGTCCCGCATGTCACGCCCACACCCTCAGGAATCAATGGTGAATCAACCCGAACTCGAGCTCCAATTGAAAGTCTGGAAGGAACTTGCCATCAGCAAACAGATGCTGATGCGCGCAGCGACGGATGCGCTGAAGCTGGATCCCAACTGTTCCCAGGAGGAGCTCAAGTCAGCCCTCGAAGGCGTTCTGAAGAAGATCGCCAAGGCCGAGACCGAAGCCGCCGACGCACGCGCGCAGGCGAAGTCGACGATCACGGCGATGGAGAACAAGGTAGCCGCGAGCGAGCGAGCGCTGGCCACCGCGCAAGCGAGCGTCACGCAGCTGCAGACCGCGCAGGAGAACGGCGCCAAACAGATGGCCACCGAGCGCGCCGCCGCCGCCAAGGAACTGCAGAAGTTCAAGGATCGCGTCGCCGAGCAGGAAAGGGCGCTCAAGGCGATCAACACCGCGCTGTCCGATACGCCCGAGAACGTCATCAAGAAGATGAACGTGCTCAAGAAGCAGAAGCAGGAAGAAGCCGATCTGCGCCGCGAGATCGAGTCCTCGCTCAACACGCTGCGGACCGAGAAGAAGCAGGTCGATGCCAAGGCGGCTGCCGGCGAGAAGCTGGCGCCTGCGTATCGCGACCTGCATGCCATCAGTGTCACGTTGCACGAGCGCGCGACGAGCGCGCTGCCCGATGCGAAGGACCTGCCGGCCGTGCCCGAGCTCGATGCCAAGCTGCTCGAGAGCCTCGGCATTACGATCGAAGCCAAGGACGACGAGAAGGCCGAGAAGGACGCGAAGCCGAAGGCCGAAGGCAAGTCGAAGAAGAAGTAGGTTCGTCGGGGGTTATTGCCGCGCGACTGCTGCGGCAAATAACCCCCCGATCTCCGCGTGCGCCTGATCCAGCGCACTGACCGGCTGCACCGACTCACTCATATAGACTGCCGCGATCACCGCTGCGCGGCCGGGCGGCCACGCCACCAGCAGATTGTTCGCCGCGCCGTTGCGGCCGTTGCCCGTCTTGTCGCCAGGGCGCCAGTCGGCCGGCACACCTGCGCGCAGGCGATTCAAGCCGGTGGTCGATTGCTGCATCCATGCGGTGAGTTGTTGTCGCGACTGCGGCGCAAGCACCTCGCCCACCAGCACCTTCTGCATCGATCCAACCATTGCCTGCGGCGCCGTCGTATCGCGCAGATCGCCCGGCAGGTTGGTGTTCAACTCCACTTCCATGCGATCGAGACGCGTGACCTGATCGCCGATGTCGCGCAGGAACTGCGTCAGTGCAGCGGGACCGCCGAGCGGCTGGAGCAGGATGTTCGCGGCAGCGTTGTCGCTGACCATCATTGCGGCCGCGCACAGATCGCGCACGGTCATCGAGCCCGTGGCGACGTGCTTCGATGTGATCGGCGCGTACGGCACCATGTCCTGCTCGCGCACCGGCAATCGACCATCGAGCGACAGCGCACCCGCTTCGACGCGCTTCAGAATCGCGGCGACCAGCATCAGCTTGAAAGTCGAGCACATCGCGAAGCGCTCGCGCGCATTGAACGCGAGCTCCAGCTGCGACTGCGTATCTAGCATGTAGGCGCCGATGCGGCCGCCAACGAGCGCCTGGATCGCAGCGACTGCTGTTGAAAAGTCGCGCTGCGCAGACGCGAAGCGATGCGCACATGCATTCGCCAACAACGTGGATGCAGCGCCTGCAAAGAAGGTACGCCGCGAGAATTGCCGAGTCATGCGTCACAGTCTGGCGGCCAACTATGGCAAACCAGTGGCGCGTTCTCGTGTCCGATGTGTCCGTGCTTCGCACGCCCGCCGCAGCCTGCAACGGTTCGCCGGTAACCGACTGCAACTGGCCGGCAGGCTCTATAGGGTTGCAACCTTTCGCAGGACTATCGCATCTGAACTTGCGAACACCGCAATCACGCGGATGATGTTGAAGACAGAGAGTAAGGAGATCGCCATGTATGCCCTCACCCAGATGAGCCGGACCACGCAGCGCACCGTTTGCACCGTGGTGTCCGCTGTGATCGTCACCCTGTGGCTCAGCCTCGGGGCGTACGGAGCGGAGATGGTTGCCCATCCCGGCTACTCGGTCACGGTTACCCAGATCCAGTAAACCCCTGGAGCCCACTGCCGGCGTTGCGAATGAAGCACGCCGGCAGTCTTGGCCTCTCCCCGCCCACCTTTCGCAAATTCTGACAACGAGCGCCCTCGCGCGACTCCTCGAGGCGTTGCACACTCCACCGCATGCAGCGCCTGTTCGTCGCACTCGGTGCGAGTTTTCTGGCCGCCGGCGTCGCCGGCGCGGATTCATCGGTGACGACGCAGCGAAGCGTCACAAAGGTTGCCGAAGGCGTTTATTCCATCCGGCACGCCGACTCGCCGGATACCAATCCGCAAGGCAACACCACTGTCATCATCGGCGAGCGCGCCGTGCTCGTCGTGGACTCCGGCTACCTGCCGTCGAGCGCCGCCGAAGACATCGCGCAGATCCGGCGCTGGACCGACCGGCCGGTGCGCTACCTGCTCAACACGCACTGGCATCCCGATCACCAGCGCGGTAATTCCGTCTACGCCGACGCGTTTCCCGACCTGACGATCGTTGCGCACGCCGAGACTGCGAAGCTGATGGCCTCGTACGATGCCGCCAATCGCGAGCGCTATCCCCGGCTCCTGCAAAAAATGCAGGAGACGCTGCAGAAGAAACCGGATGCGGAGTTGCAGAAGACGGTCGACGGGCGCACTCGCGTGCTCGCCGAGCTCGAACGCTCGCGGCTGCAGCTCCCGACCCTCACGTTCGAGAGCGAGCTGGATCTCGATCTCGGCAAGCGCGTCGTCCAGATCCGTCACACGGGGATCGGCGACACGCGCGGCGACGCGTGGGCCTGGCTGCCGCACGAACAGATCCTCGTGACCGGCGACCTGCTGGTCGCTCCGGTGCCCTATTTCTTCGCGGGCTATCCCGAAGACCTCGCGCGCTCCCTGCGCCGATTGCTGGAGCTGGACGCGAAGGCGATCGTGCCGGGTCACGGCGACGTCATGCACGACACGTCGTACCTGCGCGCCGTGATCGAAATGATCGAGACGATCGTCGGCCAGGTGAATGCAGCCGTCGTGCGCATCGGCAGTCTGTCGGCGCGCCTCGAAGACGTCCGCCCGCAGATCGACGTCGCGGAGTATCGCCGGCGATTCGCCGGCGACGATCCGCACAATCAGGAGTACTTCGACGAGTCGATCGAGGGTCTGATCAAGGACGCGTTTTACCAGGCGCCGAAGTAGCCGCGGCCGGCAACAGTGCTGTCGCCTGATCGAGGCGATCGCAGTACTTCGCGAGCACGTCCGCGGTGAGCACTGCGAACTCGTTCGCCTGATCCCATTTGTTGTCTTCGATCGACTCGCGTACTCCCGGCAGCGTCTTGACGCCGTAGCCGGTAAGCAGACCCGGTGCATAGATGTAATGCCGATACCACTCGCGACCGGGCAAGCCGCGCGTGTTGGTCAGCGTCGCTTCCAGACCGCGCAGCAGTGAATTGAGCTGCGTGGTTTGCGCCGCGCTGAGGGCGGTGCCGCGTGCCGCGAACGCAGCGTACGCATCGTCGTAAGCCTTCGCGCTCTTCCTCACGCGTGCGACCGCATTGTCGAGCGTCGCGAGATTGAGATACGGCACTTCCGGTTCGCGCTCCGGCGGGCCGACCCGGCGCGTCGGATCCGCGGCCAGCTCGAACGCCTTCTTGTCGAGCAGCTTGCCCAGATCCTGGGCCTGCTTGCGCTTGCCGTCGGCGAGCTCGTGCAGCTCCTTCACGTACCCGTCGATCGTGTCCGCGAAGCTGCCGAACTCCATGGGCAACACGTCCGCGTCCGCGATGCGCAGCGTCAACCGCCCGATCGTCTGCGCCAGCGCAACGCCGTACACGAAGCCCGGATCGCCGAACCGCCGGTAGTGATCGAACGAATCGTAGTTGGAGTGATAGACGCCATCCGTATCGTCTTCGCCGCCGTAGCCGAGGTGCAGCGTCGTCAGGCCGAGATGCTGCAGGAACGGCGTGAAGTCCGAGCCCGAGCCGAGCGCAGCCAGGGTGAAGTCATCGCCCGCGGCCGCCTTCCTCGCGTCGTCCTTGTCGCCGCTCGAAGCCCCTTTGCGATAGCCCTTGACCATGCTGAGCGCATCGAGGCGCTCCTTCACGCTCACCTGCGTCTGCGGATCCTTCACGTCCTTCGCCACCTCGTTGACGAGACGCTGCAGCGAGTGGCTGCCGCCAGCCGAAAGGAAGCCGCGCGTGTTGCCGTCCGAATTGATGTAGACGACCGCCTTGCGCTGCAGCTCCTCGGCATGACCTTCCGCCCACTCCGTCGAGCCGAGCAGACCTGGCTCTTCGCCGTCCCAGCTCGTGTAGACGATCGTGCGCTTCGGCCGCCAGCCGTCCTTGAGGAGCGCACCGATCGCCTTCGCCTCGGCCATCATCGCGCCGTGTCCGGACAAGGGATCGCCCGCGCCGAACACCCAGCCGTCGCGATGATTGCCGCGCACGACCCATTCGTCGGGCTTGGTCGAGCCGGTGATCTTCGCGACCACGTCATACGCCAGCTTCGTGCTCCAGTCGGACTGGATCGACAGATGCACGGTCGCGGGCCCCGGGCCGACGTGATACGTGATCGGCAGCGCGCCGCGCCACTCGGGCGGCGCGACCGGTCCTCCGAGCGCAGCGAGCAAAGGCTGCGCATCCGCATACGAGATCGGCATCACCGGAATCTTCAGGATCGTCTTCGCCTGCTCGAGCTTCAGCCGTTTGGCGTTCTTGGTCGCGCCGATGTTCGGTGTCAGCGGATCGCCCGGTGCGACCGGCAGGTCGAGCACGGAGCCGCGCTGCACGCCCTGCGGTGGACGCCAGCCGCCCTTCGGATAGGTGTCGCCGTTGAAATAGCCGTCCTCGTGCGGATCGGAATAGATGAGACAGCCGACGGCGCCGTGCTCCTGCGCCAGCTTCGGCTTCAGCCCACGCCAGCCGGCGCCGTAGCGCACGATGACGATCTTGCCTTTGACGTCGATGTTGCGCCGGGCGAGGTCCTCGTAGTCGTCCGGCATGCCGAAGTTCACGTAGACGAGCGGCGCGGTCACGTCGCCGTCGCCGCCATACGCGTGATACGGCGGCAGGCCGTCAGTCTGCGTCGACGTCGTGTCGCCTTCGACCGGCGGCTCCTTGAGCGAAGCGACGAAGTGTGTCGGCGCCACCAGCTCGAGACTGTGCTGCTTGAGGGTCGGATAGAGCACGTCGTAGGTCTCGATCTGCGCATCCCAGCCCCAGGCGCGGAATTGCTGCTGCGTGAACTCTGCGTTCTCCTTGTCGTGCGGCGCGCCGACGTGGTTCGGCTTGGCGGCCATCTGCTTCATCCAGGCTTCGAGATCCGAAGGCTGCAGCTGCGCGTCGAACTTCTGCTCCAGCGAACGGTCCGCGGTGTCGGTCGTCGCGGCCCACGCGCTCGAGGCAGCGAGCAGCGCAGATGCGAGCAAAGTGCAGGATTTCCAGAATGCTTGATGCATGGACGAACACCTCAACTGGAGCAGACGAGACCGCGCATTGTACGATACCGCATGCCCGCACCTTTTCATCTTGCTATCCCCGTCCACGACCTCGGCGCCGCGCGCGCTTTCTACGGCCGCCTGTTCGGCTGTCCCGAAGGGCGCAGCTCGGCGGACTGGGTCGACTTCGATTTCTTCGGTCACCAGCTGGTCGCGCATCTCGATCCGACGCGCCGCGCGCTGCACTTCAACGAGGTGGACGGCAAGGACGTGCCGGTGCCGCACTTCGGCGTGGTGCTGGACTGGGACGACTGGCACGAGCTCGCCGCGCGCCTGCGCGACGGCGACACGCGCTTCGTCATCGAGCCCGGCATTCGCTTTCGCGGCGAGATCGGCGAGCAGGCGACCTTCTTCCTCTACGATCCATCCGGCAACGCGCTCGAGTTCAAGGCCTTCAAGGATCCGTCGCGGCTGTTCGCGAAATAGGAGACCGCTGCATGCCGACGTCTCTGCCGCCGGTACGACGCATCGTCACCGGCATCGACGCCAATGGCCGCTCGTACATCGCCGAAGACGGCGTCTCGCCCGCAATGTTCACGATGGCTACGCGCGCGGATTTTCGCAGCAACAACATCTGGCGGACCGTCGCCAGCCCGGCGCCAGTCGGCGCGAGCGACAGCGTGCTGGAACATCGTGGCCTGCTCCCTCCCAGCAGCGGCACGCTGCTGCGGGTGATCGACATTCCGCCCGAAGACAAGGATCCGGAAGTGCGCCGGCGCGCGGCCGAGGCCGTGTTCTCCGCAATCTATGGCGACGTGAAGCACGACGCCGCGAGCTCGCGTCATCCCGGCATGCATGTCACGGATACGATCGACTACGCCATTGTGTTGCAGGGAGAGCTGGTGGCGATCATGGACGACGGCGAAACCGTCATGCGCGCGGGTGACATCCTGATCCAGCGTGGCACGAATCACGCCTGGGCCAATCGCTCCGGCGCCATCGCCCGCATCGCATTCATCCTGGTGGACGGTCGCCGCTGATCAACGGGCGAGCTCGAACTTTGCCTGGGTCCGCTGCACGCTCGGGCGCGTCGCCATGGCGTCGAGCCAGGCGCGCAGGCGCGGATGCGCCGACAAGGTGTCGCGCCCTTCCTGCGTCATCGAGAAATACAACAGGATCGGCAACGCGTGCAGATCCGCCAGCGTGACTTCAGCGCCCGCGAAGTAGCGGCTCGTCCCCAGAATTTCCTCGAGCGCACGACAGCAGGTGCGCGAGCGCGTCAGCGATTCGGCGACGAGCATCTCGTTCGACGCGATGCCCTCTTCCGGCGCGACGATGCGCGCCGCGAACACGCCCCAGATCATCGGCCGATATGCGTACGAATCGATGATCGCGATCACCTGGTTCATGCGCGCGCGGGCTCGCAGCTCCTGCGGCTGCAAGCGCGTGCCGGGAAATGCTTCGTCGATGTACCGCGTGATGGCGTCGGTTTCGTACAGCGTGAAACCGTCGTGGGCGAACGCGGGGATGCGGCCGAACGGCTGACGCGCCAGGTGCTCGGCAGGAACGCCGGCCGATCCGAAGATCTCGACTTCCTCCAGCGTGTAGCGCACTTCCTTCTCTTCGAGCGCAAGTCTCGCGATGCGCGTGTACACGCTGCGCGCCAGTCCATAGAGGACCGGGTCGCTCACTTGCAGGTGACGGTCACGTCGACAGCATCCGTTCCGTTGAGCACGCCGCGTCCGTTGTTGACGCTGCACACCTGATTCGCGGGCTGCCTGCTGACCGTGAGGTCGTAGGGAGTGCCATCCGGCAGCGAGGCCGGAATGAGAAACTTGCCGTTCGCGGCGATCTGCAGCTTCTCGCCGTTGCTCTGCAGCTCCAGTCCCTTACTCTGCAGGCCGGAGACCGAGCCGCCTACGCCGATGCCGATGGTGACGCACTGGATCGTGATGTTAGTGACATTGCTCTCGGCGACGACACCGCTGCCGTCGAACACGCGACACAACTGCAATGGACGAAGGGGCGGAGTTTGCACGGTCACGTTGTAAATCCGTCCCGTCGCCACCGTGGTCGGGAACGTGAACGGGCCGTCCGCCGTCGGCGAGATCTGATCGCCGCCGTTGTTCGCCAGGACCAGGCCTGAGCCCACCAGTCCGCTGAGCGTGCCGCCGATCGTGAATTCGCGCAGCACACAAGTGACGGTAACGTTCTCGACGTCGGCATCCCCGACGGTGCCCGAGCCGTTCTGCACGGAGCACGCTTGCGGCGGGCTCTCCGGCTGCGTCGCGACCGTGACGCTGTATTGCGAGCCGCTCGGAATCTGCGTCGCGAACGCAAAGCCGCCGTCGGACTGCACGCCGAGGTCGTCGCCGCCGTTATTCTGGAGCACGAGCCCCGAGCCTGCGAGGCCGCTGACCGTGCCGCGGATCGTGAAAGTGTTCGTCGCGCAGTTGACTTTGACAGTGCGCACGTTGCCGCCACTCACCGTTCCACTGCCATCTGCGACCGTGCACGTTTGCGACGGGGAATTCGGCTGAGTCACGACTGTGACCTCGAAGGCGGCGCCGCTGGCGACCTCGGTGGCGAACGTGAAGCTGCCGTTCGATGCA